>Ga0209986_10002353_pt1 | contig 17318 bp, 15 predicted proteins | sample BlataG_FD_183168 | JGI IMG/M metagenome (GOLD analysis project Ga0209986, IMG submission 183168) | Deep subsurface microbial communities from Black Sea to uncover new lineages of life (NeLLi) - Black_00105 metaG (SPAdes) (version 2) | ecosystem: Environmental > Aquatic > Marine > Oceanic >...
GGAACGAGAACGGAGTGCCAAAACCAGAAACGTTACGAAAACTGGGTCTAGAAGACTTAGAAGCGAAACTTAGGGATGCAGCTCTGATAGAATAGCTCCAAAGCCACAGAACTGTCGTCTTCAGACTGACAGACGCAAACTCCTAGCAAACCCCGTGAAAAAAAGGTTGCGCGGGAGATATTTTCATTAGTGTAGCTAAAAACCTTTTCATATATGTCCGCGCTTTTAGTTTAGTGTTCTTTACCCCTAATTTATAGAGCGCGTGCTATTAGCTACAAAAAGTAAATCGCCAAAGTTGCGCGTGTTATATAAATTGAAGATTGCATAGCGTATACGGGGGATGGAAAATTAGTGATGAATCTTTTGGAGAAACTGTCAGCAAAGAACGCCCACCTAAAATAAAACTAGCAACTGTAGCTGTCATTGTAATAGCAGTCATCGTTGGAATACCTCTGTTATATTATTTTGGGCAGTCAGTAGGCTACGTCTCTGGATATAACGAAGGTCTGTCAGCAGGTTACATTTCTGGGTGTAGCGAAGGTCGAGAAGATTGGCGGTTTGCGTTTTATTATTGGAAGCCAGAACAAAAATTTGGGGTCGATGAACTACGTAATGAATTGAAAGATTTAGAATGGAAAAAACCCTACTAAGACGGTGTTTTTGATTGCAGTGAAATGAGCGCCTTAACTGAACGGCATTTAGAGAATAAAGGATGGCATACAATTATCGTAGTTGGAAACTCTCCTTTTAACTCAGGACGCCATTGCTGGTTATTAATTGAAACAGGTTCGGACAAATATATGCCAGTGGAAACTACAAACTTAGAAGTTGTGTTGTGGTCGTCTCCCTATTTTGACAACTACTTTGAATATGACCACTCATTTGAGACAATACAGGAGGCCTTAGCCTACAGCGAAACAGAGTTTGACTGGTGGAAAAGTTAGCTTTAGCCAAGTACTCAAAGAACACACATGGTGCAGGAAAAATATTGGTTGCATTATTCTCGAAAAATTCGAATATTAGCATATACACACATGTTCACTTTTTTTTTAACATTTCTTGAATTAGCGCGGGCTTGAGCAGCCTACGTTCTTGCCTGCTAGCATATAGGCACAAAAAAAGGGAAATTGCGGGAGACGTTAGAGACATCACCAGTTTTTTGTTAAACGCACAAATAGTAAAACTTTAGAATCAACAGCATAATTTTTACTTGCGTTTTTCGGAAGATTTCAACGTCCTTCAAAGCCGCATAAGTTTTCGAACCCAGCTTCTACAAGCTGTTTAGCTTCTTCCACGATTTTTGTGTGCGCTGATCATTCAAATAAAACGCCGACCTTTCAGAGGTTGATTATGCATCTTTTCTAGCCTTTTTCCTGATGTGCCCTATCAGTCTCGACCCAGCTGAACTTCCTCTGGAGGGCCTTCGAGTAGTACTGCTTCCAGTCGTAGTCAACTCGTTTTCCCCATTTATAGTAGATTCGGGGGTCAATGTAGCTCTTCAGAGACGTCCCAAGGTTGTAGTCACGGGTCTCCTTCTGAGCCTCTATCCTAAGCTTCAGCTTAGCTATCGCCGCTTTGTCACGTTGCATCCGACTCTCCAAGCTCTGCCCTAACTTTTTCATCCACTCTTCATGCTTGGGCTTCAGCAGCTTAAGCCGTTGCTTTTGCCGAGTCACTGCCTTCCGATCAAAGCTAATACGTCTCTTCAAAGCTCGTGTGGATTTACCTTGTTGCTTCTTCTCGGCGAGTTGTCGTCGATGAGCACTCAGCTTTGCCTGCATATCCTTCATTTTTTCCTCTTGCTCCCTCAGTCTCTCATTATATTTCTCTTTCCAATCCTCGATTTTCCGCCTCAACTCATCTTGAGCATCCTTCGCTCGATTCTTCAAAGTCTTGAGGCGGTCCTTCTTCTTTTCTAAAGATGATTGCCAAGTCTTGCGGATGGTTCTCTTGTGGTTGCAGACTTTTGCAGCCTCAAGGTTTGCCATAGTAGCAGCGTGTTTCTTCACGTATTCAGGATCTTCAAGTTTGACAGGCGCTTTTTCCAAGTTCGTCTCAACGGCTTCGGACGCATAGCAAGTACGAAAGACCTTTGCCGACAGCTCAGCCATCACCTCATCGAGGAATTCGCTAACATGCTGTGAGCGGACGCCATCAAAAAGGGTGGACTTCGCGTTCGCTGCGAACTCCTTAAGGTTTCTAGTGACATTATTTGGGAGTTCAACCTTGAAGACATGAGGCACAGAGTCCTTCCCGAGGAAGTTGAACGTTACACTCTCATCACTGTTGAAGCGGATATGCTTCGGTCGGAGGGTTGAGGCGCCAACTGTGTCCGCCTCGTCAGGATCCTTCTCGTCGCCAACCCTGATTTTCAACCTATCAATAAGGAAACAAACGGTCGCCGTTTTCCTCCGTCTCAGATCATCAGCGTTAAGGTTCTCCCAGATGTGCTTCCGTACCCCTGCAAGGTTCCGTCGAAGCTTCCTAGCTTTTTCAAACTTCTCAATATCCTTCCTCTGCTTCACGATGCTGGAGTCGGAAAACCAGACGTATTTCGTCTTGCCCGTAAGTTTATCCCGCCATCGTGCAATCCACATGGAGTCAGGCTGCCAGACAATCTTCCATTTGCCCAGCGGCCTAGGCGCATCCGGCGAGAGGTTGAGTTCGACATCCTCCTCGCAAGCCCCCTCCTTCCAGCATCCCCTCAACGGGTGTTTGCCTCGACCTATGAAGATGGAACTAGGTTCGACGGCGTAGTTTGCCACCTCCACCCGGGCACCGTCAACCCAAGCAAATCCGTAGCGATCATTGTTCGCAGCTCTCTGAGCTTTCCTCTGAGCCGTCAGTTGCTTTCTCTCCTTTCTAGAGAGGTTTGCTTTCCAAGCCCGCTCCTTTTCGATTGTAGAGAGAACATCGGAGTAGTCAACATCGCCGGGCTTGACATTGATACCGAGTTTTTTTGAGAAGTCCCGGTGAAAGTTCTTGGCGAAGACAGGGTCCTCGACGTAAGGGGTTCCGATTTTTTTAGCCCAAGCGAAAGCCATTTCCTCCTGCCTTGGTGTCAGCTTAATCTTCTTCCCCTTCACCTGGATAGTGAAACCTTTTCCTTCGTATCGATGTGGAATTAGGACGCCGTTGTGGTGTAGCTGCTTCATTCGGGTTCTCCACCTGATTGAATTCTTATACGTGGAAAGGAGAGGACTTAAACCTTGCTTCTTATAGGGTTCACGTTATTAAGTTTCTAGTTGCATGGAAACATCTTGACACCCTGAAATGTATCGAGTTACTTAACTTTGGCGACGCAACTGGCGAATTTAATCGTTAATCGTGTAATGGAATAAACATGCTTTTAAGGAAGGTCTCCCCTTTTTCAAAGGAATGATTGAGGTGGCTAATTGGGTAAGAAGAAGGTCTTAAGTGAGGACGAATTAAGTGAGATGGTGCTTCCATCTGCAAACGATGTTTTAGGATTAGCTGTTAAGTTGCTTGGTTTTGACCGTGTTTTGGTTAAGTGTCAAGATGGTCATGAGCGTTTATGTCGTATACGTGGTAAGATGAAGAGGCGGGTTTGGATACGCCAAGGAGACGTTGTTTTGGTTTCTCCTTGGGATTTTCAATCTGACAAGCGTGGGGATATTTTTTGGCGTTATAAGCGTTCTCAAGCAGAATGGCTTCGTAGGAAAGGGTATTTGACCATCTGATTGATTATGGATGGAGAAAAGTAAGTGTCTTTTAGGAAACACGTCGAAAAAAGGCTTGGCAAAAAAGAAAAGGCTTCTTTAGGGATGTCTTAGCTAGTATGTAGAATATTAATGTAAAATTTTCGCGCAAGCAATGTATTTGAGTGTTCTTCTAGGTTAAGTGAACGATTCCAACAGTGATTCATAGTTCTTTGATAGTCTGATAATATACCCTTTTGAAGTATAAATCGCAAAGAAGGTTATCTTTGTTTGTACCTATCATCTTGGTTCGCGAATTGCTTTTAAACAACCATAATAGTATAGAACTAGCTCGACATGTCCAAACGAAAAACATCCATAAGCAAGAAGACAAGGAAAAAATTAGAACACAGGCTAAAGGTAGTAGAAAAAAGAGATAGGATGTTGGTGAAAGACTTTTCATCCGAAAGAGCGGTTATGGAAGAGGTTTTTGACCGCTCAACATTGATGGTAATTTACGACTTTTTAAATAAAGGCGTCATAGACGAGATTTACGGTGTTGTTAAGGCAGGAAAAGAATCACGCGTTTATTGGGGAAAAGACAAGCAGGGAAATGAGCTGGCAATAAAAATATACTTAACTGTTTCAGCTGAATTCCGCAAAGGCATGCTCAAATACATTATAGGAGACCCAAGGTTCAAAGGAGTAAGACGTGACACCCGCTCACTGGTTTTTGCATGGGCCCAGAAAGAATTCAGGAATCTAGTGCAGGCAGTAGCCGCAAAAGTTAGGGTTCCGAAACCAATTGCTGTGAAAAAAAACGTGCTCGTAATGGAGTTTATTGGGAAAAACGGGACTAGCGCGCCTTCTATGAAGGAGCAGTCACCAAGGAACCCTGAAAAAGCCTACAAGGCTCTTTTAACTTATTTGAGACGGCTTTACCGTAAGGCAGAGCTTGTTCACGGAGACTTCAGTGAATACAATGTCATGATTTGGAGAGGTCATCTAGTAGTGTTTGATGTTTCGCAGGCCGTTCCGCTTTCTCATCCCCTAGCAAACTCGCTTCTGCTTAGAGATTTGGAAAACATGAACAGATATTTCAGTCGTTTAGGTGTTGAAGTGGTTTCAGTTGATAAATGCTATAGGAAGGTTACTGGTCATGGCAGGAGCTAGTTCATTTCTTAAGATTCCAAGGGAACGGATAGGAGTCTTGATAGGACCAAATGGAGAAATTAAAAAATACATTGAAAGGACGCTTTTGGTCAAGCTTGAAATAGAAAGCGAAACAGGCGGCGTCAAAATAACCTTAACTGAAAACACTGAAGATCCATCTTTACTTTTCAAGGCTAAAGATGTTGTAAACGCCATTGGAAGAGGATTCTCTCCAGAACTTGCTTTCCGTTTAATCCGTGATGAAGAAGCTTTTCTGGACGTAATTGACTTACGGGCTATTTTCGGCAAGTCTGAATCAGATATAAGGCGTGTTAAAGGGCGGATAATAGGGATGGAGGGCAAAACCAGAAGGATAATTGAGGAGTTGACGGAAACCAATGTGTGTGTTTATGGGCATACTGTTGGCTTAATTGGAGACATTGAACAGGTTCAGGCTGCAAGAGAAGCCATTCAAATGTTGATTAGAGGAAGCCTACACAGCACGGTTTACAGGTTTCTACACAGGAAACGAAGAGAGCTTAAAAAAAGAAAGCTTGAACTTTGGGAAAAACCAGAAGAAAAATAGTAGGCGGGCTCTCCGCACTCAAGATCTCAATCATTTTGTTTCAGCGGGGCCAGAGTCGTCATTGCCCACCATTCAAACTAAAATGTTGAACCCGAATAAAAAGTTATAGGCAATGTAAAATCTAGACATATGAATGGAAGCTTTGTCCGACAAAGAAATTTTCGATATCAGACATTTGTGTTAGCCTTTAGCTGGCTAGCTCCGCTCTAACTAACTGTAGTCTTTCAAATGCACTGAAGTTGAATGTGTTGATTACCTTATGGTAATATTTATATATTACTCAACGGTAATTACTTTATGGTAATAAGAGGCGAAGCTGAATGAAGTTGAAAATTCAGTTGGTGCGAGACGGAGAAATACTCTTCGAAATACCACTTTCATGTATGGATTGGTCACGGAACCGTCTGGAGAACGAGTTTAACGCTATCGAAGAGGATTTTCAAAGGTTCTCCAAGATTTTTGACGCTTTAGCACATGAGACTCGGTTGCGGATGATGAAACGTGTTATGGAGGAAGAAGATCGCACGATAAGCTTCTCGGATTTCATGCGAGATTTGAATTTGAACCCCAAGCTTGTGTGGGAGAACGTCAGAAAATTGAAGGAAGGAGGATTATTGGAGAAAGTTGGGCGAGGCAGATATCATTGTTCAGAATTCGGAGAAAGCAGCTTCATGATGATGAGCTTCGCATTAGGACGACTTAGAAAAGTCTTAGAAGAATTGGAAGAACTTTAGGGAGGTGAAAAACTGAGATGACAACATTCTTTGATTTTGACGAAATTTTCAGAGACTTCGAGTTCAGCGGTGGATTCATGGAAGATATGCTGAGAGAGTTCAACGAGATTGAGAAGATGATAAAGAGTGGAAAACTCAAAGGCAAGTGGGACATCAGACAAATTGATGAACCTGAAAGGAAGGGGTATGTCCTTCAGGGACGCTTCTGGTCAGCTCAACCAATTGAGCCTTTTGAACCGTTTAAACCTTGGAGAAGACGACCGATGCCGAAGAGACCTTTTGAAGTTCAAGAGAAAGCCTTGAAGGAGATCCGTGAACCTTTAACTGATGTTTTCGATGAAGATAAGGCAGTGAAGATCTACGTTGAGTTGCCGGATGAAGAAAAAGATGACGTACAGCTAAACGTTACAGAGGGTAAAGTTGAGGTCAAGGCAAAGAAGTTTTACAAGATGATAGAGGTGCCAACAAGCAACGTTGACATCGAAAAAGTATCATCGAAATACAAGAACGGAGTGCTAGAGGTAACAATTCCAAAGAAAGAGAAGTCCTGTAAAAATTGACTAACCAAGCGAATAGCACGCGACTAACGTTCTCTCGCGGGCTACATATTTCTATACACTATGTTGATAACATACCAACGTTATTTTCGCAGCGAATGCGTGCGCGCCAAAGGTTAGATTGCTCTGTCCTAACGTGCAGATTTTCGGTGAAAACAAAAACAAAACCCCCTATAATTTTAACATAGAAACCTTTCGTGTGATTTGACTGTCAGCCTTCATGATATTGTCAAGTCTGGAATAAGCTCTATAATTATTCTTAATCATATTTCTTTTGTTTAGGTGTCGAAGATGGTTGGCTGTCCAAAATGCGGAGAACCGTTAGTGAAAAGAATTAAATCTAAATATTTCTGTGAAAATGAAAGTTGTCCCGTCATATTTGTGCGGTGTCCTCATGAACCCACTAGAATGAGAGTAGCCTTCACAGCATTAACAAGAGAACGAACTATTGGGAAAATCGAAGAAACTACTGCAAAAAGCAGAAGTCATGTTTGAGTCTCGCTTTTGCACGCCAATTCACTTCGTGCTTTGGTTAGTTTTTTATTTTCAGGTTTTTTTGTGTGACGGTAAAAACAGCCTTTGAGTAGGCGTGGAACCTCTATTCCTAAAATGAAAAAAAGAAATCCTAAAGTCCTAGAGAATTGTATATGTGTTGAATATTATGCTGAAGCATATCAGTCTAGTTCCCTTGGCTGCCGAAAGCCTCGGTGTAAGATCAATGTGCACCTACGTTCAAACCCCAGACTTGAAGATACTTTTGGATGCCGGAGTTTCTCTTGGTCCAAGTCGTTTCGGTTTACCTCCTCACCCAGAAGAATTCAAAGCCATAGACCTTTGTCGCAGAAAAATCGCAGAAGCCACTGAAAAAGCCGAAATTGTAACATTAAGCCACTATCATTTCGACCATCACACGCCTTCTTATGAAGATTGGTTATGCAATTGGACAGAAGCAACAGAAACTGCGAGACAAGTTTACGACGGAAAAACGGTCTTAATTAAAAATCCGAGAGAAAAAATCAACTTTAGCCAAAGGCGAAGAGGATGGATGTTTCAGAAGACGGGTGGGGAGTTTGCGAAAAAACTTGAAGTTGCAGATGGAAAATCCTTCACTTTCGGAACGTCCACAAAAGTTAGATTTTCAGAACCAGTCTTCCATGGATCAGAAAACTCCATCTTGGGCTGGGTTTTAATGACAACCATTCAATATCAAGACGAGAAGTTTTTGTTCGCACCTGACGTTCAAGGTCCTATATGTTCTTATACACTTGAACTGATCCTAAAGGAAAAACCGCAAATAATAATGATAGGGGGTCCACCGCTTTATTTAGCTGGATTCAGAGTTAAAGAAGAAGAAATCCAAAAAGGATTAAAAAATCTGGGAAAAATTGTTGAAACTGTGCCTCTCACAATTTCAGAGCATCACATTTTGAGAGACACGGATTGGCGAGAAAAAACAAAAAACGTCTTCGAGAAAGCACATGAACGCGGACACAAAGTTTTGACGGCAGCTGAATTCTTAGGAGAAAAAAACGTTTTCTTAGAAGCTGTGAGAAAAGGACTGTTTATTGAGAAACCGCCGTCAACTGAGTTTCAAAAATGGATGCGAAAAGACAGAACGACGAAAAGGCATGTTAAACCTCCGATCTAGTCCTTGAGTAGTTTTTCTATGTTAGCCAAATCTTCTGACAACCGTTCATATTGTATTCCATAAAATGGTATTGAAATTTCTCTTTCTTTCAACGCAAAACGCAGTTCCTCTATTAGAATGCCAGAGCCCTTGACTTTCCCATTCTTTGACAGGTTTTTCCAAGTTTTCCCCTTTGAAGTTTCGCTTACACCGCAGCTTGGGCTTCCATCAACACCTATGACTATTTCCGTGCTTATTCCGCATTTTGCATAGTCTTGTATTTGATCGACAATTTCATCAGCGATTTTTCTGCAATGACTCCTAAACATGATAGTGTCATATTGATCTTTAGTTTGAGGCTTTCTTAACACGCCAGCATAAGTTAGTTCAGGACACGGCATTTGGAGGATGCCTGTCTTTTTACGCCAAAAAAATTCTACAATTTCAGTTATCATACTTGATCTTTCTGCTAAGCCTGAAACACGAGAATTCTGATTTAGGATGCAGTGAGCGACTGTGGTTATTTTTCCACTTCTCTTATCCTTAAACAATTTTTTCACATTCGTGCACGTGTCTAACTTATTTTTTCATGAATTATATTTCTCTGATCTTCCCTTATCCTTTCAATCATGTTTTCAACCATTGTACCTTCTGTTGCTAATGTACCTATAGGGTGGTGGCTTCCATTCGTAATTGAAGCCATGGCCTCCGTGACAGTGTGACCGTATGTTTCGCGACCGTACATGTGAGGATTTGTGTTTACAACAATTGTATGTATTCTCTCACGCTTAATCATTTTAGAAGCGGACATTACATCCTTCACAGCCATGTCTTCATATTCTCTAACAATCACCCGAACTTCTTCTATTTGCCGAACCTCACCAGTCTCAAGGCTTCTCTTCAAGGGAACATTTGCGCTCCCGTCAGTTATTATGATCATAACTGGCACGGTTGATGGGTCTCTCCTTTTTGCCTCCTTCAAAACTTCCCGCGCTTTTAGCATTCCAGCGGCGAGGGGAGTGAAACCGCTTACACGTAGGTTTACGAGTTTGTTAGCTACAACTCTCAGGTTTGTTATCGGATGTTGAACGACAACAGCCCCTAAATCCTTTAGGGCTACTATCCCGACGCGATCTCTACACCTGTATGCGTCGCTGTGGAGCTTAAGCAACGCTTCTTTCACAGCCTCTAGATTGAAAAGCATAGAGCCACTTAAATCAATGACAAAAATCATTGTCAAAGGAGCCTTGTATGATCTTAACTTTTCACGCACATCCTCGAGACAAATTTTTAACGCTGTCTCCAAAGGTTTTTCACGATATTTCTGTTTTCTAGCTGCTTCTCGGATAGTCGCTGGGATATGGATGTCAGCGGGTTTTCCGTGTGGAAACTTCCATCCGTAAGGTTTACCCTTATGGAGAGCTGTTATTGCCTGAGCGTGTCTGCCAGCATAAACACTCCGTTTCCTAGTTTTGATTTTTCCCATTTTTAGAAAAAATTTTGACGGAGAAACAATTCTCTTTTCTAAACTGCCAAAAATTGGAAAGCCTTGAGAAACCTTCAGCGATCCAGCAGCGTTACTGACTGTGGGAATTCCCTTTAACTTGCCTTTCTTGATTCTGACTTTTTCTTCATAAGTTTCTCCACGAAGCTTTTTGGAGCCTATTTGGAGACTATCCGTAGTAGGGGTGTTTTTTTGGCTTCTTTTCAACTTTTTTCCAATTCCGAAAAGGACACCTCCCAGCAACCGGTTAATGAGAAACATTAATCTAAGCTGTTGTTTTCGGAGTTTTTTCATAAGATTCTTTTTTTTTGCTTTTTCTTCCTCCTCTTTTGAAGCGTCTTTCTTAGCCCAGAAAATGGCCTTTCCTTTTAGGAATCCCCTTTTTTTCATTTCCTTTTTTGTTGTTTCTCCCGTTTTTTCGAATTGAAAAACTTTTTTTACTGTTGTTCTGAAAGCTTCTATTATTTCCTGCGGCGTTGCTGGTTCAAGGAATCCCCCCTCTCTCGTTCTGTGGCTTAATGCAAGTTCAGCCGCGACCAAAACGTCGTCTAATTCTACTTGTTTTCTGTTTTCAAATACTGCTAACGTTGAGGCTGCTTTTGCGATGATTATGTCTGGGCGTAAGCCGTCAACCTTCAAGTTTGAACATGTTTTGCAGATGGCTTCGAGAAGATTTTCTGGAATGACAACTTCTTTTAGCAGTTTTCTTGCTTGAGCTATCCTTTTACGCAACTCATCTTGTGAAGTCTTGCTTTTTTTATAGAATTTTTCAGGGTTCCCCTCGAACTCCATGTTTCTCCTAACTACTTCCATCCGGTCCTCAACAGAGTCTATTCTCTCAACAGTGACTGATAACGGAAAACGATCAAGAAGCTGCGGTCTTAATTCCCCTTCTTCAGGGTTCATTGTTCCAATAAATATGAAGCGGGAAGGATGATTTACGGATATTCCTTCTCTTTCAACGATGTTCCATCCCATGGCTGCAGCGTCTAGCAAATCGTCTGCAATGTGATCTGCCAAAAGATTGACTTCATCTACGTAGAGAATGTTTTGGTTTGCCTCAGCTAGAATTCCCGGTTCCAGCGCTTCTATTCCCTGTTTTATCGCTTTTTCTACATCAAGACTTCCAACGACTCTATCTTCTGTTGCGCCAAGGGGTAAGTCTACGACAACCATTTCTCTCTCTTCTACTGGTAGCTTTTCCACTTTTTTGTAGGTTTCACTGCATTTGGGACACATGTTAGATTGGTCGTGAGGGTTGCAGTTGAACGGGCAATTTTCAACAACTTCTATTTTTGGAAGGATGTCAGCCAAGGCGCGGACGATTGTGCTTTTCCCTGAACCCTTCGGTCCCTTTATTAGCAAACCGCCAATTTTCGTGTTAATTGCATTGATCAAAATGGCTAGTTTAAGCTTGTCTAAGCCTACAATCGCAGAGAAAGGAAAAACCAGCCTTTTCCTTTGCATTATGTTGTTAGCCTTCTTCTATTCTAGTAAAAAGCAAGTTTCAACCTATTAGTTTTTAGTTGACTACGCGAGGGCCGAGGCCGGGATTTGAACCCGGGCGCCAGGCTCCACAGGCCTGTAGGCTACCATGCTACCTCACCTCGGCCACTTTTCATGGTCTTTTTCCTGATACCGACCATTTTTTAGGCGGGTCTTTCTATTTACGTTTGCGGAAGATTTTGCCGCCATCAGCATATTCGCCAGTGACATATCCAAAGCCAACCTCAATTAAAGCTATAGCTTCGCCAACGTTGTGAGCGACTTTGCAGATAAAGTTGTCATCATCTGTTTTGAATAGCCTTTCCTCTAACTGAACGTAGAGTAATGTGCTGTCAAATTTTTTATGTCCTAGAAACTGCATGACATGCAAGGGATCCTTAGTGCGATGATATTCCATTGTCGCTTTCCAGTGTCTCAAGGTGTGGAAGTGTATCTGAAGCAATCGTGGATTTTGAAGTTTTGCTGCAAGTCTGCGCCTAGCTTTCATGAAAGTAGTTTTTATAGAGTTGATTGGGCCATCGCCAAACGCCCTTAGGCTTTCCCGTGACAAAGCATCAAGCATTTTCAGAAGCTTAGAACTGACGTTCCATACTCTTGGAAGACCATTCTTCTCTGGCTGGTTTAGTATTATGATTCTTCTCTCAAAGTCTATGTCGGTCCATAGAAGCCTTTTAGCCTCGCCTGAGCGCATAGCTGTTTCTTTGAGCAGTTGAAGGAAAGTTGATACTTTTTTAGAGGAGCCAGCTATTAAATTATCTATCTCTTGCTCTGTAGGGATGAATGGAATTTTCCGTGTGACGTTGCAACGTGGTTTTTCCCATTGCATGCCATTGAATTTCAAGAATAATGTGTAGGCGTTTATGGTGTTTCTTCGTGTGTCGTTACTCCAGTTTTTCTCTCTGGCTAACACTTCTTTTGTTGATTCTGGATCCAACAAGTTTCCATTTCTAGCTTGCAATGCACGTAAACGACTAAGATTGCTTCGGATGGTCTCTCTTGCATAGCCCTGTTTTTGCACGTGAAGGAGAACCGTACTTTTCAAGTGTTCTGGCTTTGAAGTCTGTTATTGTTATGCCTACTATTTCGTTGTCTGCTATTCGGTAGATGACTCCGTCCTCAACTTCAACGCTGTCTTTGGCTTCTCTGGGTTTTCCGAAGCTTAAGTATAACACGTCGGCTTCCTCATCATAGTTAAGGTCGATCCTTTCAAGGCTTACTGCAGCTTTCTCCATACAACTTCACCTTTAACCTTATCAACATTAGAGGTAAAGTAAGCGGTTATAATAACCTTTACTTTGCCTCGTTCACGATAAACAACCACAAGATATTTTGATCCTATGTGAAGTTCAGTGTAGAACTTTAAGGCTTTAAGCTCACCCCTTAACCCTTTAATGATTAAATCAGGGCATTCAACAGTCTCAATTATCTCATGAGTATAAGTCGCCAGTTCCGGATGTCTAACAACAATATGGTTAAGAACCTTATTAGAGAGCTTCACTTCCAATTTTAACCATCCAACATTCTGCACTAATCTCAGTACATTCAGCCCATCCTTTAAAGATTTAACTTCACCTACTCCAAAATTTTCTCGTGCACCTTTTTTGTTATTAAGCTTATGCTTTTAGCGTATTCCATGAAGGCTTGACGCAGAACCTCGCTTTCTCCTATGCCTAAGCTTTCTGTGATTTTTCGAGTAGGCGTCTCTGCTCACACGTAAGCTTTGCATCTGAATGACAAGTAGAAAACCTTAAACATTGACGTGCCAGGCGAAATCAAAGAACTGAAGGGTTCTCAGGGATCTCGAGCTGGAAGAAGAGGGAAAAGGAAAACTGCGCAGTCTATTGCGAATCTGAATCAAATAGGCTGGGAACACGATGATCGCATACACCTTTCATTCGCATGCAACATTCAATCAACGTCTGCAGTTCAACGTTGAAAAGACAACGTTACATAAAACTGTTAAAAACGTTGATTCTCACATGTTAATTAGAGGTAAAGCTATGGAAAGCCCAATTTTTGGGGGACTGCGTTTTCATGAATAAATATGGTAAAAGACATCAAATTACCATTCGCATAGGTCCCATAGCAGCTGATCGACTAAGGCAAGTAGCAGAGACTTTTGACATGAAACCCGCGACATATGTTAAAGCCCTGATCTATAAGGATCTGGGAATTTTCAACGAGCCCTTAGACAGGCGTAAGCGCAGACGAAGTCGCAAGCCCATTATGGAAGACTGGGAACTTCATGAATCATGGGAGAGGTGAGAAAACGTGCCCACGTGGACTGTTGAACAGGAAAAGGCTCTACTGGACATGGTTAAGGAAAACAAGCCCTTGGAAGAGATTGCTGAGACTCTTCGTAGAAGTGTGGACGCTATAAAAATGAAGGCTAAACGCATGGGCTTGACAATTTCCTCAGCTCTTCGAGTTTCTTCATCATCTTATCCATCATCCTCAAAAGTTTCGTCCAGCGAGTAGTTCCCCGCGGTCTCCCACATTTTCCAGGCTTAGCCTTAAAACCCATCCTATAAAGCTTCATGCGTACAGCATCTTTTTTTCGTCCAAAAATCTCAGCCAGCTCTTTGAGAGTGGCCCCTTCCTTAACCATCTTGAGCAGAACCATCTCATCCCGCCGGTCCCAACGCTTTCCAGGCATTCTCGTCACACCGCCCGAACTTTCTAAGAGTCTCACATGTTCGCATTTACTAAAATATTTTTTCGACGACAACAACAACTACTGAAAAAGCTTGAAAAACGCTTGAAAATTGAAAATAAGGAAGAATAAGGCTTAACTGTTGTTGTTACTTGTCGGTGCGCTTGGACCGGGACCAAATCCCGGGATGGGTTCAAATCCCACTTTATACGAAGAGTCTCTCTAGAGAATGTACTCTGTTAATTTTTACACGTGCCCATATAGAATGTACAGCACAAAAACGAGCCTCATGAAGGCTCTTCGTAATTTTACCAGAGTCTGGTATTTCGGTTAGCCTAATTTCTTATCGCACTGCGATATTTTCAGGCGTGCCCTAGCAATGCAAGTGGATTTTAAGGAGGAAATAACACGGAAAAAAATCGAGTACGCAAAAAAACAGAAATACAAGCCGTGGAGATGCGAAAAAATCAGAAAACTTGGGTTCTGTCTAGGGGCTGAAGATTGTGAGTGGAACAAAAAGTCTGTTGCAAGTAGATGTGATAAGCTATTAGCGGAGTACATCGTTAATTCGGTTAGTGAGAAAGAAATTAAGGGTGAAACGGTGTTTCTTCAGGCACTTTTAAGTCGTAGTCATTAAGCGGCGCATTTTCATTAGGCTATAGTTGCTATGGCAAATACTAATAGAAGCAGAGTTGGCATGTTAAATTCTGGGATTACTTGGTATACGCAGTAGGGTTCTGTTCCGTCTCTGGTTGCGTTGTTTTCTGCGTTGTCGTAGGCGACTATTTTGAATCTTACCCACGTATCTGCGTTTTGACCAGGTATTGTGGCTTCGTAAAGGCTTGTAGAAGCATTGGGGTTCATGGGGCTGTCTTCCCATGTGGCCCCATCGTTTATTGTGTAAGATAATGTGACGTTTTTCACTCCGCTTTCAGCATCCAATACGTTTACTGAAACTGTCACTGGGTGATCTGGATAGACATCGCCGCTTGGTGTGCGAGATGGGATCTCTATTGTTGGGGGGGTTGAATCTGTTGGAAGCTCGTATTTGATGAGGTCGTCTCCGCCATGTTCCCATGTGCTTGGCGTTCCTTGCCACGCATAGATGTGTCCGTCTGCGTAGCCTAGACGGCAGCCTACGTAGTAGCCTACTCCGAAAGGCATATCGGCTAAGCGTTCCCAACTGTTTGTTGATGTTGTGTATCGGTAGGTGCGGTTGTCAGGGATATTGTCTGGGTGAGCTTGGTTGCCGCTAAGTGCATAAACGTAGTCTGTGTATTCTGACAGCCAGAACCCGACGTAGAGAAGTGATCCTCCGTCTCCTACGCCGCCTCCACCGCCGCTATGAGGAGTAGCAGAAATATTCGCCATCGCTGTCCAAACATTGTCTATGAGACTGTAACGCCAAAAATCGTAAAGCGGTGATAGCTCATCGTACTCTCCACGTAAGGCATATAGAAAATCTTCTCCAGTCCAAACGAGCGCGGCTCCGTCACCCATGCCTTCCGGGGGGTCTGCAGGCGTGTCACTCCAACTATCAGTCGAAGGGTCGTAACGCATGAAATGTGTTGGGCGTTGCTCGCCTCCTATTGTGGCGTACAGGCAGTTGTCGGTGCTAACCCATGTTATTGTGTCTCCTTCACCTTGATCTGCTGTTGTGTTTGTTAAGGCCCCCCAAGAGCCACTTGAGATGCTGTAGCGATAGAACCATCTTCGACTATCAGCTGTAGCAGCACCATATAACGCGTAAATGTAGTTGCCGAAGTCCCAGGTCAAGGCTGTGCCCGTTTTGAAAGCGTCTCCTGCGTCAGGGTTAGGCGGATCCGCCAAAGCTGTCCAACTATTGTCAGATGGTCGGTAACGGTAAAAACTGTTTTTCCTCGCTATGTAGACTGCGTCACCAGTTCCAACTACGGCTTCGCCCCAAGCACCGGTAACGGTATTCTTAACCCAAATCCAAGAATTATCTGCCTTGACAAGTTGAATGTGTTGACTTAAGCATGTGAATAACAGAAATGCAAGCATTACCGTGTACAATGTTTTTGTTTTCATTTTTCTTCTCCTTGTTCTAATTATTTTTGTGAAATATTAATAAATGTTTGCGGAACTTTGTTCTGGAACTACCTTTTGGGGTTCCAAGGGGTCTATACCTAAAAAAGTGGTTGCAACGTGGATTCAAATCCCGGCTTACGAAGAGCCTTAGGTGACTCTTCATAGAATCCTTGAAGAATCTACTCTGTGAATTTTTAAACGTGCCCCTATGGGCTCTTTCAGAAAAACAAATAAAAAAAGGGGAATTGCGGGATATATCTCCAGTGGTATGGTGTTACAGCCTTAACAACGGACAATCTGCGTTTAACACACCCCACTTTTTGATTCTTAACCTTCTCAGACTAACCATTAAATCTTTTTGGTTTTCTGCACAGCATGATGCCGTTTTTCTCTGTGATGTAGTCGAAGCCTACAGCCAAGAGCGCGGGCGAATTAAATAAATGGTTTAAAATGGTTTTTATTCTCCTTTCGCCGATTTATGATTAATGTTGGCTTCTTTGTTGAGGCATCTTGGCTTTGGTGAGAGACGATTACACGGGTGGTGAATGATATAAATGTGTTTGCTCATATGTTGTGTGGTGGTGGGGTGAAAACCTACATCTTCAAGGTTAAGTTAAAGTATGATAAGCGTGTTTGGCGTAAGGTTGAAATTCTCGGCAGCCAGACCTTGGACGATCTGCACATGGCGATTCAGGAGGCATTCAACTTTGACGGTGACCCGACCCACCTTTACTTCTTCTTCATGAGCGGTAAGGCCTGGGACAGGGATTCCCCGAAGTATTGCCATCCAGAGGCAGATGGGCCTCCAGCAACAAGAGTGAGAATAAAATCGCTGAACCTTAGACCGAAACAGAAGTTCCTTTACCTCTTCGACTATGGAGACCAATGGAAATTTGAGGTCGAGTTCTTAAAGGAAGGAATCCCGGAGAAAGCAGCCTACCCACGCATCATCGATTCGAGAGGAAGAGCCCCAGAACAATACCCAGAATATGAAGAATAAAGTTCCAAAATGACAGCATCTCGTCGCCCAAAAACGTCCCAAAACCCCAAAAAAAATTAGATTTTAACAAAGGTCAGAGTACCCTGAAAGATTAATAACATAGTGAGGGTTTTTTCGGACTCGGTTTTTGGGAAAAGCAATCATCCTCTGTCGAGTCAAAGTACCTCGATCACGTCATTGTCCAAACATTGTATGTGCTCTGCACTAGTTTAGGTTTCTTCTGTTTAAGCTTGTGAATGTCTAATATGGCAAATTAGAAATGATAGTTCTCCTACTATTCACTTGGGT
>Ga0209986_10002354_pt1 | contig 17318 bp, 12 predicted proteins | sample BlataG_FD_183168 | JGI IMG/M metagenome (GOLD analysis project Ga0209986, IMG submission 183168) | Deep subsurface microbial communities from Black Sea to uncover new lineages of life (NeLLi) - Black_00105 metaG (SPAdes) (version 2) | ecosystem: Environmental > Aquatic > Marine > Oceanic >...
CACAGACCCGGGCATTACTCTCTCGGTCACGTATGCGCCGCACAGGATAGCTCCTCTATCGTTGTATATCTTGACCACGTCGCCATCTGCTATACCCCTCCTGGCGGCGTCCACCGGATGTATCCAAACAGGGTGGTACTGGTACCCATCAGGCCCCCTGACTTTGCATGTTTGTATCTCCCTTAACCATGTCATATCCTCATGCTGTGAGTGCACACCCCATCTCGGGTGATTGGAAACCATTAGTAAAGGATATGCCTTCGCCTTGGCGTGCAGCAGGCTTTCCTGGTGCGATTCACCGTATGGAATCCAGTGTGGAACAGGTGGCCTCTCCTCGTCACAGGGGAAGTACTTGGCCAAGTTCTGTGAATAGAACTCTATTTTGCCGGATGGGGTATCCAGAGGATTTGCCTTAGGGTTCTGGTAGTAGTCTATCATACCATGATGGCATTTCTCCCAATCTGGATTGATTGGGATGACGTAGTATCCCTTTTCCTTAAATTCTTCCCAGCTAACCAAATCCTGCACCCCTGATGTTTCAAAGCCAATTCTTACCCATTCCTCAACACTCTTACCATCCGTATACTCTTTAAGTAACCCCAGCCTCTCGGCTATCATGCAGACTATCTCATAATCGCTCCTGGACTCTCCTACAGGCTCGATGCACTTCTCTTCTAGAAAAATGGTGTTATATTGTCCGCTAAAGGTGTCCGCTCCTATATCCAATTCCTCGAATTTGGTACTGACTGGCAAGATTATATCGGCAAATAGGCAATCGTTCTCCAACCATGGATGCTGAGCCAGTATGAATTCTATCTTGGGACTTCTGAATGCCTCGGTCATCCTGTTTCCATCATTCCAGCATGTTACCCAGCTAGGAGTATCAGTCCATATCATATGTACCTCAGGGAAACCCTCCACGGGATATTTATATTCCAAGAACTGATCGTCAATCGGCTCAAAAGCCAGTGAGCTTCCATACCAGCTGATAGGCGGATTGAGAATGGCTTCATGAATGAGGTCCTTGGGAATAACCTGCTTTGTTTTTTGTACCATTATCCACCCTTGCCCCGCTTTATCATAGACATCTGGATGCACAACGGATATAGGCATTGCCTCCCGGTCTGGATCATAAAAATTGCTCCACTCAATCATGCTGACCTGGTTAGCCCCTGGTTTTCCTAACGCCTGCATCGCCAGCAGCAGCACCTCCAATCTGGCAGGTTCAGTTGAATACGGGCCCCTGATGTAGGAACCTCCCAGTCCATGTACTACCGAAGTCCTCTTGGACGCCCACTCCGCTGCCAGTGCCTTAATTATCCTGGCTGGCACTCCCGTTATTTTCTCAGCCCATTCGGGTGTCTTGGGGATTCTATCCTCTTTCCCCAGAACGTATTCCTCGAACTTATCGGACCCAAACGTGTGGGTAGCCACATACTCTTTATCATACGTTCCTTCTGTAATCCAGGTATATGCTATAGCAAGCTGCAATGCGGCATCTGTGTTAGGTTTGATAGGAATCCATTTATCAGCGTGAATCGCTGCCGCATAGTTCACATCAGGGCAGATATATATCGATTTTATTCCTAACTCTTTGTACCAATAACTCAGTCGGCTTGCTTGTTGCCCCCCCCACCCCCATGAAGTGGTTTCCTGGTCGCATCCCCAATACAGGAGAAGCTCGGTGTTTTGGGCAACATCAAGCATAAGATTATTTTGAGGCATCTGCATGCCTATAGGTTTCATTCCCCATATATGTCTTGCACCCCAATACCATCCCTCCCAACTATCGGGATTTCTGGTCTGTAGTGTATAACCTCCCAATAGGCTAAGAAGTTTTCTTTGACAACCATGGCAAGCATGCACCACTTTACTCTCCCCATGTCCATCCGACTGGGAAAGTATGGCGTATGGCCCATGACTTTCCTTTATCCTCTTTATCTCGCCTACTATCAAATCCAGAGCTTTATCCCATGATATTCTGACATAATGACTCTTCCCCCGGTTCTCTACATTTCTGCCACCATTGGGGTCCCAATCAACTCTCTTCAGCGGGTACTTAACCCTGTTGGGAGAGTAAATACGCTTTTTATAACCCAAACTTAACGGAGGGATCAACGACTTCATAGTTGGCTCGAAAATCTTCCCACGAACCTTGAATTTCCAGGGATTGAATCCCTCAGGTTTATACTTCCAATCATAGTGCAACGGCCTGATTCTAACTACTCGACCGTTCTTAACGTCAACCACTGAGGTATTTGCATCTTTACCTATACCGAGAAAACTAAGCCCCGTTACGAATGATTTCTCCTCCTTGATTTCCTTATCTATCATTTTTCCCTCCATCGTTTTCAAGTGCTTAAGGTGTAACATTCGGTTAAGTTAACTCATGGTTGTTTCTGCATTTTCCTCAAATGTTAATAAGCTTATCAATACTATCCAAATCTACATATCCGTGTCCATCTCTAATTTCATTGATTAGTAAACCTGATTCCGTTGGCTTAAGACCCAATATAATTTGGCAAGTACCACAAACTATATAGACCTTACCTCTACTATAATCAATCACCACCCCAGGAGGAACAACTGCGTAAACTATCTCCTTACTAGAAGGGTCAAAATTTACTATTATCCATCCAGATGGAATCTTTACAGATTGTTCAGGAGAGGTAAGTTTTGCTATTCCTATACTCTTAGATTCCCCACAAATGTCACAGATAATGGGTTCAGGGAGAATAGGATGCTCCCTACCTTCTCCTTTGAGTAGTTTTTGGATATTACTATTTGCCGTTCTGGTAGATTTTAACACCTTGTTTCTTGCTTTGAGACCAACTTCTAACTTATCAATCTCCACTTTAGGAAAGTTCATACTAGACAAGGCTTTACGACTTGCCACTACATTAGTATCAATTTTAGTTACTGGCTCATATCCTCTTAATATGCTCATTTGCCCTCCCTAAACATAGGTAATCTCATAACATCTTACCCACAAGCCCGAATAGAACTTGATGATAAATTTTGTTTGTATCCATAATTCTATCCTCTCAATGTGCTAATACTCGGATTTATCGCTCTCCTCTTGGCTATGCTCTTGCGTACAGCCTTCCTCATAAAGGCACTTCTCTTTTGCTTCTTAGTTACAGGTTTAGCTATTGGCGTGTCTAATGGTGGGATATAGCTATCCTTTGGACTACTGGCAGTTGCAATAATATCATTCCAGTCTTTGAAAGGTAATTCTATATTCATGTTCTTAGCTGGTGATATATTACCTAGCGATTCATGTTCCTTGAAAAAGTTATACTGTATTAGCCACCCATCTGTTAGTAGCCTTGCTGTAGTCAAGTTGCCGAAGTTGCGTATTACGTTGGTACGCTCTTTAAGAGTTCCATGAAATCTCTCAATGAAATTTGTGCTGTCTACATCGGTAAATGGCTTGCTTCTAATATGTCTACTGCCACCACCACTGGCTAAGTCTATACCATCGATGTATGCTTGTAGCTTATCGGTAATAATAACCGTAGGTGTTTTCCCTGCTCGTGCTATCGCCTTTTCAACTAGTATCTGAGCATCTTCTGTAGTCCTACTCCTGGATAGATGAGAAGCTAGAAGATACCTTGAATTTGTATCTATAATATCCCAAAACCATATGTTTCTACCGCCTACGTTCAAACCCGTTTCATCGGCAATCCATACATCACCAACAATAGGGCGGAAGCCCTTTGCTTTCATAATAGCCTCTTTGGTAAAGCGTATAATCCACTTGTAAATACCAGCTTCGGAGAAGTATTTACCATACACTTGGTTCATGTGTCCTTGAATGCTGTCTAATGGGAATCCTCTGTAGTAACTATCCATAGCATCTGCTATCCATGACATAGGGGTTTTCATCTTTGGCAAGGTATCAAGTACAAACTTGCGCTTACAGTCTTTGCAGAAGTAACGCTGTATGCCTTTGTAAATACCAAACTTCACTATGTTTGGCGAGTTGCAGTATTTGCATCGTGTTATGGTAATACTATTTCTTATCAGTACCATTTCCTTTACTACTCCTCAACAATACATCCTTAATAATACTATGCTTGACTTCAACTAAAGCCCTTAGATATAGGCTATCAACATTTTGAATATACTCATCTAGATACATGGCATATCTAATAGGCATATCAATATCCTCTGTATTATTCTTAATAAGTGTCAACCATATCTTAAGACTACATAAACCAAAAGAATAACTGCAAGCAGCATCTATTAACTTTAGACTATTTGCATTCTTGCTTAGCGACAAGGCTAATTGTGTTTCCATAAGATTCCTTTGTAGAGATTGGTATTCTATATCGTTAGTTCTTGCTTTTGATAATCCAACATTGTTCCTATCTAGTACATACCCTATATTCCCTAGTAATCGTGTGGTTTCAAAAGCGTCCTTAGATTTCAACTTATATGACTTTTTAATTTTTTTATGTAAGTATTTATCAACTTGAGGTTCAGGAGTAAGCTTCCGATACTCCGATGCCTTTACTCCTATTAACTCTAAGGTTTTAAACAGTATTTCCGTAAGTCTTTCCCTACTGACCTTGTGAGACAGTATGCTATTTCCTAACTTTCCTAAGCGCAAGTGCATATCTAATAAGGTGTTAACAGTACTATCAACCGTAGAGTCACTTGTTGAAACAATATGAAACCATATTTTATAACCAGCTACAAACTTTACAATTCCATAAATTAGCAGTGTCGAGCAAAAAATTAATATGATTATAAAATAACTTATTGGGAGATTCCTGAAGAATGTCAATACCATGCCATCACCCCCAACCCCAATTGCAAGCAATAATATTTCACGTATGTCCAATACTGTTCCCAATGCCTCTCGGAAATATCGGAATACTGAGGTGCGTACTTGCATACTTCTATTCTATCATAGAATTTGACAAAACAACCACGAGTTAACCTAACCTAACATTCTACATTATCTATCACTTTGTATAGAACTACTCTATTTTTATTAAGCCCAGCTTCATCAACTGTGCCCCTTCCACCTGATATATCAGGATAGGGCTTGTACCGGGCACAGCCCTATCCTGAAATATTTCTTATTCGCAATATCTAGGGAATATCGGCTCAGCCTCTGGCGATAGGAAGTCATGCCTGGAAAAGACTATCGGGCATTCCCATACCCATGGGTTGTCAGTCTTCTGCCACTGTCCAACAAAGAGCGGTATCCAACTGAAGTGCCACTCCGGGTCAAACTTCACCTCATAGTTAAATGTCATCAGCATATCAGTCTCACCTATAGCCTTATTAATCGCATCTGCGTCAAGTGAGCCTGCTCTTTCAATGGCATCCAACAGCACCTGTGCTGGGGCATAACCATGTCCTATGCCTCGGTTTAGTGGGTCACCTGTTGCTTCATGCCATCTTTCGTAGAGGGACTGTGGTGTTGTGTCACCAATGCCGGTGCATTGATATTCCGGTGCCCACCATATCTCTGCAAAGATGCCAATTGGCAGGTTACCACCCCAGGCATTTACATCTATATAGAAAAGCGGCGCCTTTGCACAGGAAATTATCTTTGGCTGAAAGCCTTCCTGGTAACACTGCCTCAACAGAGTTCCCATGTTGGGGCCAGGAACGATACCCCAGAGTATTTGCACATCATTATCCTTCCACGTCTTTATTAGAGGGGTAAGGTCTGTAGCATCAAGCGGGAAAAGGCCCGACCTATCTTCGCCGCCGATAACTGTCAAACCATATTCCTGTAGAAGTCCAGTCAATAGTGGGTACCAGGCGTTGCCGTCCGTATCATCAGTGGCGAACACCGCCGCTACCTTGTTGGTCTGGTCAGCGAATGAATCCAGCTCCTGGACCCAGGTATCCACTATCATATATCCAGGCTTACCATACCTGAAATCTCCTTTTCTAGGTGGCGTAGCTCCGGCAAAACCAGTGAACCAGGTATACTGCCAATGTGTTTCACTAGCCTCCCTATTATGCAACCAGGGCTCTAAAGGACCGCCCCCGATGACATTTGGTATCTTATACCTGTCGGCTATGGTACATATGGCAATATCTATTTCAGGTGCTGTATCAAGTGAACAGAAGGCATGTATTTTGTCTTTCAAAACCAACTGTTCGGCAAGAATCCCTGCCTTATTCATGTCGCTTGCATTATCAACGATTATAAGCTTGACAGGCAATTTACGGTCGTACTCTGCTACATATATTCCACCTTGCTTGTTGATATCCTCGACAGCCGCTTTTGCCCCAAATGCACAACCTTCACCAAAGCCACTAAGGTGGCCTGTCATCGGCGCACTGCAACCCCAACGGATTTCTTCTGGACCTGCCGGCGGTGCTGGTGCTGGTGCCGGTGCCGGTGCCGGTCCTGGTGCAGGGGCGGGGGCAGGGGCTGGTTTAGCACATCCAGCAACTGCTAAACCCACAACCACTACAACTGCTAAAATTGATATAACTAATTTATGTTTCATTTTATCCTCCTTAATTATATTTTTTCATCCACCCTTCCACCTTCATTTCTCCATAAGCATCACCTCCTCGCCCTAATAAATAAAAAATGAAACCCACCTTTTGAGTAGTTTTCGCTATTCACCCTGCAGCCCTCAATTGACTGCCAACAGGGTCTTCCTCATCACACCCAGACAACCTTCTCTCTTGAGTTTTCAATGCGAGCATCGAATACATCTATTCTACCCATCAAGTTTAATTTTGTCTATACCATGTACTCGCTCAGGCGATTGGTGACACCTTCACCTTTCTATTATTTTGCCAATGTTGTTCCCGATATTCCAGTGGTGTAAGGTAGCCCAATGCCTGGCTCACTCTTCACATATAAATATAGGATGGGGCTTATTTTAAAATACAGCCCCATCCTACACCTCAGTTTAATCGTATGGGATAGGGAATAAAAAGTCAGCCGTCGTAGGCAGAAAGTCAAAGTCGGAATAGGTCACTTCCATATTCCATATATCTGGACCACCAGTCTTCTGCCACTGACCATTAAACAGTGGCTGAAGGCTAATGTGTGTCGCTGGGTCAAACGCCACACGGAAATTGATTGTCTCTATGTCGAGTTCGCCCATAGCCTTATTGACTGCCTCTGAGTCAAGTGTGCCTGCCTGTTCCACTGCTGCCAGCAGGATCTGCACCGGGAGATAGCCAGTTCCTATGCCTTGGGTCATTGGTTCACCCGTCTCTTCCAGCCATCTTTGACCGAGGGAGTGTGCAGTTGTATCACCATAACCGAGAGTATCATAGTCCGGGCTCCACCACAACTCGCAATTGATACCGTTTGGTAAGTCACCACCCCAGGCTATTATATCTGTATAGAAAAGCCCCGCTTCAGAAACGAAAACCATCTTAGGCTTAAAATTCATCTGATGACATTGCCTCCACAGAGTTGCCCAAGCAACGGCACGCATATTGCCCAAGAGTATTTCAACATCAGCATCCTGCCACTTCGATATCAAAGACGAATAGTCTTTCGTGTCCGCAGGGAATAACCCCAAATTTTCGTCTATACCTACGGGATCATAACCCATCTCCCTCATTGGTTCAGGAAACAACACATACCAAGATATGCCATCGGGATCATCCACAGCAAAGTTGCCTATCTTCTTGTTAGTCTGGTCACCATAGATGTTCATCGCATTGAGGTACACTTTGTCCAGTGTATATCCGGGCGTATTATACCGAGGATCTCCTGGTAGGTGTGGATTATTAGCTATGGCAAAACCACTAAACCAGCTGTATTCCCAGGGTGGCGAAGCATCCATTCGCAGAGTGCTCCAGGATTCCGCAGGCCCACCTCCAACAACATTGGGAATCCTATACTCATCAGCTACGTCACATACAGGAGCTACTAAAAAACAGGGGCTATTGGGTGAATGGAGGAGGTGTACCTTATCTTTGAGAACCAGTTGCTCGCTAAGAGTCCTTGTTTTTGTACTGTCGCTCCCCTCATCAACGATGAAAAGTTTGACGGGCAATTTACGCCCGTACTCTTTTACGAATACACCTCCCAGCTTGTTGACATCATCAACAGCCGCTTGGCACCCAAATGCAAGGGATTCACCGAACCCGGCTAGGTCGCCCGTTAACGGGCAGGGAAATCCTAAACGAATTTCTTCTGGACCTGCCGGCGGTGCTGGCGCTGGCGCTGGTGCTGGTGCTGGTGCTGGCGCTGGTGCTGGCGCTGGTTTAGCGCAGCCAGCAACAACCAAACCTACAATGACTACTACTGCCAGCATTAATGCAACTACCTTGTTCATATTCATTATCAACCCTCCTTATATATTTGTGTACCTTCCCACTATTCCTTCCCACCATTCATTCCTATCTCATGTTAATCACCCCCATATAAGTCATTCCACTCAATCAACTGCCATGTTGCAGAAACTCCTGGGGTTTTTAAAAAGCAACGTTCTTATCCTCACTATTGATTCATAAATTAACAACTATATATGTTCTCAATTCTCTCTGTCAACAACTACATAAACCCGGCACGCCATAGAGACGGGCGGAACTGAATGCTGGCTGAAACTAGCTAAACATTATTTCCCTCTGGAAAATACGGCCATCACATCTATTTCCACCGAGTACCCCGGTCTATCCAGTGATTTGACCACAAAACAGCTGCTGGCTGGCGGTTGCTCTACCAGCAAGGGGGCATTCTTTTGATAATACTCCATCTCCGTCTTTCGCATGCTGGAGTAGTTTCCTGGATTTGTGAGGAGTACATGCGTTTTAATGATGTTATTCATAGAACTCCCCGTTGCTTCCAGAGCCATTTTGACATGGTCAAGTGCTCCAACCATCTGTTCTTCAAAAACCTCCGATGATTTATAAGCTTGTCGACCCGAAGTAAAAATTAGGTTGCCCACCTTGGCAGTCTGAGCGAATAGAGCCATCCCGGGAGCCACATTGGGGCAAGCCAGCTTGCGACCACCCCAGTACTCCGGAAACAACAGCAGTTCACAGTCAGGCGCATCCTTAGTAATAACGGCAAATGCCTCTATCTCTATCTGAAATTCCGGCCTGGCCAGGGAAGTGGGCATGATGCAAGTGCTAACCGGCGGCTCCATTACCAGGAAAGGTGCATGCTTTTGATAATATGCATACTCTATCCTTCTCATTTCGCAGTAATTATCCGGATTGGTAAGTAGCATATTGGTCTTGAAGATGTTATCCATAGAACTTCCAACATCCCCCAGAGCTTTGTCAATTTTATCAAAACATATAATCGTCTGCTCTTCAAAATCATCTGTTTCCGTTTTAACAGTCTCAGGATTTAGAGCTTCACAACCAGAGACAAAAACCAGATTACCCAAAACAGCACTCGTGGCAAACTTGGGATGTTCGGCAGGTACATGCGGGTAAGCCAGTTTCTTGCCAGCCCAAATCTCAGGGTAAAATTTTAACTCGCTACCAGGTTTATCTCTAGAAATAACCCCTGTTATGTCTATCTGTACTAAAAGCTCGGGACTAGCTAGAGGATTAGTCTCGATAAATGTGCTAGCCGGCGGATCCTCCACCAGAAGGGGAGCGTGTTTTTGATAGTACTCCACCTCTGTCTTCCTCATGCGGGGGTAATCCTCCAGCTTCTTAATCACAATGAATGTCCTGACAATGTTATTCATCGAACTCCCCACCGCCTCCATGGCTGCTCTGATCTTGTCAAGCGCTACAGTCATTTGCTGTTCAAAAACATCCGATGAGACCCTACCCGTCTTTTCATCCCGCCCATCCATGCTCGACAGAAATATAAGATTACCTTCTACTACGCTCCTGGTTGGATAGTTTTCCATTTTACCTACCTCCTAAATAATATTTTTGCCTTTACATACTTCTATGGGTTTGGTACAGAAGCTGGTTACCCCTCAGACCACACAATAACATTTCAGCACCAGCCTCCCCCTTTTGTCAAGCAGAATTTATCAATCCCCCGTAACTCTCCTCCACCCTTATTCATGCTTGAATCACCGCCGTCCGGTGATTAGTTGAAATATGGAGCTGTAAATTCGCTTCCTGCGTACGAATCCCATAATACCTTCTGGAACCGTTAACATTATGATGACCAGTATTACACCCTGTATAAGCAGGCTGATTCCGGCGTATTTGGCCAGCATAAAGTGCAACATGACATAGATAACCGTACCAGCAATCGGTCCTTCCTCAATGCCCATACCTCCTATAGCGGTAGCCAGCAGTATGGCCATTGTCCAGCTTATATTGAAAGCGCTGGTCGGCTCTATATATCCCTGGTAAACGTAGAAGATGCCCCCTGCCAAACCAGTTATGAAGGCGGCAATGACAAAGGAGAGCAACTTCAATTGAAAAACGTTTATCCCTGAACTTGCGGCAGTGTTGGCATTATCGCGAATCGCCGAAAGCCCCAATCCAAACTTCGAATTTAGTATGTAGTGTAGCACCAACACTGATGCCAGCGCGACAAATAGAGCCATCATGTAAGTATCCGCGGTGGTGATTCCACTTACCCCTTTCACCATATAGCCTGCACCTCCACCATGTAACTCCCCTCCAACCGGTCTCCACAGTAAAAACACCACCTTCAGTGCTTCAGGTACAACCAGAGTGCCGACAGCGAAATATATGCCACCCATCCTGAAAACAGGGATAGATATGAGCAAAGCAAATAATGCAGATACTATGCCTCCAGCTATTATCCCCAGATAGAAAGGCAGTCCGCTCCATGTGAATATTACCAGTGTATATCCTGCCAACCCAATAAATGCCGGCTGGCATAGGGACAATAAACCGCTATAACCGGCAAGCAAATTGAACATAGTTGACATGATCAGGTATATAAAGAAGACAAAGAGATAAAGTATCCATGTCCGGGGTGCTCCTATTACAGGAAGCACCGCCAGCACGATTGCAACCCCCACCAATGGTGCCAATTTCCCTTTCAATTGAGAAACGTTAAACTTCATGTTCATCCTAGCGGCCAAATATACCCTGTGGTCTCACGGCTAATACTACAAATACCATGATGTAAGCAACAAGCATCTGAGCAGCAACACCAAAGAAATAGCCACCTACAGTCTGAGCTAACCCAAAAGCCATGCCACCTACGAACGTCCCCAGTATACTTCCCAACCCTCCTAAAATAACACAGCCCATGGCAATAATAAGGAAGGGACCTCCCGATACCGGAGTAAAGGGAAAAGTCAATCCCAGTAGCACACCTGCTATAGCAGCAAATGCCATCGCAATACCAAAGGTAAACTCATACGTGCGCTCAGTATTTATCCCCATCAGCTGAGCTGCCCTCCTATCCTGAGAGGAAGCAGTAATAGCCTTACCCATGTAGGTCCTCTTCAGGAACTCACTGAGGAAAAGCATCACAGCTAGACCGCCAATAAAATCCAGTAGATATACCAGTGGGACTTGAAGTACACCAACACTAAAACTTTTAAGGGCATAAGCTGTTGTCAAGCCCCTGGACAGTGGAGTCCAGAGAATCTGGAAAGTATTCTGAAGTATTAAAGAAACCCCAAAGGCCAAAATCAATGGAGCTTCCATTGATATTTTAAAAGCCCGGCTCATGATATACTTTTGAAGCAGGAAGCCAATCACAAACAAGAAGGGTACACCCATGACCAGGCTCAGAATAGGGTCCATCCCCAGCATGGTCATCGCGGCAAAAGCAAGGTAGCTGCCGAGGACAACCAGATCTCCATGAGCCAGATTTACTAACTTCATAACCCCGAAGACCAGAGAAAGACCCATTGCAATTATGGTATATAACCCACCTAGAAGGATACCCCTCATTATGGGAGTCGCTAAATCACCAAAGAATTCTAGTATCATCCGTAAAGTATCCTACTTAGTTTCATGTGCCAAAATATGCTTTCCTAATTTTTTCCTCTTCCCGGAGATCCTCCACCTTCCCGCTTAAGACAATATGCCCCGCCTCTATAATATACGCTCTGTCAGCTTCTTTGAGGCTTCGCTGTACATTCTGCTCAACAAGTATAATTGTGACTTCCTTTCTAATCTCCCTCAAGACTTTATAAATATCATTAATCGCTATAGGGCTGAGACCAAGAGAGAGTTCATCAATAAGTATAAGCGTAGGGTTTGACATCAATCCACGCCCTATCGCCAGCATTTGTTGCTCCCCCCCACTTAGTGTCTTGGCCAGCTGACTTTTCCTCTCCTCCAGCCTGGGAAACAGTTCATAAACTCTTTTCAGGTTTTCCTGTTTCATAGACCTTGCCTTTCGAGCATACGAACCTACTATGAGATTTTCTAATACGGTCATAGTGGGGAAAAGTCTCCTTCCCTCTGGAACCTCGGAAATGCCACAGGCAACTATTTGGAAAGGATTTAAAGCGGTGATGTTTTTTTCCTCAAATTCTATGCTGCCGTTAGCAGGATGAACTTCACCTAAAATCGCACCGAATAAAGTGGACTTACCTGACCCGTTGGCACCAATAACAGCTACAACCTCTCCATGATTAGCCACCAACGATATATCCCATAAAACCTGCAAACTTCCGTAAAATACATCTATATTGCTAACTTTTAACAGTACTTCTTGACTCATTTCCAAGCTTTCTTTTCCTGCAATACTACTAATATCAATCTTCTACCATTTATTCCGATTTACCAAGATAGGCTTCGATTACCTTCTTATCATGCATCACCTTGTCCGGCGTGTCGTCTGCTATTTTCTCACCTTTATCCATCACAATAATCCTATCGACTGCCGCCGTCATTACCCTCATAACATGTTCAATCAATACAATTGTTACACCCATTTGCTGTATCCTTTTCAGGATATCCAGTATCAGTGGAATTTCCTCTTCAGTCAAGCCAGCAGCCACTTCATCAAGAAGCAGTAGTTCTGGCTCAGTAGCTAAGGTTCTGGCGAATTCGAGTCTCTTAAGAGTAACCGCTTCTAGATTTTTTGTAGGAACATCCTTCTTGTCTGAAAGATTCACCAAATCCAGCAGTTTTATGGCTTCAGTCTCGGCAGCGGATTTCCCAAGACCTTTGGCATACCTGGCTGCCACCATGATATTCTCGGCAGCAGTTAAATTCACAAAGGGCTGAGGAATCTGATAAGTCCTGGCAATTCCAAGGTGGCAAATCTTATATGGGGAGAGACCTGCGATGTCTTTTCCTTTAAATTTAACCGCTCCAGAGTCAGGCTTGTATACGCCACCTATGACATTTACCAGTGTTGTTTTACCAGCACCATTCGGGCCCATCAAACCCACAACCTCACCCACCTGTACATCACAGCTCACATTATCAACAGCAAATAACCCTCCGAAATGCTTGCTTACTTCAACAACTGAAAGAATCGATTCTTTCATGTCACCACCTTTATACAGGTCAAAACTAACCGATATTACAGGTTCACCAACCCTCTGTCAAGGGGTGGAAGCCTTTTATAAATTAAAAAGTCAGGTTTTTACTCCAACTTTTTTATTAAGCTCTATATCCCCCACATTCACATCCTTCTTGGTGCATATATCTTCTATTTCGCTGGGGGTGTATCCCCCCTTCTCTACCTTCAGTGAGTATGTATGGTCATCCTTCATATTCTCAAACCAGAAATCACCATAGTTATCGGTCTTGAGGGTAAACTTCTCACCGGTCTCCGTGTCCGTCAGGATAGCCGTTGCCCCCTCAAGGCACTTGTCCTCTCCTGGGTCGTAAACCGCTCCGGCTACAAACCTGCCTGGTAAACCTATGTAGTACACCCTTGGCTTGGCGTTGAATTCAGGATGCAATACCTCAGCCTTGCTTATCAGGTCCTTCAACTCATCTTCCTCACCGAACTTCAACGCCTCTGTCGGACAGGCATCCACGCACCTGGGCTCTTTCCATCCTCTGTCCAGCAGGTGAGCGCACATGGTGCATTTCTGGGCTACGCTGAGGTCCTCGTTAAGATAAATCGCCTTGTAGGGACATTCGTTAATGCAATCACCACAGCCGTTGCATTTCTCCGGGTCTATGATTACTATCCCGTCATCTCTTCTGTATATCGCTTGACGCGAACAGGCTGGTATGCATGGGGCCTCAGCGCAGTGCATGCATAGCGTGGGGGTATATGTCACCCTCACCTTGGGAACAGTGCCTCTCTCCTCCTCAACCATCTTCAGCCAGAACTGGCCGGTATCAGGCTGAGGCTTGGCATAAGGCATCCAGTCATTCCCGCAGTGCTCGTCCTTGCAGGCAATCTGACAGTTGTAACACCCATTGCATTTTGAAACATCTATAACTAAAGCCTTCATATCTAATTACCTCCTCTAAAGATCGACGAAAGATTCCAGGCATGTGCCGGCATCGGGGTGGAATTTCCTGTGGAATGCCTCGGGGTATTTCCTCATCAGTTCATCCAGATCAGCCCGCTCAACCTCAATAAGGTATCCGCTGGTAGCCATGCCTGTGGCATTTCTGGAGGTTGTTTTGCGCGGAGCTATGGTATTAATCGCTCCTCCTCTGTCTAGCTCTCCCGGAACTATCGGGTCATACTTCGACCCGTGGTCAACACTCACAGACCCGGGCATTACTCTCTCGGTCACGTATGCGCCGCACAGGATAGCTCCTCTATCGTTGTATATCTTGACCACGTCGCCATCTGCTATACCCCTCCTGGCGGCGTCCACCGGATGTATCCAGGCAGGCTGGTACTGGTACCCGTCAGGCCCTCTGACTTTGCATGTTTGTATTTCCCTTAGCCATGTTATATCCTCGTGCTGCGCATGCACTCCCCACCTGGGGTGATTGGAAACCATAAGCAGGGGATATGCCTTGGCTTTGGCGTGCAGCAGGCTTTCCTGGTGCGATTCACCGTATGGAATCCAGTGTGGAACAGGTGGCCTCTCCTCGTCACAGGGAAAGTGCTTGGCTAAATTCTGGGAATAGAACTCTAACTTGCCAGATGGGGTATCCAGGGGATTATTCTCAGGGTCCTCGTAGAATTTTATCAAACCAGCAGGGTCTTGCTCCCAATCCGGGGCAGTTGGTATAACATAATACCCCTTCTCGTTGATTTCCTCCCAGCTAATCATGCCCTGTACCCCTGAACCCTCGAACCCAATCTTCATCCATTCCTCAACAGACTTGCCGTCCGTGTACTCTTCTAATAAACCAAATCTCTCAGCTATCATGCAGGCTATTTCGTAGTCACTCTTGGATTCTGCCAGGGATTCGATACATTCCCTCTCGGGGAAAACGATGTTAAATTGTCCACTAAAGATATCTGACGCTATATCCGCCTCCTCAAACTTGGTATTTACCGGCAGGACTATATCGGCAAACAGGCAATCGTTCTCTAACCAGGGGTGCTGAGCCAGGATGAATTCTACCTTGGGACTTCTGAATGCCTCGATCATCCTGTTTCCATCATTCCAGCATGTTATCCAGCAAGGAGTATCAGTCCATATCATGTGTATTTCGGGGAAACCATCCATGGGATATCTGTATATTCTGAATTGGTCTTCCAGCGGGTGCGCTTGCGTCGCGTTACCTGCCCAGCTTATAGGTGGATCGAGAATGGCATCATGAATACGGTCCTTGGGAATACCCGGTTTTCCCGCGGTATGCGGTAGAGATCCATGATAGGCAGCCTTCACATTTGGAAGCACCATGGATCTGGGCAAAGCTTCCTGTAACTCATTGTCAAACAGGCCCCACTCAATCATCTTGACCTGGTTAGCTCCCGGTTTTCCCAATCCCTGCATCCCCAACAGAATGACTTCCAGCCTGCCTGGTTCAGTTGCATATGGTCCCCTGATATAGGAACCCCCGTTACCATGTACTATCGAAGTCCTCTTGGATGCCCACTCCACTGCCAGTACCTTAATTATCCTGGCTGGCACTCCCGTTATCTCTTCAGCCCATTCAGGCGTCTTGGGGATCCTATCCTCTTTTCCTAAAACATACTCCTGGAACTTGTCAAACCCAAACACGTGGGTAGCTACGTACTCCTTATCATATGTCCCTTCGGTAATCCAAACATATGCTATGGCAAGCTGCAATGCGGCATCTGTGTTGGGCCTTATGGGAATCCATTTATCAGCGTGAATCGCTGCCGCATAGTTCACATCCGGGCAGATGTATATGGACTTTATCCCCAGGTCTGTGAACCAGTAGCTCAACCGGCTTGCTAACTGTCCCGACCATCCCCAGGGGGTGGTTTCCTGGTCGCATCCCCAGTACAGGAGAAGCTCGGTGTTCTGGGCAACATCAGCCATATGATTAGTCTGAGGCACCTGCTGCCCTACAGGCTCCATTCCCCACACATGTTTTGCACCCCACCACCATCCCTCCCAGCTATCGGGATTCCTGATTTGGAGCGTGTAACCTCCCAGAAGGTTGAGAAGTTTTCTCTGACAACCATGGGGGCCATGTATAACCTTGTTCTCACCATGCTGGTCTGACTGGCACAGTATTGCGTGTGTCCCATATTTTCCCTTTACCCTCTTTATCTCGCCCACTATCAAGTCCAGGGCTTCATCCCATGAGATTCTGACGTAGCGGCTCTTTCCCCGGTTCTCTATATTTCTATCACCATTGGGGTCCCAGTCAACTCTCTTCAATGGATACTTAACCCTGTTAGGCGAGTAACAACGCTTCTTGTAGCCCAAAGTGATAGGTGGTATTAGCGACTTCATGCTTGGCTCGAAGACCTGCCCTCGCGCCTTAATCTTCCAGGGATTGAATTCCTCAGGTTTATACTTCCAATCATAGTGTAGTGGCCTAACCCTGAGTACTCTACCGTTCTTAACATCCACCACTGAGACATTTGAGCCGTTAGCCACGCCACAAAAACTGATGTCCTTTACAAATGATTTCTCCTCGGGTTCTTTCCTAATCTTCTCCTTTTCTACCATTTTTCCCTCCATCATTTTCAAATTCGAGATAGTGTACCACTATCTATCAAGAAAATAAATATGTTAAAAAATTTAACAGATTCCGTTAACTAATAATCAATTTGCAGAAAGGATGGTGAATGCTCATTCCAATCTCTTTCAACAAATTTCAAGATTTGTTATTAGGGTTGCCTGATATCCTTTTGTTCAGGCTCATTATTCAATTAGAATAGACTGCGGGGTAAAACCTTTTCAAACTAAAAGTCAGGTTTTTGCTCCAACTTTTTTATTAAGCTCTATGTCCCCCACATTCACATCCTTCCTGGTGCATATATCTTCTATTTCGCTGGGGGTGTATCCCCCCTTCTCTACCTTCAGTGAGTATGTATGGTCATCCTTCATATTCTCAAACCAGAAATCACCATAGTTATCGGTCTTGAGGGTAAACTT
>Ga0209986_10002355_pt1 | contig 17317 bp, 15 predicted proteins | sample BlataG_FD_183168 | JGI IMG/M metagenome (GOLD analysis project Ga0209986, IMG submission 183168) | Deep subsurface microbial communities from Black Sea to uncover new lineages of life (NeLLi) - Black_00105 metaG (SPAdes) (version 2) | ecosystem: Environmental > Aquatic > Marine > Oceanic >...
GCAGCCTCTGCCAGAACGGCGAGGTCATGCAGTACGGCAACTGTGTGCCGGCGATGACGCCGCTCAACAGCACCGCAGACGAGTCGATCCCCGAGGCGCCTTTGCGCCTCAGTGATACCCACACCTCGACCACCCAGTCCGGTCTGCCGACCGACCTGGTGCCGAATATCAATGGCACCCCGTGCACCGGCTACTGGATGTCGACGGCCTGCTATGCGGAGAACATGGGCGATTCGGGTCCCGCCGTCGTCCCGCGTTCCACGCTGTCCAGCAGCCCGTAAAACCCGGTCCGCGGCACTGCCGCGCACTATTGACCTAGAGTTGGTTCATGCCTGCAAAATCTGAGTCCTCGGAGATCAACGACGTGGAACCGCTCGCCGACAGCACGGCGCGCCAGGCCAGACGGGTGGTCGCCGCCTACGCCACCGACGCTGACGAGTGCCGGGTGTTCTTGTCGATGCTCGGCATTGGGCCGTCCAAGCTCGAGGCGTAGATGGCCGGCGGAGACACCGGAACCACCGAGAGTTTCGGTCACTCCGACTTCATCGTCGTCGCCAACCGGCTTCCCATCGACATGGAACGCCGGCCGGACGGCAGCCTTGGCTGGAAGCGCAGCCCCGGCGGCCTGGTGACGGCGCTGGAGCCGTTGCTGCGCCGCAACCGGGGGGCGTGGATCGGTTGGCCCGGAATCATCGACGGTCCCGAGGATCCGATCACCGAGGACGGCCTGCACATGCACCCGGTGCAACTCAGCGCCGAGGACGTCGCCGAGTATTACGAGGGCTTTTCCAACGCCACCCTGTGGCCGCTGTATCACGATGTGATCGTCAAACCGAGTTACCACCGGGAATGGTGGGACCGCTACGTCGACGTCAACCGCCGGTTCGCCGAGGCGGCCGCGCGAGCCGCGGCCCGGGGGGCGACGGTGTGGGTCCAGGACTACCAACTGCAGCTCGTTCCGAAAATGCTGCGAACCCTACGCCCGGATCTGACCATCGGGTTCTTCATGCACATCCCGTTTCCCCCCGTGGAGCTGTTCATGCAAATGCCGTGGCGCGCGGAGATCATCGACGGCCTGCTCGGGGCGGACCTGGTGGGCTTCCACCTGCCCGGCGGGGCGAAGAACTTCTTGTTCCTGTCGCGGCAACTGGCCGGGGCGGATGCCACTCGCGCGGCGGTGGGGGTTCGGTCCCGATTCGGTGAGGTCCGCTTGGACGACGGACGAGTGGTCAAAGTGGGTGCCTTCCCCATCTCCATCGACTCCGCCGAACTCGACCGCACCGCCCGCAATCGAGATATCCGCAAGCGCGCCAAGCAGATTCGTGCCGAGTTGGGTGCCCCGCGCAAGATCCTCCTGGGTGTGGACCGACTGGACTACACCAAGGGAATCGACGTCCGACTCAAAGCGTTCTCCGAGTTGCTGGCCGAGGGCCGGGCCAACCGCGATGACACCGTCATGGTTCAGTTGGCCACCCCCAGCCGGGAACGGGTGGACAGCTACCGGGTGCTGCGTAACGAGATCGAGCAGCAGGTCGGGCATATCAACGGCGAATACGCTGAAGTCGGCCACCCGGTGGTCCATTATCTGCACCGGCCGATCCCCCGCGACGAGCTACTCGCCTTCTTCGTGGCCAGTGACGTGATGCTGGTGACACCGTTGCGTGACGGCATGAACCTGGTCGCCAAGGAGTACGTGGCCTGCCGCAGCGATCTGGGCGGTGCCCTGGTGCTCAGCGAGTTCACCGGCGCCGCGGCCGAATTGCGCCAGGCCTATCTGACCAACCCGCATGACTTGGAGGGCGTCAAGGATGCCATCGAGGCGGCCCTCAACCAGGATCCCGAGGACGGCCGGCGGCGGATGCGGGCGATGCGCCGCCAGGTGCTGACCCATGACGTCGACGGTTGGGCCCGGGCCTTCCTCAGTGCGCTGGCTGCGACCAAAGCGAACTGAGAGATCCCGCGCCCTCAGTCGCCCATCAGACCGATGACGCCGAACATCCGTTCGGAATCACGGCCGTCGAAATAGTCCCGCATCACCCCGCTCAACTCCGCCGGATCCCAGGCCGCGGCCTCGGCGTGGAAGCGGTGCTCGGCGGTGGGCGGGGCCACGAGTGTCACGGTCGGACCGTAGACGATGAACAGTTGCCCGTTGACACCGTCGGCGGCCGGCGAGGCCAGGAAGCGAACCAGGCTCACCACATGCTCGGGGGACAGCGGGTCGACCTCGTCGGCATCGAGTGCGGGGGCGGCGCCGAAGACGTCCGCCGTCATCGCGGTGCGGGCCCGCGGGCAGATCGCGTTGGCCCGGACGCCGTAGCGCCCGAGAGCCTTCGCCGCGGTGACGGTGAGCGCCGTGATACCGGCTTTGGCCGCGCCATAGTTCGCCTGCCCAGCCGGGCCGGACAAACCGGCCTCCGACGAGGTGTTGACGATGCGGCCGTAGACGGTTCCACCACTGTCCTTGGCCTTGTCGCGCCAGTAGGTGGCGGCGTTGCGGGTCAGCAGAAAATGACCGCGCAGGTGCACGGCGATGACGGCGTCCCAGTCCTCGTCGGTCATGTTGAACAACATCCGGTCCCTGGTGATTCCGGCGTTGTTGACCACGATGTCCAGGCCGCCGAGTCCGTCTGCACACGCCACCAGATCGTCGGCGGTCGAGCGCAGACTGATATCGCCGGCCACGGCGACGGCCTTGGCTCCGACAGCCGCGATTTCATCGAACACATCGGAGCTGTCCAGTGCGGCGGCCATATCGTTGACGACGACCGTGGCACCGGACCGGGCCAGCCCGATCGCCTCGGCGCGGCCCAGGCCCGCAGCCGCGCCCGTCACCACCGCCACGCGGCCGGAAAGGTCGGTCAGTGCGGCGTCGTAGGCACCCAACTCGTTAATGCCTCTAGTCCCGCCGGCTCAGCGCGGCGCGGGGGCATTCAGCGATCGCCTGCTCGGCCAGCGCCTCCTGGTCGGCGGGGATCGGATCGGCGGTGACCACCGCGTACTCCTGCTCATCCAGTTCGAACAGGTCCGGCGCGATTCCCACGCAGATGGCATTACCCTCGCAGCGATCCGGATCGACGACGACTCGCATGACAACCTCCTAGGCCGGATGGTCCGAAATTCCCTCGCGACCACGATACGACCTCACCCTCTGGTCGCCGTCAGGAACGTCGCTGGACCCTCAGACTAGAACGTGTTACAACCGTAAAGGGCGGCGGGTCGCCGGCCATTGGCACACAGTGGCGGGTTCACCCCGAACGATCATCGAACCGGAGGTCGCAGGCATGCGGATCAGCTACACCCCGGAGCAGGAACAGTTACGCCGCGAACTCCGCGCCTACTTCGACACCCTGATGACACCCGAACGGCGGGAAGCACTGATGTCGACCGCCGGCGAGTACGGCACCGGCAACGTCTACCGGGAGACGGTGGCGCAGATGGGCCGCGACGGCTGGCTGGCACTGGGCTGGCCCACCGAATACGGCGGCCAGGCCCGCTCGACGATGGATCAGTTGATCTTCACCGACGAGGCCGCGGTCGCCGGGGCGCCGGTGCCGTTCCTGACCATCAACAGCGTCGCGCCGACCATCATGGCGTTCGGCACCGAGGAGCAGAAGAAGTTCTACCTGCCCGGAATCGCACGCGGTGACATCCACTTCTCCATCGGCTATTCCGAACCCGGTGCCGGAACCGACCTGGCCGCCCTGCGCACCACGGCTGTCCGCGACGGCGAGGACTACGTGGTCAACGGCCAGAAGATGTGGACCAGCCTGATCCAGTACGCCGACTACGTGTGGCTTGCGGTGCGAACCAACACCGAGTCCAAAAAGCACCGTGGCATCTCGGTGCTGATCGTGCCCACCGACGTCGACGGCTTCTCCTGGACTCCGGTGCACACGATGGCCGGGGCGGGCACCAGCGCCACCTACTACTCCGACGTTCGGGTACCCGTCGCCAATCGGGTCGGCGAGGAGAATGCGGGCTGGAAGCTGGTGACCAACCAGCTCAACCACGAACGGGTCGCGCTGGTCACGGCACAGCCGATCATCACCGCGCTGACCCAGGTCCGGGAGTGGGCGCAGAACACCAAGGACGCCCGGGGCACCCGGTTGATCGACTCCGAGTGGGTGCAACTCAACCTGGCTCGGGTGCACGCGAAAGTGGAGTACCTCAAGCTCATCAACTGGGAGCTGGCGTCCGCGGACTCGGAGGCCCCGTCGGCGGGGGACGCCTCGGCAGCCAAGGTGTTCGGCACGGAGTTCGCCACCGAGGCCTACCGGCTGTTGATGGAGATCCTCGGCCCGTCGGCGACCCTGCGCCAGGACTCCCCAGGCGCGCTGCTGCGCGGTCGGGTGGAGCGGATGCACCGCTCGTCGTTGATCCTCACCTTCGGCGGCGGCACCAACGAGGTGCAGCGAGACATCATCGGCATGGCGGCCCTCGGACTGCCCCGCGCGAACCGCTGACGGGGAGAGGCCCACGATGGATTTCACCAGAACTGAAGCCGCACAAGATCTTTCCGGATTGGTCGACACCATCGTCGGTACCGTCTGCACGCCGGAACACCAGCGCGATCTGGACAGGCTCGACCAGCGTTTCGACGAACGGCTCTGGCGCACACTGATCGACGCCGACATCCTCAGCACCGCGGCGCCGGAATCGGTCGGGGGCGGCGGATTCGGCGTTCTGGAGCAGATCGCGATCCTGACCGCACTAGGGCGCCAACTCGCGGCGGTGCCGTACCTGGAGTCGGTCGTGCTTGGGGGCGGCGCTCTGGCGGGATTCGGATCCGAGGATCTGGCCCGGTCCTGGGCGGCGCCGGCCGTCGCCGGGGCGAAGATCCTGACGGTCGCCCTCGACGGCGAACTGGGCCAGCCGCCGGTGCGGGCCACCGCCTCGGTCGACGGGTTCACGCTGACCGGCACCCGCACCCAGGTCCCTTTCGGGCCGATCGCGGATGCGTTCCTGGTCCCGGCCGAAACCGATTCGGGCACTGCGGTTTTCCTGATCGCCGCCGACCAGCCCGGGGTCTCGGTGAAACCTCTGGAGACCACCGCTCGCAACAGCGCGGGCGAGCTGGACCTGGCCGGTGTCGAGGTGCCTGCCGCTCAGATCCTCGGCGACGGCGAAGTGCTGGCCTGGCTGACCTCCCGGCGGGCGGTGGGCCTCGCCGCGTTCCAACTCGGGGTTTTAGAGCGCGCGTTGGCGCTGACCGCCGAGTACGCCCGGACCCGCGAGCAGTTCGACCGCCCGATCGGCAGTTTCCAAGCCGTCTCACAGCGGCTGGCCGACGACTACATCGACATCAAGGGTCTGCGCCTCACGCTGGATCAGGCATCGTGGCGGTTGTCCGAGGGGCTTCCGGCCGATGTCGAAGTGGCCACCGCCGCGTTCTGGGCCGCCGAGGCCGGCCACCGGGTCGCGCACACCACCGTGCATGTTCACGGCGGGGTGGGAATCGATATGGACCATCCGGTGCACCGGTACTTCATCACCGCCAAGCAAACCGAGTTCGCCCTCGGTGGGGCCACCGCCGCACTGCGGATCATCGGCCGCGATCTGGCCGACACCCCGGCCTAGGGTGGCCGCCGTACCCACCGTCACCGATCTGCTGGTGCCGTTGGCCGAGGTCGACGACCGCGGCGTGCATGCCGATAACGGCTCCTACGCGACGTGGCGCCAGCACACACAACACGGTGTGGACCTGGCCGCCGCGCTGCGGGCCCGGCTGGATCCAGACAAGCCGCCGCATATCGGCGTCCTCCTCGGCAACACGCCGACGTTCTCGGCACTGCTGGTGGCCGCCGGGCTGACCGGGTTGGTGGTGGTCGGGCTGAATCCGACCCGACGCGGTTCGGCACTGCGCCGCGACATCGTCCACGCCGACTGTCAACTGGTGATCACCGACACCGATCCGGCGTCCTTCGGGCCGGATTTCGCCCCGGCGGGAATCCCGGTGCTCGACACGACGTCCCGGGCCTGGGCCGACGAGGTGGCCGGCTACCGCGGCTCACCGGCCACCATCGCCGACACCGCATTCGATGACCTGTTCATGCTGATCTTCACCTCCGGAACCAGCGGCGAGCCCAAGGCGGTGCGCTGCACACACGAGAAAGTCGCCGTCCCCGGGGTGATGCTGGCCCAGCGCTTCGGGCTGGGGCCTACGGACACCTGCTACCTGTCTATGCCGATGTTCCACTCCAATGCGGTGATGGCGGGCTGGGCCCCCGCCGTTGCGGCCCGGGCTTCGATTGCGTTGCGGCGCAGGTTCTCCGCCTCCCGGTTCATCCCGGACATCCGCCGCTTCGGGGCCACCTACGCCAACTATGTGGGCAAACCGATGTCCTACGTCCTGGCCACCCCGGAGTCGCCGGACGACGCCGACAATCCGCTGCGGATCATGTACGGCAACGAAGCGGCACCGCGGGATATCGACCGGTTCGCCCAACGGTTCGGCGTGACGGTGGTGGACGGGTTCGGATCCACCGAAGGCGGCGTGGCCCTCGGCCGCACACCCGAGACCCCGGCGGGTTCCCTCGGCCCGATCACCGAGGACTTGGCGATACTCGACGTCGAGACCGGCACGCCGTGTCCGCCCGGCGTGGTCGGGGAACTGGTGAACGTGCGCGGTCCGGGCCAGTTCCGCGGCTACTACAAGGACGATGCCGCCCAGGCACAGCGGATGGCGGGCGGTGCCTACCACAGCGGCGACCTCGCCTACCGGGACGAGGCCGGATACGTGTTTTTCGCCGGGCGAGTGGGCGACTGGATGCGGGTCGACGGCGAGAACCTCGGCACCGCCCCGATCGAGCGCGTGCTGATGCGCTATCCGGGGGTGCTCGAGGTTGCGGTCTATCCGATCCCCGACGACGTCGGCGACCGGGTGATGGCCGCACTGGTGCTGCCGGAGCAGACCGCGTTCGATGTCCACGCGTTCAGGCGCTTCCTCTCCGAGCAGGAGGACCTCGGCCCCAAACAGTGGCCGTCCTATGTGCGGGTCGCCTCGGCGCTGCCCCGGACCGAAACCTTCAAGGTGCTCAAACGCCATCTGACCGCCGAGGCGCTGGACTGCACCGACCCGGTGTATCCCATCCCCAGCTAAGATCAGCGGCGGTCGGGTGCCAACGAGATGCGAGGCCCAGGGTGAAGTTCACAGCAAGTGCCGCTGCCGTCATATCGGTGACCGCTTGGCTCAGCACACCGATGGGGCCGCCGTTGGCGCAGGCTGCCCCGTGCCCCGATGTCGACGTGGTATTCGCCCGCGGCACCGACGAGCCGCCGGGCGTCGGCGTGGTGGGGCAGACCTTCGTCGACGCATTCCGAGCGGATGTCGCCGGTGCCAAGACAGTCGATGTCTATCCGGTCAACTATCCCGCCAGCAGGGACTACGCGACCGGTGTCGACGGGGTGATCGACGCGGGCAACCACGTCCGTGATGTGGCTGCCAGCTGCCCGGAAACCGAGATCGTGCTGGGTGGCTACTCCCAGGGAGCCGGAGTGATAGCCCTGCTGACCTCCGATGGCACTGCCGCCGGGTCGCCGGCGTTGCCGAATCTGCCCGGCCCGCTGCCGCCCGGGGTGGCCGACCAGGTTGCCGCGGTGGCCTTGTTCGGAAAACCCTCGAACGAACTGGTGGACTCCCTGGGCATGCCCCCGCTCACCGTCGGCCCGCTGTATGCGGCAAAGACCATCGACCTGTGCGTCGATGGTGATCCAATCTGCTCGACCGACCTGAACAACAGCATCGTCCCGCACCTGCTTTATGGGGTGAACGGGATGGCGGCCCAGGCAGCTCGATTCGCGGCCGGCCGACTCTGACCTAGCCCGAACTAGCCCGCGATCGAGGGCATGACCGCCTCGATCAGGTGTGGACCGGGCTCGTCCAGGGCCCACCGCAGCGCTTCGGCCAGTTCCTCAGCGGTGGCAGCACGCCGGGCCGGCACCCCCATCCCCTGCGCGATCTCGACGAAGTCCAATGCGGGTGGTGCCAGGTCGAGCAGCGCCGCGGCCTTCGGACCGGGCGGCAGTCCGCCGCTCTGCGCGCCGACCCGCGCCAACTCGATGCGCAGGATGTCGTAGGCCTGGTTGGCGTAGACGACGGTGGTGATGTCAAGGTTCTCCCGGGCGTGGCTCCACAGCGCCGAGATGGTGTACATCGCCGATCCGTCGGATTCCAGGCACAGCACCGGACGGTCCGGTTCGGCGATGGCCGCACCGATCGCGACCGGTAGTGCGTAACCGATCGCACCGCCGGTCAGGGTCAGCCAGTCGTGGGCCGGGGCTCCCGCGGTGGCCTGGGTCAACAGGAATCCGGATGTGTTCGACTCATCGACGACGATGGCCCGTTCGGGCAGCAGCGCGCCGATGACGTCGGCCGACGTCTGAACGGTGAGTTCGCCGGACGGAAGCGACGGCCGGCCCGCCGGAGCCGTCGGAACCGGTGTGTCCGGGGTCAGCCGATCGGCCAGTTCGGTCAGCGCGGCCGCCGCGCCGACCGGACCGGCCAGCGTGTGCACGGTGCAGCCCTCGGGAACCAGGTCACTCGGTTTGCCCGGATAGCCGAAGAAGGTGACCGGGGCGACGGCCCCGGCCAGGATCAGCCGTCGGGTTCCCGCTAGTTGCGCCTCGGCCGCCTCGCCGAAATAGGCGATACGCTCGGCCGGGGCGATCCCGGCACCGCGCTCCAGCCGGGTCGGGAAGGTCTCGCAGAACACCTGGGCCCCGAAGGCCCGTGCCAGCCGTGCCGCCGCTCCGAGGCCCGGGGCACGGGTGGCGTCACCGCCGACCAGGATCACCGTCGACTCCCCCGAGCGCAGCGCCTCCTCCACCGAGACGGTGTCACCAGCGATCTGTTCAGGTTGTGGCGCAACGCTTCCGACCGGTTCCGCGCCGTCGGACCAGGACACGTCGGCGGGCAGGATGAGGGTGGAGATCCGCTGGTTGTCGCGGGCGGCGACGATCGCATCGGCGGTATCCGCAGCGACACGGGCCGGGCTCATGGTGCGGCGGACCCACCCCGAAACTGTGCCGGCAACCGAGTCGATATCGGATTCCAGCGGGGCGTCGAAGCGCTTGTGGTAAGTGGCGTGATCGCCGATCACCACCAGCATCGGGACCCGGGCGCGTCGGGCGTTGTGCAGGTTCGCCAGGCCGTTGCCCAGACCGGGGCCCAGATGCAGCAGTACGGCGGCGGCCTCCCCGGACATCCGGGCGTAGCCGTCGGCGGCACCGGTTGCCACCCCTTCGAACAGGGTGAGGACACCACGCATCTGCGGCACCGCATCCAGGGCGGCGACGAAATGCATCTCCGAGGTTCCCGGGTTGGCGAAGCACACCCGGACACCGTTGTCGACCAGGGTGGTGATGAGTGCCTGCGCGCCGTTCACCGCACTGACTCTAGTTAGGCAGCGCCCAGGAGTGCCGCGACATCGAGCAGCACCAGTTCATTGTCATCGATTCGACCAGGTTCGCGACTGCTCGAATAGGGCAGGTTGTTGTCGTTGCCGATCACGATGTGGCGGCCATCGACCACATCGAGGCTTTCGATGGTCGCGAACGGAAAGGTCAGCACGCCATGGGTCAGGGGAACCCGTGCCAGCCCGCGCGGGTCGGTGATGGACATGAGGTCGGTGAACCCAACCTTGCGTACCGGGCCACCGACTCGCTCTTCGCCCATCTCGATCTTGTAGACGCGTTTGAACTGGGCAGGTTCGGTGAAACAGTCGTCGCGCGGTGCGCCCGGCAGGCACGCCTTGTCGGCCGTGCCATACCTGCCATCACGCTCGATCACCAGGGCCGTCGTCGCATCGATCATGGTGAAGTCACCGATTGCGTTGCCGTCCTGCTCCAGGGGGTAGTTCCAGTGCCGGCCGGTCCAGCGTTCGGCGGCGACGTCGAACTCAAGGATTCGCACCGCCCTCGGATCGGGCTCCCCTGCCAGCGGGCCCTCCAACATCGGGTAAAGCAGGCGGCCGTCCGGGGAACCGGCCATGGCTTCAAGGCCTTTCGATCGCGCGACCCCGATCGATCCCAGTCCGCCGGGGTGATCCGGTGACTGCGCGGCACGCCCGTCAACCAGAGTGTCGATCACTGCGAGAAGCCGACCGTCGGGATCGAATTTGAGCAGGTAGGGGCCGAATTCGTCACCGATCCACATCTGACCTCCAGCGAAATGCAGGCTCTCCGGGTCAAAATCGCTGCCGGTCAGGTAACGATCGGCGGTCCCGTCGGTGACAATCGGGAACGGAGCCTTCTTGAGTGGATCGCGCAGGAACAGGGTCTGCAGTCGGGTGAACTTGCCGGAGTCGAAGTCGACCCGGTAGCGATTCAGCTGCAGCATGAAGTCCGGCGAGTTCGATTTACTTCCCGCCCCGTTGTCGGTGAGCAACCAGAAGCTGCCGTCGTCGGCGCGCCGGATCGCCGAGTGACCCTGGACGGGTTGGCCGGCGAACGGCCACGTGAACTCGCCCGTTGCGGGCGGCTTGGCGTACTTGCCGCTGATGCGCAGTTCCACCGGCGCGGCCGCCGGCGGGACGAGCAGCGTCAGCGCGGGCAGCACGGCGTGGCCGGCCAGCACGGCGGGATAGGCGGGATAGGCCCTGTCGGCCGCGGCAACGGCCGTGACCGTCCCGACCGCCACAAGGACAACACCCATGGCGGCAGCCAGGGCCAGCGGTAGACGAGTCACAGCGCCCATAGTGCCGGACTTGCCTATCGGCTCAACACCGCGATGAATCTCGACGCCGCTAATCTCGCGTCAGGTGCAACGGATGTCGTCGAGCCTTCGCGTCGCCACGTCGAAGCCGGCTACCAGTTCGGCGATGATGTCCGCCGCCGGCCGGATTTCGTTCATCCGGCCGACGATCTGACCCACCGGCATCGCCACGGCGGTGGGATCGTGCGACTGGCTCATCCTCTGATGCGCCTCACTGACCAGGACGTTCTGCAACGGCATCGGCAGCGGTTCCGGGGCGCCCTCGGCATCCCACGCATCGGTCCAGCGGCTCTTGAGCAGTCGCGCCGGCTTGCCGGAGTAGATCCGCCGCCGCACCGTGTCGCTCGAGGTGGCGGCCAGCAGCGCCTCCTGGATGACCGACGGTCCGGTGGACCCGCGGGCGCCGAGATCGTATTCGGCGGCGGTCAGAAACGCTGAGCCCATCCAGACCCCGGAGGCTCCGAGGGCGAGCGCGGCGGCCACCTGCCGACCGGTACCGATCCCGCCGGCCGCCAGCACGGGGGTCTCCCCTACCGCGTCGACGACCTCCGGGACCAGCACCATCGAGGCGATCTCCCCGGTATGCCCGCCGGCCTCGTAGCCCTGTGCGACGACGATGTCGACACCGTTCTCGGCATGCCGGCGAGCGTGCCCGGCGGTGCCGGCCAATGCGGCAACAGGCACGTCGGCCGCGTGCGCCTGCTCCAGCACGTCAGCCGGCGGCGACCCGAGAGCGTTGGCGATCAGGCCGATCCGGTGCCGCAGTGCCCCATGACCGAGCGCGACATCGACATGGGAACGGGCGACCGAGTGCAGCCAGCCCAGCACACCCTCACTTCCCTTCTCCCCGTTCGGAATCGGTGGCACCCCGAGGTCCGCCAACGTCTTGGCGACGAAGTCGCGATGGGTTTGCGGAATGAGCTTGTCGATATCGACGGAACTGCCCTCGGTGGGGATCTTGGCCGGCATCACGATATCGACGCCGTAGGGCTTGCCCTCGGTGTTGTCATCCATCCAGCACAGCACCGACTCGAGCTCGTCCGGGTCGTTGAACCGCACACAGCCGAGCACTCCCATACCGCCGGCCCGGGTGACCGCCGCGGCGACCTTCTCCGACGGGGTGAACACGAAGATCGGGTAGCGGATCCCGAACCGGTCGCACAACTCGGTGCGCATCAGCTGGCTTCCGTGTGATCGGCCGGGGCGTGCTTGGTGTGAACGTCGTCGGCGGGGCGTTGCTCGGTCTGCTCCCGGGCCCAGGTGTAGTCCGGCTTACCGGCCGGCGAGCGTTTCACCTCATCGACCAGCCAGAGACTGCGTGGCACCTTGTACCCGGCGATCTCCTTGCGCACGAAGGCATCCAGATCGGCCAGCGTGGGACGCGTTCCCGCGCGCGGGGCCACCACGGCGGCGACATGCTGGCCGTATCGCGGATCGGGCACCCCGACCACCAGTGCGTCGAAGACGGCCGGATGACCCTTGAGCGCCGCTTCGACCTCCTCCGGGTAGACCTTCTCCCCGCCGGTGTTGATCGACACCGAGCCGCGGCCCAGCATCGTCACGGTGCCGTCGGCTTCGACCATCGCGTAGTCCCCCGGGATCGCGTACCGCACCCCGTTGATGGTTCGGAACGTCTCGGCCGTTTTCTTCTCGTCCTTGTAGTAGCCCACAGGGATATTGCCGCGCTTGGCCAGGATGCCGCGCACACCCGAACCGGGGGCGACCTCGTTGCCGTCGTCGTCGAGCACGGTCGTCTTCTTGTCGATCATCACCCGCGGCCCGCCCGTCTGCGTGACGCCCTTGGCCACGATGCTGGTGCCGCCGAAGCCGGTCTCGGAGGATCCGATCGAGTCGGTGATCACCCGGTTGGGCAACAACTCGAGGAAACGCTCCTTGAGGCTGGGCGAGAACAATGCTGCGGTACTGGACAGTACGAACAACGACGACAGGTCGTAGTCGCCGGACTCCAGCGCGTCGAGCAGCGGGCGGCCCATCGCGTCGCCGGTGAAGAACAAGAGGTTCACGCTGTGTTTCTCGATGGTGCGCCACACCTGCTCGGCGTCGAACTCCGGCGCTAGGACGCTGGTGTGGCCCGCGAACAAGGCCATCCAGGTGGCCGACTGGGTGGCGCCGTGGATCATCGGGGGGATGGCGAATCGGACCATCGGCGGGGCGGCGACCGCCTGCGCGGCATGGTCGTATTCGTCGGCGACGAATTCACCGGTGGCGAAGTCGGTGCCGCCCAGCAAAACCCGGTAGATGTCCTCATGACGCCACATCACGCCCTTGGGGAAGCCGGTGGTACCGCCGGTGTAGAGCAGGTAGATATCGTCGGCGCTGCGCTCACCGAAATCGCGAACCGGCGAGCCCTGGGCAACGGCCTGGTAGAACTCCACGCCGCCGTAGCGCTGGTAGTCCAGGTCGCTGCCGTCCTCGACGACCAGCACCGTCTTGATGGCGGGCGTGTCGGGCAGCACGTTGGCGACCCGGTCGGCGTACTGCCGTTCGTGCACCAGTGCCACCATGTCGGAGTTGTCGAACAGGTAGCGCAGTTCACCTTCGACATAGCGGTAGTTGACGTTGACCAGGATCGCTCCGGCCTTCACGATGCCCAGCATCGCGATCACGATCTCGATGCGGTTGCGGCAGTACAGGCCGACCTTGTCTCCCTTTGCGACCCCGTGGTCGATCAGGTAATGGGCCAACCGGTTCGCCTTGCCCTCCAACTCGGCAAAGGTGATCTGCTCGTCGCCGCAGATCAGCGCAACACGGTCAGGCACGGCATCGATGGTGTGCTCGGCGAGGTCGGCGATATTGAGGGCCACGTCCCCAAACTAGAACGTGTTACATTTTTTCTCAACTGAGGTCTCAACTGCGGTGGTGGAAGGCGGACCCCGATGGCTGGCGAAAGTGCTCATGCCCTGATCGAGCAGCGCGGGCATGTCCTCATCGTGACGATGAACCGTCCCGAGGCGCGCAACGCGCTGTCCGGCGAAATGCTCTCGATCATGGTCGAGGCCTGGGACCGCGTCGACAATGATCCCGATATCCGGGTCTGCATCCTCACCGGCGCCGGCGGCTACTTCTGCGCGGGCATGGACCTCAAGGCCGCCACCGCAAAACCGCCTGGGGACTCGTTCAAGGACGGCAGTTACGACCCGTCCCGCATCGACGGTCTGCTCAAGGGCCGCCGGCTCACCAAGCCGCTGATCGCCGCCGTCGAGGGTCCCGCTATCGCCGGCGGCACTGAGATCCTGCAGGGCACCGATATCCGGGTGGCCGGTCAGAGCGCGAAATTCGGTATCTCCGAGGCGCGCTGGAGCCTGTATCCGATGGGCGGCTCGGCGGTGCGATTGGTGCGCCAGATTCCGTACACGATCGCCTGCGATCTGCTGCTGACCGGCCGGCACATCACCGCTGCGGAAGCGCTGGAGATGGGCCTGATCGGGCATGTGGTGCCGGACGGGCAGGCGCTGGAGAAGGCGTTGGAAATCGCCGAGGTGGTGGCCGCCAACGGCCCGCTGGCGGTGCAGGCGATCCTGCGGTCGATCCGCGAGACCGAGGGCATGGCCGAGAACGACGCCTTCACGATCGACACCAGGATCGGCATCGAGGTGTTCCTCTCCGAGGATGCACGCGAGGGCCCGCTGGCGTTCAAGGAGAAGCGCGCCCCGCAGTTCAAGATGCGGTAGCGCTCTCCCACTCACCCCCGGTGCGGGCTACACGAGCAGCGGCGCCGACGGGGTGAACACCACCGGCATCTTCTCCAGACCGCTGACGAAGTTGGCCGGCCGAAGCGGCAGCGCGGAATCGTCGGCCAGCCGCAGATCCGGCATCCGGGCCACGACCTTGCGCAGCATGGTGTTGAGCTCCAGCCGGGCCAGCTGATTACCCAGGCAGAAGTGCGTGCCGAAGCCGAACGCCAGATGGCTGTTGGGGTTGCGGTCAATGCGGAAGTTCTCCGGGTCGCCGAACACCGACTCGTCGAAGTTGGCCGACTCGAACAGCAGCAGCATCTTCTCCCCCTGCCGAAGCTGGGTGCCGTGGAACTCGTTGTCGCGCATCACCGTCCGGGCCATATTCTTCACCGGCGAGGTCCAGCGCAGCATCTCCTCCACCGCGCCGGGCAGCAGAGCGCCGTCGGCGACCAGCCGGTCCCACTGATCGGGGTGCCGGAGAAGCTGCTCGGTCCCGCCACTGAGGGTGTGACGGGTGGTCTCGTCACCGCCGATGAGGATCAGCAGCGTCTCGAAGACGATCTCGTCATCTGACATCCGCTGCCCGTCGACCTCGGAGTTGACCAGGACCGAGAACAGGTCCCCGGTCGGTTCGGCCCGCCGCTTGGCGGTGGTCTCCATGGCGAAGCCGGAATAGCCGGCGAAGGCTTCCATCACCGCCTGCAGTGCCGCTTCGTCAGCGGCTGAACTCAGTCCGCAGACCAGGTCGTCGGACCACTTCAGCAGCGTGGCGCGGTCGGCAGGCAGCACGCCCAGCATGTCGCCGATGACGGCCATCGGCAGCGGCGCGGCGATATCGCGGACGAAATCGCACTCGCCCCGTTCGCACACCGCGTCGATGAGTGTGTCGCACAGCGTTTCGATGCCGGCGGTCTTGTCCATCACCTGCTTGCGGGTGAATCCGGCGTTGACGAGCTTGCGCCGCAATAGGTGTTCGGGATCGTCCATATCGATCATGTAGGGCATCGCGGGCTGGTCGGGACGGATGCCGCCGGTGTTGGAGAACACGTCCGGATCGCGTTCGGCATCCAGCACGGCCTGATAGGTCGCGGCGGCGGCCAGCCCGTTGCAATCGCGGAACACCGGCTCGTTGGCCCGCATCCAGCGGTACGCCGTTCGGGCCGAACCGTCGGCGAAGAAGTTCCCGTCGGTCAGGTCGACATCGGGCTTTCCGGTCATCAGCTAACCCTCCACATCCCCGTCACCGCGGATTACAGTGACGTCATGCCCGCGGTTCAGCACACCATCGCCGGAACCGTCCTCACCATGCCGGTGCGGGTCCGCAAGGCCGACGTCCATACCGCGATGTTCTCGGTACCCGCCGACGCCGCGCAGCGCCTCATCGACTACAGCGGCCTCGAAGTCTGCCGGTTCCGGCCGCATCGCGCCGTGGTGACGCTGATGCTGGCCCGGTACCTCGACGGCGACCTCGGCCGCTACCACGAATTCGGCACCTGCATCATGGTCAACCCACCCGGCTCGCAGGCTCGCGGTTTTCGCGCTTTGGGCGAGGCGGCGGCTTTCATCCACCACCTGCCGGTCGATCAGGCGTTCACCCTGGAAGCCGGTCGGACCATCTGGGGATTTCCGAAGATCATGGCGGACTTCACCGTTCGGGACCGCGGCCGGTTCAGTTTCGAGGTCTCCGAAGGCGGGTCGCTGATCGCGGAGATGGAATTCCGCCGCGGACTGCCGATTCCGTCGTGGCGGCCGCGGACGCAGGTACTCCAGACCTACACCCATTCCAACGGGACCACCCGGGAGGTGCCGTGGGAGATGAGCAATACCGGAGTACGGTTCCGGCCGGCCGGGGCGACGCTGCGACTCGGCAACCACCCCTACGCGAAGGAACTGGCATCCCTGGGCCTGCCGAAGCGGCCGATGGTGACGGGGTCGATCGGCAATGTCGAGATGACGTTCGGCGACGCTCACATCCTGCGCTGAACGCCCGGTTCTCACCCGGTCAATCTAGAACGTGTTCTAACTGACCCGCAAGGGAAGCTCAGAGCAGCGTGGCGGCTTCGCGGATCTGCTCAGGACTACGCGCCCCGATGACCATCATCGTTACCCCGGCCGCTTCCCACAGTCCGATCTGCTTTCGGACATGGTCGATATCACCGACGATCGCTGCGTCGTCGACGAGTTCGTCGGGGATGACGGCGGCTGCCTCATCCTTGCGGCCGCTGCGGAAGAGTGTGGTGACGTCGTCGACCACGTCCGAGTAGCCCATCCGCCGGTAGACCTCGGCATGGAAGTTGGTGTCCTCCGAACCCATCCCGCCCATATAGAGCGCCAGGAAGGGCCTGATCATCTCGAAGGTCGCCGCTCGGTCGTCGGTGATCACCACCTGCGCGGTCGCGCAGATCTCGAAGTCCTCACGGGTGCGGCGCGCGCCGGGACGCGCGAAGCCCTCGTCGAGCCATTCGTTGTACATGTCGGCCAGTCGCGGCGAGTAGAAGATCGGCAGCCAGCCGTCGCAGATCTCGGCCGCCAACGCGATGTTCTTCGGACCTTCCGCCCCCAGCATGACCGGGATGTCGGCACGCAACGGGTGCACGATCGGCTTGAGCGCCTTGCCCAGTCCGGTGGTGCCCTCCCCGTTCAGCGGCAGCGGGTAGTGCGGCCCGGCGCTGGTGACCGGCGCCTCGCGCGCCCACACCTGCCGGAGGATGTCGATGTACTCCCGGGTGCGGGCAAGTGGCTTGGGAAAGCGCTGGCCGTACCAGCCCTCCACCACCTGTGGACCGGAGACGCCCAAGCCGAGGATGTGCCGGCCTCCGGAGAGGTGATCGAGCGTCAGCGACGCCATCGCGCACGCGGTGGGGGTGCGGGCCGACAGCTGAACCACCGACGTACCGAGCCGCATCCG
>Ga0209986_10002356_pt1 | contig 17312 bp, 16 predicted proteins | sample BlataG_FD_183168 | JGI IMG/M metagenome (GOLD analysis project Ga0209986, IMG submission 183168) | Deep subsurface microbial communities from Black Sea to uncover new lineages of life (NeLLi) - Black_00105 metaG (SPAdes) (version 2) | ecosystem: Environmental > Aquatic > Marine > Oceanic >...
ACTACAATACGGAACCGGTTAAGGAACTGACCGAGCTACTGTGGGAATTACCAGAAGTTGTTGACGTAACCGAGGAGGTAAGCAGAATCGGCAAGGGTCTCAGCCCGAGCGACCGTTTGCAGGTGAGAGCAGGCTTTGTCAGCAAGACAAATGGGACCGCTACCGACGACTTCATCGACTGGGACTCGGCTGTCCTTACCGTCACCTACGCCAGGAAGTAGAGAGAAGCCAGATCCCTGGTCTACCACGCGAAGTAGCGCCGCAGCTCGCTCGGCAGTTCAGCACGGTTGGATAGCAGCGGCAGCGTTGGCCCAGCCCTCACCCGAAGCGCAAGCCAGGGCCAAGGTGGCTGCTTTACACAGATTGTTGTAGCTATGCTACAATCCACCCAACTTCAATGACAAACACTAAGGCACTGAAGTATTGGGTGGGATTCTCCTTAGTACCTGGAATAGGACGGATAAGGATATCTCAACTCATAGATCGTTTTGGCAGTCTCGAGGACGCCTGGAAGGCTTCAGAAACCGAACTGAGGCTCGCAGTGTCGGACTCCCGGAGCATTGACGCTTTGCTCTTGACCCGTTCGAGGCTTTCCCTTGAGGCTGAGATGGAGAAACTGGAGCGCCGCAAGGTGGAGGCAATTCCCTGCGAAGACCCCTGCTATCCTTCCAGGCTGAAGGAGATTCACGACTACCCTCCGGTGCTGTACGTGAGGGGCAGCCTCCCACCTGAAGGCCACCCCTGCGTCGCCATAGTCGGCACTCGTCGCCCCACGGTCTATGGACGCCAAGTAGCTGAAGAGATGGCAGCAGACCTCGCGCGAAATGGTACCACCATCGTTAGCGGTCTAGCCAGGGGAATTGACTCGATAGCGCATCGGTCTGCTCTAGAGTGCGGGGGCAAGACCATAGCCGTACTTGCCTCCGGGCTAGACATCGTCTACCCAGCGGAAAACCTGAAGCTGGCTCAACGCATCATGGAGAGTGGGGCACTGGTAAGTGAGTATCCTCTGGGCGTCAGGCCCAGAGCTGAGAATTTTCCACTCCGCAATCGCATCATGAGCGGCCTGAGCCTGGGAGTACTGGTGGTAGAGGCTGGAGAACGGAGTGGAGCTCTGATTACTGCCTTCCAGGCGCTGGAGCAGAATCGGGAGGTCTTCGCCATTCCCGGCAGTATCCTGTCTCCCACCAGCAAGGGAACCAACCGCCTGATACAGGAAGGAGCCAAGTTGGTATGTCAGTGTGCAGATATCTTGGAAGAGCTAAACCTGTCTATGGTCGCCCCCAAGCAACTGGAAATCAAGGAGCTCCCGCCAGCCAGTGAAGCTGAATCAGCGATAGTGAGACAGCTAAGCCCCGAGCCAAGTCACATAGATGAAATCTGCCGTCGCAGCGGCTTGGCCATGCCCCAGGTAAGCAGTACGCTAGCCATGCTCGAGTTGAAAGGAGTGGCGAAACAGATAGGAAACATGAACTATGTGCTGAGCCAACAAGCTAGGATAGAGTAAGTCATGGCAAGAAATCTAGTCATCGTAGAATCTCCCGCCAAGGCAAGAACCATAAGAAGCATACTGGGCTCCGACTACGATATCAAGGCATCAATGGGACACGTACGGGACCTTCCCAAGAAGAGCCTCGGCGTAGATGTGAAGGACAATTTCACCCCGAGATATGTCGTGCCTAGGCCAAAGGGAAAAATAGTCCGAGAAATCAAGGAGGCTGCGGGAAGATCCAGCGCGATTTACCTGGCTACCGATCCAGACCGCGAGGGAGAGGCTATTTCCTGGCATCTCGCTGCGGCAGCCAAACTAGGTCAAGACGAAACCCCTGTCCATCGCGTTGTCTTCTATGAGATAACCCAGGAAGCAGTCAAGAACGCGTTCAAGCATCCTCGCTCTATTGACATGAACAGGGTCAATGCTCAACAGGCCAGGCGCATCCTGGACAGACTTGTCGGGTACAGACTGAGCCCCCTCCTGTGGCGCAAGGTGCAAAGAGGACTTTCCGCCGGAAGGGTCCAATCAGCGGCCCTCAAAATGGTCGTTGATCGAGAGCAAGAAATAGAGACCTTCGTTTCCGAGGAATACTGGACCATCGACGTCGAGCTATCTCCCCTTGACGATCAACTGAGGTTCAAAGCCAGAGTCGTGTCCCTGGCCAACGGCAGGAAGCTGGATATCAGCGACAAGGGTAAGGCAGATAGGGTTGCTGCACATCTGAGAAAAGCAGAATACATAGTCAGGTCAGTCAACGCCAGACAGGTAGCCCGCCAACCAGCTCCCCCCTTCATCACCAGCACCTTACAGCAGGAAGCCTGGAGAAAACTGCACTTCTCCGCTAAGAAAACCATGGCTATCGCTCAGCAGCTTTATGAAGGAGTCCCACTGGACAAGGAAGGCTCCATCGGACTGATCACATACATGCGTACCGATTCCACTCATGTCGCCACTGCTGCTTTGACCGAAGTGAGAGCGTTCATTGGCGAGAAGTACGGCATGAGCTATCTGCCACCAAAACCACGGAGCTTCGCCCGCAAGGTCAAATGGGCCCAGGAAGCCCACGAGGCAATTCGCCCCACCAAGGTCCACCGGGAACCAGAACGCATTGCAGCCTTCCTGAGTTCGGACCAACTGAAAGTCTATGAGCTCATATGGAAACGTATGGTAGCAAGCCAGATGTCGCCATGCCTGTACCACACAACTACCGCAGAGATACGAGCTCAACTGACGACCAAGGGAGGTTACCTGCTCAAGGCAACCAGCTCCAGCCTGAGCTTTCCTGGTTTTGTGATCATCTATAGCGAAGGCAGAGACGAGAGAGAGCAAAACGAGAGCTCTGTTCCCCTACCTCCACTGCAGTCAGGCGACGGACTCAAGTACTGGGGAACTCTCCCCGAGCAGCATTTCACACAGCCCCCGCTGCGCTACACGGAAGCCACGTTGATAAAGGCACTGGAGCAGGAAGGCATTGGACGCCCCAGTACCTATGCTCCCACTCTGTCGGTTATTCAGGCAAGGGATTATGTAAAGAAGATGAACGGCAGATTCTATCCCAGCGAGCTGGGGACAATTGTCAATGGTATTCTAGCCGAGCACTTCCCTCAAATTGTCGACCTCGGCTTCACAGCGCGTATGGAAGAACATCTGGATGAAATAGCTCAAGGCAAGCAGGACTGGATAGCCCTTTTGAGAGACTTCTACACGCCTTTCGAAGATACTCTGCACAACGCTTCGCTTCACATAGATAAGGTTGATATGACTCAACCGACCGATCAGACCTGCCCGAGCTGTAGCCGCCCCATGGTGATAAGAATGGGGCGCTTTGGCAAGTTCCTCGCCTGTACTGGCTACCCCGAATGCAAGACAACGAAGCCCTTCCTGGTCAGAACGGCGATCCCTTGCCCGGAATGCGGCGCTGAATTAGTAGAAAGGGTTGGCAAGAAGAAGCGAGTATTCTATGGCTGCAGCAACTACCCTCAGTGTACGTTCACGACAAGCTACCAGCCGGTGTCGAGACCCTGCCCCCATTGTGGCAAGCTCCTGGTCCTACAAAGGAACGGCCTGGCCAGATGCATCGCCTGCCGGCAGGAAGTGGACCTCACGGAGCTGGACAAGGCTTCGAAACAGGAATCAGACAACTCTCTGAAGGAGTAAGTTGCCACTAGACCGACTACAGAAACTGAGACCCCTGATTGCCCAAGATGGCTTGGATGGCCTATTGCTTTGTCAGCGAGAGAATTGCCGCTACGTTTCAGGGTTCACTGGATCGTCCGGATGGCTTCTCATTTCAGATAAGGATGCCATCTTGGCCACAGACTTCCGGTATGTCGAGCAGGCGAAACAGGAGGCGAGCAATTTCAAAATCAATCCGGTCAAGGGAGAACTACTTGACTGGCTTCCTGAGTTGGCCTCCAGCTTAGGATGGCACAACTTGGGCTTTGAGGCGAATCACATCTCCTTTGCCACTTACAACCAGCTCAACGAGACATTGAGAGCCAAACACTTGGGTCTTGAGATTGTCCCTACTACGGGCATAGTGGAGCATCTTCGATGCATAAAGGAGCCAGAGGAATTGGAGTACATCACACGAGCGGCAAAGCTGGTGGATGCTGCCTTCGAACAGGCGAGGTCATTGATTCACCCCGGCATAACCGAGAGAAGACTAGCTTGGGAAATGGAGGTTTTCATCCGCCAGAGAGGCAGTCAAGGGGTACCCTTTGACATTATGGTGGCCTCGGGGCCTAACTCAGCCTTGCCTCATGCCAAGCCCTCAGAAAGAGCAATTGGCCAAAACGAACCAGTCATCATCGACATGGGTGCCAGAATTAACGGCTATTGCAGCGACTGCAGCCGCACCCTCTGCCTGGGGCAACCGACCAGAACTCTATCAGAGATCTACAACATCGTCTTGAAAGCACAGCTCAGGGCTATCCGCCAGATCAAGACGAACATGACTGCTGCTGAGGCAGACCGATTAGCTCGAAGCACCATCAAGCAATCCGGGTACGGTGACGCCTTTGGACATGGTCTGGGGCATGGCATTGGATTGTCTGTTCATGAAGCTCCAAGGGCCGCTCCCGCTTCCTCTGATTCGCTTGCCGAGGGCATGGTCTTTACCGTAGAGCCCGGCATCTACATCCCTGGATTCGGTGGATGCAGGATTGAGGATATGGTTGTTCTAGAAGAAGGCAAGGCTAGAGCGCTTACCAAGTCAGAGAAAGCGATGGGGGTTGTCCAATGATTGACGTTGGCGAGTTGAGAAAAGGAATCGCCATAGAGCTGGACGGGAAAATATACTACGTCACCGAATACCATCATATCAAGATAGGGAGGGGCTCAGCACAGGTCCGCCTGCGGCTCCGCGAGATCACAAGTGGCAACGTCATCGAGCGCGCTTTTCAGGCCAACGACAAGTTCAGTCCAGCTTTCCTGGAACGCCGGCCGGTTCAGTATCTGTACAACGACGGCAACCTGTACTACTTCATGGATACCGAGAGCTACGAACAGACAACGCTGAACGCCGCTCAAATAGAAGACGGCATAGCCTACCTCAAAGATGGTCTGGTCCTCGAGATTCTAACTCATAGGGGAGACGTGGTAAACGTCGAGTTGCCCGTTGGCGTGGAGCTCGAGGTTGCTGAGACCGAACCTGGATTCAGAGGAAATACCGCTACCGGAGGAAGCAAGCCGGCGAAGCTCGAAACCGGCCTCATTGTCCAAGTTCCCCTCTTCATCGACGTCGGTGACACCATCAAGGTTGATACCCGCAGCGGGGAATATCTAGAAAAAGCAGGTTGATGAAAGCCGATCTGCATGTTCACACCTGTTACTCTGTAGACTGCTGTACGTCTCTGAAGCAGGTAGTTGACCAATGCTTGGCGACAGGCATAGGTTGTCTGGCAGTATCAGATCACAACACCATCGCTGGTGCCGTGAGGCTAAGAGACATGGCTCCCTTTGCAGTCATCGTGGCTGAAGAGATCACAACATCCAAGGGAGAACTCATGGGCCTATTCCTGAGCAATGCGATCCCCGCAGGATTGTCACCAGAGGAGACGATCGCCGAGATTAGGGAACAAGGTGGACTAGTCTGTATTCCCCATCCCTTCGGCCGATGGCTCCTACAGGACTCCCGCGACTTGTTGTCAACAAGGATCCTGTGTCAGGTCGACATCGTCGAAGTCTTTAATTCCCGCACCCCTTTTCCCGGCAGTTCAGGCAAGGCCCGAAACCTAGCACTAAAGTATGGTAAGGTCGTCAGTGCTGGAAGCGACGCTCACACCTCAGGCGAAATCGGCAGAGCCTACGTAGAAATGCCTGAGTTCAATGACTCGAGTGACTTCTTGAGTTGTCTGTCTCAGGGCAGAATAATAGGCCAGATGTCTAGCCCGCTTGTCCATCTCGCCAGCACTTGGGCAAGAGTGAGGAAACGCCTTTGTTGAAAATCGGTTGGTTCTCTACTGGAAGGGACGAAGCTGCGCGCCAGCTCCTGCAAGCTGTACAGGATAGCATTCACGGTGGTGGCATCCGAGCTAGGCTTGCTTTCGTCTTCAGCAACCGAGAGCCTGGGGAATCCACGGAAAGCGACTCGTTTTTTGAACTGGTCCATACGTATGGCCTGCCTCTGGTTTGTCTCTCCAGTAGGAAGTTCAAGGCCTCACTGGAACAGACAGAGGGCTGGCGTGTCAAATATGATAGGGAGGCAAGCAAACGCATCCGAGGCTTCAGTTCGGATATCGTTTTCTTCGCCGGCTTCATGCTCATCATTGGCGGGGAACTATGTCAAGAATACCGGATCATTAACCTGCACCCGGCCGTTCCAGGGGGACCAATCGGCACGTGGCAGGAAGTCATATGGAAACTGATACGAGACAGGGCAAAAGAAGCTGGAGCCATGATTCACCTGGTGACCCCTGAGCTGGACAGGGGTCCTGTGATCAGCTACTGCAGCTTTCCTATCAATGGCGATCCTTTCCTTCAGTACTGGGACAACGGCGACGCACAAGCCCTGTTCCATCTCATTCGCCAGCACGAGCTGGCCAGAGAGTTCCCCCTCATAATCCTCACGCTCCGAGCCATCAGCCAAGGCGAAATCAGCATCAAGGGCAACAAAGTGGTTGATGCCCGGGGACGGTCTATTGGCGGACAGAACTTGAGCATGGCTGTAGACAAGGCAGCGAAGATCAGTATTCCCTCACTCTCGGCTGATGTGTGACTCTGGTGAAGTGAACCCTATCTGCTTTGACCTCGAAGGTCCTCTAGCTCCCCAGGACAACGCCTACGAATTGATGAGGCTATTCCCCAACGGCAACAGGGTCTTCGAGGTTATCAGCAGATACGATGACTTGCTGACGCTGCAGGGCAGAGCGGACTATGAGCCAGGGGATACGTTAGCGTTGACCGCCCCCTTCTTGGCCTGTCACGGGATAAAAGAGAGCCAGATTGCCAACATGGGGCGAAAGGCCAAATTGACCTCCGGTGCCCTCCAGTTGGTAGCCAGGCTCAAATCGAGAGGATGGGAAGTGTTCTGCATCAGCACTAGCTACGAACAGTATGCCCTCTCCATCACAGCAAGGCTGGGTATCCCGCTCCAGAATGTGGCTTGCACCTCGTTTCCTTTGGAGCGATTTGGGCGGCTTCTCAACAAAGATGATCTGGCGCTGCTCCAGGAGGCGGAAGACAGGTTCTCCAGTCTCCGCACCGATGACGAGATCCAGCAGGCCCTGGATCATTTCTACCTGCAAGTCCTACCGAAGACGAACTCAGGCGACATCATAGCTAAGGTGAAGCCAGTAGGAGGGGTGCGCAAGGTCCAGGCATTGGAGAATTTCGCCACCAGATTGCGGAAGCCACTACCCCAATGGGTGGTAGTCGGGGACAGCATAACCGACTACAAGATGCTTCAGAGAGTGAACGAAGCTGGCGGGTTGGCCATCGCCTTCAATGGCAACGAATACGCGCTGCCTCATGCCACCATGAGTCTGGCCTCCGCCAGACTGGACGATCTATGCATTGCCCTTGAGGCATGGGAGGAAGGCAAGCGGCAAGCAGTCGCACTGACGGTGGCACGAAGAGAAAAAGCAGGGGGCAAAGGAGACAGAGCCTGGTTTCACTGGCTCCCAGGAAGAGGAGATATGACCCGGCCCCTCGAAATTCACAAAAGGCTGCGGTGCTTGGTCAGAGAAGAAGCTGCCAAACTGGGCTAACGCCAGGATGTCCCTGCAAGAATCTCGTGTTGGCCGTCTGGTGCTTACCCTTTCAGCATACAAAACGGCGCTCTCGCGCTTGTCCTACGGCAGCACTCCGGTGATTCAGCCAATTGCTTGACTCTCCAGCAAGAGGAGCGCCAACGGGCCTTCCGGGATCACCGCAACCTCAGCATCATCCCCCAGTACTTCAAAGGCCCTAGCCAAGCCTTCCTCAACAGTGCCGATTGGCGTAATCATCATGTCCTTGACTACGCTGTCTTCGAGATCCGACAGCAAGTAGATATCATTCCTCAATTGAGTCCGCGCTAGTATTTGATTCTGCCACTGAACCCCTATGGGTTCGTCGCGCCTTATCTTTTGCAGCACTTCCTTGGCAGAACTAGCCGAAGCATGCAACTCTCTGAATACCTCTGGGCCAATGCCGGTGCTGCACGAGGAGGCGATTATTATGATACCTCCGTCACGGGTTATCAGTGAGGCATTATCCATCCCTTTCACGCTCTGATATAGATCCAGGTCGAGGGGAGCTCCGCTATTTGTGGTGACCGTGATATCCACCTTGTGATCAACCCTTACCCCTGCGATGCCCTTTTCTAGCTCACAACCTCTTTCGTGTGCTCTTACAGGATCGCCAGCCACCACATGCGTGATCTCTCTCTTCTTATTCAGAAGCACGTTCACTATGAAATCGAGCTGGGCCATCCGCGCCTGTTCCACCAGGTCCTCGTGGATCGGATTCCCCCTGAGAACACCAGCCCTGGAGCCCGGGTGTTCTATCATCTTGTACCCGTGATTCCTGTAGGCTGATTTCAGACTGAACACGCCAGGAGCCATGCTTTTCCTCCCACCAGAAAAACCAGCGAAGAAGTGTGGCTCAATGAATCCCGTAGATATTCGGAAATCCGCTTCCACTACCTTGGAGTTAATCTCAACAGGCGTCCCTCTGGAGGTGTCTCCTAGATATACGGTCTGTGCTGGATCATGGTTCAGAACAGTGTAGTTTCTGGTTATCTCCCTGCCCAGCAGTGCAACTAACTCTTCCCCACCCAGAGGGGGATGCAAGCCAAGCGCAACGATTATGGTTATGTTCTGTCGAGATACTTCCGCCTCCAGTTCAGCCAGTATCAGCGGAAGCAGTCTGTCGTCAGGACATGCCCTCGTGTTGTCCGTGACTATGACTACAACACGGTCATCCTTCCGAACCGATTCCCGGAGAGGCAGGTGCCCTATCGGATATCTCAGGCTCTTCAAGATAAGGTCAGGCTCGTTTTCGGCACCTTCGACATCCTCCGTCTCCAAGACAAGGCTCAGGTTTTTCTCTGGAACTGAGGCCTTCAGGACAGAGTGCCCATATGGAAGTTCGAATTCCCTGTTCACATTATGGCGGTTCCCGGATTCAATATGTTGTTGGGGTCAAACAGCCTCTTCAGTCCCCTCATCAACTCCTTGGATTTCGCATCCAGATAGAGATCGAACTCACCCAGTCTCGTTTTGCCCACACCGTGCTCTCCGCTCACGACTCCACCCAAATCTGCCGCCGCCTGGTATATCTCTCTCTTCACCTCTTTGAAGACTCCCTTCTCGACTGCGTCCATCATTATGCTGGGATGCAAATTGCCATCTGCCGCGTGTCCGAACGTGTGAACAGTTACGCCAAAGCGCTTCGCGATTTCGTCTATCGCATCAAAGACTCTCCCCACCTTAGCGGGAGGCACCGTTATGTCCAGTCCGTCTGCCATACGGGACTTCAACGGTGTGTATATTTCACTCCTCATCTTCAGGATCTCAGCCTGTTCTTCTCTTCTTTCGGCAATCAGAGTATCCACAGCGCCGTTCTTCTGACAGATTACGGATATCTGCTCGCACTGAGAATACATATCGTCTTCACTCGCACCCGTCACTATTATTATCAAGTGAGCTTTCCCCTTTGCAGCCGGCCATTTCAGACCAAGATGCTCCGCCGATATCTCAATAACATCACGCTCCACATATTCCATGGCCAGTGGTATTACACCACTCTGCAATATCTTGGGAACTGTACCTATCGCAGCGTGGCGGTCATCCCACGATACGACCAGAGTTGCTGTCCCGGCAAACCTGGGGTACAAGCGGAAGATCACCTTGGTGATTATGCCCAGAATGCCTTCACTGTCTATCAGCAGGTGCATCAGGTCCAGGCCGGTGTTGTTCTTGAGCAGTTTCCCTCCCATGTTCAGTATCTCACCCGTGGGAAGCACCACCTCCAGGCCCTTGACATAGTTCCTGACCACTCCATACTTGACTGCTCTCGTCCCGCCGGCATTGCAGGCAACCATGCCACCGACCTGCGCACCTTCGTCTCCAGGGTGCGGAGGGAAAAGCAGATCTTCATCTTCCACCGCCTTCAACAGGTCGCCTAGAGTGACTCCTGCCTGGACAACCACCATCAGATTATCCTTGTCCACTTCTTCAACCCTGTCCAGCCTCTCCAGAGAGAGGACTATGCCATCCTGGGTGGGAACGGCGCCCCCCACCAATCCGGTTCCTCCACCTCTGGGATAAACGGGGGTCTTCTCCCTGTTCGCAAGCTTCATTATCTTCGATATCTCTTCAGTGCTGGCTGGCTTCACGACCACAACATCGCTGCTGGGCTGCGGTCTGACAGCCAGGTAGGTCTCATCCATCAAGTAGCTTTCTATCTGCTCCCGTTTGGTGGTAACCCAATCCTCTCCCACTATACGCTGCAGCTCTTGCACATTTGTCATCCTGGCTGCCTCCTTCTAAGCTCATCAGTCAGTTTCGGTACCACTTCGTACAGGTCTCCTACAACTCCATAGTCGGCTATCCTGAATATGGGTGCAGAGGGATCGCTATTCACAGCCACAATGATATCGGACGTCCTCATCCCGGCTAGATGCTGAGGGCTTCCCGACACGCCGCAGGCGACATAGAGCTTGGGCTTGACTGTGTTGCCACTGAATCCCACCTGGTGCTCTTTCCCTATCCACCCATCGTCTACCAACGGCCTGCTAGAACCTATTACACCGCCGAGAACCTCAGCCAAACCTTCCAGGATCTTGAAATCCTCTGGCTTCTTGAGACCTCGGCCCCCAGAAACAATCACATCTGCCTCCGCTATGTTAACCCCGCTTGAACTCTCCTTGCCTACCAGGGCCAACAGCGGGTCTCCAAGTTCCACGTCCTTCCTCACTACTTCTCCTCTTCTGCCCGGATCCCTCTCTCGTTTCTGCATGACCTTGTACCGAATGGTAGCCATCTGCGGCCTTGTCGAAGTTCTGATATAGGCCAGGATATTGCCGCTGAACGCAGGACGGATTTGGACCAGGTTGTCTTGCTCGTCAATGTCCAAGCCAATGCAGTCTGCTGTCAATCCCGTGCTTAGTGCCACGGCGATCCTCGGCCCTAGCGATCTGCCAAGATGAGTCGCCCCCAGAAGCAGAATCTCCGGTCTGACCTCCTCTATGAGCCTGACAATATTGCGCTTGTAGTTGATCAGGTCGAATTCTCTGAAATTTGCGTGATCATACAGGAATACTGTGTCCGCGCCATAGTAGATGAGCTCTTGAGCTTCCTCCACCATCTGACTGCCCAACAGAACGCTGGAGAGTTCCACGTTGAGTTTGTCAGCTATCTCTCTCCCTTTTCCTAGGAGCTCATACGAGACCGGATGAATCTTCCCACCCCTTTGTTCCGCATAGATCATTACGCCTTTGTGGTCCTTCATTTTACGTTCTCTGACAGTCCTCCTTCCTTCAGAGCGTCCGCAAGTCTTAGAGCCGTTTCCTCAGGGTTACCCCTGAAGATCTCCCCTTTTCTGCCCTCTTCGGAGGGCACTATTATCTTACTGAGCCTAGTCGGCGAGCCTTTCAACCCAAATCTACTGGCATCGGCCACGGCGGACAGCTCTTCAGCGGTACATTTCTCAATCTCCGCTTTCCTAGCCTTCAGTTTGTCGGAAAAGCTCGGAAGTCGCGGTGAATTGATATCTTTGGTTACTGTAATCAGGAGAGGAAATCTCGATTCCATCAAATACCTATCCCCCTCCATGTCACAGACAACTACCATCTTCTCTCCAACGTTCCTTATCTCCGATACATAGGCTACGTGCGGTATGTCGAGCCATTCCGCGATCTCAGGACCTACCTGGCCCGTATCCCCATCAACGGTCTTTTCTCCGCATACGATCAAGTCAGTCTGTCCCAATCTTTGGATGGCACTGGCCAGGGTATAGGAAGTAGCCCAAGTATCAGCGCCAGCGAATGCCCTGTCAACAAGCAGAATGCCACGATCAGCTCCCCTCGATAGTGCATCTCTCAACGCCGCCTCGGCCTGTGGGGGCCCCATGCTTATCGTGGTCACAGTAGCACCCAGCTTCTCCTTGATTTGGACTGCGGCCTCCAGGGCATTCAGATCAAACGGGTTGATTTCCCCTGGCGCTGAACTCCTGTCCACTGTGCCCTTCTCCTTATCGAATTTCACTCGCTCCATGTCTGGAACCTGCTTGATAGGGACGACAATACTGATCATACTTCCTCCGTTATCAACCCCAGATCTCCCGTTACTTGCTCGAGGTACACTACCCTCAATACTGAATCGCGCTGTCCGTTCGACGTTCCGGCACTCGCAACCTGCAAAGAAGCATCTCACACACTACCTGCCCCACGGGGCGAACAGCCATAACCATAGCTGATAGAATAGACCGCCGAGAGCGACCCCGAGCAACACAAGCACAAAAACAGGCCCGCATCTCAATTCACATCTTTGCCGTGAATACAAATCGAACCGAACTTGCCTTCAGAAGATCAATATGTCGAGGCACTACGAGGTCAAGCCCCGGTGGACTCCCGATACAGCCCCACATCACCACAAATCCCTCAACCACTCCTTCGTCCTTGACAGAACTCGGTGCCTGAGCTTCGCCAACTCATCCGCATCGCCAAACGGCCCCAATATAGCATAGACACGACGTCTCCTGTCAATGAACTCAAGGGCAATACAGTCCACAGGAGGCTGAAGCTACTTTCCTTCCATAGCTTCAATCTTCCTTAGTCTTGCGATATGCCTGTCTCCCTCAAACACGCTGGACAAGTACGCCTCCACGATTTCCAGCACTAACCCAATCTCCATATTTTCTCCCTTGAGACACAGGATATTGGCGTCGTTGTGTTGGCGAGACCGCCGAGCCGCAAACGCATCATAGCACAACGCTGCCCTTATGCCCTTAACCTTATTGGCTGCTATGCTCATGCCTATGCCCGTGCCACACACCAGGATGCCTTGATCAAAACTACCAGCGGCTACTGCTTCAGCTACCTGTCGGGCAATATCAGGATAATCCACAGATTCACCACTATGACAGCCAAAATCACGGTAACTATGCTGCATCCTGGAAAGAGCTTCCATGATTGCCCGCTTTACGGTCAAACCACGATGATCACAACCTAGAGCGATATGCATTGTCTCTCGCCTCGCAATACTCTTCATACGCCTCGCTGATAGCGTGCTCAGCTATGATTCCATGGCGCACAACGACCGGTACTTCGCCTGTGCCGTCAACAACTGTCGACTCCCTACCACCCGGACATTTGCCGCCGTCGATAATGAGGTCAACCTCCCTTCCTAGCTGCTGCCTGGCTTCACCAGCCGTCAAGACGCTCGGCTGGCCGCTGATGTTTGCACTGGTCCCGATCAACGGTCTCCCCAGACGCGAAATAAGGGCCAGGCTAACGGGATGCTTGGGAACTCGGACCGCCACGGTGGCTCCCATACCAAGATAGGAAGGAAGCGAAGCTCTCTTGGGCAGCACAATGGTCAATCCTCCCGGCCAGAAGCGCTCCGCCATGAATTGGGCAAATCCAGATATTGCCTCAGCCACTGTGCACACTTGAGACACATTCCCCAGAAGCAGGGGCAACGGCAAGTCCGGTGCCCGCCTCTTCACATCGTAGACCCTTCGCACGGCCCTGGAGTTGAAGGCATCAGCACCTAGCCCATATACCGTATCAGTGGGAAAGACGATCACTCCACCTGCCCTAAGTACTACAACACCCTTATCTATTTGTTGCTGCAGAGCGTCCAATCTCTTACGCTGGCTTCAGCCAATGCTACCTGCTAGTCTCAATTCGGGTTCATGCAGAGGCAGCACGATATCAGCCGCTTCCTTAATTCTCAACGTACTATCATAGGCTACACGAACATCGGTGTGGATCCCTGGAGGAATCACAGGCAGTTCCTCTTTGATGGGGGACGGGGGCTCGAAGTTCTCGCGGATGCTACACAAGCCGGCGATCACGGCAACACCTCTGGCGGTCTTGACACTCACCGCCTGCCCACCAGGAGAATGACCCGGCGTGGCAAGCAGGGATACTCCCTCACAGATCTCCACATCTCCCACCACTACTTCAAAATCCGGGTCTTCGAAGAACTCCCTGGAGTAGAGCGGCACAAACAAAGGGTGAGGGTTCCGAGCAAATTCAAGCTCAGCCTGTTGCACCATAACCTTTGTCCTGGAGAACTTCCTTGCCTGCGCTATGTGGTCATGGTGAAGATGAGTGGCAACAACGAGGTCGATATCGCCAAGGCTTATCCCCAATTCACCCAATCCTGACTCGAGGCTCTGGATCTCCCTGACCGGAATGCCTCTGACCTTCGTGTAGTACTCGACACTGGGGCCGGCATCCACCAAGATCCTATCCCTTGCTCCCTCGATATACCATGTGTACACAATCAGGGTTATTGGCTGACCGGAATTGAAGGCATTTGTCATTCGAGACTTGTCAAGCTCGAATTCGAGCAGGGGTATTGGATAGATAATGCAATTACTCATGGCCACCCCCTACTTCCTTGACGGCATTATAGCACAGTGCTAAGCTAGGGCACGTAGTCGCCATCCTGAAATGCAGACCGAGACTGACAGCCACCGGATCTCCACCAGTGATGATGTCGAGGTCTCTACCTATCTAGGGATCGCCAAAGGGTTGCACGGCGAGCAACCTGTAGTAGAGCCTGAGGCAATGCCCCGCGGCGAGCGCGAAACCATAGCGGTGATTGATTTCGGCTCGCAGTACAGCATGCTCATTGCAAGGCGGCTGCGAGAGTGCCACGTTTACTGCGAAATAGTGCCTTACGATACCCCATGGGATAAGATAGCTCCGCTCAGGCCGAGGGGTTTTGTCCTTTCAGGGGGGCCAGCCAGCGTCCATGAATCTGGTTCTCCCTTGGCCCCAACATACATCTATGAAAAAGGGCTGCCCGTGATGGGGATTTGCTATGGCATGCACGCTATCGCTCATCAACTAGGCGGCCGAGTGTCACCCGGAAAGAAACATGAATACGGTCATGCTATCCTGCACCTGAGCAGTGAGGACTGCCCTCTTTTTGCCGGCCTGCCTGTATCCCTCCCTGTATGGATGAGCCACGGCGACCAGGTAGTAGAGATGCCCCCAGGATTCAAGTCGTTGGCCTACACTGAGAACTCGCCACTTGCCGTCATAGGCAACGGCGAGGGCATTTTCGGGCTCCAGTTTCACCCCGAGGTAGCCCATACGCCACACGGCAAGCAGATATTCGAGAACTTTGCGTACCGAGTGTGCGGCTGTCAAGGTAACTGGACTCCAGCCAGGTTCATAGACGAGAGCACAGAGAAGATCAGACAGCAGGTAGGGCAAGGAAGAGTGATTTGTGCCCTTTCCGGCGGTGTCGATTCGGCAGTGACTGCCACTCTTATACATCGCGCTATTGGCGATAACTTGACGTGTTTCTTCATCAACAACGGGCTGCTGCGACGTGAAGAGCCAGAGAGGGTACTCAATACGTTCCAACGCAATCTCAAGATGGACATCGCCTATGTGGACGCCAGCGAGAGGTTTCTGAAGCGGCTTCGTGGTGTGATTGACCCGGAGAAAAAGCGAAACCTGATAGGAAGGGAATTCATCAAAGTGTTTGAAGAGGCAGCAGCCAAACTGGGCAAAGTTGACTTCCTAGCACAGGGCACCGTCTATCCCGACGTGATTGAAAGCAGCAGTGGTGCTGAGAGCAAAGCGTCGGTCAAAATTAAGAGCCATCACAACGTCGGCGGCCTACCAAGCAAGATGAAACTCAGCCTCATTGAGCCCCTGAGATACTTGTTCAAGGACGAGGTCAGAGAGGTAGGATCAGCTCTAGGCCTGCCTGAAGATATGATCTGGCGACAGCCATTCCCTGGGCCGGGTCTATCAATTCGCGTCATTGGGGAGGTAACCGGGGAGCGTTTGGAGGTCCTTCGCGCCGCAGACTGGATTGTCATGAATGAGATCAAACGGGCCAAGCTCTACCGCCACCTATGGCAGAGCTTCGCCGTGCTCACTGACGTTAAGAGCGTCGGCGTCAAGGGCGACTACAGGACCTACGGCTACCTCATAGCAGTCAGGGCCATAAACAGCGACGATGCTATGACCGCCGAGTGGGCCAGATTGCCTTACGAACTCCTGGATAGAATATCCAGCCGCATAGCTAACGAAGTGCCAAACATCAATAGGGTAGTCTATGATATTACGAGCAAGCCACCAGCTACCATAGAATGGGAGTAAAGGAGAGAGATGGAGTACTCGTTCGAAGAGACAGACGATGAACACCTGGGCACAGGAGATGACCTGGAGATGCTACGTGAAGACCTGATAGGTGAACTGCAGACCATAAATCAATATGAAGAGCATATGGACAGCCTGGGAAACGAAGAGGCCTTGGCCACTTTGGAGCACATCATCGCGGAGGAAAAAGAGCATGTTGCCGAGTTGGTCAAGTTGATCGAGTCCCTCGACCCAGTTCAGGCTGAGAAATTCAGAAAGGAAAACCTGTAGGGGACAGTAACCATTGAAGATCATGGTTATCGGTGGAGGCGGCAGAGAACATGCTCTTGCGTGGAAAATAGCCCAAAGCCCCAGAATTGAGAGGATCTACGTTGCCCCGGGCAATGCCGGCACATCACTCATTGCTGAGAACCTCAATCTCCAGCCCACAGACATAGATGGCCTGGGGAGGGCAGCAGTAAGCAAAGGTGTCGATCTTGCCGTCGTTGGCCCTGAAGTTCCCTTGGCTTTGGGCATAGTAGACCACTTCGATAGCTTGGCTATCCCGACATTCGGGCCTACCAAGGCAGCGGCGCGGATAGAATCGAGCAAGGTTTTTGCCAGGGACTTGATGGAGAGGAACGGCATTCCCTGCCCCAAAGGTGCCGCTTTCTCTTCCTATCCCGAGGCTCGTGAATATGTTAGGCAGCAGCAGCCACCCATTGTGATCAAGGCAGATGGGTTGGCTGCAGGCAAGGGCACAGTTATCGCCAACTCCGTGCGGGAGGCAGACAAAGCCCTCAGCGAAATCATGCAGGCGAAGGCATTTGGCTCCGCAGGAGACAAGGTGACAATCGATGAATGCGTTACCGGACGAGAAGTAAGCCTCATAGCTTTTACTGATGGCCAGACTGTGTCACCCATGGTTCCCGCCTGTGACTACAAGAGGATTGGGGATGGAGACCAAGGGCCCAACACAGGAGGTATGGGCAGCTACAGCCCACCAGGATTCTTCCCCGCTGAGTTTGTGGAGGAGGCTACCAACACTATCTTGCTACC
>Ga0209986_10002358_pt1 | contig 17310 bp, 13 predicted proteins | sample BlataG_FD_183168 | JGI IMG/M metagenome (GOLD analysis project Ga0209986, IMG submission 183168) | Deep subsurface microbial communities from Black Sea to uncover new lineages of life (NeLLi) - Black_00105 metaG (SPAdes) (version 2) | ecosystem: Environmental > Aquatic > Marine > Oceanic >...
AATTTCAAATCAAGTAAAACCTCCTAGTGTTAATTTCCTATATGGCTTAACAGTCTTCCCTCATCCTCAAGCCAAAAATATTATTTTTTGAATTTTTTTTTTTACGTGAGAGAACAAGCCACACATGTGCCACAGGTTTCTCGAGAGACTCTAAAGTGTAAACCATACTATCATTACCATCTAAGCAAGTTATGCATTGAAGAAGTTCTAGTGGAAAGGTAATATAAAGGTTCTCATTCTCCCCTCTCTATCCACCAAGAAATTCAATACTACATACCTGTTTAATAGTAATAGAAAAGGAATAACATGGTTAGTTTGGAAATAGGAAGTGGGAAAAAACATCGTTGTTCTATTTTAATTAAGCCTATAATCCCCCCCCCTCCCTTTGATTTCCACTTTAACTTTACTCGAACAATTTAGACGTTTTAGAAGTTTTTTAATTTAACTTTAGAAGATGAAAGCAGCCACTCGCTCCCTGCAAAGCTCAGGAGTGTCCTCAACAAGAGCATTCCAATTATCTAGGCCCAGGGTTGAGCAGCCCCAAGGATCACGCAAAAAGCTTTTAGTAAACGCCTCTAGTAAAGAAGAATTGCCTTCAAACTTGACAAATTTGAACACAAACACCCCCCCAAAGAAACAGGTACGCGTTTAGACATATTCAAGGACATTCACTTGACATCAGATGACTCACCCCACCCTTCCTTCCCTCTCTCTGCAGACATTCCTCAACAGACTCCACTTCATAGAAGCACAAGTAGTCCTCGCCCTTGTCCGTGCAGTCCAAGAGTTTATCTTTGGTGCTTTAGCTCTCATTAAAGCGATCATGAGACTGGTCACCCACCTCAACAACAACTACGGCTCCTCCTCTTCACAGTCCAAAGCAGCAGTCACACTGCCACCCTACCTCTCCCTCATCACCATTGTTAGACAAGCCCTGCTCAACGACAATGGCTTCCTAGAATCCAAAGAGTCAGCTTTAAAGCAGACCAAGGCATCATCACCCAAGGAAAGGCTGTTTGAAGCCACATGCAGGAGAGCGGGCGCCATGTCTAGAGCTGAGGAGAAGGAAGCCTCTATTGATGTACTGGCTACGGAGGAAGCTCTGTTTGCTCATGTATTTGCAGAAGTGTTTCCCGAGCTCAATGCTTCAGCATAATTTAAAAAGTATGAAGTTTCCCCATACATTGATAAATGCATCCATATATATCTATATCTATATATATCCCCCTGTAAACATGTATCAATCAATCAAAGAGCCAACAAGCATGAAAGCCACTAGGAATAGAATAAGGCAATACAGCCCTCCCAATCTCCTCCCAACTCTCTCCATCTAATATAACAACTGCAGTCCTACCATCAGGCTGGGTGAAGATACCCACTGCTACTCTATCATCTTCACTGACACCATGTGGGTTGGGAATAAACACTGGCTCTCCTGTAATACCGCCGCCACCACCACCACTAAAACTGAAACTCCATGTCTGGACAGTACCAGTGTGTAGATCCATCTTGCATACAGCGTTATAACCGTTGGATGGCCTTGGGACAACACAACAGCCATACGCATATCTATACTTTCTACTTATGAATGAAGGATGAATTGATGGAAGTTCAAATGCATGGCCGTATGCATCATCTGATGTTGCTAGTGGTGTGAATATATCCTCGGGGATGTTGGTACAAGTAGGTTTAATAGTAGTGGTAGCTTCATCATTATCTTCTCCTTCTTTCTCTCTGCTTTCCTTCTCAATCTGGTCTGCAATTTTGGTACCACTAGGCCAATTTTTTAGATCTAATGTCAACCTTCTGAAAAAATTATTTGGAAGATCAGCTGCTCTACTCGTAGTACCAGTAGTACCATTATTGCTGCTATCATCACCACTACTATAATCAATACAAGGTGGGTCAGCTCTAACATTAGCCAGTGCCCAATGACTCATGAGAGAAGGATTAGCAGTGATAGCACCATCTAAATGAATCTTCACACCATCTATATCTGATTCAGTTTCAAATGCATTCACCCAGTGAGTTGCTAAAAAGGCGGGAGCTTTATACACCCGAATCCCTTCCTTTCTCCTTATCACACCTATTTTTTTATTTTTATTACTACTACTACTACTACTATTACTACATCTATCATCATTATAATCTAAAGGTACCACATGTAAGTGGTGCCCAATTGAGGCAGCCATTTAAAAGCCAGAAACTCCCCTGCATTCCCCAACACCATTGATTTAATATCATAAAACGCCGGATTCTGCACAATCACTGCATAATGCTCTGCGTAACTACCACCTGATGAATCCATGTAGGACTAGTTGGTACTGCATATGGTATTGCAGCAATCTTCTCCCTCTTTCTTGGACTGTCTGGATTCAATCTATACAGAGTGATCTCTGGTTGTTTCAGTTTCATCACACCGTCTTCCACCTTCCAGACGGGGGTGAAGTCGGCGGCAATGTTGATGAGGTCTCCTGTTGGTTGGTGGATTGCAGGGTGAGCGGTAGTCACCAAACCATGTATATCATCTTGATATACCACTCTTTCTATAGTTTCTAGTGTCTGAGGGTTGATGGAATACGTGCCAGACACAGTCTCAGTGTGAGCAATGAGCTCGTCGCCAAACGGAAATACACTCACCAAGGCATTATCTCCCATTCGCATGCCATATTTGTACACACCATACGCAACACTACTAATATACTTCAAAGAGTGAAGAGGTTCCTTGGTTGTAGTGTCTGGGTCGTGGGCCATCTTGAGCTTAATCTCTCCTCCTCTGTCTTTGACTGAGCAGTAGTAGCTCGACTCGACGAACCGGTGGGAGCACACTATTGACCCCGTATTTCCGTTGATTTTAATCTTAACCAACATGGCTAGGCCATCAAATACAGCCCAGGCTCCTGAGAAGTTACCAGGACCGTTTCTTACGAGGCTGCCTTTCAGCCAGGTAGGGAGTCCTGTATACTTGGTGTTAGCAGCATTGTTGGCAGGGATGAATGTGAGGTGAAGACCTTCAGCATGATCTATTGGTATGTTGGATGTAATTGCATGCCTAGCTGCTCTTGATGGCCATGAAGAAGGGTAGTTGGGTGGTTGTTTTGGTTTAGAGTCAGAGGCGGTAGAGGCAGTGGTGCTTTCATTATTGTTGTTGGGAGAGGAGGAAAAGCAGGGGACCAGGCGGTGTCGGGCAGTTGGATTCTTGACACTTCCTCCTTGACCAATCCTTGGCCTTGGAGCGCTTCTCATTCCAATACCAGTGGCTTTCATTGAGTCCAAGGAGTAGTAATAACCTCGATTATCCAATTATAATGAAATTATTCCATGTTAAAAATAAATAAATAAACAACAACCTTCCAGCTTCCTACTAGGTTCCCCCCTCTCTCCATCACCCTCTCCCTCTCTCTTATTACTCTCGGTGGTATAATCCAATGTAGGGGGGGTATTAAGTTGCAATATAGATCACATGCTTTGAGAGGGGAGTTGAATAATGGGGAGAGGAGTGGGTGAACAACGCCCTCTGCGTGGTTGCACATGTCTACAGATCTATAAATGTGTCAAATTTCCAAGTTATAAGCGCTCCCCAGTGCGTTTGAAAATTTCAGTTGGAAAAATGAATCTTAATGGGAGACCTTTCTCGTGATCCTGCTTTCGATTGCTCAGTGATCTACATATTCGTGATCCATGTTCAAGCAGCTAGTCGGAAAAGGCTCAAATCACGGTGATTGGTGGACATATCTGGGACCACGTATAATCGACAAATGACTTTTCCTTGTATACAACCTCCCCCAATTCAATTTCACTCGCAATATGCGTTTTCATACATGTAAAACAATATACAATTGAAAAATATGCGATCGCAATAAGGACATCAACACAGGAAGGGTATACCACAAAAGTCCCTATTTTCTATTTATATTTACAAGGTTGGTGGTGGTTTAAATAAAGCAGGTTGTTGGGGAGAACTACTACTACCAGCATCAGTATTTGGTAGCAATGAAGAAGCTGATGAAGTAATAGATACGGGAGGGAGAAGGAATCCTCCAGCTTGTACATACCTTGATGTAGACAGTGATGGTGTAATTCTACCCCCTCCAGCACTCATAGGACTAGTCATCATGATTGGAGGAGGTCCTACTGCCACTGGTGCAGGAGGAGGCTCTTTCCCTCTCTCTCTCCATATCTTCCTCTCCTCGTCGTAATAAAATACATTCTCTGGTTCACCAGGTGGTGGCGTCTGTTCATTTGTTGCTTGACCACCAACAACACCAGTAGCAGCAACACCAACTAATCGTGTCAAACTAGTAACACGTCCAAACAGTCCGGCAACGCTGTCACTCACATTACTAACGTTGCTCACGTTGCTCACATTAGATATATTACGCTGGTGGCAATACGTCTGAGTCTGAGTCTCTGCTGCTCCTCCATCTATGAATGATCCTCCTCCTACTTGTTGTTGTTGTTGTTGTTGTTGTTGTTGTTGTTGTTGTTGTTGTTGTTGACCTTTTGGTGTTCCATTAGAAGTAGAAGTAGTGGTACCTTCATCACCCAACATGAGTGCAGACAAGCCTCGATCGATCCATTTCCCCGCTTTTGAAATAAGAGCTGCTGGCCTCAATGATTTCCCGTGCTTTAAATCTATTTTAAGAGCGTCAGCATGTGCTTGGAGTCTTTGATGTAGCTCATCTGTCAATGCTGCACACATGGAAAACGCGTTATTCTTACCGCCGCCTTTAATACCACTTAAACTTGCATTACTAGCATTGTTATTGTTACCTCCTCCAAGCTGGTGGTGTTGAAGCGTCGCTCGTATGGATTCACAATAGCTAGCTGCATCACTCAACATTCCATACTCTACTAATGCATATGCGTGGATGAGTTTATAAGGAACAATAGATAGATACTGGGGAACCAGGCTTGTATCAGACACAGTTCTACACCAGGAGTACAACTCAGATTGAATGATGGCATCCAGGTTGGCATATGTGCGGGGATGACTGGACATCCTTGGTGCACCGATCAAGACAAAGTCGTCATTATTGAATGGACAGCCAGCAATCACTAGACACGTATGACCAGGTTTAATGTTGTTGGTGTTGTTGTTACTACTATTACTAAGGATGTTCTTTCCAAGTGCAGCTATAGCAGCTTGACTGCTGCCTTTACTATTACTACTACTATTAAGAGCAAGGATGGCCAGGTGACTTCTCCAATCTTCTGCTGCAAACGATGAGGACATTGCACTAGGGTTGAATTGGAGACAGAATGTTCTCAATGGCCCAGTCATCTTCGTTGCCATGGCTTGTGTTGTTGATGCTACTGCTGCTTCCCCAACACCATTGGCAATGACCAACGCCACTCCCCAGAGCTCTGATTGAATGGCTACTTGTAATGCTTCTGCACTGCTGCCTTTTAATAAATGCTGCTGTACTTGGCCTACATTATTCAAATGAGGTACTGTATTGAAGGTGGATGATGTGGATGATGATGCATGCTGATTATTGCTATACTCTGCCAAAGCATCATTTAGGGGATTGGCGGGGAAGGTTCCTTTATTCTTTACCAGCACTCTTAATACTTTCCATAGCGTTACTAGATCTGCATCTTGACTACACTCTCGCAGCTGTTGACTGATAAACGCATCTATCTGGGTTTGGTTTGGTGATAAACCTAAAGGTCCAGGGAAGGAGGAGAGGAGGTGCATGCAACGACCAATGCTGGCGGTGGGAGAATGACCAGTAGTAATAGAGAAGCTATTGGTAGCAGTGGGTGATAGATGTTGAGCTAGATGATTGTTCACTTTATGAACTGTAAGCTGTCCTTGTGGTGATAGGTCAACTACATTACCACCAAAGCCAAAGACGCACATTCTACATGCTGGTCTACCGTAATTCACTCGTCCTGCCGTTGATTGCCGCTGCTGTAGCTGGTGGCAGTAATACTCTCCTTCTCCAGCTCCAGCTCCCACTTCTATACTACTAGTTGTTATTGTTGGTTGAAATACATTTGGAGCAGTAGTAGTGGTTGCTATTGCAGCTATTGATGATGATGTGTGCACTCCATTTGTGGTAGTACTGTCATACGCATTATTATTATTCTTTGACGACATTGCGTCTACCTCCTCATTGCTACTTATATGTTGATGTTGACACCACTGCTGAGAAGGATCATCCCATCTGTATCTCCAACCATCAGGCGAGTCATAGTAGCATTGACCATCATCTTGACTCCACCATGTCTTGCCGGCATTGTCGGTTGCTACAGATGAAGTTGCATTGTCGGTGACGTGCTCATTTGTCGTTATTATTGATGTGGCCTGTAGTAATTGGCTGCTGCTATCTCTAGGAGACTCGACATCAAATTGCTGTTCATTGTAATACCTACTGGTATTATCTAGGTTTGAGTGTGTGTTTGCAGGTGCAGGAGCTGGGGCTGCTCCCGAGAACAAGTCGTCAACATCATTGCTGCCATCGTCTTGAAAGAGAGGCTGCTCCTTGACGGTGAACGTAGTGATGGGTGACGTGCCACCGTTTGGTAGAGCTCTACTATTCATTTATCTAGAGATCAGTGCTTAGATGTGCATCAATCAGCACCCCCGTGTTTGTGGATATCTCCGACGCCTTTGGAAAGATTTCTTTTATTTTGAAGGATTCCATTGATCTATAATATAAAACTAAACATTTAAAATTTCATAGTTGATGTCAAAGCTTCAAGCTGCTGCTGCACCGACAAGTGAGACGCCGATACGAAGAATGTCATAAACGCCGCAATGGATTGTATCTGCCATGACAGTGGCTCACTCAATGATTCGAGTTTAACCTGCTTCACAAATCCGACTACTACATCAGGTCTTTCTTGTACCCACCACTTGATATTCCTTTTTAAACATTTGAAGTCTGGAGAGGAAGAGTATGTTGCCCGGTGTTCAGCTTCATTCATACTCAAACCTGCTATTGAACGCATTATTTCAGCAAAGAATAAACCTGCCTTTCCATCATTGTGGTTGCTGATATACTGTGAATTGTCAGTCAGTATTTTTATCTTGTCGAAGTGCAATGGAGCACTGCATGGAGTCATTGCTGCCCTGCTTCTAAACAACACAGACCACCTTCCGTCATATAATTCTACATTAACTCCTGGCCATCTACTGCGGCTATGGCATTCCCAAATATCATCACAGCTGTTGTAAATAATATCTTTAAGCACTTTATTCTATACAATAGAGGAAAGGAAAGCGGGATATTCTATGAGCGAGTGCATGGGAAGAAGGAAAGGGTGCAGTTTGGCCCGAAGAGAATGAGGGTCGGGGAGCGCTCCTAGACCCATGGATTAATCAATCAAGACATACCTGGACAGATAGACCTGCTAGAGTTTTCGGTGGCAAGAGTCTGCATTAATGAAAGGATGAAAGGTGTCGAATGAGTGCACATCATCAGCTTTGTATATGATTTAATCGGTCAACCAACTCTTGCATCCCATATCCTACTTGTCGACAGCATACCTCATGATCTCAATTGAACAAGGTATGTCGTCCAAACCAACTTCTATTTTAGCATTGAGCTTCAGCATTCTGCGAAATTATGTACTGTAAGCGTTATAATGTGAATGTTTCTCAGAGATTCGCTGGCAACTGACGATGTCACTGTGCTTACTTCACGATTCCTGTAATGACAACCAAGGATCCTTATGCATTTAATGACAAATATTCAATAACTAAAAGTAATAAAGCCTAAAGCTCGTGTTTTATTGTTTTCAGCTGTCACCGTCGTTTGTTGTACAGCACGACTGCTCCTCCCCATCCTCCCTCCTTCATCCCATTTCCCCTCTTCCCACTCTATAATATCACTACTCCTATTACTACTGATGGTATTTATACAACAAAAACCATCACTGTCTACTCTGTTTGCTGGTGGTGCTCATGGTCACCATCCTCAGTATAATCAAATTCATAATCATCTGCCACAGCAGCATGTCTTGCCTCTCCCAAGTGTTCTTCCAGCATACTTAATTTATGTGGCTTGATTTCTGCTCTATGATGATGTGCCTTTCCACCATGATGACCAGCATGATGATGCTTACCATGGGCTTGCTGTTGTTGCTGGGTGGCAATATCCGCTGGAACTGCTTGTTGCTGTGTTACAGCTTGGGGCACAGCTTGGGGCACAGCTTGTTGTTGCTGTGTTACAGCTTGAGGCACAGCTTGGGGCACAGCTTGGGGCACAGCTTGTTGTTGCTGTGTTACAGCTTGAGGCACAGCTTGGGGCACAGCTTGCTGCTGCGGTTCAAGGATTTGTTGTTGCTGCTGTTGTATTGGTATTTGCTGCTGTACAGCTGGTATTGCATTTCCTATATTTGCTGTCTTCAATCGGGTTAGTTCAGCTTGCAGAGCTCCTATTTTATTGCTCAAGTCCTGGACTCTGTTTCGCTCTACAATTATCAGTTGATCCAATTCTGCAGCCCTATCTTTCTCTGCTTGTAAATCATCCCTTAGTTGTCTGACTTCAGTAGGGGTGCTTGATACATCACGATGTAAGTTTTGAGTCTTTCTGCTGACCTCTTGAAGCTCTCTGGATTTTTGAGTGAGCATCGTATCCTTCTCTTTGACTAGTTGGCGGAGTCGTTGCTCCTCTGCCTTTGACCTTTGCAACTTGTCCTGCATCAGCGTTTGCGCTTGTTGATGTTCTCTTCGCCTTGCGTTGGTCACATAGAGTGCTATAGCTGTCAATACAAAGAGCAGAAAGACAATCTTGGAGGCATTCTGCATCAACCGAGATCCCAGGGATTTCTTCTTCCTGCGAGCATGACTCAAAACAAGTGGTCAGAAACATCAATAATATACAAGATCATGGACTAGATCAAATCAACTTGCCTAAAACCACGAGGATCATCGAACAAATCCATTTTGACACCTCTGATGCTCAAGTTATTACCAAATTCTCTCTTCAGAAGGTATCTATGAGCTTGCTAACGTACTAATACGTAATAATGGTTGTATAGGAATGCTCTTGATGCTTTCAAGTCCCCTGCCATACATCCCCCCATCAATGGCCTCGAGTGCCAATCGGCCGCTCGCTTGACTAGTCGCACCCCATCTTCACTCTCTTCCTTGGCCATCATTATGTTGGGGACATGTACTTTACATGGTTTTGATATTCAAATTCGTTTACTATATCAAATCAGCGAAAAATGGGATTCATGAAAGGTGGACTACAAAAAGGGACATTCAGAAGTGGGGTTGAGGAGCAAACATACACATATCGTATCATTTCGTACCACACACTCATCTCTCTCCCTCTTAATCCCCTGGTTATATATATGTATCACAGCATGCATCCAGTTCTCATACGGAAAAAATAACTTCTCATTTGCTAAGCTTCTCATGCTTGTTGTTCATCAAATCAAAAATAACGGTTTGTCAGTAGTAAGTAAACCACAAATATCCTAGTGGTATTCCGTTGTAATTGCGAGGCCAAGCTCGCCCATGTAGCTCATGATGTATCCTGGCCTTATAGATCAAAGACAAACAAATTCATTTCAGCAGTACATCAAACATCTTAGGTCCTACAACCCGAAACATAATTAACATTAAATCAAGGAATGAAATCTATCATCATAATCATCATCATCATCAGCTCCATCCATTCATCCATGGAGCATTGGGGGCCTGGGGTTGCTGTTGCTGTTGTGCAAGCAGTGTAGCCAGCAATTGCTGCATCTGCATCTCATTATTAGTATTAGTATTAGCCTGCTGCTGTGGTGGTTTTGATATCGCAACACTGTATTGCAAAGCAGTCAAATTAGTCAATAGTGAGTTGAGCTGACTTTGTGTTGCAGCAGCAGCCGCAGCAGCAGCAGCAGGAGCCTCATGTTCATATTGATCGTATCTTGGTGGGAGGGACATGTTCATTATATTGTTGGCATGCTGTTCTTGCATCATCATCCTTTCCAATGCCCCATTCTGGGCATCAAAACCATACCCACCACTGGAGTTGGAACCAAACAAACTAGTATTAGTAGTGTCGTAGTTCCTATTGTTACCACCAACCCACAGAGCATCCTTGTTATTGGGACTAGCCATCATCAACATAGAAGCATTGCTTGAAGTATGAGAAGGAGGGGGCATCATCAACATAGAAGCATTGCTTGAAGTATGAGAAAGAGGAGGAGGCTTCATCAAACTGGGGACTGTAGCTGGAGATGGCAATCCACCACCACCTCCACTCATACTAGAAAGGTCCAGAATGCTTGGTAATGACAGTTGTGAATGGATCATAGATGGACTTGCTGTACCCAACCTAGCACCGTCCGACTGCTGTGATGGTGGTGGGAATGATGTTGCTATGGATGCACAGCTGGTTGCAGCAGTAGTAGTAGTTGTTGGTTGCAATGGCGAGACATCATGTTGATATCTCATGACCAGAGGCTTCACACCAGTGAGACACACAATGGATCTTCCTTCCAGAGAGGTCACAGCTCTGACGGCAGCTGATATATCTGTAAAGTTGACAAAGGCAAATGCTTTGATGGGGAACACTCTTACCGAGTCAACGGTACCGTATTCTGAGAAGATTGCACCAATGACCTCTTCACTTGGTTTCTGAGTGACATTGCCCAGCCAAAGATGTCTGGAGGGTATGGTGTGAGAGGGGTCCAGTGCACCTGGCTCACGACCAGGGGGGCCATCATTAGCTGGCTTGTACCTCATCTTGAGCTGCTTTGATCCACTCAGCAGGGGAACCACAGTGTTGTTGAGGGCATCAAATGCGCTTTTAGCATCATCTAGCCTCTCGAACTTGACAAAAGCATATCCAAGAGGACCAATACGAGCTGGAAAGACGGCTGCATCTGTCAAAGGACCATATCGTGATAACACAGCATGAAGAGATTCATTCCTGGCATTTGCTGCAATATTGCCAAGCCAGATTCTTGGTGATGGAGCAGAACTGTTGCCATCACGATCAAGTTCTGCACTACTTCTTTGCCTCGTATGAACAACACTACTAGTGTGCAAACCAAGACTTGGTCCTAGGTTCTCTACATCTATACCACCACTGCCATTGCCACCACCACAAGCAGCAGCAGCAGCAGCTGGACCAATAAGACCACCAGCAGCCATTATCAGTGGCTCGCCATCTTCATCAGCCAGACCAAGAGCACGTAAATGAGCAGCTGCCTTCTTCACCGGTCGGTACTTGATGAGCATCCGTTTATCACCAGTCAACTCAGGTACACAAACATTATGCAAAGCACTGAACGCATTCATTGCCTCTGGAGTAGTTCTGTAGTTGACAAAAGCATACATACGACCGGGGAAGGTGACTACGTCATCCAGCATTCCAAACCTTGCAAATATAGTTTTCAACAGAGGTCTTGGGGTGAGAGTACTGAGATTACCAATCCACAAGTGACGTGTCGGATCTGAACATTCATCACCATTCATATTCATATCTGCTGGGAGCTGCTGATGGTGAGGATGAGTAGCGCCCAGTGAACTGAGAACAGCAGCAGCTCCAGGTCTATGATGTGACAAGTTGGATTGGCTAGTAGGAGGAGGAGCGAGACCCAACAGAGAGTATGGACCTGTCTCTTCACCAGATACCGGGAAGAATGAGGAATCACCATTGGTATCGCCTACAGACATATCTTGTAGGCTGGCAAACAATGTCTGTGTTTGTTGTAAAGCTGCCTCATCCTGTTTCATCAGTAGTGGGGTCATACCAGCAACACCTCCTCCTCCTCCTCCTGCTGTTGCAGCAAAGTGGGAAGGAAGACTGCCATCATATTCATCATGAACAAACAGAGCATCTTGAAGTCTAGCTGTTAATGCTGAGAAGTTAACATCTAAGGAAGTCATTGATGTAATTCTTGGGACTGCATTCTCCATCTTGGCTGGGCAATCACCTTGCAGCTGTTGTTGGTGTTGTTGTGCTTGACTGGGTTCAAAGACGGCAGGGGGTCCCTCATCAGAGCTACTACAGTCATGAAGACCATCATTGCTGGATGATGTGGTGGTGATACCTCCATCTGGTTGAGCAATAGATATATTGTCTGGAGTCTCTGGATCTTTGTCTGAGGCAGCTGGCGTGGCCACCATTTGTTGCTGCTGATCTTCTTCCTTCATTGCCTCTAGCTCTCTGCGTCTCCGTTCCAAGGCCTTTTCATACTCCTCTTCTCTACGAAGACGCTCTGCCGCCATTCTTTGGCGCTCATCAGCCTCCTTTACGTCATCTTCTTCATTATTATCATCCAATTTCTGTGTCTTTTCATCAGGCTGCTCTGTAAAGAAAGATGCTGATCTGGTGATTGACTTCTTCTTCTTATTGCTAGCCTTCTTGCTGCTATTATTACCCTCTGCCTTGTTGTTGGACTCTTCCAGCTCTCTGAGAAGCTCTTCTTGCCTGGCAGCAGCAGCCACCTCTGTCAATGGTTCCAAGAGAACAACACAAGACATGTGCTTCCCCTCTCTTGCTAGCTGTAGTGCGTTGGCCCCTGTCAAAGTGCGTGCTAATATGTCAAGTGGGTGCAATGATGAAACCAACAGTTGTAAACATGGCTGCATACCTGCTGCAGCTAGTCTGTGCAACAGAGTGTATCCATCTTTGTCTGGTGCATAAATATCAACTTCCAACATATGGTCGTGCATATCCTTGTTAGAAACCAAGGAAAGAAGCTGCCTCAATCCATCTAAAACAGCATCAGTGATAATGGGAATGACTGCTGCATGCAGTGATTGTTGGTGTAGTTGCCCACTGGTACCATTAAAAACATCTCCTGGTAATGAAGCTGCAAATGTAATGGAAGTAGAAGTAGGAGTAGCAGTACTGCCACCAGGTATGAGAAGTGGGTAGCACTGTTCAAGAAGGCAACATGTAGCTGTGATTGCAGATAACAGGTCTGTGGCATTAGTAGAGGTAGATGGGATAAAGGCAAGCAATGCTGCTCCAAAAGCTTGTACTGCCACGGCATTTATCATAGTGCTCTGCTGCTGCTGCTGCTGCTCAGACTTGCTGATGATGTATCCCCGCCAAGTTGCCAACAACAAAGGCAACCAGGAAGATGCTGCTTCACTGACATACTGTGGATTGCAACATTTACGTAATAATACATACATTGCTCTCAAAGCATTAGATTGTGTTTGAAGTTCCAGTGCTTGCTGAGCTACATCTTCAATTGCCGAGATTGTCTCCGCACAGCACTCCTGTACCGCTACCTCTGATGCTGCTGGTACTGCAGCTACTAGGAGATCCAAACAATGTCTGACAACCGGATCATCCTTCTTCTTGCAGTGCTCTAGACAATCTGGCACCATATGAATAGCAGCGAGTGATATCTTCTTCACTATCTGTACTGTAGCTTCATCTCCTTCTACCGACCATAGCTTGGAAAGAGCCAAGGTCAACGATCTGATGGCAATAGGACTCACAGAATCAGCAGCTGTGTCTTGCATTGCAAGCACTGTCAGATTGCAGATGTTCTCAGCTGCAGAGACAATCTGAGTGGTGGAAGCTCGTTCATGACAGATTAATTCAGTCAATATGAGTATGCAACAGTCTAGAGTGAGGATGGTACTCCTGGTACTATTGTCCCTGGAGGATGGATGACGTCGACAACTTGATAATGCCGCAGTACCAAGCACATCTGCACTAGTCTCAATATAAGCTACCTGCTCCAAGTTGAGCTTGTTGTTGACCACCATAGTGTGCAAGAATTTGATTCCATCAGCTAGCGCTCCTAGGTAGTGTTGATCATCACCTGCAGCAGTAGTGGCTTGGTTGAGCAACTCAATGGCATTAAGTGCAGCTGGCATAGCCCCTATTTCTCCTACTATTGTTTGATGACTGGGAAGTTTGCATGCTGGGCAGCAGGTCAAGCGATGGAGTGCTTTCAACCCAATTGCTTGAGATTCAGGGTCGTTGGGTTGCACAAAAGCAAGAAAGCCCACTGTTAACTTTAGATCATGCTCAACCTGTGCATTGGTAGACTCTATTTCCTTTACTAATAGATCTGGGTGACAATTCTGACACCCCTGATGATTGAAAACCAGCGAGTTGATAAAGGGGGCATCATTGTCCTGGTGAGGAAAGGGAGAGGAAAAGGTGGAGAATCGGATATGGCGGGGAGGGTCAGTCAAGAGGACAAAAAGTACATGGTTTTGGAAGGTTTTGGGAGGGGAGCGGTGGAGCACTAGGGGCAGCTAACGTGAGATTGGATTGATCTGACACTAATGGGTGCCAAGAGCTTGGAAAAACAAGCCCTCTACCCCGAGCTTTGAATTGTCACCAAATCAGAAATTGCTACAACACGTGAGAGCCCTAGTGGTCCCAAAGATCCCTTCCAGTTAGTTGCAGCATGGTCAGGAGGTTATGAAGCTCACAAACAGCTCAGCCCACCCAATGTGCCACAAAAACCTCTGATAAAGGAGTTCACTCACCATTTCTTCATCCAGAGAAGTCTCTCGTTTTTGGCCTTCTACCTGCAGCATTCTGGCATCTTTGGCTCCACTCATATCAATAGGCATCTAGGAGACGGTGAGAATGATCTTCATACTACTAGAGGCCTCTCATAATCTTCTATCCAAAAATCAAAACAACTGGGTATTAACTTCTCTTATAACGACTTATTGTGGTGCATTTTAGGTTGAAAAATTGCACCGATGTTATGTAGTCTAAATAGTACTTCTTCCTGACCGGTCTTTATTAATACAATGACCAAGAAGATATTTCCCTATCTTTGGGTCATCCATCATCGGAGCCTATTTCATGCCTGAGGCTGAGAGTGAACGACAGGATGGGAAGCGCCCTGGTACCTACACTTTACCCTTCTTCACTGTGTTTGAGTCAATACAAGCCTAGAATTGGTTGATGATAACAAAGGAATACACATTGTACTAGTTTCCAAAAACTAAAAGGAAGACAGACGGGGACAAAAACAACAACTATTGCATCACTTTACATGGACATTGGCCCGCTGCTCTTTGCACTAGCAGCAATTTCTATTGCTTCCCATTGCCGTGACCTTCTTTCCTCCAGCTCTTCCCTACTCCCTTCTTCTGCCTCATACTCTGCCTTGCATCTCTCATATAAAGGACCATCCATCTCCATAAACATCTTCCTGACATTCAAAGAGAGGGTACTCACCGCCGTATTCCAATGATGTGTTGCATTGCGTTCTAAAGCTCCTACTACCAGGGGTAGGACCTTTTCTCTATGTTGAGCAACTAATTGGACAATGTACTCATTGTTCCACAAAAAGAGACTTCTTTCAGCTACTTGGAAGTGAGATGACGACAGACATTTGGATATCTGACGGAACAACGGATCCAGCACCTTTTCAAATTCTTCGCTCACTGTGAGCTCTAGTACTTCTTCTAATTCACATAAAAATGCAACTTCCTTTGCACTTATGGTCCTAGGCCAGAACTTTAATAATCCTCTCAATACTGGTTCTGCTAAACGGGGATCTTTTTCTACAAACTGAGTGACGCAATACTGGAGTTGCTGTTGATATGCCAGCAGGCATTTAGGTTTATGCAATGGCATCAATGCTCTCTGTAGAAACTGCTTATGTTCTTCCTTGAGTGGTAGAGCAAATCCATTGATGATAGATCCCAATATTTCGAGTAGTTCAGCGATGCCAGCGTGTCGTTCAGTCTCAAAGACAAAACTATAAAATACATAGTTAATGGCTCTCCTGATGAACGGTCTGTGTACCATAAACTTGCCATATATTCTATGAAGAATGGTCTTCAAATAATCTCTTTCTCTGGGGTCCTCAGAGTCGAATAAATCCAGCAATTTGACTACAAACTGCTGGTCTATGTATTTTTTAGCTACCTTGGCATCAGTGTCACTGGAGACTACGTATCGTAGCAGAAACTCATACACGAGTTGTAAATGTGGCCATGCTGGTTCTAGGTTGGGTTCTTCTTCTTCTTCAAATGAATCAGGATCTATAGACGGTTTATAAGGAGGTATCGCTCTAAATAGGTTGTTGGATAGCATGAAGATGATGTCTTCTGATACTGCCTCGGTAAATTTGCCAGGACCAGAGTTGACGTAATCTACCAAGTCCATTAATGTTTGTCTCTTGGTTTCCTTTTCGTCAGCATGGAGTGAAGGCTCTGAGAAGTCAAAGTTGACAGCACACAGCCGGAGTTTCTTGATGAAGAGAGCTTGCCTCTCTGCGGGTTGGACGTCTCGGAACGAGGGGAGAGGGGCTGCGTAGTGGATGGAGAGATCAAGGAGAGAGAAGGTAGGTGAAAAGGTTAAACCTTGGGTAGAAATTGAAAGCATATGGTTCATACAGCACGCAAGATGGTTTCACTTACTTTTATACAGCTCTAATAGGTCACTTTGACTCAAATCTCGAGGCCCCGACGTGGTGTGATCAATCTTCATGGGTTCACTGGTATCAATTCCAGCGTTGTTGCCTCGAGCCATACTATTGCTAGCTTTATCTGCATCTAAGTTCATCATCCGTCCATCTTTATCTGGTCCTCCTTTGTTGTTTTTACTGGGTGTTGGTGTTCCACCCAATTTTGCCTTCATGGACCGCAACAGACCACTAGACATCTTTTCAACCCTTAAAACTACTTAAAATGCGTACTTCATGCGTTAGAGGCAACCTTATTATCAAACCCAGAGCTGAATATGCTGCTGGACGAAGAATCATTCACAAGAAAACAATATCAGGGACTTGCCAAGGAGTTTGACTGAAAGGATTCGAATAAACAAAGTTGTGTGTATACCGTGTTACGATAAGAGTACACCTACAGATCGATGTCTATGGTTTTGATGGGAAATATCTATCCTTCTTGTCACCGCTCCTCTCTGCTCGCTGCAATCCGCTGGAAGAGAGGAACACTACATCCTCAGATGTTACAAGAAGCCTACTTGGAATCTTGATCTCCCCACCTTGCAGGCCTCTTATGCCACAGAGCTAACTAGTGCATGACTTCCAACTTGAATCTCAGATGAGACCTATCATAATTTTAGGGGGGGTGCACACTGTGACACTCATTCTCGGAGTCGAGCTGTCGTTGCCTCCAGATGAGAGAGAAAAGTTCTGAAAACTATTGCTCCCACAATGTAGCAAGGTAAAAGAATGGTCATATTGATGTATCTATGACATCAAATAATCCAATCTATTGTATCATAAAACTCCGATCTATTGAAGTTGGCGACTCTCCTCATCTGATTTTGGTGTCATCTCATCCAACCCGTTTTCATAAATTCTGTACAAAGACAGCATGATGCCTGGTGCAACTCAAGCACATCAAGCTATCATCCTAGCTGGCGGTGGGGGAAGCAAAAT
>Ga0209986_10002359_pt1 | contig 17307 bp, 17 predicted proteins | sample BlataG_FD_183168 | JGI IMG/M metagenome (GOLD analysis project Ga0209986, IMG submission 183168) | Deep subsurface microbial communities from Black Sea to uncover new lineages of life (NeLLi) - Black_00105 metaG (SPAdes) (version 2) | ecosystem: Environmental > Aquatic > Marine > Oceanic >...
GATAAAAATTAATAACAATTTTTCCCAATTGATCATAAGAACATTATAATTTTGTAAAGATATTAATAATAATACAAGTGAGTTAATTGAAATGGATGTTATAGACATTAAGATTTTAGAAGAATTAAAAATGGATAGTAGAATGTCGTTTAATGAAATCAGTAAACGCATTATGAAAACAGAAGCAACGGTTAGAAGAAGAGTGAAAAAATTGAGAGAAGATGGAATTATCAAGCGGTTTACAATAGATTATGAGATTGACACAAAACCTAAAACTTCCGCAACCATAAAAATAGAGCCTGATTTCAAAGATATTAAGCGAATTTTGAACGAATTAAAGGGAATTGAGGAAATAACGGCTATTTGGAGGTTATCAGGAGATTGCGGCCTTCTCATGAAAGTAGATATCGCAACTATCGAGCAGTTTAATCCCCTTATAGAAAACAAGATCTCTCAAGTTTCGGGAATAAAAATAGTAGAAACTTGTTTTATAACTGATATTATCAAATAATAAAAAAATTCTTTTTAATAATCTTTTTTCAATCTAAACGAAAAAATTAACTTAGTTTATAAATGAAAAATGGGGAAAAAGGCATTAAAGTTCTAAAACCTTAAGCCTAACAAATCAATAATTTTCCACAGTCACTTTTTTTTAATTATTTTGGGACGATATAACGGACATGAGGAAATAATATTTTCATTTAAAAATAATTAAAAGTTGAAAAATATAATGATTAGCGATGTAAATTTTAGCCCGAAAAGCTGCATTTTATCGTGTCCATTTTCACACGCTTGCAACCTTCCCAAAGTTGAAAGTTTATGCAATTTTCCAGATTATAAACTTTGCCCTGATTACGATTCCAAACTTAAAAGATTAAAATCCTCAACCAAAATCTTGCACTAATTAAAATCTAAACACCTGAAACTGAGAATTTTATAATATTTTTAAATCTCAGGGAAAATCACAAAATAAAGTCTTATTTTAAGCATTCATGGTATAGATTGTACTTTTAAAAGTAACTGAATGCAAATTCTAAGTAATAAAAAACTAAGAAAAGAAAAAGATTATAACTCTTTCTCTACTAAAATCTCGTTCAAAACGATATTGAGCTCAATGTCGGATTCTCTTATCTTTTTAACGACTTTCCTTAAACCATAATCGTTTAACATTAGTTCAATAATGTTTTTATATAACCCGACTATGTTTTCCTTGCCCGCTTCGTAATAAATTTGATCATCTTTATCAGCAAGGCCAATGTTTAGGATATCGTACAAACCTTTAATGGACTCCTTAATATCGTCGAAATTCTTCTCGGCTTTTTCTACACTACCATTCGTAAAATTTGTTTGAGGCATTTTTTTTACCACCTATGTGATAGTAATAAATCAGAGTATTTAAATGATGATTATTTTCGATAATTTCGTGTCAGTTCACGATCAGCAAATGTAAGGGATCCTAATGATGTTGACGAATACCATAAGTGAAAATATTAAAATAATAAAAAGAAAAATATCGAGATTGGAAATAAAAAAAACTTTAGGTATTACGATAATCAAAAATATATTAAATCGATCGAGGAATCTCGTCAATATTAACTCTTTTGATCATAAAAAAATGAAAAATGAAGAAAAAGTAAATTTTTAGAGCATCATTTTTTTAAAAAACAACAGACTAAATACCCTAATACTTTACAGAGTTCTCTCTTTTAGAACAAAAAATATAAAAAAAAAATTTATTGAGATTTTTCTCCCAATTTTATATTAAAGGCGATATTTAGGTTGATAACATCCCTTATTATTTTTATATCAAGTGATTTCGATAATTAATAAAAATGTTAAAAAAGAAAACTTATACATATTCGATTGTTGCTGGGGGTTTGGGAGTGATATCAAAATAGATATTTTTTGTATCAGGGATTTCAAGTAATTTATATTTTAATTCTTCAATTAAATCGATTGGTAAGTTTGTAACGCTTGCTGTTCTTGCGTCAATGGAATTGATGGATCGGATGATGACATCGTAAATTCCTTCGTGACTTTCGTACAGTTCGTAAAGTATCCTGGCATATCCTTTTATTTGGGAAGAAAAATGTACTAATTTTTCAAAATCCCATACGCCTTTAATCGATAAAGGAACTTCGTAAGTTCTTTGGCCTTTAATAATTCCGGTGACTTTTCTCAATAAAACATCCGTAGTAGTTGCTGCAAACGCTTGAAATGGTTCTTGCTCTCCCTTATCGTTAATTATCATAGGTTTGCCAAATTTTTCGGCATAATAATCGTTAATAGTTGATTCAACAATATCGTGGACTTTTTTTTCAAATTTCAAATTTTCTGAAGTGATAGGACCAATAATACGAGCCGAGAGCGCTGGACCTGGAAAAGCTTTTCGATAAACTAATTCGTTAGGCATTTTAAAATACTCGAGAACTTTTCTTACTTCAGGTTTCGTAAGGCTTGCTACAGGTTGTACCGTTGCCTCTACGTCGTATTCAATTTCTAAATTATGTTGACTTTTTACGAATCCTCGAATATTTTTATTTTTTAAAGAAATTTCCTCCTTTAAGGACATTGTTTCTTTTAAATCTGAGATTTTAACGCCAAAGCTTTCTTCAATATCTGGCAAAATGGTACCATCAGATAATAGATCGCATTTTTCTTCTTTGATGACTTTGCTAATTGTATCCGAGTAAGCGTCTTTGAATAATTTTCTTTTTACTTCAGCATCCTCTTCTCCAAAAATTTTAGGAAGAAATTTTTCCCTGATATCAACCACCATAACTTCTGGAAATAGCTTTTTAATATTTTCTCTTTCTTCGACCCCCCTAATTATTCGCATAAGTCCATGATCGATAAAAACGGGAATCGTATTGATTTTTGCTTCTTTAAGTAAAAGATAGGTCGCAGAACTGTCGATCCCTCCAGAAAGGGCGCAAAAAACTTTTTTATCCTTCGCATGCTTCTGTAAAAATGTTATTGCAGCCTTAACAAACTTTTCGGGTTCGCGGGGCGGATTTAATAATCTATGATTTATCATAAAATAAATTAAGTTAATTCATAAAAAAAGCGTAATTATTAATTGGTTATGATTTACCTAATTTTTTATAGAAGTTATTTGATGTAATATTTGATTTATTTATATTCAAGTTCTAAAAATAATTAAAAGTATAGCGATTTGTCTGATACAATTTCCCCTGAATTAAGAGAAAAAATTGATTTGGTTGTCGAAAAAGCAATAGTAAGGCTAATCGAAAAAGCTTCAGAAGATCAATCGTTAGAGGCGTTAATAAAAACTCTAATAGTTGAAAAAGTAATGAGTAGACTTAAACCATTAATGAATAGGTACATAGCGAAAAAAATAGCAAGAAAAGCAGTTGAAAAAATAGTCGATAGAATGTGGGATAGACACAGAGATAGATTAATGGCAAAAATTAGAGCGTTGAAATAATTTTCAATTAACTTCCTTTTTCAAAGACCTAACGAGTTCTTTGATTTTTTTCAACATATCGCTGGTGATATTCTTCCGCTATAAAAAATTCTGAGACAGGTTTAATCTCCGTAACTATTGGCTTTTTACGCGTTCCAGCCTTTTCAAGCTTTTTTTTTGCCAGGAGGGCGTTTTTTTTCTGTTCTTCGTTATGATAAAATATAACAGATCTATATTGAGTGCCAATATCCCATCCTTGTCGATTAAGGCTCGTTGGATCGTGGATGTTCCAAAAAATGTTTAACAATTCTTCGTACGACACAATAGAAGGATCGTAAACAATTTCAACTACTTCGGCGTGCCCAGTTTCGCTCGAGCACACGTTTTTATAGGTCGGATTCTTCAAAGTTCCGCCGCTATAACCTACTCTTGTTGAGATAACGCCATTAATCTTTCGAAATTTTTCTTCTATGCCCCAAAAACAGCCTGCTCCAAATGTTGCTTTCTCCATAGTTCTATTTAGGATTAAAAAGAGGTTATTAAAAAACAATTGGATAATTTCTTATAAACGAAAATGACTAAACGCAAATATTTTTTAAATAGATATAGATTACAGAAAAAATTTTGAAAAACCTAAAAAAATAAAGAATAAATATAGAAGGAAAATTAATCTACGAATTACTTTTTTTGAGCTTCTAAATCTTTTAATTCGCGATGAAGTACTTTTCCCACTATTGTTTTTGGAATTTCATCAATAAATTGTACGAAACGCGGATACTTATCGCCTGCCATATTTTCTCTTGCCCAATTAATGATGTCTTGTTCGCTGATTCCCTTGTTTTTATATTCTTCCTTCAATACGATATATGCTTTAATGTTTTCGTTTCCCTTGTCATCAATTATTCCAATAACTCCGCATTCTTGAATAACTTCGTGATAATATAAGAGATCTTCTACTTCAGTGGGGTAAACTGAATGTCCTTTATACTTAATCAAGTTTTTTAACCTATCTTTTATGACAAAATATCCGTCTTCATCCATTAAAGCTAAATCTCCCGTCCATAACCAACCCTCTTTAATCGTATTTTTCGTTTCCTCTTCACTTTTATAATATCCCCTCATCATTTGCGGTCCTCTTACTACTAATTCCCCTACTTCTCCGATTCCTAGCGTATTGCCTTCAGTGTCACATATTTTTACATCAGTATTAGGAAATGGCATTCCAATTGTGCCCGGTTTCAATTTGCCTTCGAAGGGGTTTGCGGTAACGGCTGGAGACATTTCTGTTAAGCCGTACGCTTCTCGAAGCTTTGATCCTGTTAGTTCTTCAAAAGTTTTTCTTACATCATCTGGAAGTGGTCCTGCTGAGCTCAAGCAATACTTTATGCTAGACAAGTCATGATTTTGAATTCCTTCATAAATGTTTAAATTGTTATAAATAGCAGCAACTCCTGGAAAGACGGTAACTTTAGTCGCTTCGATGACTTCGATAATTTCGTGAGCCTCTCTGGGGTTAAATACGCACGCTAATTTCCACCCGTTATGGACGCACATATTCATCATAAATCCCATATAAATATGGTAAAAGGGTAAAGCTGCGAGTAAAACCTCTTTTCCTAATTCTTTTTCAACAAACCATGCTTCAGCTTGAAAAATGTTTGCAGCAATACTTCCGTGTGTCAACATTGCTCCTTTTGGGAATCCCGTTGTCCCACCCGTATATTGTAGTTGAGCTAAATCGTCTCGAGTGATTTCGACTACAGGCGGGTTTGGTAGAGTTTCTCTTATTAAGTCTTCAAAAGAGGGTTCTCCTTCCATTGAAAATTCAGGTGGAGCCATAGGATCTGGAGTTAGGTAAGGGCCTAAATTGCTATAAAACTTATGTATTACTCCAGTATCGTTAATTATAGGATCTACCAATCCCATAAAGCCCTCCCAACCAATATATACCTTTGCGTCACTATCGATTAGCTGTCGTTTTATCTCTAATTTTTTAAACAAAGGTGAGATTGGCGTAACTACGCCCCCTATTTTTAAAATACCATAATAGTAAGCTATGAATGCGGGGTTATTAGTAAATTGGATTGCAACGCAGTCACCTTTCTTTATGCCAAGTTCGGTTAATTTAGTCGCAACTCGGTAAACAATGTCAAGCAACATCGTATATGTGAGTTCGAACCCCATGAAATATGTTACAATGTTATCTGGGTAAGTTTTCACAGAATCTTCAAGAAAATCAATTAAAGTTTTACTTGGGATGTTAACTTCTTTTGGAACACCCTCTGGCCAATGTTTGTAATAAATTTTTTGATCTGACATAATTTTACTTTTATATAAGATGTTATTTATTATTTTTGTTATTAAAATAAGTAAGAACTGTCCTTATGTACGGAATAATTATTAACCTATGTATTAAGATATTCAGATAAAATTTTTAATGATTAATCCTTTAAAGGATTATTAATATAATTCGAAGAAAAGCTATACTATATTATTGTTAATGAGGTGTTCAAAATCGATCGTGAAGGTGCGTTTAAGCTCTGCATATTTGGTGATGGAGGTGTTGGTAAAACTACTCTTATTCAAAGATACCTTACTAAATTATTCAATCAAGATTTGAAAATGACGATTGGAGCAGATTTTAGTATTAAAAAATTCGAAATTGAAGGGAAAAAAGTTGTCGTTCGAATATGGGATTTTGCTGGAGAGGAACGCTTCAAAGTTCTTTTACCTAGTTTTGCGAAAGGCGCTGATGGGGGGATCTTTATGTATGATCTTTCAAGATACACAAGTATAAAGAACTTAGACGATTGGCTCTCAATATTTGAAAGAAATGTGAGAGACAAACAAATAAAAATACCTATAATTATGGTTGGAGGAAAGTTGGATCTTGAGGATAATCGATCTGTTGAAACAGCTGAAGCCATTGAGTTGTCGAACACCCACAATTTACAAGGTATTTATGAGTGTTCTTCTAAAACAGGAGTTAATGTGGAAGAAATTTTTGAATTAATCACGCGCAAAATGATGAAAAATGTTGGTATGCTTTAATTTCTCTATTTTTTATAGGTAATAAATCCAATCCTTTATCTTTTATATTAACTATATTAAAATGAATTTTTCGAGTTGAGTAGAATTATAGAGTGGAAATCTGATTTTGTTACTAATAACGGAAATAAGATTTATTATTATCGAACGGGAGGGGACAAACCTCCTGTATTACTTCTTCATGGTGTTATGGATAATGGATTGTGTTGGACACCTCTTGGTCGTGTTTTAGCTAGTGACTATGATGTGATTTTACCAGATGCTAGAGGCCATGGATTGACTCATATATCTGACGAAACATGGACTTACAACGCAATGGCAGATGATGTTGCTCTACTAATTAAAGACCTTAATGTAGATAAAATACAATTAGTTGGTCATTCTATGGGGGCCAATACGGCTGCTTTAGTATCAGCGAAATATCCCGCTCTTATTAAAAAGATTGTTCTCGAAGATCCCGGTTTTGGTTTGAGTAATATATCGTCGATTAAAAAGGTTTTTTTTAAAATTGCGATGAAATTAATATTACCTCGATTTTTAAGAGGTACATATGAAGAACTATTAAAGAAAGGGCATAAACAAAACCCATTATGGTCTGACGAAGATTTAAAACCTTGGGCTGAGTCAAAAATTCAATTTAGGGAGAAAGATCCTAATTTAATATTTAAAATGTTTAATAATGAATATAAATGGGAGGAAATAATTAATAAAATCTCTTGTCCAATTCTACTCATCACCGCGGATAAAGGGATAACCCCAGACAAGTTAGCCCAGAAAGTAATAGATGTGAGTAAAACCGGAAAATGGGTGAAAATCGAAGGTGCAGGTCATAGCATTCGGAGAGAGCAGTTTAAACAATACGTTCAAACTACTAAAGAATTTTTAGACTAAATTTTTTTAAATAATGGATTGAGGGATAAGATCAATTAAATTTAAATTATCTAATTAGAAATCTTTATTATATTATTATCCAGAAGTTCTCTTGATAACTTTAACTAAACCTTTCTTCCGTAGTTTATCTAGCATTTTTTCGACTTTATCAATGGGTTTTTGCGAGATTTCAGCGCATTCTTGTACTGAATTCATTCCATCACACACTTTTAACAATTTGAACTCATCTAATGATAACATTCCTAATTGAACGCTCATTGGCGAAACATCTTTAACTACAATCGGGATCCTTACTTCTCCACCTACTTCGACGGTTCCAGCTCCAACATCACTCATACTCGGAGAATCTCCAAAAAACGATTTCACTCCCGTTATATCGTAATTGTCATTTATATAAAGATAAATCGTGTGTTCCTGACCTGAAAAATCATCTGGATCTTCTGGATCGGGGTAAGGGTTTAAGTGTTTGTCTTCTTTAGTATACATACCCATTTTTAATCCGGATTTAATTTCGTCCTTATTTACCCTAATATTGACCATTTCGGAGCATATATCACACCACGCCCAAGCCTCTATAAGGCTGAAATATTTAATTACTTTATTCTCTGGCATCGCGTTTTTCCAAAAAAGTAAATTTTGTATAAAATAAACCTTATTATAATTATTATGTTGTGAATTAATATAAATATAGATTGTGAATAATTCCGTGGAAATTTAAGTAAAAATTAGTTTTTAAAATCGAAAATAATTAAAGTTATAGGATATTTTACTATCCATTAAAGTATACTAAGATTAACGATGTCGAGTTTTAAAAAAAATCTGTGTTTCTCGTGTGGACGACCGATTGCTCCTTATGAAGGTGCAGTTCATTTTCCTTGTCCCCAATGCGGGGATGTAACTATTTGGAGATGCGAACGATGTAGAACTATGGGGAACCAGTATACTTGCTTAAAATGTTCTTTCATTGGACCTTAGATAATAAAAAAAAGAGATTGTTTAAAGTGGGAGAATTTGTAGCATTAATTGATGTTATTCCAGAAGACATAGATGTTAATTTTGAAGAACTCGTTTCAAAATTAAGAAATGTACTTACCGATAACGCTGTTATCGAAAGTTATGATATAAAACCTGTCGCATTTGGTTTGAAGAAAGCAAGAGTCCGTGTTAGATACCCTGAAGAATGGGGGGGCACAGATAAAGTCGAAGAATTATTTAGGCAAGTTGAGGGCCTCCAAGGGATTGAAGGAATCGCATTTTCAAAAGCTTAGTTTCCGTTGTCATTTTGTTGCCTAATCTTAAATTTAATCCGTTCTTTTAAGTCTTTCTTTATCAAGTCTTGAATAATCTGAATTGAATCTAAATTTATTTTATCCTTATAATGAATTTTAAAAGCTTCTAACACTTCGTGAGCTTGATTAAAATTTTTAGCTTTTATAAGAACATCATAAATCATTTCTATTTTATTCGCTGCTTCGTTAATTTCTGAAACATAAAAATCCTTTTGAACTTTTTCAGCTACAATTTTCATAAATTCTTCTTGTTTTTTAATATGATGGTCCATACTATTTTCTATTGCCAATCTAATAACTTGTTCTGAATAATAAATAGCGTCATCGTAAACACCCTTCATTAAACTACCCTCTGCTAAATCGTTTAATTCTACTATTTTTGAAAGCGTCTCTATTTGAGGATTCTTAATAGGAATATAACTATCTTCTTGATCTAGTTTAACTTTTTTTACTTTCTGCTTTTTATCCTTTTTTCTCATAAGATATACATGGGATTTGTTTTGTTCTCCTTAATACTCTAATTGAAAACTTGCTATTTATATCTTAATTATTTGATGAATTGCGTAATGAGTAAAAAAACCATTTAAACTATTCTTTTAAAGAGTTTATCTAGTTCTTTAAATGAGATAAATTTCAATGTCGGTCTTCCATGAGCGCAATGAAACGAGTCCTTACAATTTGCTAAATTTATAATTAACGATCTAATCTTTTTTAAAGACAAGTCTTCACCCCCTCTAATGCTTTTGTGACAAGCTAAATAATTAATAATTTCTTCTGATTTTTCTGAGAAGCTTTTATCTTTCCCTATTTCTGTTATATCACTAATTATTTCTTTAATAATCTGCATACTCGGGGTTTTTCCCATTATTATTGGGATTGATCTTAGAATGAAAGTGTTCCCTCCAAACTGTTCGAAATCAAATCCAAGTTGATTAATTTCCTTTAAATTGTTTTGTAAAAAGAATTTCTCGCTCGGACTTACCTCAATTTTAAGTGGCGAAATTAATTTTTGCTTACTTTTTACAGATTTTTTATAAAGATCGTAAAAAAACTCTTTACTTACGCGCTCCGATGCTGCGTGTTGATCCAAGATATATACACCGCCCTCGTCATTTTCATTAATTCCTTCTAAAACTATGTAAGTTTTATTACTTAATTGGCCAGTGCGAGATATTAATCGAAGTTTAGGAAAATTTTTTGCTACGACATATTTTTCTCTCAAAAAAGTATCTGCTGAAGTAGCTTCCCCCAATCCTTTATCAACATCGTGATCAGTCAAATGTAATTGAACAGATTTATCTATTTGGTATTTTGAACTTTTTTCATACTCTTCTACTGAAATTTCAGACTTATCGTACGGTTCTTCTTTATCATCTTCTGCTTGAGGCGATTTAAATTTACTAATTTCTTGAAAATCGTAAGTAACTTCTTTTTCAATAAACTTTTCTTCAACAAATTTACGAACGATATTGTAAACCTTGTTATATATGTAATCTTCGTTTTCAAACCTTATATGTAACTTTTTTGGGTGTACGTTAAAATCAATTACAGAAGGATCTAATTCTAAATGCAAGACGAAAAACGGATACTTTCCTGTCATTAGAGTTCCTTTATACGCTTCTTGTATAGCCCTAAACAAAAGGTCACTTATTACATACCGCTTATTTAAGATTATACTTGAATGCGTTCTATTATTTTTTGAAATCTCACTATGACCAAGTAACCCATGGAGTTTTAAATTTTCTTCCTTGAAATTGATAGGCTCCATAAATTTTGCCATATTTTTTCCATAAATATGAAAAGCAGTCGTTTTCAAATCATTTAAAGCGGGACAATTAAGAACACTTAAATCATTATGCATATAAATGAAATGAAGATGAGGATAAGCTAAAGAATACCGCTGTATGATATCAGTGATGTGACCAAGTTCAGTAGGGTCTTTTTTTAGAAACTTTTGTCGAACCGGAATATTGTAAAACAAATTTTTAACCTTGATATCTGTTCCAATGGGACAAAAAAGTTCTTTTTTATCAAGAATTTTTTTATCTTCTAATATTAATTTTACTCCTCGATCTTTTTCCTTAATCCTTGAAGTTATTTCAACTTGACTAACTGCTGCAATACTAGCTAAAGCCTCCCCCCTAAATCCTAAAGTAGATAAAACCTCTAAATCTTCGATTTTGTTAATTTTATTACTTGTATGGCGCTCAAATGCTATTACAATCTCATCAGGAGGAATACCAATGCCATCGTCTATAATATGGATTAAGCTTTTTCCAGCTTTTTTAACGATAATTCGAATTTCTTTCGCTCCAGCATCTATACTATTTTCAATTAATTCTTTCACGACATTCGCTGGTCTTTCTACTACCTCTCCAGCTGCGATCTTTTCAGCGTCATCTATTTTCTTAATTTTATTTCTTATCAACTTTTTAGGATTTTCATTTTATTTAACTTTTTGAAGCTAATATATTTCACATTTTAATCAAATTTAAAATAATACTCTATTAAAGTTTAAATAAATTTGATTTTTTAATCATTTCTAATGAAGTTAAAAATCTAAAGTAAGTCTTTTAAATCGTTATAAATACTTTAGATTATTCATTTTAATAATATTACCATTAATATTTTAATAAAATGAGAATCGAGAGAGAGTACCCTTTTCATAAATATTTCATATGTTTTTTAGCCTTTATCACCGTTTTATTTATTGTCTTAAGGATTCTTATCAATATATATGATTTTCCACTATTATTAGAAATCTCTCGCGATGTCGATTTTAATATTCTATTAAGAGGGTTCCATAATGGCTTAATAGATTTTTATAAAATTGCGGAAATGCCTCCGGGAATTCCTGATTGGCCGCCATACTATCTATATTTTTGGTACTTCTTGTTTTTACCTATGGGGTTAATTCCTTTTGAGATTGGAGTTTATATATGGGATGCTTTAAGATTAATTTCTGTGAGTTATGTTATATTAAAAGCTTATAAAATGTTTGGAAATCGTAAGGATCTTTTTATTTTTTACGGGTTATTAACAATAGGTTATTTAATTGATGGGTGGTTTAATAATGTCAATTTTGTAATACTATTTTTTCTGTTTCTGTCTTATTCTTTTTTGAAGGATGATGAAAAATTACTTGCTGGAATTTTTTTTACTCTTGCAACATTTAAGATCAATTCACTTTTGTTCCTTCCGGTAATTATAGCAACAAAGAAAATTAAATTTAGGGATCTACTGTATTATATTATTCCATTCTTTATAATCTGTCTGCCTTACCTTATATTTCCAGATTTTCTATCACAGATGTTAAACAATTGGCTGAGTAGTAATACAAATGTTCAAGGTCTAACAATAGTAGACTCCATTCTTTGGAAAGCTTTACAACCTTCTCATTTAATGTTTATAAGCTTCTTATATATCATTTTTTTCGAAAGCTTAACAGAAGGAAAAAGAAAAAAGCAGATTAGAATAATAATTATAATTCTCTTTATTGCTTATTACATATATAATTCGTTAGTTGTTTGGGTATTTCCTATATTTTTACCTTAGTCGATATTCTGCGTCTTCTCTTTAAGCTCGATTAACTTTTTCATGGCATCGATTGGAGTCATAGAGTTAATATCAATATCCTCAATTTTTTTAATTAACTCTTCAATATTTTCGTTAACCGCTGTTTCTTTCAATACAATTGGTTTAAAAAAAGAAGTTTGGACAGCTACTTTTTTTTTCCTAATTTCTGGTTTTTTAGTGATCTCTGACTGATTCTTAAGGTTTGTTAGCTGTTCTTTCTTTTTCTCAACCTCAAATTTTTTTTTCCCTAATTCCCTCTCCTTTTTAATTAGTTCGGCTTTGCAATCGTTCAACTCTCGCTGTTTTGCATCTAAGTCTAAATTCAAATGTTCTAGCGCTTTCTTTCTCTCTTGAATAAATTTATCGTAATATTTATTTGTTAAACTTCCATTGCCATTTTCTTCTACTGTAGCTTTAAATGGATCTTTTTCCTCGATTTGGTCTAAAATTTCAAACGCTCTTATAATAACATCATCTGGGATTCCTGCTAGTTTCGCAATGTGAATTCCATAGGATTTATCAGTGCTTCCTGGTTGCAATTTTCGAATGAAACTAATGCTTCCATCGTCATTTTCGATAATGTCTAAATGATAATTCTTTATTCTTGGTAGATTTATCTCAGTTAATTGGTGATAGTGAGTACTAAATAGCGTCTTTGCCTTCAATTCGTGTAATTTTTCGAGAGTTGCTAAAGCGATGCTTTGACCGTCACTAGTGCTCGTGCCTCTTCCAAGTTCGTCTATTATAACTAGGCTTTTCTCCGTAACAAAATTTAATATCTTTGCCGTTTCAGTCATTTCTATCATAAATGTGCTTAATTTCCTCGCTAAATCATCAGATGCGCCTATACGCGTGAAGATTTGATCAATAACACCTATAGTAGCAGATTTAGCTGGGACAAAGCACCCCATTTGAGCAATAATACAAATTAAGGCAATTTGTCGAAGATAAGTTGATTTACCTGCCATATTAGGCCCAGTAATCATTAGGATTTGCTCATTGTCTGTATCTAAATAACAATCGTTAGGAATAAATTTTTCAGATAATCTTAATTGCTCAACAACGGGGTGTCTTCCCTCCTTTATCACAATTTTACTTTCTTTATTGATTTTTGGGCGACAGTAATCGTATTTTTCTGCAACTTCTGCAAAGCAAGCAAGAACATCAATATATGCTATTTTTTTAGCAGCTTCTAAGATTTTTAATGTTTCTCTTACGATCTTTTCTCTAATTGTACAGAATACTTCATATTCCAAATCATTTATCTGTTCTTCCGCTTGAACAATCTTCTCTTCTAGCTCTTTTAGTTCTTTTGTGGTGTATCTTTTCGCATTTTTGAGAGTTTGGCGTTCAATGTATTCTTCTGGTATTTTTGTGATATATCTCAGCGTATTTAAAGTAATTTGTATATAATATCCAAGAATGTTATTATGCCCCACTTTAAAACCTGAATTTACTTTCCATCTATCTCTTTGCTGTTTTTCGTAATCAAGAACGTATTTTTTTCCATTCTGTAGGATATCTCTTAATTCATCAATTTTTTCGTTAAATCCTGCCTTTATCAAGTGACCCTCTTTGACTGTGGGTGGTGCGTCGTCTTTTATCGAGACTTCTATTACACTTCGAGCTTCTTTAAAATCATCAATATTATCAATGAATTTTGATACTTCCGGAATTTTAGATTTTTCTAATATCTTTTTAATTTTAGGTATTTTTTCCAAAGAATTTTTTATGTTAATTAAGTCGCGAGCGTTGGAATTTCGAGAGTAATTAATTCGGTTTACAAACCTTTCAAGATCACCAATAACTTTTAATTCTTCCCTTAATTCAGACCTTAAGAAAACATCGTCCTTAAACTTTTGAACTATATTAATTCTTTGATTTATCTCATTTATGTCTGTTAAAGGTTGAAGGATAATTTTTTTTAATAAACGAGCACCCATAGGTGTATGAGTCTGATTAAAAATTGAATATAATGTTGTATCCGTTCCCTTTTCCCAAAGTGAGCTAACTAATTCTAAATTTCTTTGAGTAATATAATCTAGGTGTAAAACTTTTTCTTCACGAAGGAGATTTATTTTAAAAAGATTAGGAATTACATCCCTTTGAGTTTCTTTTAAAAAAGCTAATAAACCACCAGAAGCTTGAACCGCCATTTCACAATTTTCTAAATCAAAACTATTTAAATTTGAAATATTGAAATGTCGTTTAATTAAATCACGCGCTTCGTCATAATTAAACACGAAATCTTCGTAAGATTTAATCAAAGCATCGTTTAAATCGGTTAATAATAGAAAGAGATGTTCGTCCTTTTTTAATTCCTTAGGTACTATAACTTCAACGGGGTTATATTGAGAGAAGATGCTTAGTATTTTTTCTAGTGGATCTTGTTCACTCTTAAAAAATTCCGTTGTAACGAATTCGCCCGTTGAGAGATCGGCGAAAGCGATTCCAAATCCCTTTCTTTCTTTAACAATAGAACAAATATAGTTGTTTTCGTTTGATTTAAGCATATCAGGCTCGATAATAGTGCCTGGGGATAATATTCTAATGACACCTCGTTTAACTATTCTTCCCTTTACTGTGGCGGGGTCCTCTAATTGTTCGACAATTACTACTGTTTCTCCTAAGTTAATTAAATTATTTAAATAAGAGCCGGCGTGATGTGGTATCCCTGCTAAGGGATATGAATCTAATCCAATTTTTCTTTTTGTTAAAGTTATTCCTAAAAGATTTGAAACTCGAACGGCATCGTCGTAGAAAAACTCGTAAAAATCTCCCATACGATAAGCCAATATTGTATCTGGGTATTTTCTTTTAATGGAATACCAATGTTGCATCATTGGAGTGAGTTCTTTAAAATTAATATCTTCAAAAGGCATTTTACGGTGAATTATATTACTTTCCTATAACTAACAAATAACTTAGTTTAAAATTATTAGTTTTTAATTGGAATAAATTCTAATTATTAGTTTTTTAATAAATAAAAAAAAAAGGAGATATTAGATTTTTAAGACTTTTTTCTCAAGCGTTAACTCGTAAGCTTCTTGCATAGCCTCTTCATAAATATCAATTTCAAATTTGTTATGAAACGGGCTAATTTTACTTCCAACTTTAGCTGCCTTATATAATGTTTTTGGAAAGATTGGTGCTTAATAACTTTTGTAAAAGCAATTGGAATTTATAAGCTTAGTAAATATTTTTTACGCTGCGATTGATATTTCCTTTTCATCTGAACTGAAGGCGCACTTAAATTAATTTTTAAATCCGGTAAGAAAATTTATATTAAACATATCTTTTTTTTAAACCATGGACAGTCAAGATATAATTTTATACGAAGTAAAGGGTAGAGTTGCAACAATTACTTTAAATAGACCGAAAGCAGCCCATTCCTTTAATTTAGCCTTAATGAAAAGATTATACGAGAAACTTGTAGAAGCTGATAACGACGAGAGAGTTAAGTGTATCTTATTAAAGAGCACAGGTAATAGGGTTTTTAGCGCAGGTATCGATATCAAATCCAAATCTTTCGACGAAAACAAAGAATATTTCGAGGAAGTGAAGGATTATGGAAGAAGAAACACGCAAAAAATGCTTATAATGAAAAAACCTATCATTGTCCAAGTCCAAGGTACAGCAATTGGGTACGGTTTGGAGTTGATAATGGCGTGTGACTTAAGAATATTTGCTGATAGACCTAAAGAAGAGATGTTCTTTAGAATGCCAGAAATTGCAATATCTATATACCCACAAACTGGAGCGACGATTTTACCTTTGTTGGCGTTTGGTTTAACCTTTGCTAAGAATATTTTGTTTACAGCTGACGAATTTGGCTTGGATGATTTAAAAAGATTGAACTTTCCAGTTAGAGTCTTCCCTCTTGAGAAATTAGAGCTTGAAACTAAAAAATTTGTAAAAACTTTTAGTAAAAGGATGGACTCATTCATGTTTTTGATAAAATCAACGCTAACGATAATGAATAACAAATTTATTGAAAAGTGGTTCGATTTAGAAGATGAGTGCGGAAATATAGCATACGATAAGAAGACAATGAAGGAATTGGAAGATTTTATAAAAGTTTTATATAAAAAGTATCCATAAATTAATACTCAAATTTTCTGTTATATTTTTGTTATTTTTTTTTAATATGTTTTTCTAACCATATATACATATCTCGAAAAACTTGCGCTCTTCCTTTTTCATTCCATAGTTCATGAAGAAACCCATCGTATTCCTTATATGTCTTGTCTTTACTTTTTATTTTTTCAAAGAATTCTTTAGTCGTTCCTTTTTCTACCATCTTATCTTTTCCAGCTTGCATAACCAATGTAGGGCATAGTAATTTAGAAGCGTTTTCCATCGCCCATTTCATAGCTCTTTCCATTTCGGCAGCAGATCTCAAGGAGATTTTTTCTAATTTTTTATCATCTGAAATATGTTTGCGTAAAATTTTAAGGTCACTAGTTAAAAGGTTTTGTTCAATCACCATATCTATAGTTTTAGTTGGAGAAATTTTAGAAATCGGTCCGGCGATTTTTTTACCCCATTTTTTACTAAACGACAAGTTTGCAGCAAATCTTAATAAAGGGGATGATACTAATACACCCGGTAATGCTGGATGATTAGCCGCAAAGACTAAGGCTATTAATGCACCGAACGAATGCCCCATTAAAAAGATTTTTTTATCTCCAGAGGTTTTTTTTACTAAATCCATAAATAAAATGATGTCTTTTTGGACATGATCCATGCTATCGATATGTCCGGGGTTGTTGTCAGCATTTCTCCAATGCCCTCTAATATCAAACGCGTACACAGCGTATCCGCTTTCCGTTAAGAATTCTGCAGGTACCTCCATTCTATCTGAATGAGTCCCCCAACCATGTAGAGCAATTATATATGCTTTAATATTACTCGAATCTGGTAACCAATACTGATAAAATAATCTTTTAGCCTCCCTACCTTCAAAATAACCTTTTTTATTAATCATAATTACTTCCTCGTTAAATAAATTTAAAATGAATACTCTTATTATAATTTATAATCTTTTAACTTAAGTTAAAAGATTATAAATTATAA
>Ga0209986_10002360_pt1 | contig 17307 bp, 16 predicted proteins | sample BlataG_FD_183168 | JGI IMG/M metagenome (GOLD analysis project Ga0209986, IMG submission 183168) | Deep subsurface microbial communities from Black Sea to uncover new lineages of life (NeLLi) - Black_00105 metaG (SPAdes) (version 2) | ecosystem: Environmental > Aquatic > Marine > Oceanic >...
ACTCTCTAAATTCTTTCATCTGAGTATTTTTATCTCTGATTAAAGTTATTTTGTGTTGTATTAAAGGGTGGTTTAAAATGATTACTTCTGACAATGACTCTTCCTCCTTCTATTTCGTATATCGTATATCGTATATCGTAATAGACTTATAATACACTAACCTCTAAATTCTATGTAATCTTCTGATTCTGGATTCTGTATCCTGGCTTCTGGATTCTTAACGATATACGAAATACGACATACGATATACGAGATACTAATTTATTTATAAATTTTATTTTCTTCTTGTTTTATTTTATTCAGGCGATTGATATGTCTTTCTTCCTGGCTAAACTCAGTATTTAACCAAACTTTTACAATTTCTTTGGCTAATCCTGAGCCAATAACTCTGCCACCCAGGACTAAAATATTCGCATCATTATGTTCTCTGGCATATCGGGCAGTAAATTCATTATAACAAAGTGCTGCTCTGATACCTTTAACTTTATTAGCAACTACAGACATGCCAATTCCGGTGCCACAGATTAAGATTCCTCTGCCACATTTTCCGCTTTTTACTTCTATGGCGACTTTAAATCCAATATCCGGATAGTCTACAGATTTCTCATTTTCGCAACCAAAATCTATATATTCTACATTCAATTCCTTTAAATACTCTTTTAAATTTTCTTTTAACTGATAACCTCCGTGATCACTACCCAAAGCTATCTTCATCTTATATTTCACCACCGTTATTTATTATTTTCTTCAAAAATTTTATCTAATATCTTTTCTAAGTTTTCTTTCAACTCTCTTGCTGCAATTCGATAAAATTCTATAGGTCTACCAAGAGGGTCAACTACTTCATAGTTTTCGTCAGTGCTTCTTATGCTTTTAAATTCACCAATCTGAGCAAATTCTTTAAGCAAATAAATTTTATCTTGAGTAAAAGTAAATTTTGTTTTAATATAATCTTTATGTGTATTGGACATAACCAAAATTAGATCTGCCTTTTTAACTAAATCTTCTTGGACTTGGGTGGCTGTATGCCGCGAAATATCAATGCCTTGCTCAGTCATAACCTTAATAGCTTCGGGTGTGGGGCTCATACCCGGCAGAGCAGAAATTCCAGCCGATAAAATATTAAACTTACTACCATCTTCTGTTCTTTCTTTTAACATTTTCTTAAATATACCTTCTGCCATAGCGCTTCGGCAGGTATTGCCGGTACAGACAAATAAAACAGTATTGATCATTTTAAATTACCTTTATCCTTTGGCAATATAATTGTAACATACTTAATGACTTAATTTTTCACACCTTTTAAACTAATAATTTAAAGCGAAAAACTAAAAACCATAATTCAAAATTCAAAACTTTTTATTTCGTATCGTGTGATGTGTATTGCGTATTTGCTATTGCGTTTGAATTTGTTTTTATAGATTTTTCTATTCATTTCTAAGGTTCGGTAAATGGACCACTATTAAACTAAAGCGTATAATTATAAGCGATAAACGTAATTTAAAACTTAAATATTTTCCTCAATTTTAAATTTTAAGCTATGGTTTTGCGCTTTGCGCTTTTCGTTTTTCGCTAAATACTATATACACTAAACGCTCTACGCTAGTTATTTATTTCCTGTATGCTATTACTACTCTCTCTATCCCCAAATAGTCTTTGATAATTTCTATATTTTGATTAAAATTATTCTCTCTAATAATTAACTCTTTGACTATTTTTGACTGATTCAAACCCACTTCTAATGCTATGAAACCATTCTTTTTTAAATATTGAGAACTTTTCCTTATTATTTTACGATAATAATCTAAACCGTCAATTCCTCCAGATAAAGCAATTTTAGGTTCATTATCTTTTATTTCGGGTGGCAATGATTCAAAATCGTAAGAATCTATATAAGGGGGATTTGAAATAATTCCATCTAAGCTGTTTTTTTCAATTATCCCCATAAATGGTTCAAATAAATCTCCCTGCAGAAATATAATTTTTTCTTTACACTCATGTTTTTGAGCATTTTTTAATGCTAGTTGCAAAGATATTTTAGAAATATCGGTTGCGTAGATGATAACACATTCTATAAATTTAGCTATACTTATAGCAATTATACCTGTACCGGTTCCTAAATCTGCTACCTTTAAATTATTAGAACATTTATAGTTTTTCAATTTTTTAATAACTTCTTCTACTAAAATCTCTGTCTCGGGTCGAGGGATTAAAACTCCTTTTTCTACCAAAAAATCCATCCCCATAAATTCTTGATGTTTGGTTATATATTGGAGGGGAATTTTCTCTATTCTCTTTTGAATCTTTTTCTCTAATTGTGTTTTTTCTATATCTTTTAATACTCTATCAGAATTTAAATATATTTCGCTCCTACTCATCTCCAAAAAATAACTTAATAGAATTTCCGCTTCTCTTTCTGAATTTATTATTCCCCTATTTTTAAATATTTTACGAATATTTTTTAAGGCCTGCCCTACGGTTTGAAATGTATACTTATTTACCAACATTTTTTAAATTTCACTGCTCGTTTTTAATTTTTCTGAAAGATTAGCCACTAAATCATATAAATTCCCCTCTAAAACTTCTTCTAAATTATGTAAATTTAGACCAATGCGATGATCTGTTATTCTATTTTGAGGGAAATTATAAGTCCTAATTCTTTCACTTCTATCTCCTGTGCCCACCTGGCTTTTTCTCTTTAGAGCAAGTTCTTCATGCTTTTCCCTTTCTGCCATATCTAAAAGCCTTGCTCTTAATATTTTTAAGGCCTTATCTTTATTCTTATGTTGGGATTTCTCATCCTGGCAGGTAACTACCATTCCGGTGGGAATATGGGTAATTCTTATCGCTGAATCTGTAGTATTAACGCTTTGCCCTCCAGGGCCGGTAGAACGAAAACGGTCAATTTTTAAATCATTTGGACTAATTTCCAGTTCAACCTCTTCTACTTCAGGAAGTATAGCTACTGTAACAGTTGAAGTATGTATCCTTCCGCTTGACTCGGTTGTAGGAACACGTTGGACCCGATGTACTCCACTCTCGTATTTTAACTTTCCGTATACTCTTTCACCAATTATGCTTAATATTATCTCTTTAAACCCTCCTATTCCTGTAGGACTGGAACTCATTACTTCAGTTTTCCATCCATTATTTTCTGCAAATCGAGAATACATCCTAAAAAGATCACCAGCAAAAAGTGCAGCTTCGTCACCTCCAGCACCTGCCCTAATTTCTACTATACAATTTTTTTTATCGTGAGGGTCTTTAGGGAATATAAGTTCTTTTAATTCTATTTCCAAATTAGATTTCTTCTCTTTTAATATTTCTAATTCTTCACTAATTAATTTCTTAAATTCTGTGTCCTTTTCTTCTGAAAATAATTTCGAGTTCTCTTCAGTCTCCTTTATTATACCCTTGTATTCCTTGTATTTTAAAACTGGCTTAGAAATATCAGAGTGAATTTTTGCGTATTCCTGAAACTTTGATCGATTAGCAATAATTTCTGGGTCAGAAAGATTTTTATTCAATTCTTCGTATTTTTTTTCTAATTCTTCTAATTTTTTAAACATTATTTACCACTTCAGATTTTAAATTTTTATTTTCTTCGGGCAAAACACCTTTCAACGCTTTTATAGCCACCTCAATCTGAGCATTATCAGGTTCGTTGGTAGTAAGTTTTTGAAACCATAATCCGGGCATTACTGCCCATTTTACAAAAGCTTTATTCATATTTTTTGCTGATAATTTTAATATTTCATAAGATAAACCTGCTATTAGAGGAATTATGGCAATTCGATAAGTTATCCTTAAGAGCAATGTTTGTTTTCCCAGTAAAGAAAATACTAAAATGCTTATTACTAAAACAATAAAAATAAAACTTGTTCCACATCGAGGGTGCAGAGTACTGTATTTTTTCACATTATCAACATTGAGTTCTTCGCCTGCTTCATAAGCATATATCACCTTATGTTCTGCCCCATGATATTCAAATACTCTTTTGATATCTTTTAGTTTTGAGATAAAGAATAGATAAGTTATAAATATACCAATCCTTAACAATCCTTCAAATAAGTTGTAAATAATTACATTAGATAGATATCTATCTAGATATCGGGCTATTGCTGTAGGAAGAGCTATAAAAAACACTATGAATAGCCCAAAAGCAATTAGAATTGTAAAAAACATTTCAACACTATTTATTTTCTCTTCTTCACCCGTTGCCTGCTCTGCAGAATAAGTTAATGCCTTTAATCCAAGAATTAAAGATTCAACTAAATTAATTATTCCTCTAAAAATAGGCCATTTAAGAAATTTTAGCTTATTAGATAAAGTCTTGAGTTTACCTATTTTTAAAATTATTTCTTCATCTGGTTTACGAACCGCAATAGCATATTTTAAAGGAGATCTCATCATTACCCCTTCAATTACTGCTTGACCTCCATAATTACAGTCAGCATTTTTCATTATTATTCATTTACTCCTTTACTCCTTTTTTCTTTATTTTTAGACCAGGGTTTACCGCAGGACAATTCCCCTTCGGGGCAAGGTCCTAAAATGCAAGGCGGCCCGGCATTTTCAAATATGATGGGTGCAATATCTTCAACTTCTTGTAACATTTTAATAGCAACTTCTCTGATCTCCCATTGGGCTCTATTGCAGCATCTTAATTTAAAGATATGCAGTAATTCCCGAGCATTTGCTGTTATTATTATTTTAGTTGTAACCGCCTGGGGTAAGATATATCTTGCATCTTCTGCTTCTATATTATGATCCAACAATAATTGGTAAATTCCGTCTAATTCTTTTATAGCATCTATAAATATTTTAGCTAATTCTTTATCCTTCGCAATAGATTTTGGGACAATATAAGGAAACCCCTTCTTATTTATTTTAACATATCTTTGGCTTTGTTGGGAAAAAGAAGCAAGCCGATGTCTTACTAATTGATGAGAAGTAACCCTGGATATTCCTTCTATGGCGAAAGTAAAAGTAGCATGCTCTAAAACAGAATAATGTCCTAATTTCATTATTTTTTTAATTAATTTTATTATCGATTCATTAGTAAGTTTTTCTTCTAAATCTTCGACACTTAACGCAGAATAACATAATCTTGCTGACTGAGCTACTATTTTTTCAGGATCTTTAGTGTAATTTATCAACCTAACTTTCATAGAATTAATCTCCTTCAACTAAAAACTTAAAGCGAAAACCATAATTATTAGTTTAGAATTCAGGAGCCAGTAGTCAGAATTCAGCATATAAGAAATACAATTCACATATGCGAAATATTATTTTATTTTAACATCGGAATTCTACTTTCTTAACTATATACTATCACATATTGCCTTCTGTGAACTTTAAGATTTTTATTATTCCTTTTTACACAACATTTGGTAAGTGTTATCATTTTATTCTGGATTTTGGCTCCTGGATTCTGGATTCTGGATTCTGACTTCTGGCTTCTATTCCCTTAACTCGATACAAGATACTAATTAGGCTTCTGTCTTCTGAATTCTTTATGATTCTTTACGATATACGATATACGATATACGAAACTATTCCTTTAGTACCGTATGGCATTTTCGACATCTCGCTTCATAACTTTCTTTTGCACCAATCAATATAGTTGGGTCACTATACTTTGCTGGCTTACCGTTTACCAACCTTTGGGTCCTGGACGCTGTATTGCCACAAACCATGCATATAGCTTGTAATTTATTTATATATTCTGCTACTGCAAGCAATTTAGGTATTGGACCAAATGGTTCTCCTCTAAAATCCTGGTCTAAACCAGCAATAATTACCCTTTTCCCTTGATCGGCAAGTTTTTGGCAAACAAGTACAATATCGTCATCATAAAATTGAGCTTCATCAATGGCTATTACCTCAGTATCCGGTTTTATTTTTTCCAAAATATCTTTTGGTTTAGCAATATTTATAGCTTCAACTTTAGTACCGTTATGTGAGTAAATATACTGAACAGCATACCTATTATCAATAGTTGGTTTAAATACTTGAATCTTTTTTTGGGCAATTTGAACTCTACGGACTCTTCTTATTAATTCTTCGCTCTTCCCGCTAAACATGCTCCCACATATAACTTCAATCCAGCCAGTATTTCTGCTCTTACGCATTTCTTCCCTCCTCTACACCATAAAATTAGTCGATAGTGAATGGTCGTTAGTCATTAGTTTAAAACTCAAAACTTTTTTCGTATAAAGTGTTGCTTCTGAAGTAGGGTCGGATTTATCCAACCCGTTTTCATTGCGGATTCGATGAATCGAACCCCTACGGAAAAAGAAAATTCCTATACAATTAAATAAACATAAAAAGACAGAGCCTTTCGAAAGCTCTGTCTTTTTTTATTTAAATTGCTTCATCATTTTATTACAAATATTCTTAAATAATATCTTTTTCTCGTTCATATTTTTTATTCTTGTAATCATTCATCAAAAACTTTTCTATTTCTTTTTTAATGGAATATTTATTTTTGAAATCATTTAAATATTTTTGTGATAGTATCTTAATTAATTATCACTATCTTCATCGTTAGTTAAATTGTATTTTTTGTTAAATCTCTCAACTCTTCCCGCAGTATCAATTAACTTTTGTTTTCCGGTAAAAAAAGGATGGCAAACAGAACATATTTCTACTTTCATACTCTTTTTGGTAGAACCGGTTTCAAAACTGTTACCGCAAGCACAACTTATTATTGATTTTTCATATTTTGGATGTATATCTTTTTTCATTTTTCTCTTCCTCTAACTTCCTTTTGTTTATATTTAATAGATTAAAAACATAAAAAATTATAACATATTATTATTTTAAGGTCAAAATTTAATTCGTATCTCGTATCTCGTGAATCGTATCTCGTATAAAATACAGTAACAAGTAACGTGTAATGAGTAACAAGATTAAATATCTTGTTCTTTGATAGAATCTAAAAATTCTCGATTTTTCTTGGTCTTTTTTAATTTATTAATCACTAATTTTACCGCACCCAGAGATGATTGCGAAGACAGCGCCCTTCTTAGTAACCATATTTTCTGTAAATTTTCTTTTGTTAGTAACAATTCTTCTTTTCGGGTACCAGATTTCCTAATATCAATTGCCGGAAATATTCGATTTTCAGAAAGTTCCCTATCTAACCTTAATTCCATATTACCGGTACCTTTAAATTCCTCAAATATTACATCATCCATTCTGCTTCCTGTCTCTACTAAAGCGGTGGCAAGTATAGTCAAGCTACCTCCCTCTTCAATATTTCTCGCTGCCCCAAAAAATCTTTTTGGCAAATAAAGAGCGCTTGAATCTAAACCACCGGATAGAGTTTTGCCACTTGTTGGAATATTTTGGTTGTAAGCACGCGCCAATCTCGTAATGCTATCTAACAAGATGACTACGTCTTTCTTTTGCTCTACTAACCTTTTAGCTCTTTCCAAGACAATTTCTGCTACTTTTATATGATTGCTGACGGGTTGATCAAAAGTAGAACTTATCACTTCTGCTTTTACCGATCTTTGCATGCCGGTTACTTCTTCTGGTCTTTCATCGATTAATAATACCATGAGATTTATATCTGGATGATTAACCGTAATTCCATTGGCAATCTTTTCTAATAAAATTGTCTTACCTGCTTTTGGAGGGGAAACTATAAGTCCTCGCTGACCTTTCCCAATTGGTGAAAATAAATCAATAATTCGTGTAGATATTTCATCTGCTCCATGTTCTAAATTAATCATCTCCTCTGGGAAAAGGGGGGTAAGATTTTCAAAGTCTATTCTTTCTTTAGATAATTCTGGGTCTTCATGATTAACGGCTTCAATTTTTAATAAAGCATAGTATCTTTCTCCTTCTTTAGGTGGCCTAACTTGACCTGATACAAGATCACCAACGCTAAGATTAAATCTTCTTATTTGAGAAGGAGAAATATAAATGTCGTTTTCACCGGGCAGGTAGCCTGCTGTTCTCAAAAAACCAAAACCTTCACTCATAATCTCCAAAATTCCCTCAGAAAACATATACCCCTTTTTCTCAGTTTCAGCTTGTAATATTTTGAAGATTAGATCCATCTTTTTTATTCTGGAAAAATTGTTAATGTCATATTCTTTAGCAATTTTACATAAATCACTAATCTTTTTTTCCTTTAACTCTGTTAAAAGCAAACTGCAAGACCTCCTTTTTGATATAATTAGATTTTACAAATACTTTCATATTTTTATGAAATCAATATAATCTTTGAACTAATATTGTGGCTATTTCTAAAATGAATCTAGCAATAAATTGCTGATGTATAGAACTATTTTTATCCTGTGAGACAAATAAATATTTTTCCATAGTGCTTTTTAATAAAAAAGATAAGCTTGAAGTAGTAAAATTATTTAGAAAATTCATTAAAAAGAGGGCTATTGAAGAGTTATCCTTCTATATATTATATCCAGAACTATTTTATCACTAATATTTTATTATTACAAATTTTTTTATCATTTGAAAATATCAGGTTAAAAATAAGATAAATACAGGGTTATGAACTCTGACCCAACTTATCTATTAAGTAAACTGAACATTTTCTCTATCTCTCTATACATTTTCGGATTAATTTTAAATCACTGGGTTTATCTAAATCAATCATTATTTCTGGATATGATACCATAACTGCAATAGAATTATAACCAATTATGTTGGTTATTCTTTTTTCTATTTCCTCTAAGGTTAAAGTTTTAAATAAAAATTTTAATATAAACTTAAGGCCTAATATTTTAGCATATTTCCAGGTAGATTTTCTGTTGTCAAATAGTTCCTTAATTAATTCTTTCTTTTGAAAAAATACATCTGGTTTAAAAAATACGATATTTCCCCCGCAAAATATCCCCTCTTTCATTTTTATATAAGTTCTCTTGGTTTCAGGGTACTTTTTTACAATACTTTCCTTGGTAATTATAGGATAGCCGATATATGCTTTTCTTTTTGTGCATATTTCTAAAAATTCATCAATTGCTTCAGGGGTAATCAAAGGAATATCAGAGGTTAAAAGCAATAAATTGTCAGCAGAATTAAAAAAATTTAACCCAATCTCCATATTTTCAAGTATAGAATTTCCGGGATTTAATATTTCTTCAACTTTTTTACCTATATAAGGATAAAGCTCATTTTTTGGGCCCACCACTAAAATTCTATCAATATTCTTTGAATTATTTAACGCATCAACAATATATTCAATCATGGGTCTACCGTCTATCATAATTAGAGCTTTGTTGTCTACATTCTCGGCAGTTTCTAAGGGACCTTTTTCTTTTGTACCTGCTAATATTAAAGCATTAAACATCTTTTTTTCACCTGTCTTTAAAAATAATCTGTCGATTATTTTGATTTAACAATTGCCCAATTAACCAATTGACCGATTCACCAATTTGCCAATTAATTAGTCGATAGTGAATAGTCGTTAGTCGTTAGCATTAAATGCAAGTTTTTATTTCTTGTTTTTTAGTATTTATAAACTCGAAACTATTAACCTATTACTTATTACACATCACTTATCACTTATTACTGTATTTTGCTATATACTATCTTATTCTGGCTACTGACTCCTGAATTCTTCACTATTCACTAACGACTATTTTTTATTGCTGCTTTTATAAATTCCCTAAACAACGGGTGAACCCGGTTAGGTCTTGATTTGAATTCGGGATGGAATTGCACCCCTATAAACCAGGGATGATTCGGAAGCTCAACAATCTCTACTAAATTTAAATCCTGATTTAAGCCGCTAAATCTTATGCTATGTTTAGAAAATTCATTCTTGAATGAATTATTAAATTCGTATCTATGCCGATGTCTTTCATGAATTATTTCTTGGTTAAATATTTTAAAAGCAAGGGAATCTTTCTCTAATCTACAAGAGTATGTGCCTAAGCGCATAGTACCCCCCTTTATTTCTATTTTCTTTTGTTCCGGTAAAAGATCAATTACGGGAAATGGTGTTTTGGGATCAAATTCTGAGCTATTAGCTCCTTCTAAATTTATTACATTTCGAGCAAGCTCTATAACAGCACATTGCATTCCTAAACAAATTCCTAAAAAAGGTATTTTATTTTCCCTTGCATATTTTATCGTTTCAATTTTACCTTCTATCCCTCTTTTTCCAAAACCGCCCGGTATCAGGATTCCATTAATATCTTTAAAAAGATCTTTTGGGGAATGTTTTTTTACTTCATCCGAATCAATTCTTTTTATCCTTACTCTACAATCATTATCGATTCCACCATGAATAAGTGCTTCGGTAATACTTATATAAGCATCTTTTAAACTGATATATTTTCCCACCACCGCAATGTGAACTTCTCTTTTGGGATGATATATTTTATCCACCATATTTCTCCAATTTTTTAAATCAGGACCCTGGCATTTTAAATTTAACAACCTTACGATTAAGTCTCCCAATTTTTGTTCTTCAAATACTATTGGTACTTCATAAATAGACTTAACGTTTATTGCTTCAATTATCGCCTCATGCTTAATATCACAAAACAAGGATATTTTATTTTTTACCTCTTCGGAAAGTTTTGATTGGCAGCGGCAGATAACTATATCTGGTTGAATACCAATCTCTCTAAGCTCTCTTACGCTATGTTGCGTAGGTTTTGACTTTAATTCTTTGGCAGCTTTGAGATAAGGAACAAAAGTAACGTGTACATATAGAACATTTTCTTTGCCTATATCATTTCTAAATTGCCTTATGGCTTCTAAAAAAGGAAGGCTTTCAATATCACCTACTGTTCCCCCGATCTCTACGATTACCACATCCACTTTCTCTTTTTTATTTTGGCTAATATTTTTAATGGTAGATTTAATCTCATCAGTTATATGGGGTATCACCTGAACGGTGGCTCCTAAAAAATCTCCTCTTCTTTCTTTGGAAATTACAGAACTATAGATTTTCCCGGTAGTTACATTATTATAACTAGATAAATTTGTATCAATAAATCTCTCATAATGTCCTAAATCTAAATCTGTTTCCGCTCCATCTTCAGTGACAAATACTTCACCATGTTGATAAGGATTCATGGTTCCTGCATCAACATTTATGTAAGGATCTATCTTCTGTATGGAAACATTTAAGCCCCTGCTTTTCAATATCCTTCCGATAGAAGAAGCGGAAATACCTTTACCTAAAGATGAAACTACTCCACCTGTAATAAAAATATATTTTGTCATAAATCTCCTCATACTATTCATATTGTAAAACATAAATCTGAGTATTTTTAGGCAATGTATCCTCGGTTATTTCGAACTCACTCGATTCTAATCTTTGTATGTTATCTTTATTAGATAGAAATACTTCTATTGGGTCTATAGAGAATTTAATAGCCTCGGTCTTATAATGCATGGGAATTGCTATCTTAGGTTTAATATCTTTAATTATCTGAGTGGCTTGACTGCTATTTATAGTATAAAATCCACCCACAGGAATAAATAGAATATCCACAGCGCCTATCTCAGCTAATTTATCAGAATTTAAAACATGTCCTAAATCACCTAAGTGACACAAACTTAACCCATCCGCCTTTATAACAAATATAGTATTTGGCCCTCTCTGTCCTCCGTAAACGCTATCATGATAAGATGATATTCCTCTAAATTCCATTTTATGTGATTCTCTTTTTACCAGACCTTTAAAAACTACCGGTCTTCCTTTTACTCCTCTCACATAATTATGGTCAAAGTGTTCGTGGCTAACAGTTACAATATTTACTTTAATCCGAGGGAGTTTATAGCCAAGAGTTTCATCGAAAGGGTCAGTGATAATTTTAATTCCTCTTTCAGATTCAATTAAAAACGAAGAATGCCCTAACCATTTTATTTTCATAATTTTGCTTCTTCCTCTATCTCGTATATAGTGTGGCCTATAATATTAGTTAGATGGTTAATTAGTTGCTTGGTTAACTGGTTAAGGAACGATATATCTATGAATTAATATTAAACTAATCAACCAGTAAACTAGCTAACCAGCTAACCAGACGAAATACTCGATACGAATACTAAAATATTTCCCCAATTACTTTATTTAATCTTTCTTTTGCCAATTCCGGTTTAAAGTTCAATATAACGCTTCCCATTTCAGTTTTTTGTATTATATTAAATGGCTCTAAAGAAAATATTTTAGTAATTTCTTCTACTTCATGCTCTTGCACTCTCTTAAACCCAATGTATGCGTCAGTTTTTTGATTAATGATTTTAGTTAGTGATTCTACATTAAGATAAAGCTTTTTACCACTATTCTCGTGTAATAAATTAATAATTATATTAATCAGTTTTATTTTATTATAAAGTATTTTTCTTTTTTCAAATAATTGAAAAATATTATTCTCAATAGAATTATCTGCTAAAAAAATCGATTCCAAATTACTTAAAGAAAAAGGTAATTTATCATGTTCTTCTATAAGATCACATAACCACCTCAGCTCAAATAATATAACTTTGTTCTTATCTGTTTTTCGGCTTAGTTTATCATAATCGAAATCCGGAGAAATAATTACCGAATAATCTGATTTTGTTTCCTCTTTTACCTTGCTCAGCTCGTTCCAGTGTTCATACTTTTGTATTTTTTCGCTTTTTTTATCTGATAACTTTGCATCAACGATTAAATTGTACGTTTTATAATCTAATAATGCTTTTGCTAAAATAAAAGATGCCTCTCCTTCTAATATAATAGAAGTTTCAAAACCCAAAAATTCAAACACTTTTTGAAGTAATTTTTTAAGACACTCGCTATTTTCAGAATTTATCAGTCTTAATTGCAGTTTTTTAATTTCGCTCAACCAATCAAAGAGACCCCACATTTCTTCTTTCTCTTCGGTAAATCGGAAGTCTTTCCTCAAAATATTATCAATATATTTAGAAAATAAATTTTCTTCGTTGACTTCTACCTCAAGTACCCCTTCACAAATCTCTTTATAAGTTAGAGAGTGGCCTGCTTCCTGCAATATTTTAAATATTTTTTCGCTTAAATCTTCCTGAGGTTCTACCTTAGTCTCATCTTCTGTTACCAAAAAATATCGTTTTCTATCATAGTCAATAAGGCCAACAAAAATAATATCGTTTACTTTTAGTTTCTTCTTTTCATACCATTCTTTTAATCCGACTAAACAATTAAGTTCATTATTCACCATTGCTTCTATTTCATTTCCTTCTTTGTCTATAAAGGTAATTTCAACGGCATTTCCTTCTTTTGGAAAAAATGGTTTCATATAACTGGTTAAAAACATAGTACCGTCTTTCAAACAATAACTGGTGAGAGAATACTTAATGTTTGCATCTTTATATTGCCATTTCACTAAACCCCATACTCCTCTTTTTATCCTCATAAATCTTTTATCTCCACTCATAGAGGCATTTACAGCATAATAGGGTTCTTTGACCTTTAATGGTCTTATTTTTGTTAATTCTTTGGTAATTTGACGATAATGTAATGGCTTTTTATGTTTAATTAATATTTCATAAGCACTGTCAGCAACTGATTTATGCTTCATAAGTCTCTAACCTCCAATTAATCAATTTACCAATTAGCTTGTTCTTCAATTATAATTATAGTTGATAATAGTTCTGAAAAAAATACCTTGATATTGTTTAGAAATTCACTTTATTTATTATATACACTTCTTATTATATTTTACAAGTAAATTAGTCGTTAGCATATAATTAGCGTATAGCGGGTAGCGTATAGCGGGTAGCGTTTAGCGTATAGTTTTAGATTAATAGGATGCTTACCCTAATTCCTAATTAAATTAAAAAGTTAAAACTAAAAGCTAAAAACCATAATTCAAAATTCAAAACCTTTTTCTTTAATTTTAAATTTTAAGTTATAGTTTTACGTTTTTCGCTTTATACTTTGCACTTCCGCCTATACGCTCTACGCTAAACGCTCCACGCTATAATTTTATTTATATCTTTTCATTAACTCAACATAGTCCAGGGCGTGTTTTTTTAAATTCTCAATTTCTTCTTCCGAAAGACTGCGCACTACCTTTGCTGGTACACCTAAAGCCATGGTGAACGGTGGTATTTTGGTCCTCGGGGTTAATATTGCCCCAGCTCCTACTATGGCACCTTCGCCCACTTCTGCACCATCAAGCACAATTGCCCCTATCCCTATCAAAGAATTATCTCCAATCTTGCACGCGTGAAGCATTACATTATGACCTATGGTAACATTGTTTCCTATTATAGTAGGAACTCCTACATCACAATGAACAATACTGCCATCCTGAACGCTGGTATTATTTCCTATATTAATGGGAGCTATGTCACCTCTTAATACTACATTATACCAAATACTGGAGCATTTTCCGATTATAACTTCTCCAATTATAGTAGCATTTTTGGCAACAAAGGCTTCTTCGCTAATTACTGGTTTTTTTTCTTCAAAATTTAATATCATCTTCTTACCTCCATAATTGTTTTAATTTTTTCGGCAATTTTTTCTCCAAATCCTGGTATTTTGCTTATGTCAACCTTGGAAGCATTCTTTATCTCTTCTATGCTTTTAAAGTGTTCTAATAATAATCTTTTTCGTTTAGCACCAATTCCTGGAATAAGGTCTAACTTTGAATTACGTAATTCTTTACTTCTAATCCTTCTGTGATAAGTCACCGCGAATCTATGGGCTTCATCTCTTATTCTTTGTAGTAAAAAAAGTGCCTCAGAATTAGAAGGCAATATTATTGGTTTATTAACCTCCGGTTTAAATATTTCCTCTTCTTTTTTAGCAATACTTATTATTGGTAATTCGAGATTCAAACTGTCTAATATTTTTTTTACTTCACTAAGCTGACCTTTTCCTCCATCAACAAGGACCAAGTCAGGTAATCTTTTACCCTCAGATAATAATCTTTTATATCTTCTCTCGGTTACCTCTTGTAACATAGCATAATCATCAATTCCCTTAACTCTTTTTATTCTGAATCTTCGATAATCTTCCTTTTTTGGTCGTCCTTCCTTAAAAACAACTAAAGAACCAACGGATAATTTTCCCTGAATATTTGAGATATCGAATGCTTCAATTCTTTCGGGCAATTTTTTTAAGTTCAATTTATCTTTCAAATCAATAACTGCCTTCCGGCCTTTCTTAATTTCGTTTTCTTCTACTTCTTCTATCTTTTTTAACAAATAATCATTTTTATTATTTTTTCTATATAAACTTATTTCCTGACCTTTTAAAATTGCTTCAATTGATTTTATTCTATCTCTTACTTTAGCAGCTTTTTCGTAATTTAGATTATGGGAAGCTTCTTTCATTTCTCGATAAAGCCTATTTAATAATCTTTTTTGTTTCCCGGCCAAAAACAGGCAAATTTCTCTTATTCTTTTTCGGTATTCTGTTTTGCTAATCATATTCGCACAAGGCGCTGAACACAAACCAATCTGGTAATCTAAGCAAATTTTCGACTTCTTTAAATCTTTTTTTCTGCATCCCCTAATTTTAAAAACTTGCCTTAATAATTTTATAACAACCCGCGTAGCATTTGTATCCACAAAAGGGCCAAAATATAAAGCTTTACCTTCTTTTATCTTTTGATTTATTTTTCTGTAAAATAATATTTGCGGAAAGTCTCTCTCTAAAGTAATTTTAATATAGGGATAACTCTTATCATCTTTCGATTGAGTATTATAGTAAGGGCTGTGGCTTTTAATCATTTTACTTTCTAAGATAAGTGCTTCTATTTCAGAAGAAGTGGGTATATATTCAACATTTACGATCTCTTTAATCATCTTATTTATCTTTGGAGATTGTTGGGAAGAACTGCTAAAATAAGAAGAAACTCTATTTTTCAAGGAATTAGCCTTCCCTACATATATTACTTTTCCTGTTTTATCTTTAAAAAAATAAACTCCGCTTGTTTCAGGTAATTTAGTTATCTTTGATTTAATATCCATAATTAACTGATTCTCCGATTTATCAATTCACCAATTCTCCGATTTGCCAATTAACTAGTCGATAGTGAATAGTCGTTAGTCGTTAGTATTAAATGCAAGTTTTTAGTTCTTGGTTTTTAGTTTTTATAAACTCGAAACAATTAACCCGTTACTCATTACTCATTATGGGCAGACACAAGGTCTGCCCCTACTAAATTAATGCTTTTTTTAAAAATTCTCCAGTAAATGAATTCTTATTGTACGCTATTTCTTCAGGAGTTCCCTTGGCCACAACTCTTCCTCCCTCTTCTCCCCCTCCCGGACCAAGATCAATAATATGATCTGCTGATTTAATTACTTCTAAGTTATGTTCAATTACCATAACTGTATTTCCGGCTTCTACTAACCTATCTAAAACATCAAGTAATTTTTTAACATCATCAAAATGCAAGCCAGTGGTTGGCTCGTCTAATAAATATATAGTCCTTCCTGTGCTCTTAGTGCTCAATTCTTTAGCTAATTTGACCCTTTGTGCTTCACCACCGGATAGAGTGGTGGCAGATTGTCCTAATTTTATGTATCCTAATCCTACATCATATAAAGTTTGTAATTTTCTTTTTATCATAGGGATTGCTGCAAAAAATCCCAGGGCTTCTTCAACAGTCATATCTAACACCTGAGCTATATTTTTACTCTTATATTTTATATCTAAAGTTTCACGATTGAACCTTTGGCCTTTACAAACTTCACAGGATATATATACATCAGGTAAAAAATACATTTCAATCTTTACTATCCCTCCACCCTGACAGGCCTCACATCTTCCACCTTTTACATTAAAGCTAAATCTACCAGCCTTATAACCTCTAATCTTAGCTTCTTTTGTTCTGGAAAATATTTCTCTGATCGGGGTAAAGGCCCCGGTGTAAGTAGCAGGATTAGAGCGAGAAGTTCTACCTATGGGTGATTGATCGATAATTATCACTTTATCAATATTTTCTATTCCTTCAATCTTATCATAATCACCAGGATGAACTCTGCTCTGATAAATTTTTCTGATTAAAGCTTTATACAAGGTCTCCTCGACCAAAGTACTTTTCCCGGAACCAGATACTCCAGTAATACAAGTAAGTGTACCTAAAGGAATAGATACATCAATATTTTTTAAATTGTACTGGCGAGCTCCGTAAATCTTTAAATATTTTCCATTACCCTTTCTTCTTTTGGAGGGGATATTAATTTTACTGAAGTGGCTAAGATATTTTCCAGTAATAGACTTCTTATTTTTTATAATATCTTTAATGTTACCCTTCGCTACTAAATATCCACCGTGTATCCCTGCACCAGGTCCAAGATCCACAATGTAATCTGCAATTCTCATTGTAGCTTCATCAT
>Ga0209986_10002361_pt1 | contig 17305 bp, 15 predicted proteins | sample BlataG_FD_183168 | JGI IMG/M metagenome (GOLD analysis project Ga0209986, IMG submission 183168) | Deep subsurface microbial communities from Black Sea to uncover new lineages of life (NeLLi) - Black_00105 metaG (SPAdes) (version 2) | ecosystem: Environmental > Aquatic > Marine > Oceanic >...
CCTATAGTAATTGAAATACCATATATCCCACCAAAAACAATACACAGGCCTACCAGCATCGTTACACCATTCTGCGGAAATGGGGATTGTGAGCCAGAATATGGTGAGACCTGTACAAGCTGCCCGGGTGATTGTGGAGGGTGTAATCCAGATCCTACACCGCCACCAACTACGACGCCTCCGCCTACAACTACGCCACCACCTACTACCACACCGCCACCAACGACAACTACGCCACCAGATAGTCCATGTGATGATTTTGATAGAGACGGAGTTTGTGATGATGTCGATGATTGTCCCGGAGTAAAAGGTAAAGTTAAATATAATGGATGCAGATGTCCAGGAGTTCCAGATGATTACAGATGGGATGATTGTAAATATTATGAAGGTTCAATAAATTTCCAAAAGCAGAAAATAGCTGAATTAAAGGATCTCGTTGAGTATGAAGAAGGTGTGTTAGAGCTTACTGAAGAGGCCGCAGATTGTGCAGGCGACTGTGCTTTAATAACGACAGTAGGGACTATTATAACGTCCCCAACAGTAATAGGGGCCGCATATTTTGGAGGATGGACACTAGGATGGTTATGGGTAGAGGATTACATAGAAGAAGATGTAGAGGATCTTGAGGATTTGATTAATGAGATAGAAGACGAAATAGAGCTTCATAAGGATAAAAAAGATCAATTTGAAGAGGACTCTATTAGATGCGGATGTCCATGAAAAACTGAGAAAGGAGATGACAAAAAAATGAAAACAGAAAAATATGGAAAGATCTTGTACAGTGGAACACCAATAATACTATCTTTTTTCTTTATTTTTTACTATATTGAAACTAAAAAAATTGACTTTTCTCTTTTGATTGGTTTTTTTTCTACGATTGTATTGACAGCAGGGATATATTTTTTAAGATACGGACAAAAGTTTCCCTTAAAAGGTAAAAGAGGATTTTATTATTATAGTCTTCCGGTCATTGTTTGGTTATATATGGTATTAGAATTGTCTCCCTTCGGATTGTGTAGAAATTTTCTATTCGATACAATTATAGGATTTTTTGTATGGGTATCAATTTTTGGGTTCTTTTTCTGGACATTAATGATTCTCCATGTAGGAGAAACATGGAATGAACTCACAGGAGAAAACGTATGGGAGAAATATGGATTAACCAATTTTTATTTCTCACAATTAGAGACAAAATACAAACTATTTTATATATCTTGTATCGCTTTGTGCATTATAGGATTTATCATCTTCTGGAAAATAAATCTTTTTGGAATAGTATTAGTTAATATTTCTATGATTATAATAGTAATGTCCTTTTACCTTTTAAATAAAAAAAGATCGGATATCCATAAACAATAGAAAAAGAATGAGCTTAAAAATAAAAATACAAAAAAATCGATCTAAGATAGTCCTCCCCTCGAGCTTTCAGTAGAGAAATGGAATGATGGATGCTAATTCTTATTGAAAAAGTGAAGAGAAAAGATGAGGCTCTATTAACATGTAAGATCGATCTTTCTTTAGTAAAGGAAGTGCGGAAAAAATTTCCTGTTCTGAAAGATATAAAAGAAGGGTATTAAGGATAGATCCATCCAATTTTGAAACAGTTGACTATAAAATAACCGTAATTTTACCTTTTAGATTCATTGTTGAACTATAAGGTTGGAAGAAAAATATATACTTTTTGCTATAAAACTAAAAGGTGATAAAACGAATAAAAAAGGAAGTTTAATATTAAGGTTTTTGCTTGCAATTTTACTTTTTGATTTACCCTCTCCTCTATCCCTTGAAGTCCTTTTACTTATAAATCGACGTAGCTGAACATCCGATACCACAGTATAATAATTTATTACCTTTATTTTATTTACGTTTGTGATACACATTATACACGGCACAGATTCCAGTAAAAATAGCAGCAAAAATAGCTACTTTATGAATTATTTCCTCAACTTTAATGCCCCAAAAAACTATATAACTTAAAATCATTGTAGGGACAAAAATCTCAAAAAATATCAGCCAAAAAAATCTTGTGTGTTTCCAGATATTCTTACTAAAGACTGAAAGATCCTTAAATAACAATTTAGCTTTTTCGACCTTTGTTGACGGAGCGGGGGTATAAGAAGGATATTTCTCTTCGATTTCTATTAAATAATCTCTTAGTTTTACAAGATTATCAATGGTCATATTTGCAAATAAGCTTCCAAGAGTGTCAAAGATTTCGACTATGGATCCAAGATTCTTTTCCTCGAAATAGGGGATAAGACTTTCTTGAATTGTTTTCCCTGTTTTATCATAGATTTCGAATACACTCCATATAGCATTGAGACGATATTCACTTATATCTCTCTCACTCATACAAAAAGTTTGAGAAACATACTCTGCATATTTTTTTGCATCTTCTATTTCTATAGGCAAATTATTCTTTAATATTGCGGAAATCGTAAATAATTTAATTTCATCAAAGTCTGGAGGCTTCTTCAATGTTATGTTTATTATGTAGAATACACCAATCGAAAAAAAGAAGATCATTATCAATCCAACTACGAAATTCTTATTTATAGCATTTTCTGAGAGAAAAATAAAATAAATCCCTCCAAAAAGAGTAAATAAGAAAATATAAAAGAAAATAGCAATATACTTGCTCAAAATTCTGTAGTATTTCTTATCATATTTTATCCAATTCTTCACATGATCTATGTTATCCACGTAAACATAATTTTTAGAAAATGATTCAACAATCTTTTCTTTTTCCATTTTCGTAAATTTTTCAGCAATATAAGAAATGATTTTTTTCATAACCCCCGGTGGGGGAGTTTTTCCTTTTCTAATTATTTTTAAGTAATTATCTGATACTTTAGCTTCTTTAGAGAAATTTTTTATGTTTTCTCCAAGACAAATTCTTGAAATTTCTATGAAATATGGATCTTTTTCCAGTAACTCACTTAAATTTGAAAAATCAGGCGATATTTTTTCTTCGAATTTGTAAGCTTTGATTAGTAGATCCTCATACTTCATGATACCACATTAGTAGTTAAAAACTACATATATTTAAATCTTTTGATATAAAGCTCTTATGCAAAACGAAATTTTCATAAAACTTCTTGAATAATGCCAAGCTCAAAAAACACATACTCTATTAGAATAACCTTTTATTCCTTGAAACGAAATTTAAAACATGAGCTGGATCACTGAAGAGATAGTGAATGGAAAAAAGGAAAAGGCTTTAAACATAGTTTTGCCCACAAAAGGATGTTCTTATAATAAATGTTACATGTGTTCCTATTCTCTCGGTATAGTTCCAAAAGAAAACTTACTGGAGATTGTAAAAAATGAGTTAGAGAACAGAGAAGTTAAAAAGTTAAAAATATTTACCTCTGGAAGTTTCCTGGACTCGAAAGAGATAAGATACGAAGACCAAATAGAAATTTTTGATTATCTTTCGCATACGGACATAGACGAGATTACCGTAGAGACAAGACCTGAGTTTGTAGATAAAGAAAACTTGAAAAAATTAAAAGACACTCTTAATAAAAATTTAGAGATTGCCCTAGGACTGGAATCTGCAAACGATTATATCCTGGAATACTGCATTAACAAAGGTTTTACATACAACGATTTTCTCGCCTCAACTGAAATTTTATCAGCTCTGGAGATAAAGATAAAAGCTTACGTATTCCTGAAGCCGTTATTCCTCACGGAGTACGAATCCATTCTTGATGCGGTCAACGCTTGTGAGAAAATAGAAGAGATAGTCGATTCTGTATCTATAAATCCTATGGCGATCCATAAAAAGACTCTTGCAGAGTATTTCTGGCAGAGAGGGGAGTATAAACTTCCATGGATCTGGAGTTTGATCCATGTTTTAAACGAGATCTCGGACCTGGATTTTCATAGTATATGCCACCCCGTAGCCCTGGGGAAAAAGAGAGGTATTCACAACTGCGGTAAATGTGATATGGATCTGCGAAAACTCATAGCAGAGTATTCCTTAAAAAATAAAAAGATAGAGTATTATCATGAGTGTAAAGAAGAATGGAAAAAAATCTTGAAGAGAGAGTGGTAAAATGATAGATAAATTAGACAAAGAGATATTAAATGAGATGAATAAAAATGCAAGACTGAGTTTCAGGGATCTTGCAAAAATTCTTGGAGTTTCTGTGGCGACAATATCCCACAGAGTAAAAAAGATGGAGAATCTTGGGATAATAAAAGGATATATTCCATTGTTGGATCAAAAAAAAGTAGGGTATGATTTTACAGCGATAATAGAGATATCTATAGAGAAGGGCAGATTGAGCAATGTGGAAAAAAAACTGGCAGAGTTTGACAATGCACTCGGAGTTTACGATATCACAGGTCTTTACGACGCTCTTGTGGTTGCAAGGTTTAAAGATAGAGATCATCTAAACGATTTCATAAAAAAAATTCAAAAATTTGAGTTTGTACAAAAAACGTATACATCCATAGTTTTAGAAGTCGTCAAAGAAGACATAAGGATAAAGTTCAATCAGAGATCTTAGCTATATCCACTACAGAATCATTTTTCACCCTTATCACCCTGACTCCCTGAGTGGATCTTCCAATTATAGAGACATCCTTAGCTTTTATTCGTATCATTATCCCCTTTTCTGTGATTACAAGTATTTCATCATCTTTATCTATACATTTGGAACTCACAACGTCTCCATGTTTCAATCTTATATTTATAACACCTTTTCCCCCTCTTCTGTGGATAGGATACTCCTCCATTCTTGTTCTTTTCCCATATCCACCTTCTGTTATTGTAAAAAGTGTCTTTCCTTTTTCTGCTATATCCAGACTTACCACCGTATCATTTTGAAGCCTTATACCCCGTACACCCATAGTATTTCTTCCCGTTGCTCTCACATCGTTTTCCGAGAATTTCATGCATTTACCTTTTTTAGTTGAGAGTATTATATCTTTATTACCATCCGTCAATACAACATTCACCAGTTCGTCTTCTTCTCTTAAATCTATAGCTATTATTCCAGTTTTTCTCGGATTTGAGTAATTTTTAAGTTCCGTTTTTTTCACAGTTCCCTTTTTTGTAGCCATGAAAAGATAGCCTTCAAAATTTGAGAGAGGGATCGCAGCGCTGATCTTCTCATCTCTTTCCATCTGTATGAGATTTATAATGGCTCTTCCTTTAGCTGTTCTCCCCGCAGTAGGGATATGATAAGCTTTCAGCCAGTAAACTTTTCCTTTATTCGTGAAAAACAGGATATAATCATGGGTAGAGCATGTAAAAACAGCTTTTGTAAAGTCTTCTTCCTTTGTCCCCATGCCTATTACTCCCTTTCCACCTCTCCTCTGTAGCCTGTACTCATCAATATTTATTTTTTTGATATATCCAAGATTTGAGATTGTAACAGCAACGTTTTCTTCCGGGATAAGATCTTCTTCCTCTATTTCTCCTGTCGTATACGTTATCTCTGTCCTCCTCTCGTCACCGTATTTTTCCTTTATTCCGAGAAGTTCCTCTTTGATTATCTGGAATATCTTGTCCCTTGAAGCCAGAATAGCCTTTAATTTTGAAATAAGTCCTTTAAGTTCTGCTAATTCTTTTCTAATCTTTTCTCTTTCTAAATTTGTGAGCCTCTGGAGCTGCATTTTTAAGATAGCATCACTCTGTACTTCTGTGAATTCAAACCTTTCTATAAGCCTCTTTTTAGCAGTTTCAACATTTTCACTCTTCTTTATGATCTGAATGACCTCGTCTATATTATCCAACGCTTTTACAAAACCTTCAAGTATATGTGCCCTTTTTTCCGCCTGGCTCAGCTCATATTTTGTCCTTCTTATGACGACGTTTTCTCGATACTTCAAATACTCGTTGATAATCTCTTTTAAATCCAGTACTTTTGGAACTCCATCCACAAGGGCTAGCATTATCACGCCAAACGTCGTCTGAAGGCTTGTATGAGCATAAAGCTGATTTAAAACCATGTTTGGATTTGCATCCGCTTTTAGTTTAATAAAAACCCTGATTCCTCTTTTATCTGATTCGTCTCTAATATCAGAGATACCCTCTATTTTCTTCAGTTTTACAAGTTCTACTATATTTTCTATCAATCTTGCTTTATTTACCTGATATGGAAGTTCTTCAATAATTATATTGTTTTTTTTGTCTGTTTCTATAGAAACTTTTGCTCTTATAACGACTCTTCCCCTCCCTGTTTTATACGCATCCACTATACCCTCTTTTCCATAGATTATTCCTCTCGTAGGAAAATCAGGTCCTTTTATTATCTGCATTAAATCTTCTATCTCTATATCAGGAGTATCTATTACCCTCACTATCGCATCTATAACCTCCCTGATGTTGTGAGGCGGGATATTTGTAGCCATTCCCACTGCTATCCCCGAAGAACCATTGATCAAAAGATTGGGGAGCTTTGCCGGGAGAACCTCGGGCTCTTTTAAAGTATTGTCAAAGTTTGGTTTAAAATCAACAGTATCTTTGTCAATATCTGTCAGGATTTCCTCTGCTATCTTTGCCAGTCTTACCTCCGTATACCTCATTGCAGCAGCAGAATCACCGTCTACACTTCCAAAGTTTCCCTGTCCATCTATTAATGGATATCTCAACGAAAAAGGCTGCACCATCCTTACTATTGAATCATAAACAGCTACATCTCCGTGGGGATGATATTTACCGAGAACTTCTCCAACAACTCTTGCCGATTTTTTGTATGGTTTGCTATGAAACATCCCCATCGTGTGCATTCCATACAAGATCCTTCTGTGTACCGGTTTAAGGCCGTCTCTGATATCAGGGAGTGCTCTATCTACAATTACACTCATTGCATAATCCAAGAAAGACGATTTTACTTCCTGTTCAATTTGTTTCTCAATTACTTTTTCCATTTAGACACCCATAACGATTCTTGACAGATTTCTTGTTCCCGGTCCTATTCCCAGGACAAAAATTACCAGTTTCAAAAAATTTTTTGTATTTTCATCTTCAACATCTTTCGCTATATATAGTGCTAGGATCACTATAAAGATTTTTATAGGAAACATTATCCATGCTCCCGTTACACCTATAAGAAAGGATGGAAGGACATGCTGTTCCCAGTAATTGTAAAAATATATCCCTGTAAACGTGGTAGAAGCATCAAAAACGTGAGCCGCTATTAAATATAAATTTCCGTTCAAAAAAGTTTCGAATTTAAGAGTAAAAAGATATATCGGAACCATAATAATTAATATCAATCCTAAAGTTATAAGTAGAGGTTTTATAGTTTCTATGTTTATAACGACAAGAATTATATTTACACCCGCAAAAATACTTCCGGAAAATAAAAGAATCTTGTTAAAATCATATTTTCTTCTCAAAAATAAACCTACGCTCATGCAGCTGAGCGTTAATATGGCTACAGTAAAATATATCCCAGGCGTTATCAATAAAGGTGTGTGAGGGAATATCTCTCCGTCAACTAGGGCTCTTGCCGTTCCTCCAAATATCATGAAGGGAAAAAGAGCAAAGATAAACTTTTTATCTATCTTTATCTTCAATTTCTCGATCAATTTTAGGAGAAGAGCAGCAGCTATGATAAGAATTACAGCATATGTAAGAGTATTGACTACATTGTATCCCGTTCCGTATCTTATAGGATCGAGATAATACTTCTCAATGATATCCATTATTCCAAGATAAATTTGCATGCTAAGATTTATAAGAGTTCGTATATAAAGTTTATTATGCAGATTCACGAGATGGAAATTCCCAGGAAAGTTCTTCTTGGAAGCCATATTTTAGAAAAAGTAAAGGAAGTTTGCAAAGACCTCAATTTAAAAGATCAATTGGTGATAAATGACAGTTTAACAAAAGATATTGCTGGAGAGACAGTATCAGATTCCCTGAAATGTGAAAATTCGATTGTTAAAAACGCTGAGTACAAGGAAGTAGAAAAAGTAATTGAATATTTAAAAGAAAATAAAAATGGCAGCATAATAGCTGTAGGAGGTGGAAGCGTCATAGATATAGCCAAATTAGCTTCATTTGCCGAGAAAATTCCTTTCATCTCTATTCCTACTACATCTTCTCACGACGGTATAGCTTCATCAAGAGCTTCTATAGTTAAGGACGGTAAGAAAACATCTTTCGAGGCTCATTCTCCCATCGCGATAATAGCTGATATAAGTGTAATAGTCCAGGCACCGTACAGATTTTTAGCTGCTGGTTGTGGGGATCTGATAGCGAATTATACGGCAGTGAAGGACTGGGAACTGGCATATCGATTGAGAAACGAGTATTACAGTGAATATGCAGCCTCATTATCTTTAATGTCTGCAAAACTGATGATAGAAAATGCGGAAGTAATAAAAAATGGACTCGAAGAGAGTGTTAGAAAAGTTGTAAAAGGATTGATCTCCAGTGGAGTGGCAATGAGCATAGCAGGATCATCAAGACCCGCTTCAGGATCCGAGCATCTGTTCTCTCATGCCCTTGATAGAATAGCGAAAAATCCTGCTCTTCACGGAGAACAGTGTGGAGTAGGGAGTATAATAATGATGTACCTTCATGGAGGCAACTGGAGAGAGATAAGAGATGCTCTTAAAACCGTAAAAGCGCCTACAAACTCTAAGGAACTTGGTGTCAGTAAAGAGGAGATCACAGAGGCTCTTATGATAGCCCCGACAATAAGAAAGAGATACACAATCTTAGGTGATAAAGAACTCAGCAGGGACGTTGCCCACAGTATAGCGAAGAGAACAGGTGTAATATGATATGTACACTTATGGGAAAGGACTTAGCTAAAAAGGGAGTTCAATTTATAGCTCAGGGCAGTGAGGAATGCGAAAAATGCAGGTATTATCCTACATGCATTAAAAATTTAGAGATAGGAAGAAGATATGTTGTAAAGGAGATAAAAGACAAAGTATTTAAGTGCAAACTCAGCGGGGAGGTAGTATTAATAGGCGTGGAGCCTGCAGAGATCCCATTAATAGTAGAAAAGAAAAAAGCTATAGAGGGATTGATGTTGAAATTTAAACCATTATCAAACAAGAAAGAAGAGCTTTTAAATCCTCAGGGTTTAAAAGCAGGAGATAAAATAAAGATAACTAAAGTTTTAGAGGATCATAACAAAAAGACGAAAAAAGTTATGGTGACAACGGTATGAGAGTTTTTGAGCTTGAGTTTCCAAATCCAGTGCTTCTCGCTTCGGGCGTTCTTGGTATTTCAAGCTATCTTTTTAAACGAATAGAAAAACTTGGAGCGGGAGGGATAGTGACAAAATCTATTGGAATTTTACCAAAAAAAGGTTACGAGAATCCCACTATCGTGGAATTAGATTACGGAATGATCAATGCAATGGGGCTTCCAAACCCCGGTGTCGATCATTTTTTAGAGGAAATAAAAGATGTAAGTTTAAAAATACCTCTCATTGTTTCCATATTCGGAAAAAACAGTGAAGAGTTTGTGAAAATTGCTAAAAAATTGGAAAATTACTGCGATGCACTGGAGTTAAATCTTTCCTGCCCGCATGCTGACGAGTATGGAATGGCTATAGGTCAGGACGAAAAAATTGTTTACAAAATTACAAAAGATGTTAAAAAATCTGTAGAGATCCCTGTAATAGTAAAACTTACTCCCAATGTGGATGATATAATAAGAATAGCTAGATCTGCAGAGAATGGAGGGGCTGATGGAATAACTGCAATCAATACGTTAAAAGCGTTAGCTATAGATATAGATATGGAAAAACCTATTTTAAAAAACGTTTACGGTGGACTTTCAGGGAGATGCATAAAACCGGTAGCATTAAGATGCGTCTATGACATCTACAAAAACGTTAAAATTCCAGTCATAGGAGTAGGTGGAATATCGTCTGCAGATGATGCTATCGAGTTTATAATGTGCGGGGCTTCGTTAGTGGGGATAGGATCGGCTGCGAGAGATTTGAATGTGTTTAAGGATATATCAGAAGGAGTAGAGAATTTTTTAAAGGAGAAAAATTATGCACTTGGAGAGATAATAGGAAAAGCCACAAAAAATATTTAAAATGTGAATATCATTTTTTTATAAGGGCCCATGGTCTAGGGGTTATGACGTTGCCTTCACGAGGCAAAGGTCCTGGGTTCAAATCCCAGTGGGCCCACTAACCCTTTTCTTTTTTAGAAAAAGAAAACGGTTCTCCAAAAGAAAAGGACTATATTATTCCAGATCCACTTCATCGCTGAGGATGTATCAGCTCTCTCTGACCTGATCCATTACACTCCGAGTCTATTTCGTTTCACTCATAGACATCGTCGAGGATGAACCTTCCTAATGTCAGGTCCATTTCCCAGTGGGCCCACTCACCAACCCTTTTTTCTTTTCAAAAGAAAAAACGGTTCTCCAAAAGAAAAAAACAATTATTTAAGAAAGAAAAAGAGAATGTCATGCTTTACCCATTGACATGCGCGGATGAATAAAGGAGGTGATTGTGTCATGACATCACCTTTCAATTTTGGGCGCATGACATCCTGCATATTCTTAATTTATCTATTGTTTTTGGAGTATAAAAATGTTACTTCCTATTGAAAATAGATGAAGAAACTTATTGATAGGAAACATTTTAAACCTGTTCTTCCTTTTTAGTACATGTTCGATCCAGATAAATATATTGAGAAGAAAAAAGATGAACTGAGAGAGATAAAGGGAAGGACTGTAGTTGCAGCATCGGGTGGCGTTGATAGCACTGTCTGCGCGTTTCTCGCGCACACCGTGGTGGACGATTTAAAAACGGTCTTCATCGATGACGGACTGATGCGTGAGGGTGAACCGGAGCAGGTATCTTCATTATTTAAAGAAAGAGGACTTGACATCACGGTGGTGAATGCGCAAAACGAGTTTTTTGATAGCCTTAAAGGAATTACCGATCCCGAGGAAAAAAGAAAGGCGTTCAGAAACACGTTTTATACCGTTTTAGGAAGAATTTTGAAGGATTTTAAAGCAAAATATATGATACAGGGGACAATAGCTGCTGACATAAAGGAAACTAAAGGAGGAATAAAGACGCAGCACAACGTGCTGGAGCAGATAGGCATAGATCCTGCGACTTACGGTATGACGATCGTAGAACCCCTGAAAGATATCTACAAACATGAAGTGCGTGCAGTAGGACGAGCGCTGGGACTTCCCGAGCAGTTGTGGGATAGAATACCTTTTCCTGGTCCCGGGCTTGCATGCAGAGTTGTTGGAGAGGTAACGCCTGAAAGAACAGAAGTGGTGAGAAAGGCGACAAAAATTGTGGAAGAAGAATTATTGGAGTTAAAACCATTCCAAGTACTTGCCGTGCTTTTGAATGATAAAGCTACGGGGATGAAGAACGGGAACCGTATCTTTGGAAATATCATCGCAGTGCGGTGCGTGGAATCGAAAGATGCGCTTACCGCATCTCCTACTAATGTCCCGTGGAAAAAACTGGAAAAACTCAGGGACAGAATACTGGACGAAATACCGAGTGTTATAAAAGTAGTGTACGACATCACACCAAAACCTCCGAGCACAATAGAATATATATAGACTTGAAGAGTAGCTATATATAGATACCAAAAATTCTTTAGGTGTTGTCCATGGAGAAAAAACTGATAGTGAATTCAGATTTGTGTACTGGATGCTTGCTTTGTGAGGTTGCCTGTTCGAATGTTAAATTCAATGTAAACAATCCGAAAAAAGCTGCAATTGGAATAATCAAAAAAAAGGTCGAGTCTGAAGGATTTGAAATAATAGTTTGCAAACAATGCGGAATCTGTATGGATGTCTGCCCACAAGATGCAATCTATGAGAAAGATGGAATATATTACATCAATGCGGATAAATGTACAAACTGTGGGATCTGCGTTGAAAAATGCCCGAATAGTTCAATGTTTGTGCATGAGGAAATAGAACATCCAATAAAGTGTGATTGGTGCGGTAAATGTGTTGAACTCTGTCCAACGGGGGCATTGGAGATAAGGAGTTGATATTATGTTCGCATACGCAGGAAAAATACTGAGAGTTGACCTTTCAAATAAAAAGATCAGAATAGAAAAACTTCCTGAAGAATTTGCGCAAAATTATATAGGCGGGAATGGATTTGCAGCAAGAACTTTGTGGAATGAGATTGAAAAGGGAATTGATCCTCTCGGACCGAGGAATAAATTAATATTTTCTGTCGGGCCGGTTACAGGTACGATATATCCAAGAACTGGGAGATACGAGATCTCTGCAAAATCTCCTTTAACGAATGGGTACGGCGAAGCAAACTCTGGAGGCTTTTTCGGGCCAGAAATGAAATATGCAGGATTTGATATGTTTATTTTTGAAGGAGTTTCAGAATCTCCCGTCTATGTCTATGTCAATAATGGGAAAGCAGAAATAAAGGATGCGACAGATCTTTGGGGTAAAACTACATGGGAAACAGAAGAAGAAATAAGACGAGAACTTGAAAATGAGATGGTGAGAGTTGCCTCGATTGGTCCCGCTGGAGAGAATCTCGTTAGATTTTCTGCAGTAATCACGAACAAATATAATGCTGCAGCGAGAACAGGAATGGGAGCGGTCATGGGCTCGAAAAAGTTAAAAGCAGTTGCAGTTTATGGTACTGGTGATGTGAAAGTTTATGATCCAGAAAAATTCTTTGATTTTTCAAAGGAAGTTTACAAGAGGCTTCTCTCTGACCCATTCTCAAAATCCCACATAGAGTACGGCACGAGAATTCTCATTGAATTAATGAACGAAATAGGAAGACTTCCAACAAAGAATTTCCAAATGGGAGTATTTGAAAATGCACATAAGATAGGTGGAGAGGTAATAAAAAGAAAATACAAAGTCAGAAACATGGCATGTTGCTTCTGCCCCTTCAGATGTAAAGATTATACGAAGGTTCCAACTGGTAAGTACAAGAATGAGGGGAATGGACCAGAATACGAAACTCTCTGCTCACTCGGGTCAAAACTACTACACGACAATCTCGAAGCTATTATGTATGTGGGCCAACTTTGCAATCAATACGGACTTGACACAATATCCACAGGCGGGGTCATTGGATTCATAATGGAGCTCTATGAAAGAGGAATACTAACAAAAAGTCACACGGGTGGCGTCGAACTCAACTGGGGGGATTCCGAGATGATTATTGAACTTGTAGAAAAAATAGCACATGGAGAAACATTTGACAAAGCATTGATCGAGGGAACCCAAAGATTTGCAAAAATGATGGGAAAAGATGCTGAGAAATATGCTATGACAGTCAAAGGCATGGATATTTCTGCACAGGATGGAAGAGCTCAGAAATCTATGGGGCTTTCGCACGTAACTGCAAACAGGGGTGCAGATCATCTTACATCTTATGAGGTCATGAGCGAGGTTGGATTTCCAAAGGCCATCGAAGAAAGATTTGGAAAACATGTAATGCCTGAAGCTGCAGATAGACTTGATCCAAAATACAAACCTTTGATGGTTAGAGATTGTGAAAACTTCTGTGCAATCTCTGATTCTTTAATAGAATGTAAGTTTGGGACAATATGGCCTCCAGTTATTTACTTCAAAGACAATGCAAAAACTCTAAATTATGCAACAGGATGGTCTTACTCTGAAAAAGACCTCAGGAGAATCGGTGAAAGGATCTTTGTTTTGGAGAGAGCGTTTATCTTGAGGGAAGGGTTCACATCGAAGGATGACAGACTTCCTGAAAGATTCACCAAAGAACCGGCTCCCGTTGGTCCAAATAAAGGACATATTGTTGAGATTGACGATATGTTACGGGAATACTACAGATTGAGAGATTGGGATGAAAGAGGATACCCTTCCTATCGAAAAATGGAGGAGCTCGATCTCTTGGATGTTGCATCAGAACTTGGGATAGAGGAATAAGGTGGAGAAATGAAAGTTGAGGTCAGATACTTCACATTTCTAAGAGAAATAACAAGAAGAAGAGCAGAAATCATTGAGATTGAGGATGACTTGAGAATTGAAGAATTGTTGAATACTGTCTGTAAGATGTATGGGAAAGAATTTGAGGAAATTCTTTTCAAAGAAAAAGGACATCTTGCAGATGCTGTGAAAGTCTTGATAAATGGTTCTAATATATGGAGATCGGAAGGTCTGAGCACAACGTTGAAAGAGGGTGACATTGTTCAACTCTTGCCCCCAATAGGGGGAGGTTAGATTGGAAATCAACTAGATTGAAGTCTAGAAAGGATTTCTCAAAACTTCATGATACGTTTACAATTTTATTTCACGAATTCAACACTTTCTTTCTTTCCGTTTATGTATATCGTTCTCTCAGTAGGTCTTGACTCTACAACGATCTTCCCATCTTTTACAACATACAATCTCGGGGCAACAGTTCTGAGTGCATCGATCTCTGTTGAAGCATTGTAAACTACGAGGTCTGCTGGATTCCCCTCTTTTATTCCATACTCATCTCCACAACCGAATGCCCTTGCTGGATTTTCTGTTATCATGTCAAAAAGGCTCATCATCTCGTTGTATCCAGACATCTGTCCGTAGTGAACAAAGACAAAGGCTGCTTGAAGGGGATCTCCAACACCCAATGGGTACCACGGATCCATTATGGAATCGTCTGCAATGCAAACATTTATCCCCATAGAGTCCATCTCTTTGACTCTCGTATGCCCTCTTCTTTTCGGATACGTATCAAATCTCCCTTGGAGTATGGAGTTGTCCAGGGGATTTGTCACCATGTTCAATCTTGCTCTTTTTATCCATCCTAGAAGCTTGAAAGCGTATGCGTTGTTGTAGGAGTGCATCGCTGTGGTGTGACTGGCTGTCACCTTTCCAAAGTATTTATTCTTTATAGTTTCGGCTGCCAGGACTTCAACAAATCTTGAATGTTCATCGTCAGTTTCGTCGATGTGAAGATCAACGAGTTTGTCGAGCTCTTTTCCGAGTTCAACTGCAAAGATAACGTCTCTTACACCATCTTCTCTTGTCCATTCATAATGAGGAATCCCACCTACAACGTCTGCTCCTTCTTCCATTGCTTTCCTCATAAGTTCATCTCCATCTGGATAGGAGTATATACCTTCCTGTGGAAAGGCAACAGTTTGGATCTCTACCAATCCATCAAATTCCTTTTTAACTTCAAGAATAGCCTTCAATGCGGTAAAACTCGGATCACAAACATCCACATGCGTTCTTATCTTCGTAACGCCATTTGCAAGTTGCCATTTCACAGCTTCAATCACCCTTTCTTTCACATCCTCTCTGGTCAGTTTCTTCTTTCTCTCACCCCATATCTCTATGCCTTCTAAAAGTGTCCCTGTCATATTGAATCTTGGTTCTCCAACTGTAAGTACGGCATCCATGTGTACATGGATCTCAACGAGTGGTGGAGTTACAAGCTTCCCCTTTAAATCTATTTCTTCCTCACCCTTTTCCGAAATTTCTTTTTTGATCTCTTTGAACTTCCCATTCTCAATGCCTATGTCTACCTGCCCATCGTATTTATGAATATTTGCGTTCCTAAGTATCAAATCCATTTATTTCACCTATTTATTTTTCTAATTTATCTTATTACTCATTCTTTATTAAAATACTTTCTTAACCTCATAATCTTAGAGAAAGATACTTAAGTGAAAAGATTATTAGGTTGTATTAAAGAAAGTGAGAAGTGATGTAAATGGTAAAATGGGACTCTAATAAAAAAATAGCAAAAAATATACTTGAAACGATTGGGAGAACGCCGCTTGCAAGATTGAATAATATACCTAAAAAGGAGAAGATCAACGCTGATGTCTTTGGCAAGATTGAATGGTTCAGCCCTACAGGGAGTCTGAAAGACAGGATTTATTATGAGATGATTACTAATGCGATAAAGGATGGTGATCTGAAGCCCGGGATGGAAATACTCGAGACCTCGACTGGAAATGCAGGAATTGCCTGTTCCTTTGTCGGCAGATTACTTGGGTACAAGGTTACAGTCGTCATGCCTGAGGGCATGAGTGAGGAAAGAAAAAAAATTATCAGGGCGTATGGAGCTGATCTGGTTTTTACACCTGGCGCTGAGAGTGATGTTGATCTATGTCTTAAAAAAACTGCTGAGCTTAAGAAGGAGCATCCCGGCAGGTACTGGGAGCCTGGTCAGTATACCAATAAGTATAACATCCAGGCGCATTATAAAACTACAGGTCCTGAAATTTGGGAACAGACTAATGGTAAAGTAGATGCTTTTATTGCATCTCAGGGTACCGGAGGTACAATTACAGGTATTGGTAAATTCTTGCGTGAAAAGAATCCCGAGATTAAGCTTTATGCTCTGGAACCTACGGAGGCTCCGATGCTCGCTGAGAGAAAGTGGGGCTCTCATAAAATTGAGGGCATTGGCGATGGATTCATTCCAAGGAATCTTGATGTCGGTATGCTGAATGGTATTATTTTGACTACATCAGAGGAGGCTATAAGTATGGCTAAGAGGTTAGCTATGGATGAGGGGATGTTTTGTGGCATTTCCTCTGGCTGTAATGTAGCAGGAGCTATTAAGCTCTCTATGAAGCATCCCGAGCTTAAAATGATTGTAACTATGATCAATGATACAGGTCAGAGGTATTTTTCCACTGAGCTTTGTGATGAGAAAAAACATCTGGAGATTCCTGAGAGGGAACATCCGATGGATGATTATACGATCGATGAGTTGGATAAGTATCAAAGCAAATGGGAGATTATAAAGTAATATGTTCGTTAAAACTCTTAAATGTGTAAAGTGTGGTACTTCCCACAAGCCCGCCAAGGGATTATATCTCTGCAGAAGATGTGGAGGTAAACTGGATATTATCTATGATTACGATAAAATCTCCGAGAAAATCAACAAAAAGGAATTAGAAAAACGTGAAAAGGACATATGGAAGTATAAAGAATTTCTACCGATTGAAAATATTAAAAATATAGTAACGTTGGGCGAAGGCGGAACACCACTGATCAAAGCGAAAAATCTTTCGGAAAAAATTGGAGTGAAGCACGTCTTCTTAAAAGACGAGACCCGAAATCCAACAGGTTCATTCAAAGATCGTCCGATGAGTGTAGGAGTGTCAAAAGCAGTCGAATTCGGAGCTAACTCAGTAGTAGCCGCCTCAAGCGGGAATGCAGCTATAGCATTAGCAGCCTATTCTGCAAGAGCGAAGATAAACTGCTATGCGTTTGTACCAACAGATGTTTCAACGGCAAAGATCGCGCAGCTTTCGATCTACGGTGCCAAAGTTATCAAATCAATTACCAAAGGGAAAGAAGATCCGTGTTATCAATTAATGAAGATGGGAAGAGATCGATACGGGTGGCATCCTGTGCCCAGTTGCG
>Ga0209986_10002362_pt1 | contig 17301 bp, 14 predicted proteins | sample BlataG_FD_183168 | JGI IMG/M metagenome (GOLD analysis project Ga0209986, IMG submission 183168) | Deep subsurface microbial communities from Black Sea to uncover new lineages of life (NeLLi) - Black_00105 metaG (SPAdes) (version 2) | ecosystem: Environmental > Aquatic > Marine > Oceanic >...
CCTCCACCCTCAATCGCTCCATCTCTAGGCATTTAAGCCTATAGGTGAACATTTACATCCCTCCGAGGGACATTTTGTGATACCCTGTCAACATTTTCCAGTTTTTTCTAGCCTCATCACCATTTCCCAATCCTGCTATCGCTCTTGTTGCATCGTTCAGTGCCTTCCACCCATGGTTCTTTCTCAAGGCCGTGTAAAATAGCTCCTCGCCTTGGAGATACTACCGGATCTATGTCATATCCATGGAATTCTGCACGTGATGATCCTGCATCATACGCCCCATCGCCATAGCTTCCCTCACTGAATGATCCCATTTTTGAAAAAAATAAAGATTTTGAGTATGCTGGGAAAAGTCATCTGTGTACAGTATGGATGCCTAGAGGAAACATGAGCAAAAGTCAGACCTATGAAAATTTAACCAATGAATATCTTTCCATCTGCAAGTTGAGAAAAAAGTTGGATTTTGCAGGAGCACTCATGCAATTCAGCTTAATCACGGTTCTGCTTTCCTGGAAGCCTGCACAGATAGGTCTATATAAAATTGCCGCCCCGATCCTTCTATTCCTTTCGATCTTTTATTTTTTTCGAAGCGTATCAAAATTTCGTAGCATTGAGGGGAAAAAATCACAAACTATCGTCGATGGGTTCGAAATTGAAACACAAGCTGGTGGCTCTAGGTTTTTTCGCGATATCCTCGAAAAATTTAACCTGAAGCAGATTTTGCTAATGAGGCTTGTAGTGGACCTCCTGGCCTTCGGTATTTTAGGATATTTGACACATCAGTTTCTAATTGAACTAACGCCAAGATTTGCAGTCCCTCGAGAGCTTATAATCCTCCTCTTTTCTGGAGCACTAAGTGGTTTTGCCTGTAAGGAATATTACGCAGCTCTCAAGCCTTTAGTCACCAAGAAAAGCACCATCACAGCGCAAAATGAGGAAAAAGCTCTAGATACTCTAAATGACTCCGAAAGACATCGAGCACAGGCTATAGAGTATAAAAAATTGGCAGCCATCTTCAAAAAGAACAACATGATCGGGATCATTGAAATGTTTGCAAGCCTCGGACCTCTTTACTACATTTCTAAGATTGACGCCCCTTATGTCAAACCTCTAGGTTGCCTATTCGCATTGGTGGCGGTTTTTCTCATGGCAAGAGATTACACGAGATCAAAAAATCTAGATGTGAGGGTGGTTCGATTGGTATTGAAAGGTATCGACCTGGAGAAAAGAAAGCCATCCTTCGATCGGTTTTTCCACAATGTGCTGGGTGAGTTCTCAGTCGTAAAGATCTTGACCTCGAGAAGTATATGCACGGTACTGTGTGTTTACTATCTCAGCTTTTCCATGAACAAGATTTTAATCGGTAAAGACGCAGCTGCTGGGGAACACAGAGTCTTACTAGGTCTTATTGGAGCTGCTTTTGGGATAATAACTTGTGCTCTTTATTACAGCTCCTATAAGGAGTTCGACGAAATAAAAAGATAAATACTGCCAATAGAACCGTTTGGTCGGCGTTTTTAAAGATGTCGGAAAAGAGAAGCCAATGACTCAATAGCCTCTCTTTCTGAGGCGACCCCTCTGCCATCTGTTTTTTCTTAGAAAGGCTTTTTTGTTCACATTTTTCCTTCACACAAGAAAGAGTTTTTCCGTTATCATTCGACCTTTAGCATTGAAAAATTTCCTTTGATGGAGGTGTGAAATGATACGCGTATTAATGACTCTGATTTGTTGCCTCTTTGTGGTACCTGCTTTCTCCTATGATGAAGAGGCACAAGAGGAGATTTTCCTTTCGACGCCAGAGCAAATAGTAACTCTAAGTAGCGAGCCGGGATTTCTTATTGGAGGCATCGTTAGCCCTTTGAGCGGTAGCCCTACCCTTAGACAAACAGATTTTGTTGTGAAAGGGGCGCAAGAACTGTACTTAAGTCGCACTTATATGTCTCCTCATATGCCAGTGCAACTTTCTCACAAAAAACAGTGCCGAGAAGAATGGGAGAAATACTACCTCTATCAACATGTAGCCCACAATTACAAAGGTTGGCAATTCTACCCCCACCTTAGACTCCAGTTTACTCCAAGAGAGAAACAAGTCCTCGTTACCGAACCAAGTGGCAGTACTCTGAGCTTTGTATTCACTGGATCTGAAATGACAAATGCAAAATTTGAAGGAGAACTCTATGGAATCAGTAATTCTGCTGGAGATACTCCTAGTGGTGCAAATGATCCTAGAAATACTCGCATTACTTACAGTAAGGATGGACAGCTAATTACTATCTATGGAACCGATAAAGGCACCCGAATTTACCGCTTTATTGGACCGGAGACTAGGACAGCCCAGCTCTATCTTCTAGAAAAAGAAATCCTTCCCAATGGGAAAGTACTCAAGTACCACTACGAAGGACGACAGCCAACTTACGTGGAAAGCTTAGACCCCAAAGAGCGTTTTGTCTATGCCTCTATCCGTATTAAGGGAAGCCCTTGGAATGGGAACGTACATTTCCTATCTTCTTCAGGGCAAACTGCAGACTATGAATATGAGCGCAGGGCATTTGCGATTAATATTGATGAAGTGACTAAAAAACATTGGTATGGGGATGACAAGTTTGAGGCTGAATATAACCTTCTCTGTCCTCCCATTCTCACTAAGGTAAGTTCTCCGAATTTCCGAAAAGAACAAATAAGCCATTGTGGGCGATTTCTACTAGGCTCCTTCGAGGGGAGAAGTCAGCATTTCAAAATTATCAATCAAGGATATGGCGAAGGATTCGGTCACTATCGGGTTCATCACCTCTCTTTGCCTGTCGGAGAAAATGACGCCTTTGTACCGGTGTATGAGATCTCATACCAACCTCCAGTCGCTGGGGAAAAAGGTGGAAAAACTACTGTTAAAGCAAATGATGGCACCTCCATCATCTATCATTTCTCCAAAAACCTCCTGACATCAAAGATCCAGTATTTTGATGAAAAAGGAGCCCTTAAAAAGGAGAAGATCTTTTCTTGGGACGATAACAACTGGCTTAAAAGCTTAGAGCTTCGAGATGGACAAAAAGCCCCCTTCTACAAGAAATCATTTGAGTACGACAGCTTCGGCAATCCCATCTTAGAAACCTTTATAGGAGATCTAACTGGCTCTGGTGAGATAGAATCGACAACGACAAAGCGCGAATTTTCCAGTGATGGAAAAAACCTCCTGCTCAGAGAAGAGAAGGAGAATGGTAAAGTCACCTCTTTTTCCTATCTTAAAGGGACCAATCTCATCACTTCCACACTCATCAAAGATGGAAGTAGAATCATTCGGCGAGAATTTTGGAGCTACGACGATTGCCACAATCTTATAGAAAAAGTATCAGACGATGGAAGAAGTGAGAACCCGGATGATTACAGTGGAGTTACTGAAAGACATAAGACCTCCTATGTCCTTAGGCAATCAGCGCCTTTTCTTCATATGCCGGAGTGGGTGATTGAAACTTATCTCGACTCTGGCGATGAAAAACTCCTCAAGAAAAGCCATTTAATTTACGACGAATGCGGGAATGTCATCCAAGAAGAGATCTATGATTCCGAAGAGAATTTCGCCTATACAATCGAAAAGACCTACAATGAGCGAGGAGATCTGTTATCTGAGACTAATCGACTTAGGCAAGTGGCAACCTATGCTTATGACGAAAAGGGACGCAAAGTAGCTGAGACGAATTTTTCGGGAAGATTGCACAAGAGCTATGCTTACGATACTAAAGGGCGGCTTCGCAGCGTCCAAGAGATAGGAGATGATGGGAATTGCCATAGCATATCCTCAAAGTATGATTTCCATGATCGCTTGATCAAAAGACAAGATCCTTTTGGGAATAGTACCTATTACGAGTACGACCCTCTTGTGAATGAGATCTCTCAAACAGATTTCCCCAAAACTGCCTCTCATGATGGAGGATCACAGGAAGTTAAGAGTTCTTCCACCTATGATCCATTCAGCCGGGAGATTACCTATACAGACGCGAATGGAAATACGATTTCTTACTCATATAATGTCTATGGGTCGAAAACTGAGATAAAGCGCCCCAGAGGAGATAAAGAGGCATTTCTCTACGCCAAAAATGGAGATTTGGTCTCATATATAGATGCTGATGGACTGAGCATCGAGTACGAAAATGACATACTCGGAAGAGTGCTTAAAAAGACCTATATTTCCAACGAAGGTGAAGTTTTAGCTGAAGAAAGATTCTCATATAGTGGCTTTCAGCTCATTTCTGAGACCGATAAGGAAGGTAACCTCAAGAAGTATTTCTACGATGGCGCAGGAAGAAAAGTCCGCGAAGAGTTTTGTGGCAGAGTCACGGAGTTTGCATACGACCTTCTCGGCCGCCTAGCCACTGTTTACAAATATAACGGCAATAATGCTCTTGTAACGCATTATGAGAAAGACTTAGAAGACCGAATCACTTCTGAGACAAAAACTGATCTATCAGGGAGTATCCTCTATAAAATTGCATTCTCATATGACTCAGATGGTAATCGGGAATCCACCACTCGCTATATCAATGGGAAAGAGGCCCAAGAGCTCTTTGCCTACGATCCCTTCACGAGAAAAACGTATTACCGAGATGCCTTAGGATATGAAACCTTCACCTCATACGATGAAAGCTTCACAAATGGTCTAGGGCAAAAAGTACTTCAAATCAAGACGACTGATCCAAAGGGCATTACAACTGTAAAGACTCAAGATGCGCTCAATCAAAAGGTGCGTATAGAAAAACTTGGAGCAAGCGGTGAGGTCGTTTCGTGCTCTGAGATGATCTATGATCCTCACGGTAATCTCACCTTGCATAAAGATCATATCTATGAAGATGGGAGATTCAAATCAACCCAAGCTGTCCGTTACTTCTATACTCCTGATCATGAGATAAAAGTCATGGTAAGAGGTTATGATACTCCTGAAAAAAGAGAGACGCAGTATGCCTATTCCCCAATGGGCAGGATGACAAGAAAATATCTTTCTGATGGGGACAGCCTCTTTTATTCATATGACTCGCTAGGTTTTTTAGCCCGGGTTGACTCTTCAGATGGAAGGATTGCCCATGTGTTTGCCCGTAATAAGTTAGGGGATCTTTTAGAAGCCATTGATGAAAATCAGAAGCTAACAATTAAACGAGAAGTCGATCCTTTTGGGAATGTAATCTGTGAAGAGCTTCCTCATGGAGTGCAGATCACAAAAACTTACGATGATTTTAATAGACTCCAATCGTTTAATGTAGTGGGCCACGCACAAGTTCGCTACACTTATGACTCCATGTTTTTAAGGGAAATAGAACGGCTATCTGCACGAGGCGATACATTATACAAGCACACATACGACGAATACGATCTTAATGGCAATCTTGTGCAGGAATCTCTTATTGGGAACCTAGGTACAATCTCTTATGCTACAGATGCCAGAGGGCAAAGGACACAAATAGTCAGTCCTTATTTTTCTGAAGTCTGTAAATACAACTCTGTTCAAAACTTGGTCTCTTGTACCACTGATCGGGCAGAATCTCGCTATCAATATGATGACACCTCGCAAATGACCCGAGAGGATGGCACTAACGTTAATGTCTCTTATGGTAATGACTCCCTTTACAATCGAGTTGAAAAGAATGGCGCCCCTTGTGAGGTCAACTCTTTAAATGAATTACTTTCCGATGGGAAGGCTACTTATGAGTATGACCTTAGGGGAAATCAAATTCTCAAAGATATGAATTCCAAACGGCTCTCTTTTGACTATGATCCCCTCAATCAACTAATCGAAGTAAAGTCGGAGGAGGAAAGGGTAGAGTTCATCTATGATCCACTCGGAAGACGTCTTGCGAAAGTCATTTCTACAAAAGCTGGATATGGCTGGGAAGAGTCAACTCGTGAATACTATCTTTACGATGGAGAAGAAGAAATTGGATCATTTAAGTCACTAAATACGCTTGATAGCTTCCGTGTTTTAAGTACTCATTCTATACCTAAAACCCTCAGTATTGAAGTGGAAGGCAAAATATTTGCCCCTCTCATAGATGTTCAAGGCAACATTCGTCGTCTTGTTGATGTTAATTCCAAAACTCTCGCTGCAAGTTATGACTTCACAGCTTTCGGGGAGAAACTCCAGCCAAAGGACAAAGAGGATCTACATAACCCTTGGCAATTTGCTTCTAAACGTTTCGATCCAAGCTTGAACCTTATTTACTTCGGGAAGCGGTACTATGATCCGATAACAGGAAGATGGATTACTACAGATCCTGCAGGTATTGAAGATAGCTCTAATTTGTATCAATACGTTTTAAATAATCCCTTTTTGTATATCGATCCTAATGGTGAAAGTATAGGAGGAGTTCTGCTCGGAGTAGGGGAGATGCTTTTAGGTGGAGCCATTATGGGAGGTGGTCTCGCGCTTGAAGTAGTGACTGTTGGTGGGTTTACGTTTGGAGTAGGAGTCACGACAGGGACTGGAGCAGCTCTAATCGGAGCGGGTTTTGCCACAACGACTTATCATATGAAAGATATTTCTTTACCTAGTAGAACTGAGTTTCCCAGTACTACACCACAGGAGTATTATAGTAATGGAATCATTACAGTACCCGTGCCAGAAGGATACGGAAATATTACTCGCATAGAAAAGAAAAGGAGCTCTCGCCCTGAACCGGATGTAAGGGCAGAAGGCAATCCTCATACGATCATTGAAAGACCGGGACCCGAAGGTCAGTACACGACACATAATGGGGATGGCACGTTTAAGCAATATCGAGGATCAGGGAAACCTCATGGCAATATTCCTAGACCTAATGTCAAAGAAACACAAAACAATCCCTCACCTAGCGGCCCTAGGCCAGGCAAGCCCGAAGTAAGAAGACCAACACCTGATGAAATCCCCAAAGGATAATAGGAGTTAAAATGAGCAATAACAAGCCTTCTGTATATACTGTTTTATTTTGGCTTATTCAAGACAAGTTAATTGAGCCCACCCTGTTGTTCGATTTTCTTGAGTTTTTCTGGCCTACATTCATAAAAAAAGATGGGTATATCTTTTTAAAGGAAGCTTTCTCTGAAGAAGAATATAAGAGATTAGTTAGTGAAAATTCGAACCCTGAATATTGGATTAATTTGATAACAATTGATGAGTTTTTTTCTGAATTACCGGATTGGGAAGATAAGTCGGTCTCGTTAGCAAAAGCGCTTGTGTCAATATGGAAAGCCAAGTTAAAAAAAGACTTTCCTGAAGCAAACTTTGAAGTTCAGTATCTACATAATGAGGAAGATGGGGATTATGGGCTGACTTTTTATCAACTTTCTAAAGAGGGGTCTTCTAGAGCAAATCCTAGTGCCACTGAAATACTTCATCCTAACGTAAAAGAAAATAAGCTCGAAGAATCATCAAAGGGGTCGAGACCAGGAATTCCTAAAATCAGAAAAGCTAGATCTCATGAAATACCCTAGGATCAAATGGGAGGCTCCTCAAAGATCCTTGGAAGCTGAACCCTTATCTTAAAGAGAGATGCAATGATGTTTGAGCCAAAATATTTAATTCGACTAGATACCAAAGCCTTTTCCAACGCGCAAGCAGGTTGCCTTGGATCTCAACTACTGTCTATTATCAAAAACCTGTCTGAATTAATTGAACCGCATATATGGCTTTGCGCAGACATTGATGCTATTTCTCCCATACCCCAGAAATTAGGAATAGAATCATTCCAATTAAAAAAATTAGGTGATGATCCATCTTTAATAGATTTATGCGAAAATATAGATCAATTTTTGTCTGGAATTTTCGTAGCGATTGTAAAGAAAAATCAAACTAACCTGAGTGATTTGGATTTGTGTGCAGGGACCGAAGACGAACCATTTCGCTCTTTAGATCTTAATGGTGTTTTGATAGAAATAAGAGCATTTGATACTTCTTATTTCGAAATATACTCAGAAAACAAAATACTAATGGAAAGGTTAGCAGAATTATATAATGCTAAAATTGAGAAATTCGAAACACAAGTTGATGGAGAAAGGCAGTGAGTAGAAAAAGAGCTAAGAATCTACTAAGCGCCTAAAATTTTCGCGACTGGAGAGTTCTTAAAGCTTCATCGGCAAACTGTGCTCTTGCAATAGAGATCACGTTGCATAACAACCCTTTCATGATGAGAACATGCAGAATGAGATCAGGCTGCTGAGTGGAAAATAGAATAAAGAGCTGAAGCGCAACCGCTAGTGTATAGCTCGCGTTTCTTGAGAGGTAGTAGTTGTATAGCAAAACTTGGAATGGAGCAGAAAGGAATCTACAGCCTAGATAAATCATGTAGAAATTCAGAGGCGTCCACCCAGCCTTTAATGCTGTCACAAGGAGGATAGTGTCAAACAAGAGCTCAGAGAAATACGCGGCCCAAAAGTAATTCTTTTCCCTCAAGCCGAATAGTTGCTTTGGAGTGAATTTGGTAGAGGTTCTACTTTTCAATATCCCCCAAAAGATATATTCGCTTAGCACAAGAGTGCCAAGATAGGTCGGGACAAGGAAAATCAAAGGTGCCGGGCTGTGGGTGAAAAATATGAAAGCGAGAAAAAGTAAATGAGGAAAAAGCCCTATCGAAGATGCCGCTCCACTCAAAAAGGAGGCTCTTAGATAAAATTCATAAGGATTTGATGAGCTGTTTTCCAAGGTGTGGGGCCTTCAATGTTAAAGTCCCTCCAGTGTGAGACAAGAATAAAAATTTGTCAATATGAGGCTCACCAGCAGTCCCCAAAAGGAGGTCGGTATACAGAGCTATAAAGCAACTCTTTAAAAATGAGGGCATACAGAATGGTATCAAGTTTCTTAATAAGTGTAACGAACAGGATCAAGTGGAAACACAGCTGCTACTCACTGAATGGAATAGCTTGCAAAAGGCCAATTGGCTGCAATGCTATTTGCAATATCTGATTCAAGGAGCATCTTAGGGGTAATACGTGTTTTATTGGAAGTCTTCCGCGATGCTCGATTAAAACAGTTATTAAGATGGGTTCTTTCTATTCGTTCCCCATGTAAATTCATGAAAATCAGTTCGGTTTTTTCTTTTTTAGCAAGGTAACTCCTTAGATCGATCATAACATGCCTCGGGTACCGCACTGAAAACTTATTGAATTTTACCAGGTCGCTTTTTAAATCAACCTGACCTACTGTCAAATTTAATACCTCATCCATCGTTGGCGCCCCAAAGTAAAGGAGTTTAGCTATTAATGCATCTCTTTCAGGCAGAAGCTGAACAAATTCGATGAATTCTTGATATTTCACAATTTTTTTAATTGTACGTTGAAAATCTGGATCTTCACCTTGCATGATTAATCTACAAGTTTCTCGAGAAAGGTGTTGAGAAAAAAGGATATAAGTTTTTACCAAATCTTCTTTTTCAGCAGTAGGTATCTTTGGGAAACATCTGATTTTTTCAATGATTGATTGATGTTCTTCAGGTGAGAGTTCATTGAGTGTGCGTATCCGCCCATTTTGAACCATCTTGAACAATCCAAGGTCAATTAATTGGAGCATGTTTGCTTCGAATTGGGAGATGATTGATTCTGGGAGACCCATGCTTTGTAGCCAGTTCTCAATTTCGGCTCCTATAGGAATCTTAGAGAGTTCTTCTTCGAAAGTTTTAATGGCGTGCTCAAAATTAGATCGAGCTTGACTCATTGCTCCTACGTAATGCTCAGGGGTATCAAGACGAGGGCTCGTGTCCAATCGGTTTAAATATTCTTGCCAAAACTTGTTCTTTGTTTTCATAGTTCTCCAAAAATGCTTTGATTCATACTAGCTACTGCCTGCCACTTGTGGTCTTCGGACAAGTGTGCATATCTTTTTACCATTTGGTATGTCTTATGTCCCAAAATTTCTGCGATGACGGGCAGGGGGACTTTATTCATTAAGAGATAAGAAGCGCAGCAGTGACGAAGATCATGGAATCGAAAATCCTTGATCTCGGCTTTTTTAATGACTTGCTCCCACGGGAAGCGAAGGTCAATGGGTTTATTCGGGTTGTTCCCTGGAAAAACTAGTTCTGTTTCGGATGATCGTTTTGCGTAGAGCGCTTTGAGGACTGAGTGAGCATGCCCTGTTAGTGGGGCAACTCGAATTTCTCCATTTTTCGTTTCGTAAAGGGTGATTTTATTTCTCTCAAAGTCAACCTCACTCCACCGAAGGTTCATGATTTCAGCTTGTCTCATGCCAGTTGCAAGGGCAAGGATCACGACAGGGTAGAGGAAGGGATTAGAGCTGGCTTTGCAGGCTTCTAAGAGTCGAACCCGTTCAGCATCGTCTAGAAATCTTACTCGTCCTCTTGGTTGCTGGGGCTTTGTCACTTTTAGTAAGGGGTTTTCTTCTAGCCATCCCCATTCCTTGATTGCAATGGTGAATGTGTGTGAGAGGGCAGATAGATATCTGACGACGGTAGATGGGCAGCGAATATTTCCTCTTGGAGTTTTGCCTTGCAAAAGGCGATCACGCATGTTTGCAATGAGTGCTGGTGTCACATCGGCTAGAACGTAATGTCCAATGGTCTGTTTCCACCAGCTGAGCTGTGTTGCAACATTGTGAGCGTTTTTTGGCTTGCGCGGTAGAATTTCTTTAACGTAGCGATCGATAAGATCCCCGAGCGTTCGTTTTTTTGCTCCTGGAGCCTTAAAATACCTACCCTCTTTAATCGCAGCCTCCGTCTTTAGAGCCCATCTTTTGGCGTCAGTTTTCCGATCGAAGGTTGCTGTTTGCTGGGGATATCCTTTTATGCGAATTTGCACTCGGTACTTTGTCTTTCCATTTTCTAGGTCTCGTTCTTCAATATGTGCCATCTTGGTAGCCCGAAAGTATTTTCATTAACAGCAGTGTATAAAAAATCTGAAATGATGGCAACAACAGACGATCAATCCGAACGTCTTCCAGTTATTTCTCTGTGTATTTGGCTTCATTTTTTGGTGTTAAAATTAGGGATTGGGGGAAATGGGGGAGAAAATGAGAAAGGGATAAGGTTGATGCCAGGTGTTAGGATTTTAGAGGAGTTGTGATTTGCAATTCCCCCAATACTCCCCCACGGGGAAGGGGTTTGTTGAAATTTTTTGGGGAAAATTGCGGTGTAAGTTGTTGTCTCAGAAAGAGATGAAAAAAGTGGGGCAACCTGGACTTGAACCAGGGACCGACGGGTTATGAGTCCGCTGCTCTAACCACTGAGCTATTGCCCCATAAAAGGGGAATTCTACACTGTGTGGATTTTTTTGCCCAGGGATTCGTAGTGCGTGCAGGTTTGCGGGTGGTCATGGACTAGGCCGACAGCCTGCATGTAGGCATACATGATGGTGGAGCCTACAAATTTCATCCCTCGTGTTTTGAGGTCTTTTGAAAGGGCGTCACTTTCGGGAGTAGTTACAGGGATCTCTTTTGCTTCTTTCCAGTCATTTTGGATGGGGGTGTTGTTTACGAATCCCCAAAGGTAGATAGCAAAGGAGCCAAATTCTTGTTGGATTTGCAGAAAGATTATGGCATTTTGTCTGGCAGCAAAAATTTTTAAGCGGTTGCGGATGATTTTTTCGTTATGGAGGAGGGCTTCTAGATCGGCATCGGCCATGGTGGCTACTTTTTGGGGATCGAAAGAGAGGAAGGACTCGCGGTATCCCTCTCTTCTTTTGAGGATGGTTTCCCAGGAGAGGCCGGCTTGGGCTCCTTCGAGAATGAGCATTTCAAAGAGGTGCCGGTCGTCATGGGAGGGGATGCCCCACTCGTTGTCGTGGTAATGAGAATAAAGTTCTGATTGATTGCCAAAACAGCGGGTTGTCATAGACAAAATAATAGAGAAGTTCGCAAAAGCTTCCAAGAAAAATCGGGGCTGTGCTATGGAGATATTATGCGCACTTGGAAATATTCTTTACTACTTTTGAGTTGTCTTTCGGTATTGGGAGCAGAAGAGGCTGATGAAATTGCTGATGCGTCCCACGCTTTCTTTATGAGCCGGGCCGAAGCTCTGCCCGATGAGAAGATGGAAGACAATACTGACCACTATTTAGAGGGGTATATCCAGGCCCTAGTGGATATGCACTATTATGAGCATCAGGTGGTAGTTTTTGTCGACGATGGGGTGGTCTATCTCTATAATCTTCCCAATAACTCTCTATTGGCAAATTCGATTATTGCTTTCGTTCAAGATGTTCCTTGCGTTTGTGAAGTGATGACTAAGTGCGAACTGACAGAAGAAGAGACCAAGCGCCGATGTGGTTATGTGCAGCAACCATGGGTGAGTGGGCTTTGGTTCCCTCAATTAACAGTACTATATCAGCCGATGATTGCTGATCCTCGCCAGGTAATGTACTCGGTGGCTTATCGGGGCGGCGATAAGATCGTGGGAGAAAATGCCATATGTATCGCGATGGGAGATAACTTTCCGATTTACCGTTGGCTCAATGTTTGGCCATGGTGCGGAGACCTGCAAATTGGAATCGAAGCAGGGATTTGGTCTCCTTTTAATTTTGAAGATGTTCCCCGTGTAGATGGGACCTGTTGTGAACTGGTCAATACGGATTTTTTATTAGGAATTCCTCTTGACTATGCGGTGGATCGTTGGGCGTTTCGCTTTCGTCTTTACCATATTTCAAGCCACTTGGGTGATGAATTTTTATTCAATCGCCCGTTCTTCTTACCTGAAAGGGTGAATCCGAGTTTCGAGGCTTTTGAATTTTTAACTTCCTGCCAGGTAACTAGATGGCTCCGTCTGTATGGGGGGCCAGGTTTTATCTTGCATAGCGATAAGTCTTTCCCTATGGATACTTACTATGTAGAGTATGGGGCTGAGGCTAGGTGGTGGACAACTCGGTTTCATTGCCAACGTCTTTATGGGACCTTTTTTGCAGCTGTCGATGTGCAGAATTGGCAAGTGCGGGATTGGGATTTTGACTGGACCATCAAAGCGGGTTACGAGATTAGTAAGTTGCAGGGCGTGGGGCGGAAAATGCGTCTCTTTGGTGCCTATCACGATGGCTTTTCTTATGAAGGCCAATTCTTTCTGCTCAGAACTCACTACTGGGAAGGGGGTTTTTCTTGGGGTTTCTAATTTATTGTTAAAAAACCTTCGGGTGCGATTGGCGCGTCTTTTCCGATGGCAAGTTCTCCGTTGAAATACTTTTTGTAAATTTTCAGAGCGCTATCTGCTGTTTCTACGCAGTAGAAGCAGTTACTTACCCATTCTGAGCCTTTGATTGTTCCTGATTTTAGATTGCGTTGGAAGTGGGGCGTGATTTTATCGCGCCAGTACTCGGGCGGTCCTAGTAGAAGCGCGGGGGTGGGGATGCCAATGCCGACTTTACGACGTACTTGTTCGAGGGCGAATTCAAAGTCGGTCCCGATTCCTCCGACGAGGAAAATGGGGAAGTCGAGATTGAACTCGGCTTGCCGCTCGACAAGTTTGTCAAGGCGGTAGGTCATTTTAGCGTCTATATACGTGTTTTGCTCCTGTTCGGCTCCTGTAAAGTCTACGATGTTAGCGCAGGAGAGGATGCCAAGCTTGCGAGCGACGCGGTTACCTGATTCCATTACACCTGGGCCTCCTCCTGTTACGAGCGAAAGGGGGATATCAGGAGAAAGGAGGGAGTGGCGGGTCGTTTTTTTGATCTCTAAGACGCCGGCGAGTATTTTTTCGAGCTCTTCTTCGAAATCAATTTCAATGAGGGTCGAACCATAGACGCCAAAGACTGTTGACTTAGTGAATGTTTCAACTTCTTCGATAGGAACGAACATCCCAGTATCTTTGTCTGGTTTCACGGCAAATTGAAGGATCTTTCCACAGGTCCGGTCGACCCAGTACACTGGGATAGCAAATCTAGCAAGGTCGATGAGGGTAGCTCTATCCTCGTGAGAGAAAAACTCTTTGTGTGATTGGGAAGGATGCTCAAAATAGATTCCTTTTAGAAATTTTTGCACGAGATCCCCAAGGAGCATTTTTTTCATAAGCGGCGAGGGGAAGTAGCGAGTAAAGAGAACCCCTTGTGAGGTGATCTGCCCATTTTCAATTGCTTTTAGAAAAGGGTATGAGGGCTGCATCTCGATATACTCTTGTACCATCTGGGCTTGGCGATCGAGATCGTAAAGGCCCGGAAATTTTCCTCTGAGAACTTTGCGCTTGATCCAGTCTTCGGAGCGTAGATTAAGCATCTGTTCTCCTTTTACGAGAAAAGCTGCTGTTCTATATTCAGGATCTTTTGGGGCCGTATCGAAGGTTTTAAAAATGGTTTTGGGGTCATCAAGTGAGGTTTGCAGTTGGTCGCGATCGGAAAAAAAGACATGTTCTCGGTGGGGCTCGAGTGTATAGAATTCGAGAGGTATGTGTGTAAGTTCTTTTCCGGTGTGGCCGTAGAGCTCGTAGATATCCCCAGAGGCCTTGGTGTCTGGTTGTAGAACGCTTGCGGTCGTGTGATGGACTCCTTGGGGGAGAAACTCTTCTGCAACTCTTGCAAAGACAGTCCGGATGTGAAGCGGAAAGGTTTTGACAAGGAGTATATTTTGGTCCTCAAGGGTTTTGGGGCTCCCTTCATGCCACACTTGATGCAGGGGAAGAAGTTCTCGAGTATTGTACTTGGGAAATTTCAGAGCCATTGCGAGGGTCGGAATAAAATTTTGGATCCGATCGTCGTATTGCACAACGCCATTTTTCAGAGCGAGGAAGGCGATTGTTTGCTCGCCGATTTTTTCTAGATGAAGGCCTTCAGAGCCGTTGCGGCCTCCTAGAGAGAGAAGGGGAAGATCGTTCCTATCGTACCTGCCAAACATCCGCAAGAGATAATCGGGATCGCGCACGCGCCTTCTTGGATCGGCAGCAAAGAGTTTACCAACAAGGCAACCTACATCAAGGAGGGCTAGGAGCTGCTTCCCAAGAGGCCCAATTGGGCAGAAGACGACGCGAACAAGGGCTGAACGTCTCTTCGCATCAATCAGATATTCTTTCCCTTCGCCATTGAGACCAAGCTGCGCTAAGGTGCTTTTTACGTTGAATTCTACATGGGAGTGGTCGATTTCAAAACCAACAAAAGAAGGGGAGATCTGTTGAATGGATACGAGAGCAGTCAACTGCTCTTCGGACCGATCGATAATTTCTGCAATCACTCCATCAGGAGTTACGAGATCAAAGTGTCCAAAAGCTAGGTAACTTTCCATAGGTCAGCCGAGTGTAAGAGATTTCTCTTTTTTTTAATAGAAGAGAAAGTGTAAATGGAGTATTGTTCTGATTTTTTTAAAGTGGGAGATCGATATGATACCACGCAGTTTGGGAACCCATGATGGGAGTTTCCATGCGGATGAAGTGAGTGCTTGCGCGCTGCTTCTTGCTTTTGATTTGGTTGATAAAGACAAAATTATCCGCACTCGAGATCCCGAAAAGCTGGCTAACTGTGAATACGTTTGCGATGTTAATGGTTTGTATGACCCATCTCAAAAACGATTTGACCATCACCAACTCTCCTATGAGGGAGAATCTTCTAGTGCAGGTATGGTCTGGCTATTTTTACGAGATCAAAAAATCATAGACAATTCGCTTTACGATTTTATCAATGAAGCGGCCGTCATTGGGGTAGATGCTCACGATAACGGTAAGGTTATGCAAGAGGATGGCGTTGCCACCTTTTCTCACGTCATTGCAGGTTTTGTCCCCGTAGAATATAGCGCGTCCTCTGAGGAACTGGAAAAAGCTTTTTTTGAGGCCTTGGATTTTGCCTTAGGATTTTTTCAGAGACTTCTTAAGCGATATGCCTATACAGAAAGCTGTGGCGACAAAGTGGCAACCGCTATGGAGACAAAAGAAAAAGTACTTCTTTTTGAAGATGCGATCCCTTGGCAAAAAAAGTTTTTTGATTTAGGCGGTCTCGAGCATCCAGCTCTATTCATTATTATGCCCGCTGGTGCGCACTGGAAACTTAGGGGAATTCCACCTAACACGGAAGATAAAATGGGAGTGCGGATGCCCCTACCTGAGGAGTGGGCAGGACTAAGGGATGAGGAGCTTCAGAAAGCAAGTGGCGTACCCGGCGCTATTTTCTGCCACAAAGGACGTTTCATTTCAATCTGGGAAACAAAAGAAGATGCACAAAATGCTCTTGCTAATGTATTGAAAGGAGTAGGGGAGGGGCGATGACAACAATCTTTGCGAAAATTATTAAGGGAGAAATCCCATGCGACAAAGTCTTTGAAAACGAAAGTATTTTAGCTTTTAACGACATTGCGCCAGCAGCCCCCGTCCACATTTTGATCGTGCCTAAAAAAGAAATTCCCAACATCCAATCGCTAACACCAGAAGACTACCCACTTTTGGGAGAAGTGGTTGCTGTTGCGCAGAAACTAGCCAAAGATTTAGGGATAGAAAATGGCTACCGCCTTCTCACAAATAATGGTTCTGGAGCAGGTCAAACGATCTTGCATCTTCATTTTCATCTGATCGGAGGAAAAACGCTATCGCACGGCTTGGGCTAATTTTACTTGTCCTCATGCCCTTTCTTGTTGCTGAAGAGCAAGAAGCGGCCAAGCGGGTCCACACCCATCTGCTTATTGATGACCCCATGTCGGCCATTAGCGAGGCAGAGTACTATTTAAAAACCTATCCCGACTCCAAAGCTCTGCGACTTGCTCATATCAAAGCTCTTTGCCAAGCGGGCAATGAAATTGCCGCTCTGGAAGAGTGGAACACCCTCTCAATTAAGCACGAAGATCTAATGCAAGACCGATCGGCCCTTGAAATGCTCGCCTGGGGCGTGCTGAATAAAGGGGAGGCCTCTAGCCAACTTGCAATCAAAGTCAATTCTCTCATTGGCGCGAGCATGACGCGCGATGCTAAGGCCATCCCCCTCATCTTAGAAGGGCTTAGAGGAACCAACTCGATGATCCGTGCCCTTTCCGTTGGCCTGGCAGCTGCCTACGGAGACCTTCCTCTGCAAGAAGAACTCGCTAGGCTCCTCAAAGAAGAAACCGTCTGGAGTGTCCGCTTAGAACTCATCAAGTCCGTCGGACAGCTGCGGATGAAAGAGACCAAACAAAGACTCATCGAGATCATCAGCCACCCACGGACACTAGCTGAAGAGAAAGTGGCTGCCATTATCTCCATCGTCAATATGTATGACAGCATCGACGACAAAGAACTGGCCACCCTAATCCGCAGTGATCGTGCCGGGATCCGCGAACTTGCTAGCCAAATCATTTCCCACCTTAACCTCTATGACAAAGTATCCCTCCTCCTGCCCCTCCTTGCCGATGCCCATCCGGGAGTGCGCCTCTCTGCTCTCAATACACTAGCTTTGCTCCGCGTCAAA
>Ga0209986_10002363_pt1 | contig 17297 bp, 34 predicted proteins | sample BlataG_FD_183168 | JGI IMG/M metagenome (GOLD analysis project Ga0209986, IMG submission 183168) | Deep subsurface microbial communities from Black Sea to uncover new lineages of life (NeLLi) - Black_00105 metaG (SPAdes) (version 2) | ecosystem: Environmental > Aquatic > Marine > Oceanic >...
AATACCTACGAGCCAACAGGCAGTGGATAGAACAGAATATTATATTAAAGAGAAAAGGGGACAAAGAAAAACAATAGAACAATTCATAGATGAGAAAAAACTTTCAGAATATTACGAGTATTTAGCAGAGTATTTGGAGACTTGGATGATTGATCCTGAACAGATTTTTGGATTGATATTTGGAGGTAATTAAATGGATAGATTGGCAATGGGTATCATAATAGGATTATGTGCAGGGCTATTGATTCACATCATGAATAAATTGGAGGAATACTTAAAAAACAAGAGGTTAAAAACTAATTAAAAAGAATTTAAAGAGGTGAATAAATATGGGTATTTTTTTCAAAGGATTTGTAATAGGAGGTATTATAGGGATACTATCAGAATTTTATGAAACTACATATAGTTTTTATTTTATATTATTACTTGGAGCAATAGGAATGATAGTTCTTTTTTATGATGACAAGATAGAGCGAGAACACCAAGAGGAAATAGATGAAAAATTACAGAAGATATTGAGATTATTAAAAAAGACAGACGATTAATGACAATAAACTATTTCCTTTTTTTAGAATAAAGAATCAAAAGTAAGTTAAAAAGAGGTGAATAAATATGAAAAGAATTTTAGTTTTAGGAGTGATTGTATTACTCTTAGCAACAAATTTTGGGTGCATATATTTTGAAACTAAAGAAGACATCAAACAAAGAATTAAAGACCATCCACAGATACCTTGGTGGCATGTAGTAAAAGTAGATGTAGATAGTGATATTGCACAGAACGCAATTCAAGAAAAGATACTTTGTGGAACTGAAGAGCTTAAATGTTTTGTTGCTGTAAGTGATCCAAGGTTATATGAACCACGAGGATATTTCTACTCTATGTTTGATGTTGTACACGACTATCTTTTTGACCATATTATTAATACCCCAACATCTGTAGAGATGGGAGAAACAGTATATCTTATATGGGTTGATAAAAACTATAATATCCAACAGTATGAAAGACAACTGAGTGAATGGCGAGAAAAGTATAGATAAAACAAAAAAGAGTGTGAATAAAAATGGATAAAGAAAAAAGATATATAGTTGAGGAAATTAATAAGACTTTGTTTTTGGTGTACGCACAAGACTACGGTTTCTGCTCAGATAATGATTGTCTCCCAATTTTAAAAGAAGGAATAAAAGAAATTGCAGAAGTGTACACAATAGTAAATATGGTTCCACATATAGAACCACGATTAGAGGGATATATGGGAGGGTCACGAACAGTAGGGTACTATGTTTTTATCAAACAGTAAACTATTTAAAGATATAATATAGATAGTAAAGTAGGTGATCATTATGAAAAAAGGAAAAATAATACAACTAAAGAAACTATTGGGAGTAGGACTATTATTTATAGCAGTATTCTTTATATTGGCAGGATGCTCAGCACAAGTCGGACACAAAGTTTTTGGAGTAACTGGAACGATTGATGATTTCTTTGGATGGCTTGCTATGATTGGAACAGTTGTTATTTGTACACTCTCTGCATATTTCTTGATTAAATCTGGGAAACAGCAGTAAGTTATTTAAAGGAAGAAGATAATAAAATCTTACCAAATTGGAGAACCTCGGCTTATGAAAGTGGTAAGGCTTTAGAAATCAGAGTTGCCGAGCATAAGTAAAACACGAGGGGGGATGATTACCCCCCAATTATTGTCATAGTATACTCTATGATTGGCGTCTCTGGAGGGGGTGTCTTAAGCATGACATAAAACTGCTTTGGTGGGGAGATAGGGAAACCTATCCCCAAACGGAAGGGTAGAGGAAAGTTTAACAGTTGCATGTGGAATCTACTTCTCCTCTCTCTTCCAAAATTACGGTCATATATGACATCAAATAGAAAAGCACGGATGGAGAACATAAGTTCCAGGTGGTCAAAAGACCTTCCATCCGTAAAATAAACATGAGGGAAGGTAGAACACCTATATATCTCTTTGTGCTTCTTTTCTTCCCTCACCTATTCTAAAGTGATTTTATGAAATACTCTGAAGAAACTATTCCCGTTCTTTACAACGATTTAAAAGAGAAAATAGAGAAAGAGGGAACTTTAATAGACGAAGAAAAGGGTATTTGGGAGTATAGAGGTAAACATTATAGATTTTACATATGAGGCGATTTTAATGAGAAAATGTAAAGAATGCGGATCAAGTAATTGGGAAATAGTAGTTCCAAATTTTAAAGGAGATAAAGATTTGTGGCAGTGTAGTAAATGTAAAAGAGTTGTCTGCACTACTTTTGAAAATTTAGACGGAGAGGGAAAAATATAACTTTAACGGAGGTGAGAATATGAATAAAAGGATAGGAACAATAGTGTTTTTATTACTAACAATCGTATTTATAGGGGTAGGAGCATATGCCACATCTATTTTAGCAGGATGGACTTATGCTATTGTCAATGCTGTAGCAATTGGATTGATAGGTGTAGGATTAGCATGGGATGAATATAAAGAGAAAGAGGAGGATAAACTAAACAGAAGCTCATTTTATCTCATAGCTTTAGGTCTTTTTGTATATTTTTTAGGATTAATGCATTACATAAATGCTACCTCATAACTTTTCTTTTTATTTTTTTCCAAAGCTTTATAAAGATAACTTACTTAGTTAGTACAGATGAAAACCATCAATGTGACCTTCACAAATGAAGAACATAAAAAACTGATTAAACTTAAAGGTAAAAAAAGTTGGCACGATTATATTTTAGAGATAGGTGAGCAAAGTGGAATTTGAAGAAGTAACAAAACATGAAGCCACAATTACAGATGATATACTTACTATCTTAAAAATGGAGGTAAATAAAGACACATATTCTAAATATTTTAGTGATCTTCTTATACTTTTGAATAAAATGGAAGAAAAAGAGTTATTTGACTTTGTGAAGAAAGAAGTGTATGATAAATGGAATAAAGAGGAACTATTAAAAACAATTAAGAAATTAGAGAAATCAAAAGAGAAATTCAGGGATTTAAAACTAAACATACTAAAATCAAGAAAACATATAACTCTAAAAGGAGAAAATTATTGGAATACTCTACCTCTTATAAGATATACCGAAGTGTCAAACAAATATTGGAGAAAATTGGGAATAACAAGAGATGCTTTCTACTTAAAAACTATAAGATCACTCAAACACGAAATAGATATATTTTTATCCTCTCAGGAAGGAGTAAGTAAGAAAAATCCTTTTGATGACATATTGGAGAATATAGATATTGGGGATTTGTATTTACTACAGTTGAAAGAAAAATACTTGAAGGAAGCAAAAGAGAAAGATAAGAGAAAAGCTGTACCAAGAACATCTAAAAAAAGGAGAAAAACCAAATGGTACTCGAAAAAGGAAAGAAAAGAATTGAATTAGATCCAATCGAGCAGGAGATTATAGATGATAAAAAAGCTCGTGATCCAAGAGTAGCGAGGGCTTTGAAAGGTAAAAAATTACATGAATGGTATTTAAAGCTTGTAGATAAAACAATCAAGAGTGGGGAAGTACTTCATAAAGATGTTTTTGGGGGATTTGGAAAAGGAAAATCAATGATAGCTCTAACTGATGCATATTTAGTGTATATGAGGTATAAACTACGATATAAATGGAAAGAAGATTTTAATGTGAATGAGAGGATTGCACAATCCACAGAGGATATGACAACATTAATTAATAATCTCAAGAAAAAATCATTAGCAAGACATTCAAAAGATCATAATATAGGACATGCAATAGGACCTGTAATTAGAGACGAGGTTACTACAGAGCATGGAGAAGGAACCAGAATAAGATATGATAGATTAAAAAATTTAATAAGGATACATAGGCTTGACGGATTATGGGTCACTATGGTAGAACAAAAACCTACTTGTATGGGGTATGTTAATGAAATTACTATGGCTTTTGAAATTATTGGCAATTCTTGGTCACAAAAATATGAATCCAAAGGCAATGTAAGAAATTTTCATCCTCTTGCAAAACAAATTGCAAATTCAAATGAGGGGACACTTTGTTTTATACATATAAACTATGGGCAAGGTTGGCAAATCTTAGATAAAGGGCATATCGTCTTTAGATCAATTGAAGATACAGATGTAATAGAAAAGTATCTTATCCTAAAACAAAAGTTCAATGAGGAGTATGGTATAAAACATGACGAGAAAATAGGAAAATTTGTTAATAGGCTCTTAGAGATAAAAAAACTTGAAAAATTATATCCTGTACATTTTGATGCATATGGAGAAGGAAAAATTACAAGGGCTAAAATTGAAAGGCATATAGAAAGATTGGCAAAACAAGAGAAGATAATCCTTGAAGGACCAGATATTAAAGACATTGCATTGGATTATGAGGCTGAAAGAGTAGAAAGAGCATTGAAGGAAAGGGAAGAATTATGATTTCAGAGACAGATATTCAAGGTATTATTGCCTATAGAGGGTTGAGAGAAAAACCAGAGTATAGAGTTACCTTCTTAGTTCAGATGGCAAAGTTTTATCTCGAAAGATGCCTTAAAAAGAAAATAGAAGTTCCAGAAATTACAGTTAAAAATGAATTTGAATGTGCAAAATATGATCTCGAAGGATGGTCAAGATATTTAGCATCAAGAAAGAAAACAGAAAGAGAAAAAATACATAAATTAATAGAGTATAGGGAAGTAGAGTTGAGAGTTCCGAAAAAGAAATTGGAGATTTATCCTGTTTATGTATTATACGATGTTTATAAAATGGAGAGAGAATTAGATAAAGGTTTTGAAATAATGGATTTTAACTTAACGAGTATTCTTTTAGAACCTCACATAGCAAACAGATTGAATTTGGATTTAGAGAAGGAATATAATCTTAAAGAAATTAAAATGCCGATAGGCAGGGACATAATACGAAAAGTCTTGCAGAGAATAGAAAGTAAATATATTGGTATATTTGCAGTTCTCTCCACCGTAGAAACATTCGGTGAAGAAATGCCATCGTTTACTCCAGATGAAACACTAGGTGGAGAAACAGGATTACCCGAAGTAACGAGACCAGAGGATTTGAGGTGACAGTGATGAATTATAAAGCTTTAAGTAATAATATCCGTTTAGGAGGAATTATTATAGGATATGCAGGAGGTATATTTGGAGCAGGTCTTGCGATATTCGGAATAATAAGAGAAATTATAGTAGGTAGAGTATACGGATTTGATTTTATTGGGTATAGCTACATATCTATATTTATGGGACTAATGATCTTTTTGGTATGCTCATTATTATCAATGATCTTTAATAGTAGGGTTGAGGAAGGTGATAAACATGAAAAATAAAGATGAGAAGATCATATTACCTAAAGATTTTTTCACAGGAATGGGTATTTTAACCATAGTATTTATAGTCATTGCCTTTATTTTATGGATTCTTGGAGGATATACAAATCCATTCGTGGCAATAGCAATATTTTTGGGATTTTGTACACTTGTAGGATTTTGGATGAATTAAAAATAAAAGGTGATCTTATGGGTAATTTAGAAAAAGATATAGAATTGGATACGATAATGCCGATTTACAAAACGGTAAAGAGAGAAGTAGATGGAGAAATAAAAGAAGAAAGGATAATCATTGAACAAGTAGACATAGAAGGATTCAGAGTACAGGGAGATAGAAACCCATTATCCGAAGATTTGTTGTGTGTAGGGCATTCATCCGTGAGAGAGGAAAAAGAATTGTGGAAAGTTTATTATGAACACGAAAATCCTAAAGATTATAGAGAGTTCTGGTTCTGTTATGATAAGTTATCCAATAAGGTACTTATAAAAATGCAGAAACACAATGCACCAATGTATTTCGTTGCCCTTTTTGCTTTTATTCTATGTCCCATAATAGGAAAAGCCGTAGCCACATTCATACTCGGAATTTTTGGTTTGGGGATTATTATATCTCTCTTAACGCATAGAACTAAAATAGTAGATGCGATTTTTATTTATAGAGATGAGTTAGTTGAAGTTTTAAAACCCCAAGAATTACTGAGATTCGAGTTATTAAAAAATATTAAGACTGTGCAGGAAACAACTGAACCCATCTATAGGGGAACTACATTAATTGCAGAGGATGTGAAGGTATATTATTGCATATATACCGAAGAAGGAAATTTCTTAGTAAAAGAAAATGAAAGAATACATACGGAACTTGCAAGTCTGGATGAAACATTAAGATCAGTGCTTAGAAGATTCAGAGTAGGAAGAAAGGTCTTGGAGAAAAAAGAAGAAAAAATTGAAATAGAGGAAACTGAATGACCGAAAAAACAGAGGAGAGTTTAATAACTGAACTCAGACAGTTAAGAGAAGAATGTAGAGATAGAAAGAAATCAGCAGAATTGGCAAAAAAGTATCCTTACGATCCAGATTATGAAGCCGATGAAAACTGTCTTATATGTAATGCGAACTTAAAGTCTAAAGTGGGATGTGATATCAAAAATCAGATGATAGAAGTGTTAAAAGAATTAGAAGATTCACAGGAACTTCCAGATGAGAAGATGATTAAAGATTAGTGTTACTCGATTGTAAAAGTTTCGATAGCTTTAAATAGTATTAATAATAATATTAGTATTATGAAGCGTAGATGTTTACTATGTGGTTATGAATGGGAATCAAGAAAAAGTACAAAACCAAAACAATGTCCCAGATGTAAGAGATATGATTGGGATAAAATTAAAAAAGGTGATAAAGAATGAAGTATGATTCAGAAGAAATATCAGAAGAAATAAAAGAAAAATTAGATAAATTGTCAAGGAAGACAATAAGAAAATATCTTAAAAAGAGAGAAATATTCTCAACGAAAAGTGCTGTTGGATGTATGATTGCCCTTATTGGATTATGGGTAGGTGGAGTATTTCTATTTGAAAAGCTCGTAGGATTTCCTTTAGCATTTTTATTTACGATAGGAATAGTTTCTGCCCTTGCATGGATTGTAGTTGTTTTAGCTGATATAAAAGAAGATATTTATGACATTAAAAAGAATTTAAAAAGAGGTGATAAAAAATGAAAATATTAGAGAAAATAAAAAAATATAAATGGAGACTCCTCCTTATAGGAGACTTAGGAGCAATGTGGTATATTCTACATTTGAGAACATATATCCACCACACTGATTTAGATCTAAAAGGAGGTGGAAGCTGGTGTACAAAATTATGGCTATTCATTACACAAGGAGTAAATAGACAAATAGGGCGACCAACATATGTTAGAGTAGATACCGATCTATTGTACCCACTTTATCTCTTAGGATTTGCAATATTTCTACTTGGAATATTCATAGTAAAAGCATGGCATGAACAAAAAAGAGATATAATAGAAGGTGATTAAGAATGAATATAATAGTGAAAAAAACTCTAAACAAAAAAGATTTCTCTGAAGTAGCAATTGAACCGAAAGAAGATATTGTAACAAACTATTCTACTGATGGATACCTTCACTTTGTAGAGAATATGGGCACAATAGGATGTGGTAAAACTCAAAAAGATGCAATCAGAGACTTCACCGAAAAATTAGAAACATTGTATGAAGTATATGTGGTAGATGATTCAGTAGAATTAACTAAAGACGCAAAGAAACTCAGGAAAATATTAAAAGAAAATCTTAAACTAAAAGAATAGGTGAAAAGGAATGAATAAAAGCATTAGGGAGAATGTAACTGAGACTGTTGAGAACTTAGAGAAAATAAAGAGGGGTATACATATGATTGATATAATAGTATGTTTTAGTCTTGGCTTTCTTGCTGGAATGATATTTCTTACAATAGTAATTAAAATATCATAAAGAGGTGAGAAAATTGAAGAATGATTCAGAAGAAATACCTGAAGAGATAAAAGAAAAATTAGATAGGGTATCTAACAAAGGGATATATAAATATCTTAGACAGAGAAAAAGTCCACATTCAACATTATATTTTAGTCTCTATGTAGCAGGATGGGTTTTAGTTTCTATAAGTGTAGCATGTGGCTTTGATTTAGATGGATGGGAATATCCTCTCTCTTTTGGAATATTATTTTTAGGAGGAGCAGGTTTAGCAATTTTAGACATATTGGATGATGTTTACCGTATAAAAAAGAAACTTCTGAAGTAAAACGAAGTGAAAGCAATGAAAACAGAAATAAAGAATTTAACAAGACATTTAGGAGAGTACATACTTCTACCCTTTATATTATTAGTAGTTACCTTAGCAGTGTGTGGATTAGCATATAATATGATCATAGAGAATTATGCATGGATACTTTTAGCTCTTATATTCTTTGCTCCCTTTCTCTACATACTTTTGAGAATGTTTTTAGATGGAATAGAAGAGACTTTATCTAATATCAGATCAAAACTATTCCTTTTGAATTATTTCTTGATCTTCGTGATACTCTTAATCTCAGTGGAAGCGTTTCAAGTAGGTAGTGTGATAGTAGTTCTCTTTATTTTGGGGAATTTAGTGTATTATTTTAAGAAGGTGAAAACATGAAAAATCCATTTAGAAAGACACAGAAAAAAATAACAGACTATGAAGAGAAAGATTATTCATATGTTCCATCTTGGATAATTTATCTTATAGGATGTATATCTTTCTTATTATATGCCAATAGTACTACAAGATCAAATATGTGGTACATAGATATTAGTGAGGAGTTAATTCATAAAATAGATAACTTAGCATTCTATGGATTCGGTGTATTTTGTGTTGCAATGGCTTCTTTTTTTGGAGTAGTAGTTCAACGAGACAAAATTAAGAAGTTAGAAGAAGAGATCAAGAAACTAAAAGGTGATAAAACATGAATAAAATAAAAGAAATATTTTTAACGGTGTTCACGTTTCCACGATATACTCTGTGGAAGATAGATAAGGAAGATACTTCAGTTAGATTTTCACTAAATTTCGGAGGGTATTTTTCTATATTTATGTTTATGTTATATTTTTTAGATTTTCCTTTAGATTTAATTGTTTTTCCATATGCAATAACATGGTTTATAGCTTCAGAATATTTTATAAAGGTAAAAAAAGGTGATTAAATGAAAATTTTAAAAGTGAGAGAAATGTTTTCGGTTTATTTGTTAGGACTATTTCTTACTGGATTCGGACTTGGTGCTGGTGAATGGAAAGCATGTGTGATAGGTCTTGCAATAGCAATTATCTTCAAAGAGAAAGAAGGTGAACAACTATGAAAGTTGAAAGGAGAAAATGCCCCAAGTGTGGAGCATCTATGGAGTTTATAAATTACAAAAAGCCCATAGACAAAAAGATAGGTATCCCTTTTTGGGAATGTCCAGAATGTGGATATCTTAGACCCGATATATGGGATGAGGATGAGTAAATGAAAAAAATTAGTATTTTAATAATAAGCATCCTGATTTTCAGCACGGTAATGATAAATATAGATGAAGTGAAATCTGTCGATGTAGAAATTATTAATTTTAAAACACTCTCAGGTTCTTTTGGGTATATGCAGGGATCATTATGTGATTTCGGATTTCAATTAAGAAATAATACTACAAATTCAAAGATAGTAACTACAAATATTCTCGTGCATGGGGCATTTACAACATATCTCAATATTTCCTTTGAGGATACTTTAGAACCTTCAGAAATTTTAGATAAACCTTCATTCCAATTCAATGTTGCGGAGACAGGAGATATCACGATAGAAATAACAAATTCATATGATTCAAAAACATACACTATAGTTTCCTACAAATTCTACAAACAAAGTTTTACTACAAACGAAACAAAATTCTATGCAGGACAGGGACTTATATCTACATGCCAGATGGTAAACAAAGGAGATTCACGAGCTTTCAAAATTAATTTAGTTCTCAAAGATCCACAGAATATGATTAGACAGACAAAAACAGAAACAGCTACAGTACCTAATGAAGGAATCTTAGAATGTACTTTGAATTATACTTTTTTATCAAGTGATAGAGTTGGAAGCTGGTCTGTAGAGATGGAAATTTCACCTGATCTGCATCCTAATTTAAAATTACCCATAGAGAAATTATCAGTAGATTTTTCACAACCTACCCTTGATTTAGTAATAGAAACACCTTCTTATTTCACAATAGGAGAGGATGGAAGATTCTCATTCACCTTAAAAAACTCAAGCGATATAAGTATCTTCGTACCACAAATACAGGTAGAGATAGAGAACATGGCAGGAAAAGGAATGCTTACGGAACAGGTTAGGTGTGAGATAAACGGAGTTGTAAGGCGTTATCTCTATAATGTTACACTCTTACCCGAAGGGAATGTAGGGTCGGAAATTAAGTACACGGTGGACATAAATTTAGATGCTTCTCTGGAAAATGAATACATACAAGAAAAATGGTGGTTGGCAGGAGATTACAAAACAGTAGTCACCGTGAAGACTTCGGTAGGATCATTCTTACCATACTCCCAGATAGTGGAATTAAGATCAATCAAACCAATAATAGAACCTACTCTTACAGTAGATACTCCCGTCTATGTACTTTCAGGAGAAGATAGTCTGATAGAAGTCTTCTTTGAGTTTGCAAATCCTACAAAAGTAGAACAGGATATTAATATGTTATACTTGTGTGTAGCACCACCTTCGGGAGGTATACCTGCTGTAAATCCAGAAACGATTTCTAATATTCATCTCTCATCTTGGTTGAATCAAGGTTGCGTTAAGGAATATGAGTGCAGTTTCAAGCCATCAAGAACAAGAGAGAATAAAATAATTACAGGAATATACACATTATACTTCTTTTTGGATGAGGAAAAAACAGAGGAATTGACACAGCCATTGCAGATAGAGATCATAGAAAAAGACTATGATAGAAAATTAAATATGATCGTAGAAGGTGTGCAGGGATCATACGAATTGGGGAGTTCTATAAATGCAAAGGTAACTGTAGCAAATGTAGGAGTTAAAAGAGAGGATTATTCTCTATATGTTGAGGTCATAAAGCCAACGGGGTATGTAGAAAAAAGAATGCCTTTAGGAGTAGCACAGAGGTCTATAGAACCAGATCAAACGATAGTAGAAACATACAATATACCGACATACGATCTAAAATTTGGAAACAAGACACTCAGATTTTATATAAATTACCTTGACGAAACAGAAGAAGCAACATTCCCCACAGAAATAACACCACAAAGAGGATTAAATTTTACATCGTATGATATGAAGTACTCCCTTTCAAGAGCATCTGTCTATATAGGAGAAATATTAGAAGTGACGGTCACGATAAGAAATAATGATGAATTAAAAAGTTTTTTTGAGGTTAAAGTAACATCTAATCTTGATCCAAAAGAAACAAAACAATCTCATAAAATAGCAGGAACTACAGATCAAACGAGTGACGATCCGAATACACATACTTTTAAATTCTCGTTGACAGCATTGGAAGCCGAGTTAGATGCACCAGTAAAAGTAACAGTAAATGATTATGCACTTCCTACAAAACATGTGACTGTTAAAGTCAGACCAGAGCATACAGAAACCCCACCACCCTCTGCAATGTCAAAGTTTGAAATGTTCTATATTTCCTTTATCATATGTGCAATCATCATCGTGATTATCTTTATGATATTAAAAGGCAGAAGAAAGAAGCCAGAAAAAGAAGAGATAGTACAACATTAAAATGTAGGCGAAAGAGGAATTGAGGGCAATTTGGGAACTGGGTTTTGGCTACCTCCTTTCCCAGTTCCTTTTAATTTGAGAAGGTGATATAAATGGAAAAAAAATGGAAAATAATAATGGGATTGTTAAGTATAGGATTGGTCGTAGTAGGTACTATATCTTGGGTAGGATACACAAAAGAGTGTAAATGTGTTCCCCAAGAAAATCATCAAATCTATGAGAATACATCCCAAATAGAAAGAATTAATACATATTTACGATTGTTCTGTAGTGAGTGGACAGATAGAGATAAGAAAACTGTTGATGAGTTGTTTCGCATGTTAAATATGAGGTATTATGAAGAAGGAAAAATTATTTCTTACGATTCAAAAATTATTTCTTACGATTCAAATGGTACAAATATTGATATTGAACTTATATATCGGGGAGGGTATGTAATACTTCATAGTGATGAGAAGTGTACGGACATAGAAATATATTGGAAATTAGAGTATAAAGAAGAGATAGCGTTCCTTATTGAAGATCTCGGAGAACAGAATAAAAAGGTACAAGATGCAATCAGAGATAAATTAACAGATTATGGTTTCGTTTCATTAACTATCGCAGAACCTCTACCTGAATCAATCCAATATATTCCAGATATCTCAAGGGAATATCTTACTTTCAATAAAGAAACGGTCAGACAGATATTTAAAGAAGAAAAGTCAGCACATTGGTCAAAAGAAGTCGGTGCATGGATAGTATCTATAAGAGATGTTCCCATCATAGATACAACGAGGTCAGTAGAATTAAATGAAACAATAGAAGCGGAAAGTAAACAAACAGTAACGATGCACATCCCCGAAGAAAAGACTGTATTTCTTACTTACCCCAACACTACCGCAAAATATTATATTGAATTTTGGGTAAATGGAGATACACTTTTAGAAGGTGTGGAATATAATGGAGAACCTCAAGTATTATATCTCTCAGATTCTTGTGAGTATTATTATATGTTACATTATAGATATTGTGGGATATATCCAGAAGACTTAAAACTATATGTTGTATCTACTGATAGCCCAGTGAAATTTGAAGTATATGTATATAGTATTCTTGAAGTTAGGGAACATGAAGCACGAGTATATCTTGAAAAATCATTTATAATACAAGCTGAGATAGAAGAAGATTGTTAGGGTAATTCATATGGAAACTTCAGAGATTTTTAAGGAATTCGGAAATAAATATACATTAGACATACTTGAGAGTATTAAGTTTTGCAGAAAGAGAAGAGTAAATTTAACAAAAGAAATGGATACGAGTGCAGAGTTGATGCATAAGAGAATTAACTTCTTACTTGAGAATAATTACATTAATAAAGAAAAAGATGATGAAAGAAAAGTTTATTACTCACTTAAAACCAAAGGTAGAAAATTATTAGAAATTGCAAAACAGTTAAAAAGATTACATGAAGGTGATCAAGAGTGTTAAAGAAAGAACTTGAAAAGGAGAACAAAAGTCTAAAAGGGCACTTAGATATATTGTATAGAGTACCATTTTTTATTTTGACTGTGATTGCTGTAGCTATCTTCTCTCAAAAGTATGTATATGGAGATAGGAGCATATTCTTTGTTGGAGGTATAATTATGATTCTATTACTCTTTCTAATACTTGGATTGTTTTACTTAGACAGTCTGGTCAATAATAATATCGGTAGAATAGTTTGCACATCATTTATCCTTATTCTCTTGGTGGCATTAGTATCCACTTCCCTCTTCATACCTTTACTCTCAAATGAGAAGGATTATGAAATAGACTATGAAATAGAGGATATTATAGATTTAGAATATATTGCTTCCGAAGGATTTGTGATAGATGAAGAATGGAGTTGGGGGAAAGAGAGAGGGCATGAATGTGAGTATTATATGTATAGAAATGAGGACATGCATGAGACAATAGAAATTCACTATGACCAAGATGGAAAGGCAAAATATTATGAGAGTACACTTTGTGATGCTTTATTGTACTACAGATACTTCACGATTGAGATTAGTAAACAATATTTCGGGGAGGAGGATATAGAAATATCTCATCAAAGATTACTTGAAATACAAAAAAATATCTTTAGGAATGAATGGGAATATGATGGAGACTATTATATAAATGAAAATTGTTTTCCAAAAAATGATAGATTCGAAGAATCAGATTTAAAGAAATGGACAGAAGAGGGAAAATGTACAGAAGATAAAGGATACCCTGGGTGTTATGAATATAAATATGGACACGGTTTTTACCTAATAACCTTCTACGAGAGATACAGTAGTGGTGCAAGTGTTTATTTAATATCTCCTTACATGATCAACTATAATTATTTTAATATGCCCCATCCAAAGGGGGGAGACAAATGAAAAAAATAGTTTTATTACTCTTAGGAATTTTGGTACTTTCTATGTTTAGTGGATGTATTGGAGAAGAGAAAGAAAAAAAAGATCAAGAATATTTAGACTTGGACAAGTTATATATTATAGATGAAGATTCTAATTTGATAGGGGTAACTAAATCATTATCCATAGGGGCAATAATGGATTCTTCATGTTGGTATACAAAACTTGAATATGAAACTTATCTTCTCTTAACATACCACCTTTATAAAAGTACACGAATGGGAGTAATACCCTACTATTCTCCCCTATATAATGAGAAAGTTTCTACAATACATAAATGGGTAGTTCAAAAGAAACAGGAGGGAAAACTAATAGTAACAGGATGGTGCGATCCATTAAGACAAAATGAGGTTCAAAATATTACCTATGAAGATCTTTTTAATAAAGCAGAAGAAAGAGGAGAAATACATTTTAATTTAAATATAGATGATAACAAAGAAGAGGAGACAATCTACTATAAATTGAGTTATATAGTTCCAAGTGAAATATATTGGGAATATATAATTGAGGTAAAAATATATTACGGGTCATGGACTGTAAATCCTTATTATTTCCTTTATGATACAAACAATACAAATTCAATAGGTGATTCAGAATGAAACCTAAAAACTTATTTGTAACTGTGATACTAATAGCAACAATACTTTTTTCCTTTATTTTTATTTCAGCATTGAAGGTAGAGGATTTAACCTGTGAGAAGAGCAATACTTCACTTTATATAGTTTCGGCAGAGACGGAGACTTTTGAGACCAACAGCACTATGTGTTTTCAGTACTTTAATTCAACATGGCAGTTTATAGATGGAGATGATTTTCCTACAGAAATAAACGGGAAATATAAATGGACTGTTTTATGGGATACATCTTCCTTAGCAGACGGTCCATATACGATAAAAGCAGAGTGGTATGCAGATTCGACAAAAATAGGGGAGAGTGATTTCTTAACTGTGAATATAGATTCCAATCCTCCAGGACCACCACCGATAACTACAACTCCTCCACCGACTACCCCACCGTCAACTACAAGTATAGAGTTTTACTCAAAAGAGTTTCTCATTCCACATACTTACAGCACTTATAATTTAATTTTAGAGATCGAAGATACGAATAAAGCCTTTGTTTTTTACATGAAGAATAAAGGAACTACTAAATTAGATAGTTTGAACATAGTGGGATATGCTTATTATGAAAATGTTAAATGGCAGGCAGCTTCAACACATCTTGAACCTAATGCAGAAACTCAGGCTACACTAAATATCAAAGGATCAGGAATAGATAAATCTTCAAGTTATACTTTTGCAATTATGAATGGAGGAAATACTCTAAAAACGATAAAATTAACTTTAATAAAAAAGAAAGTGGACAAAATTACGGACAAAGATTTAAATCCTCTTTTAGACGGAGAAAAATATGGACTCGTACTGCCAACTCCTAAAAAGTCTTGTACAGTAACAATAAATACAAAAGGATTGACGGAAGAGCAGTTAAGATCTTTATGTTTAGTTTATAAAGGAGATACGATTAGCTTAACGGGGGAGACTACTCAAATAGAAATAGATGCAGATTATGGAGTAATAAATTCATTATATTTATATCAAAAAATAGGGGATCAGTATTCTTTAATTCATTCATGGACAGTAGAACAGCAACAACAAACAGTAACTTATGATATTAATGCACAGGATATAGATAACGATGGATATTTGGAATTAACAGACAGCAAAGACGAAGTTACAGTAAGTTTTATCATTCCTAAAAAAGGAGATATTACTTTACAGGGAATCGACAATGATAGGGATGAAAAAGCTCAGGATGTCAGATTTAAAAAGTATTTATTAAGTGAAGGCAAGTACAAAATTATTTTAGAAGCAAAAGGATACATTACTGTAATTCTTAAATTAGAAGTTGTGGGAATAGAAACTCCTACACCTACAACTTTACCACCTACAACTTTACCACCAACTACTTTACCTCCAACTACTTTACCACCTACTACGATGCCACCTATAAGAGAGTTACCATTAACAAAAAGAGGGATAGTGATTTTAGCAGGAATAATATTATTTGCTTTTGGAGTGTATTACAAACGAGATTTGATAAAAGAAAAAATTAAGAAACTAAAAGCAAAAAGAAAAAGGGATAAAATTATAAAAGAGAGAAATGAAGAAATCAAAGAAAATTTAAAGGAGAAACCAACAAAAGAGGAAGTTCTAAAAAAGATAGAGAAAATTGACATAAAGAGAGAAGGAACACTTACCAAAGAGCAAAAAATAGAATTGGAGAAAATGAAGAGAGAGTTAGATGAAATATAGAGGTGAATAAATATGAAATGTAAAAAATGTAAATCAGAAATTTATGAATTAATTATCCCAAATATTTTAACAAAAGATGCAACAATGGATCTTTTCCAACGTAAATGCGGAAGAGTTATCGCTATTGCACATTCAAATACACAATTTTGTTTATCAAGAGATATAGAGGTGTGATTTAGATGAAAATCAGAGAAGAGATAATAAAGAGAGGCTTCAAAATAAGGAAGTTAATAGGTGATGATTGGAACATACAAACATATATTGAGACCAAATTGAGGTGATAAATATGGAAAAAGAAATAGAGTATAAAGAATCTATAATAAAAAGATACTACTTAGATATACTAATTCCCGTAGGAGTGTTGGTCGTAGTAGTAGTCTTGATATATTGGCTGATATTTTAAAAGAATAGGAGGAGGCATATGGATAAAAAATTAAAAAAAGAAATAAAAGCAACGAAAAAAGATATAAAATATTACGATAACCAAATTAAAAAATATACTGCACTAAAAAACAAAGAAGTAGCATGGTTAGAGGAATTAGAGAAATACTCAAAAGAGCAAGAGGATTAAATGACAAATGAACAAGCAACATTAATAGACAATTCAAAAGAACAAAGAAAAAAGAAATTAAGGACAGCCATAGATATAGAGAAAAGAAAGAATGACCTATTCCAATATAAAGACAGAGAAGGAATGAAAGATTTTGTAGTTTTATTCTCAGGATTCTTTATAGAGGCAACAAAAGAACTTAGAGAATATTTTGGATTAAGCATAACAAAGAAACCAGTAGAAGGAGTCAAAGAATACAAACCACAGTTCATTAAACTAAGAAAAGAAGAAGATGTAAAAAGTTTAACTTTAGATAAAATACCTATTAGTGGGATGACAGCTTATTTGCTTTTCGGCTACTATGATGCTTTAAGAGCTAA
>Ga0209986_10002364_pt1 | contig 17290 bp, 15 predicted proteins | sample BlataG_FD_183168 | JGI IMG/M metagenome (GOLD analysis project Ga0209986, IMG submission 183168) | Deep subsurface microbial communities from Black Sea to uncover new lineages of life (NeLLi) - Black_00105 metaG (SPAdes) (version 2) | ecosystem: Environmental > Aquatic > Marine > Oceanic >...
ATTAAATGTTGGAATGGGACATTATTTAGATTTTAGTAATTCATTGCATATATACGGAGATACAGTAAAAGACCTGATAGATATGTTTAAAATAATGGAAAATCGTAACGAATTACAACCAAAAATTATTAAGAAGCTTAAAGAGTATAACTACTTGTAAATAAATAGATTGCTTTTTTCTTCCGATTTTATTTTTTCTTATAGACAGTTTTTCCGCGTATAATAGTTTCGATTACCTGAATTTCTTTTATTTGGTCTTTCGAAATTTCAAGAGGGTTTTTATCTAGAATTACTAAATCAGCCAATTTTCCTGGCTCAAGGCTTCCTTTTACATTCTCCTCAAAGGCTGCGAATGCACCATTAATAGTATAGGCTTTAAGCGCTTCTTCCATAGACAAACATTCTTCAGGGATAAACCCATTTCGATTTACTAACGCATGAAGTCCTAAAATAACGTCTGGATCTTCAACAGGACAATCTGAACCCGCAGTAAAAACAACACCAGCATCAACCACAGATTTTAATGGATAAGTATATTTACAACGCTCTTTACCTAATCTCTTTTCCAGCCATGTGTATTCAGAATTTATAAAAGGGGGTTGAGAAGAACAGATTAATCCTAATTCTTTCATGTCTTTAATAACGTCAGAAGTTAGCATAGAAGCGTGTTCAATTCTATGACGATGATCTTTCCGAGGGAATTCTTTTAAAAGTCTTTTATATAAATCCACAACAATTTTATTTCCCTTATCACCAATTGCATGAATTGCAATTTGGAACCCGAGATTGTGAGCAATTTTCATTCGATTATAAAGCGCTTCTTCGTCAATAACTAAAAAACCAATTTTCTCTGGTTGATCCGAAAATGGTTCGAACATACAAGCTGTAGCAGCACCAAAGGTACCATCTGCAAATAGTTTAGCGCAATTTACTTTGAATTTTCCATCTTCTTTTCCTTCATCTAGCGGTGGCTTCTTAATCCTTTTTATTTTTTTAGGGTTAATGGCGGAGACCATAAGATACCAATTTTGAAGAACTTTATCAATAATGGTTTTTAGAACTGGAATTTCCATAGCGCCTAATTCACCGAATTCACCACCTTTATCTAATTGCATAATACCATGAACGCTTGTGATTCCTTTACTTGCTATTAGTTCAAATGTTTTTTGAGCGATTTTTATAAAATCTTGAGGACTTGGAATTGAAATATGAGATATCAGTAAAGATATTGCGGTTTCTGAAATTATTCCAGTAAGTTCTCCTTTATTATTCTTACGGATTTCACCTCCTTCGGGAGGGATTGTATTAGCATCAATATTTGCTAGTTCTAACGCTTTACTGTTAGCAATTCCAATATGGTCATCGTATCTTAATATGAAAATAGGGTTTTCCAAATAGGCTTGATCTAAATCCCATCGATTTGGTAAAATTGGAACATCAAAATTTTCTTCCTTTAAACTCAGCCCAAGTATCCACTCTCCTTGCTTCTTATTTTTTGCCGTTTCTTTTAATAAAATTTGGAGTTCGTTTAAGCTCATTATTTTTGAAAGGTCAAGATTAAGCGAAAAAAAGAGAAATCCAATCGGATGAATATGCGAATCAATAAATCCCGGAAGCAATGTTTTTCCATTCAAATCTATTAATTCAATATTTTTTCCCATATTTTTCTTAACTTCTTCAAGGTCTCCGACTGCAGTGATTTTCTCATTATTGATTCCAACCGCTTCTGCAATTGGTTGGAGGGGATTTACGGTGATAATATTTCCTCCAAAAAATATCTTTTTATTAAAATTCATGTTTGCCATAGTGAATTTTACTTCTTTTTCTTTTTTAAAAATGAATATGATCACTTATTATAAAATATTATTTAGATATTTGTAATTTGTAAAGAGTTAATTGAAAGATAATTAATAAAGATGTCCAAAAGTTAGAAATAATGCAAAATCATTAAAAATATCAACTATGTTAAAAAAGATCTAAGACTGTTGATAATATTATTAGTATTAAAACTCTTTTAAATTAAATCGTTGAATATAGTGAATATAATTTTTATTTTATATCAAAATTAAAGTGAAAAAATCAATGGTTGAAATAGAAAAAACAGTTGGTGAAGAGGGTAAAGAATTAGTGATTCATAAGAAGGCTCCAAATCACGGGGCTATATTCAAAGAATTGATTGATATTGTGGGTGAAGAATATGTAATGGATAAGTCTGCAAGTTTATTTGTCTATTCGGGGGATATGACCGAAAATGTCCCCCATATGCCTGAATTTGTAGTGGCACCTATAACTGTTGATGAAATTCAAAAAATAATTCTTTTAGCTAACAGAGAAAGAATACCTGTAGTTCCATTCGTATCAGGTAGCAACTTAGGAGGTCTTACAATTCCGCTTGAGGGAGGAATTATCGTTGATCTGAAGAGAATGAATAAAATATTAGAGGTAAATGAGCGGGATCAGTATGCAATTATAGAAGCTGGAGTTACTTTCGCAGATATAAAAGATTATCTTGATAAAAATCATCCAAATTTAATTTTTACTTATACTTATGCTACACCAGCAGCAGGAGTCGTTCCTAACGTACTTTTAGAAGGACTTGTCACATTATCTGCAAAATATGGGACCACAGTTGCATTTATTAATGGTCTCGAGGCGGTACTTCCAACGGGTGAAATTGTAAAGGTAGGATCTTGTGCCACAAGCAAATATTGGTTTAGTCGCAATCCTCTGCCTGATCTAATCGGACTTTTTACTTCTTGGCAAGGTATGACTGGTATTGTTACTAAGATTGCGGTTCAACTCGATCCTAAACCCGCTTATACAGGTATTAAAATGATTATGTCAGATGAGATACACGAATCTTTTCAATTAATGGAAGAGTTAGGTAGAGCACAAATTTGTGATAATATCATCATGTTTAATTGGGGATTGGCTTTTGCGGTAATTCAAATGCCAAGAGAAATTGCTGGAAGTGAGAAAGATGAGTCTGCACCAACCATATATTTAGAAATGGATTACTCAGCGGTGAATACGATAAAAGAATTTGAAGCAAAAGGGGAAATTATAGAATCTCTTGCCAAAAAATATGAATGCGGTCTCTGGGACTATAAAGATGTAGGAGATGGGATAACTAAAGTTCTTGATGTCCCTATGACTTTTGCAGGATTATTTACTCACGGACCCGGTGGTTTAACTTGGATTGGTGCTTATGGTCCTTGCAGTCAGTATGAAACGGCCTGGAATGTTGCAAATGAAGTATTTTCAAGACATCCTAGATTTACTCCATGGCTTTATGCAAAAACTTTTAAACACGGACACTTTGGAGCGATGAGAACCCTCATTGGCTTTGATAGATCAAATGCAGAAGAAGTGAGAGAAACCAGAGTACTTATTAGAGAAATGGCAAAAGCGTTAATGGATATTGGATATATACCTTATAAGACGCCAGTAGAGATTGCTGAAATGGTATTAGAGAGAAGTGACCCAAATTTCGCACTATTCATGAAAAAGATTAAGAATGCATTAGACCCCAATCGAATAATGAATCCAGGAAGGTGGGGATTATGACTGAAATAGAAAATTGGACACATATGTGTACCAGATGTGGAACTTGCCATAATGTATACAAACTTAAATTATGGGAAAAAAGTATTCCTGATTGGTTAACAGTTTGTCCTGCAGGTGAAAAATATGGGTTTGAACCTTACTTTCCTAGTGGTAAAATGTGGATTGCCAGAGGAATAACTGAAGGAAAGTTGGAATTGGATGATCCTGAACTTCTAAAGATAATCTATAGTTGTACTTTATGTGGAAATTGCGAAAAGCAATGCCAAACAGATATACTTAAGGAGCATATAACAGATATAATTGAAACCTTGAGAGAGAGGGTTGTAGAAGCTGGATTAGGACCTATGCCGAAACAAAAGGAGTTTGGAGAATGGACTAAAAAAGAACACAACCCTTACTTAGAGTCTCATGAGAATAGATTGAGTTGGCTCCCATTCGATAAGTCCGAATTACCTGAGAAAGCAGATATAATATATTTTGTAGGTTGTACGTCTTCTTACAGACAGAAAAACATAGCATCGGCTACCGCAAATATTCTAAAAAAACTGGGTGTCAACTTCACAATTTTAAAGGATGAATGGTGTTGTGGTTCCCCACTACAGAGAACAGGACAATCCAAAATTGCAAGGGAGTGCGCGGAGCATAATATCGAGATACTGAAAAATGCTGGTGCCAAACGAGTTGTAACATCATGTGCTGGATGTTATAGAATGTTGGTCAAAGATTATAAAGAGAGATACGGGTTGGATTATGATTTTGAAATTATTCATTTCCCTGATTTCCTTTTGGATTTATTAAACAAAGGAGAATTAAAACTCGAAAAAAGTATTAACAGAACGATAACATACCATGACCCATGTCACATCGGACGACACATGGGAATATATGATTCACCCCGAGAGATGTTAGAGAAAATTCCTGGTATTAAGCTGGTTGAAATGGAGCGAATCAAGGAAAACGCTTGGTGCTGTGGATCTGGAGGAGGAGTAAAATCAAGTTTTAGTGATTTGGCGATGTTTGCTGCAAAAGAGAGATGTGATGAGGCTTTAAAAACAGGCGCACAAGCCCTAGTGTCCACGTGTCCTTTCTGTTGGCGGAATTTAAATGATGCAATAGAAGCGAACAACCTAAATTTAAAAATGTATGACCTTGTTGAACTTATTTGGGAAATCATTCAATAAAAAGAGATGATTAATATATAAAAATAGATCAAATCAAAATACATTTAAATATGAAAAGATCAAATCAATATACATTTAAATAAAAATAGATCAAATTCAATAAATTAATAAAAATATGAAAAAAGGGAAAAGAAATGTGTAGACACTGTGTCAAATTTGGAGATGGAACAAAATGGTATCTTAACCCAAAGAACTATACTAGCGAAATAATCAACAGTGAGTTGACAAAAGTAAAAATGGAAACTAATATGGTGGGCCAACTTCTTGGTTTAACAGGCACAATGCGAGAAATTGCCACTACCGCAAAACGTTTTCAATATGATGTAGGTTTTGGCGAACATATAGACGATGCTTTCCAAGATTTGAATGATGAAACAGCGCAAGCTCTTCGTGAAGGGTTCCCCGATCTTATTGATCTTGCTATTGGAGGACAGGTTGTTCCACTCGAGGACGCCGAGAAAATAATTGACTTAAGCCCAGGAGATATTTTCGTATTACCATGCCTATGCCGAAAATACTATGGTGGAAAAGAAAAAATGTGCTGTATGTTCCCCTCCCCAGGAGGGGATGAGTTACAAAAAAACACGTCTTGGGATACTCCAAATAAAATGGTTTCTAAAGAAGAGGCAAAGGAGATGTTAAGAGAATTAGACAAGGAAGGATTATTCCATGGAGTTTTTTGGTGTCCAGCTCCAATTCCATCTATGATCTGTAACTGTGAGTATCCTTATTGTATAGCACTCAGAGCCAGATTTCATTACGATGTGGTTGATACCTATAGAAAGGGAGAGTATATTTCCCTCGTAGATCCTAATAAATGTAACGGCTGTGAAGGAGCACCTCTCTGTCAGGCTAAGTGTACGTTTGGGGCTTTAAAATATTCGCCAACTAGTGGTAAAGTAAATGCAAATCAGTTTCAGTGTTGGGGTTGTGGTGTATGTCGCACGGCATGCCCAAACAATGCTATAACACTTATACCTCGTGAAGAAATTCCCCAATTAAAAGATGTGTGGTGAGGTGGAAAAAATGGTAACAATACGACCTATTATTAATTATGATAAAGCAAAATGTGGAGATCCAAGTGTTTGTCTTAAGTGTATAAGGACTTGTCCCTATAATGTACTTGCTTATAGACCCCCAGAACCTCCTGAACCACCCAATGCACCTACAGATTGGATTGTCGTCCCAACATGCCGCGTCATGTGTACTTATCCTACATGTAAATTGTGCATTGAAGCCTGCCCAAATGACGCTCTCAATATCTCTATTCCTGGGTAAATTTTCTAAAATTAATTAATTTTTTTTTTCTTTTGTGAGTACCCTTGACTAGTACGATAAACGTTAAAAGCCTTTGTGCTGCTACAGCAGCTTATTTTTCCTCACGGGGCTATTTTGTGAGGCGAGATTTCGAGACTCAAGGAATAAAACCTGTAGATATAATTTGTATAATGCCTAGGCTTTCTGATTTGAAAAAGAGAATTAAAAGTAAATATTTTGTACCTTCAGGTATTCTATATACACTAATAGATCAGGGGTGGAAATCCACCGAGGAGATAGTAGCAGAAACAGGTTCATCTATTCCATTTGCTAGCTCCGCATTAGATGAAATATCAAATGATGGATGGGTAGAAAAGAAAATTGAAAATGGTAAAGTTCTCTGGACACTTAAAGATTACAAGATTCCCTCTAAAGATTGTGTAATGGTGCATTGTAATTATAGAGAATGCATGGGATTCTTTAAGAATCTCAGCGACTTCGACGGATGCTATAATAAGATGTATTTTGTATTTCCCTATCCAATTGATGAGGAATTTATAGATTTATGCCATGAAAAAGGTGTAGGTATCCTGATTTTTTACGAAAGGTTAGGGTTTTTTAAAGAATTGCTTCCGCCAGAGTTAAAAATTGTCACTAACTTAAAGGTATATGCAAACCTCTGCGAAGTTATTATTAAGGAGAATCTTCTCTGCAGGTCAATAGATAGTATTTGAAAAAATATAAAAAGGGGAAAACCATGACTTCTCGAAAGGCAATAACATTATCAGTTTCTGGTAAAGGGGGTGCGGGAAAGACAACAATAACTGCATTATTATTGAAAATGTTATTGGAATCTGGTAAACAAGATATCCTTGTCATAGATGCAGACCCCGCTATGAACTTACCGAATGTTCTTGGGATTGAATTGGAGGGAAAAACTACTTTAGGGATGATTCTAGATAAGAAGAAAGATGAGTTAGAGTTAGGAACTCATTTCTACGGAAAACTTTTAGAGGGTGAAATCTGGGAGAGTATTATCAACCAGAATGGTTTTGATATGCTCATTATGGGACGAACAAAAGGTGAAGGTTGTTATTGCTCCCTTGATAGTTTTGCCGCCATAATAATTGAATCTCTAACCAAGATGTATGATTTTATTCTTATTGATTTCTACGCAGGATTTGAACATCTTAGCCGAAGAACCGACAGATTTGCTGATATCCTTTTAATTGTTACAGATCCATCTAAAATGGGATTTGGGACATCACGCCGCATTAAAGAACTAATTGAAGAAATTAATATATCATTCAAAGATGTCTTTTTGGTAGGAAATAGATTTAATGCAAAATTGGAACAACAACTTGCCAATTTTTCAAAAGAGATCGGAGTTAAATATGCAGGAATAATTCAATATGACCAGAATGTTGCAGAATTCAATTTGAAAGGTAGATCACTAATGCATATACCTAGAGATTCATTAGCATTTATTTCCGCAAAAAGATTTTATGAAACAATATTCAAAAAGTTTTAAATTCCACACGATTAATAAATAATTTGGAGAATTAATCAATAATTTACTTATAATTTTTACCGCATGAGCTTATTTGGTCCATCCATAAATATATAACGCTATTTAAAAAAAATCAAAATAAATTTATATATAAAAAGATGAAATTATTAAATAATTTTAGAATAAAAAGAATAACTAAAAAAAAAATTAGAATAAAATAAATAAAGACTATATTAATGGAGAATTGAATATGTATGGATATATGGGAAAGATTTTAAGAATAGATTTGTCGAGTGGAAAAATAACTGAAGAATTTCCTGATGAAAATACTTTAAAAATGTATTTAGGTGGGTCTGGACTAGCGACGAAATATCTTTTTGATGAAGTTAAAAAAGGAATAGATCCATTGGGTCCAGAAAACAAGTTAATATTCATGACTGGCCCTTTGACAGGAACTACATCTCCAAGTACTGGAAGATATAGTGTAGTCGCTAAATCTCCACTCACTGGTGTATGGGGACAGGCAAATTCAGCTGGTTATTGGGGGCGAGATTTTAAGAGATCAGGTTTTGATGGAGTTATATTCGAGGGTATATCGCCAAAACCAGTCTATCTTGTTACAGACGAGGGAAAAACTGAACTTAAGGATGCCAAGCATCTATGGGGTAAAAATACTTCAGAAACTACAAGATTGATTAAAGAGGACCTTGGTGGAAAGTTTAATGTATCTTGTATAGGTATTGCTGGAGAAAATCAAGTTAAATACGCAGCAGTCATGAATGATTGTGATGAGCCATACTATGGTCGAGCTGCTGGAAGATGTGGTATGGGAGCCGTAATGGGTTCAAAGAACTTGAAAGCAATTGCTTCAAGAGGGACAATAAAGATCGAAGTGGCTAATCCAGATCAATATAGGGAAGAAGCCAAGCAAAGGTATGAGTGGGTTAATCAGAGTTTATTGAAAATGACCATTGAAGTATATGGAACAGCTGCTGTGGTTGATATAACGAATAATTTAGGTGGGTTCCCCACAAAAAATTGGCAAACTGGTGTCTTTAAAGGTGCAGACAAAATAAATGGAACTACAATTAATGAAACAATTCTTGTCGAGCGAAAACCTTGTTTTGCATGTCCAATCGCCTGTGGACGTATTTGTGAAATTAAAGAAGGACCTTATAAAAGTAAAGGAGAGGGACCTGAATATGAATCACTAGGAGCTTTAGGTGCCATGTGTGAGGTCGACAATTTAGAGGCAATTACTTTGGCGCATTTTCTATGTAATGAGTATGGTCTAGACACGATTTCTACCGGAAATACAATTGGTTTTGCCATGGAGTGTTATGATAAAGGAATTTTGACCAAAGAAGACACGAGCGGATTAGAATTAAATTGGGGTAATGCAGATCTCATTATAGATCTTGTTCATAAAATAGGTAAAAGGGAAGGTATTGGAGATTTGTTGGCTGAAGGCACAAAAAGGATGGCAGAAAAACTGGGTAAAGATTCTATAAAGTTTGCTATGCAGGTTAAAGGTTTAGAACTTCCAGCCTACGATAGCAGAGCTGCTAAGATAACGGGGTTAGCATTTGCTACTGCAAATAGAGGTGGAGATCATATTACAGCTTACATAGAAGGTCCAGCTTTCTTAGCAATGCCTTTCTTAATCGTTGATGAGGCTGATATTGGAGATCCACTCCAAGAAATTCCGGAAACGACTAAAATTGTCAAAGAATTTGAAGATGCATTTGGTGTTTTTGATGCTATCGGTGGATGTAAATTTATGGGAATGGTTTTAACTGGAGAAGATTGGGCATCCTTGATAGCGAAGCTTATGGGCTATGAATTTACTGAAGAAGACTTTAGAAAAACAGGTGAAAGAATCTATAATCTTGCAAGAATTTTTAATATAAGAGAAGGGATAACTCGATCTGATGATACACTTCCACCACGTTTATTAGAGGAACCAATGCCCGAAGGACCTGCTGAAGGACAAGTAGTTAATTTAGACCCACTCTTAGACGCTTATTACGAGTATCGAGGATGGGACAAGAATGGTAAACCAACTCCTGAGAAATTAAAAGAACTCGGATTAGATTGGGTTATTAATCAAATTTAATAGAGATAAAACTTAAACATCTGATATAAAATAGGTGAAACGTTTGGTTGAAGAAAAAAAAATAACATACGCTGATAAACCTTGGTTTAAAAGCTATTTCGTGGGACCATCCAAACTCCCAAAAACCATGGAGCCATATCCTAAAATGTCTGTTTACCAGTTTCTCGAAGACGCTGCAATTAACTATCCTAGCAATGTTGCATGCGTCTATTTAGATAAGGAAATAACTTATGAAGATTTAAAGGTCGATGTGGATAAGCTAGCAACCGCATTTGCGGATTTAGGTGTGAAGAAAGGTGATAAAGTTGCAACAATTCTTCCAAATTGTCCCCAGTTCATAATATGTGATTTTGCAATAATGAGATTAGGGGCAGTGCATGTTCCACTTAGTATATTACACAAAGCTCCCGATGTGTTGTACGAACTAGATGAATCTGGAACTGAAACAATAATCTGCTCTTATCGGCGTCTCAAGCTGGTTAATGAAATAAAAGATAAAACAAAACTTAAGACATTAATTTATACACCTACAAAATTATTTCCTGATTATTCTTTACCTGAAATGAAAGAAGTATCTGGTGCTTATCTACTAGAAGACTTAATAGAAAAATATGAGCCTAAACCTCCAAAAGTTGAAATAAATCCCACAGAAGACTTGGCACTATTGCCATTTACTGGGGGCACAACTGGAATCCCTAAAGGCACCATGCAAACTCATTACAACATCACCACAAATGTGATTCAGACATTACATTGGATGATGCATCCTTTAACATCGGCAGTTAAGGGAAAAGCTTCTTTAGTAATATGCGTTCCGATTTTCCATCAATATGGACATTGGGCTCTACATGCCTCCATTTCTTGGGGTATTCGCATATTTTTAATGGATCCAAGAGATATTGATAAAATGATTGAAATAATAAAAAAATATCGTCCTTTTATGATCATTGGCGTTCCTACCCATTTTATGTTATTTCTTACTAAGGATATTAAGAGATTGCCAGTTTTTTTCTTTTCTGCTGCTGCTGCTCTTCCTGAAGAGGTTGCTAAAAAGTTTGAGAAGAAAATTGGAGTTCCAATGGGTGAAGGCTATGGTGCGACAGAAACAACGGGGGGTACTCACTTAAATCTTACAGCACTTTCAAAAGTTACTGGATTTGTTTCAAAAGTTAAAAGATCTATTGGAATACCAGTTCCTGATACGGAAGTTAAAATTGTAAACCATGAGACTGGTGAGGAAGTCCCAATTGGGGAAACCGGTGAAATATGGATCCGTGGTCCGCAAGTAATGAAAGGTTATTGGCCAACGCCAGGTAAAGGTTTAACCGAAGATGGGTGGCTTGCTATGGGTGATATTGGAAAAATGGATGAAGATGGCTTTTTCTACATCGTTGACCGTATCAAAGATATGATTAATGTATCAGGGATGAAAGTTTATTCGAGGGTAGTGGACGATGTTTTATATGAATATCCAGGTGTCAGTGAGGTAGGAGTTATTGGAATTCCAGATCCAGACCGCCCAGGAAGTGAAAGGGTAAAAGCTTTCATAACATTAAAACCAGAGTTCGAAGGTAAAGTTACTTCTGAAGAAATAATTGAATACTGTAAAGAAAAGCTTCCACCATACGCTATACCGAAGTCTGTTGAGTTTAAGAAAGATCTGCCTAAGACCCTTGCTATGAAAATCTTAAAGAGAAAACTCAGAGAAGAAGAAATAGATAAGATGAAAGCGAGAGGAGAAATTAAATAATAATCACGAATTAATTTTTCAATCGTAGTTATCAATTCAAAAATTTCTTTTATTTTTTTATTTAAATTACTAATGATAATAAAAATAATCATAATCTTCAATATATATGAATCCTGCATCACTTTCAGTTGATGGAAATGATATAAATGACCTTATATAGGATCAAGGTAATAGTAAAATTCTTTCTCCAATTTAGAGACTTTTTAAAAAAAAGTAAAATAGAAATTGAACTTGAAGAAGGAGCAGATATTTTCCAGGTTTTGGAGTCCATTTGTAATTTATATAATTTACGAGAGAAAATATTTAACGAGAAAAACGAACTTAGACAATGGATTAAGATATTGAAAAATGGAAGACAAATCGAATTTTTAAATGGCATTAGAACTAAACTTAGGCATGGAGATGTAATAGCACTGTTCCCACCTACAACTGGTGGATAATATTATTTAAGTAGTTTTATAGATAATATCGTTTTTTATTTTTTATATAAAAACAAAATTATTTAATAGAATCAAATCTAAAATAAATTTAATAAAATCAAAAAGCTAAGAAATTTAAAGTAAATAAATATTCAAAACTTTAACTTAAAAAAAAAGAGAGTGAATGTTATGGCAAAATTTGCTACAGATGAGTGGGCTGAACAATATGCTAAAGCACTTAATGAAAACGAGGATTACAGGGCAGCGGCTGGACCCAAAGGTTTTCCACCCGATGGGTGGGAAGGAGATTATATTTTTGTAGTTGAGCCAGGTGGAAATTTAGACCATAAAATAGAAATGTGGATAGGACTATACCATGGTGATTGTACCGGAGCTAAAATCTTAAAAGAGGGAGATAAAACTCAACTTGTAAAACCAGGAGAAAAGGCTCCAGAAGGCATCATTGGAGTTGAATTTATCTATTCTGCAACCTATGATAACTGGGAAAAGATATTAAAGAAAGAATTGGATGCTGTTAAAGCGTTGTTGAAAGGACAAGCGAAACTCCAAGGTGATATGGCAAAAGTATTAAGGGCTACAAAAGCTGCAAAAGAGATGGTAAATACATCAGCTAATATCGATACACAATATTGGTAAATTATAATTTTTTTTTTTATTTTACATTTTCTTAATTCGTGTTTTGTAAATTAGTTTTGAATAATAGATGTTATTACAAAATTAAGATTAGCCTAATTAAGTCAAAATTTCTTTTTCAAAAATAAAAAAAAGTATTAAGAAATAAAAAAGTGAATGAAATTTTTTTTTTTTACTTAATCTTATCTAAAACCAAAATTTTCGGAAGTTTTAATAAAATCCCGAGATGACGCTTCCCATCGCTTCCCTTTTCAAATCGTAATTTTCTATATCCAAACTCATTTTTTTTAGCTAACATGTGTAATGTTGAATATTCGCCGCTAATAAAAGACATTATATCTTCTGGAGCTGCTTTTAATAACAAATCATAATCATCTAATTTATCTCTTGAGAAAGTAAAAATTCCATTTTCTGCCATCAAACTGGTCCAAAAGTAGTAATCCTTTTCAATTTGAAAGCCAATATTTATTCTCGCCTTAAATTTATTAAGTTTCTTTAAATTTTTAGGATTTTTTCGTTTATCTTCTATTACACTATCAAATACATCTTTTAAAGTTGAAAATAACGTTTCCTTTTGAGATTCATCCATAATTATTTACCCAAATCAGATATTTTTAAGTTGTTTTATTTTAATTTTCTTTTGAATAAAAATTTAAATTTACATCTATATAAAAATTGTTTTAATTTATCTCCGATTTTCCGAAATGAATAATAAATTCTTTAATTGAATATCCTTGATTTAATTGAACTTGAATTTATTTCTTTATTGTTGCCACTTCGGCAATGAATTCAACATTTTTCTTTACTTTACGTTCCCAATATTGCGGCTTATAGGCAGTAAATTTCTGACTGGAATTAAAATTCAAAAAATTTTTGGAAAGATTTTTTTGGTATTTTCCAAAATCTGAGATTTTAGGTCATTAACAGGAATTTTCTTAATTTTAGATATTTGATTTAACACGCCTGGAATCATTGAGGGAGCTCCAGTTTGATTATAATATCTGACTGGTCCATCGCTTTCTAATAAAAGATTCGAAGAATCACAAAGTTCTACGGTTTTCTTAACAGGAGGTGAATATTCAATTGCTGGGGTTACTGAAAAAAAGTAACCTCTATCCAAACCAGCTTTTACTAGATCTTGTGGTCCAGAATACCAGTGAATGTTAATATTAGGTAGATTAAAAGTGGGTAATATTTCGAATACTTCCTTTTCAGCTCCTTTCACATGTAAATTTACAGGTAATTTAAATTTTTGAGCTAGTTCCAGCATAGTTTTAAATATTTTTTCCTGCAGAGGCCATAATGTATTATCTTTAACAAAATAATGGTCCATCCCAATTTCTCCAATTGTACATAGCTTTTCACTATTGATGGTAATAAAATCAATAATCTCATCCAATTCTTTATGAATATTTTTATTTTCTTGAACTTCTTGCGGATGGATTCCAAGAGCTGGGTATACAACATCAAATCTTTCACTAAGATCTATGATCCTTTTCTGACTTACAGCGCTCATGGCAACAGCAATTATTTTCTCAACACCCACCTGTTGAGCATCTGAGATAATATCTTCAGGGATTAAATAAAGATTCATATGACAATGGACATCAATTAACATTAGTAATCTCTATACCTCCTTACGGCGTCAAACATAGCCACAATATTTTCTGGAGGGACTTCAGCGGTAATATTGTGAATATTAGTGGCTACATAGCCCCCATTGGGTTTAAAACAATTTATATTATATCTTACTTCTTCGGTGATTTCTTTTGGTGTTCCAAACGGAAGCGTTTTTTGGGTATTACAAAGACCACCCCAAAAAGTAATTATATCTCCGAATCTCTTTTTCAGACTGCAAGGTTCCATATCATAGGCTGAGATTTGAACGGGGTTATAGATATCATAACCGATATCTGCAAAATGTGGTATAAATAAGGAAGCTGACCCGCAACAATGATAATTAATCTTCACATCAGCGAGTTCATGAATCTTCTCGGATAACTTTTTTTCTATTGGTTTGATAATAGTTTCATATATTTTTATATTCATTATTGGTCCTGCTTGTTCTCCTAAGTCACCATTTATACACACGACATCCAGAAATTCTCCGACTTCATTTAAATATGTTATATTATAATCAATCCAATATTTTAACAAACCCTCCATCGCAGCAATTATTAATTCTGGCTTTGTTAGTAAATATCTTAATGCTTTTATAAAACCAAACAAAAATGTAGTATATTCATAAATACATCCAGTAACAGGAGTTACTAAAGCAAAGTTAGTTTCTTCATAAAGTTTTTTAGCGTATTCCTTCAATCCCTTAAAAGGTGTTTTATCTTTACCATCAGGCCATTCGTAATTTTCTATCTCCTGCACTGTTTTAAAATCTTCAAAAGGATGAATCACCGGATCATAATATAAAATATCTTCATTTTCCGCATCATTCCCCCAAAAGACTCCGAATTGATCGTATATCCCAACATATTTTCCTTCTTGCTCAGGTTGGAAATCAACATTTAATAGAGTATCAAAAGGACGAATATAACGAGTATCAACCTCAAATCTTTCTAATAGTTCTTTGCAGGGAAAAGCAATTTGCTGTATGAAATCTGAATATTGCATATTTTTATCTTCAATTTCGAGGTAATCTAATAGTTTTTTATATGCTTTAATGTGAATACTAGATTGATTACCACCTAAATCTATAGGAATTTTATCTGGTTCCTTGTGGTTAAGGGCTGTATTTAACCTTTCCCTAGAATTCATATGATTATTTATTAATTCTATTATTTCTTATTAAAATAATTAGATCCCATTAATTTAAAATTAATGGGAAATATCTTTCCCAAAATAATATATGATTAATTCAAACCAATCAATCAAACCTTCTTCTATTGAAATGCCATCAGTATCCAAAATTTTTCAATATTCATCTATTTTTGTCTGTCTCTTATATTCATCCTTTTTTCTTAAAGATTCAAACTCCGGGTCTTCACTTGATAAATGTCTTATATTCTTATCCTTTAAGTATTGCATAAATTCTGCGGTCTTATAAGAATACTCTTGATCTAAAATATCTCTACTTTCCATAGCCCATTTTGATAATTCTAAACGTGCTTGTGAATCGTATAATGCTAAAGATGCTAAATGAATTGACTCACGGAATTTTTCTAAAATTTGCCCTTCATACCCAAAAAACTCAGCAAACTCTTCTGGACTTAAAATTTTTACATTTTTTGAAAAAGGAATATCCAGATTTCTCGGGAGCTTATTGCTCCTTTTCTTACTTAATAAAGAAACCAAAAACAACCATTTTTCCCTTCCGTGATACCCCTTTCTACATTTCTTTTCTATACTTCTTTCTGAAAGACTAAGAAGATAATCGATATTAATCAATTTAACATTTTTGGGAATAGTCAGAACGTTTTGTTGAGATTCAATTTCTATCCTAAAAATATCATCACGACCAATACTGTTATCAGGTCGACGTTGATTATCTTGGATAGTTGTAGATGCTTCCCAAAAGGAATTACAATGTTTCTTCCGAGAGTTTCTTATAAATAGATCTTCTTGAATTATATGGGATCTTGTTCCCACTTCCGTAACAATATCAATATAGTTAGGAATTAAGTTAAGAGACTCCTCAGTTTCGATTAAAGAGATTTTTCGTTGTCCTAAGGCGCATATTAACGAACCATATCCATATTTCGCCATTTGTTCTTTAGTAGGCGTTTGCTTATCGTTTAAAGAGATCCCTTCAAATTTTTCAAGGCTTTCTTTTACATTCTTTATTGCATCCATTAAATATTTGGGAGCTGAGTCTTTATTTAATTCTTTCCATTTTTGAAAGTCTCTATTAACATCCAGACCCAACTTAATTAATTCTTCATTATAAGCAAAACCTTTCCTTTGCATAGCTTTAAGCAAGCCGCCAAACCCATAATTCTTCATATGTCTAAGCGCAGGAGTCTGATTTTCTTTTAAAACGACTCCCTCATGTTTTTTCAGATTCTTCTTAACCTGTTCTATAGAATTTGTTAGAATTTCGGAGATAGTCTCTTTATTTACGCCCTTCCACTTAGTTATATCTAGATTAATTTTATAGTTTAATTTCTTTAACAGTTCTGTATATGAAATTGCTCTCCTTTGTAATGCATATATTAAATCTCTATAACCATATTTTTCCAATTGAGAAATTGTTGGTGCTTTATCTTCTGTAAGACCTATTCCTTCATACTTCTTTAATCTTTCCTTTACGTCATTGATAGCTTTGTTTATAAACTCTAAAGCAGTTTTTTGATCAAGGTCCTTCCATTTATAAAAATCATAATTAACCTCCAGTCTTAATTGTTTTAACATATCATTGTAAGTTTTTCCCTCTACTCTAGAAATAGCCTTTAATAGACCTCTATATTTGTATTTCCTTAGATCATCAACAGTAGGTGCTTCATGTTCTCCTAATATCCTTCCCTCATCTTCTAATAAACGAGATTTTACATCGATAATTGCATCCATAAATATTTTGGGGGCTGTTTCTTTATTTAAACCACTCCATCTAGTTGGAAAACGTTCATTATACAATTTTAAATTACCCTTGTAAATATCTCTTAAAGTGATAGTTCCAATAGATTTTGGAGTAATAAAATAACCCATATCTCTAATCACCTTCGCGATATCTTTCTGTATATATAGTATTTAGAAAAAATTTTTTTGGTTAAAAATTGTATTATTTTTAATATTATCCCTCCACCTTTATATACTTTTCAAAATTGCAGAGATTTTTGATCTTACCGTTTGAATCTCTTGCCCTCCTCAATGCGCTCGTTAAAGCCC
>Ga0209986_10002365_pt1 | contig 17287 bp, 14 predicted proteins | sample BlataG_FD_183168 | JGI IMG/M metagenome (GOLD analysis project Ga0209986, IMG submission 183168) | Deep subsurface microbial communities from Black Sea to uncover new lineages of life (NeLLi) - Black_00105 metaG (SPAdes) (version 2) | ecosystem: Environmental > Aquatic > Marine > Oceanic >...
CAAATTTTAACCCTTAGTCCAATTAGCCGAATGAGTTTTGAGTTTTCAACTAAAAACTTCAAAAGTAATTTTTTGGCTTCCGCTTCTAAAATTTTCAAATCACTGGTTGAGTCTCCTAAGGTTTTTGATTTAGTATGAGTTTCAAAACCAGAAAATCGGCAAATAACAGTTAGGGTTTTGAAAGAAAAATCATTAGCTAAAAGTTCTTGATGAATGTTTTTAATAATTTTTTCAAAAGTATTAAAAATAATTTCTGGATCCCGAGTATCTTTTTCAAAAGTATGCTCTTTGCCAATAGATTTTATAATTTCCTCTGGACTCACTGATTCTTCATCAATACCTCTGGCTTTTTCATAAATTGTCTCCCCTACTATTCCAAACATATTTTTAAGTTTTAATTTTGATAGTTTTTTGAGTTCTTTAATTTTGTTTATTTTAAGATTTCGCAAAACTTCAGCAGTTTTTGGGCCAATTCCTGGTAAATCTTCAATATCTAATGGCTCAAGAAATTTTTTAACCTGATTTGGCTTAATTATTAGCAAACCATTCGGCTTTGCTTTATTAGTTGCCATTTTGGCAATTAATTTATTAGGACCAATGCCAACTGTGGCCGTTAATTTTTCTTTCTCTAAAATTTCTTTTTTTAGTTTTTTAGCTAAATTTTCTGCCTTTTGGTAATTCTTTAAAAAACTTATATTCAAATAGGCTTCGTCTAAACTAGCTATTTCCCAAGTTTTTGAATATTTTTTAACAATTTTCATTATCTTTTCGGAAACTTTTTGATAAAGTTCCATATTCACTGGCAAAAATATAGCTTTAGGACAAAGCTCAAAAGCTTTGGAAATCGGCAGGGCAGACTTAACACCAAACTTTCTTGCTGTATAAGAAGCGCTACTAACTACTCCTCTACCCCTTCCTTCTTTAGGATCAGCTCCAACAATGATTGGCATTCCTCTAAACTGAGGGTTCTCTCTTTCTTCTATTGTGGGGAAGAAGGCGTCCATATCTATGTGTAAGATGATTCTCTGCATACTCTTATTTTAACATTTCTAATTAAAAACTGAGCCGGCTTGAAGATGTGGCTCAGTTCTTCTCTTTTTCATCAAGAAAGAGCTAATGGGAGAGAGCTAATAAGCGGCGTTCAAACAGTCCTCTAGAATAAATTTAGTTGTCGCTCGTCGGAAATCTCTCCGGATTTGGATTGTCCAGACCGAGAAGGGCTGCTTTCTTCTAGAATAAGTTTTAGCACAGCCAGCTTATTTTTTTCTCTAATCTGGCAAAAAAAATTTCTTTTGCCTTTTCCGATTTCAGTTATCAACACAAAAACGCCTAGGGATTCTAAACCCATTGTCCACCTCCTTGTTTTCTAAGATTCTTCTCAAATAAAATTGATAAGGAGCTGCTCCTCCTTTTGTGCCCCCGACGCGATTTGAACACGTAACCATCACCTTAAAAGGGTGCTGCTCTACCAAGTTGAGCTACGGGGGCGTTATATCCCCTCTTTTTTTAATTCTTCTAATAGTTCTTTTTGTTTCTTAGTCAATCTTTTTGGCGTTTTAACAACCAATTCAACATACATATCACCTTTGCCATAACCGGAAAAATGAGGAATTCCTTTATTAGAAATTCTTAAAATTTTTCCAGATTCAGTGCCAGCGGGAACTTTTAACAAAGCTTTCTTGTCTTCCAAGGTTGTTATTTCAACTTCATCTCCTAAGGTGGCCTGAGAAAAAGAAATCGGGGTTTTAAAATATAAATCATCTCCTTTTCTCTTGAAAACCGGATGCGATTTCACAAAAATTCTAGCGTATAAATCTCCTGACCTACCTCCCTTTCTCCCTGCCTCACCTTTTCTCTCCACTTTTATTACCTGATTGGTATCTACTCCAGCTGGAATAAAAATTTTAATATCCTCAGTTCCTCTTACCCTTCCTTCGCCTTTACAAACATTGCAGGGTTTCTCGGGTCGATATCCTTCTCCTCCGCATTCCGGACAAGTAGTAGCTCTGGTAAAAGAACCGAAGGGAGTTTTTTTGATTTGTTGAACCTGACCGGTCCCTCGACAAGAAAAGCATTCACTGATTGAAGTTCCTGGCTCAGCACCAGTCCCCTGGCAACGAAAACAAGAAGTCATTTTAGCTAAAGTTATTTCTTTTTCCTTGCCTTCTAGAGTATCCTCCAAAGGAATTTCTATCTCAATTTCAATATCTTTCCCTTTCTTCAAATCTTTTCTTCTCTGGGGCTGGCCAAATCCAAAAATTTCTTCCATCATTTCTCCCAAATCAAATTCAAATTCCTCACCAAATTTTCCTCTACCAAATCCGAAATCAAAACCTTCAAAACTGGGGGCTCCTTCAAAAGCTCGACCAAATCTATCATACTGAGCTCTTTTTTCTTGGTCAGAAAGAACCTGATAGGCTTCTGCTATCTCTTTAAACTTTTTCTCATCCCCTCCTTTATCTGGATGGTGTTTATGGGCAAGTTTCCGGTAAGCTTTTTTGATTTCCTCTGGGGAGGCGCTCTGGGAAATACCCAATATTTGATAGTAATCCTTTGCCATGATTATTTTTTCTCTTTATACTCTCCCTCCTCGGCCTGGGGACCTTCTTCTTTCTTCTCACCTGGTGTTTTATATAGCTCTGCTCCGATTTTTTGAATAGCCAGAGAAAGTTCCGAAGTTTTATTTTTTATCTCTTCTATATTATCACTATCTTTAACTTTCTTCAAAGCTTCAATTTTTTCTTCAATTTCCTTTTTTGAATCTGGAGAAATTTTATCCCCGGTCTCTCTCAAAGTTTTTTCAGTAGTATAAATCAGATTATCGGCCAGATTTTTAGCTTCAATTAATTCCTGTTTCTTCTGATCTTGGGCAGCATGGAGCTCGGCTTCTTTCTTCATTTTCTCAATTTCTTCTTTTGATATTCCAATGGAACCTTCAATTCTAATTGATTGAGCCTTACTGGTTGCTTTATCTTTGGCCGTAACGTTCAGAATGCCATTAGCATCAATATCAAAGGTTACCTCAATCTGGGGAATTCCTCGGGGAGACGGAGGAATGCCATTCAACATAAACCTTCCTAAAGTTTTGTTATCGGCGGCCATTGGTCTCTCCCCCTGTAAAACGTGAATTTCAACTGATGGTTGATTATCAGCCGCAGTAGAGAAAATTTGGGTTTTTCCAGTAGGAATAGTAGTGTTCTTTGGAATTAAAACAGTATCTACTCCTCCTAAGGTTTCAATTCCCAGAGATAAAGGAGTGACATCTAAAAGTAAAACCTCTTTAACCTCTCCTTGTAAAATTCCAGCTTGAATGGCTGCTCCAATTGCTACTACTTCGTCAGGATTAATTTCTTTGCAAGGTTCTTTAGCAAAAAGATTTTTAATTTCTTCTTGGATTTTTGGCATTCTGGTCTGTCCTCCCACCAAAACTATCTCTTCAACATCTTTTGGATTAAGTTTTGCCTCTTTTAAAGTTTGCTTAACTAATTCAATTGATTTTGAAATATAATCTGAAACCAAATCTTCTAATTTAGCCCGACCCAATTTGTAATAAAGATGTTTGGGACCAGCAGCATCAGAAGTAATAAAGGGAAGATTAATTTCGGTTTCTAAGGTGGTGGATAACTCTATTTTTGCTCGCTCAGCAGCTTCCTTAATTCTTTGTAAAGCTAAGGGGTCTTTTGACAAATCAATTCCCTGTTCTTTTTTAAATTCCCCAACTATCCAATCCATAACTCTCTGGTCAAAATCGTCCCCGCCAAGATGGGTGTCGCCGCCGGTTGCTTTTACTTCCACCGTATCTGGGCCTGCATCTAAAATTGAAATATCAAAAGTTCCTCCCCCAAAATCATAGACCACAATTTTCTTTTCTCCTTTTTTAGTCAATCCATAAGCTAAGGCAGCAGCGGTTGGCTCATTAATAACTCTTCCGACCTTAAATCCAGCAATTTCCCCGGCTACTTTAGTAGCTTTTCTTTGAGAATCGTCAAAATAAGCCGGGCAAGTGACAATGGCTTCATCAATTTTTTCTCCAAGTTTTTCTTCAGCATCTATTTTCAATTTTTGTAAAATCATTGCCGAAATTTCTGGAGGTTTGTACCACTTATCTCCCATTTTCACTTCTACTCCACCATCAGAAGATTCTTTAATTTGGTAAGGTAAAAGTTTTTTATCTCTTTGAATTTCGGGGTCAGAGTAACGACGACCCATCAATCTTTTAATTGAAAAAATAGTATTTTGAGGATTAGTAATCTGTTGTCTTCTGGCAGTAATCCCCACCAATCTTTCAAGGTTCTTGGCCAAAGTAACAACCGAGGGAGTGGTTCTTCCCCCTTCTTTATTTTCAATAATTTTCGGCTGGCCAGCTTCAACCACGGCCATTGCCGAAAAAGTTGTACCAAGATCAATACCTAGTATTTTAGGCATATTTCAAATAACAAATAATAGATAACAATTTATAAATTAAAAATTATAAACGACCTTTTATTTACTTATTTTCACTTTAGCAGGTCTGACGACCTTGCCATGGATTGTATAACCTTTTTGGGTTTCTTCAATTATTGTGCCAGATTCTTTATCTTTTGCTTCTACTTCTTCTACCACTTCTTGAAAATTGGGGTCAAACTTTTCGCCTGTTGTTTTTATTTCTTCAATCCCCTGATTTTTTAAAAAATCTTGAAATTGAGTTTTTATTTGTAAAATTCCCTCTAAGAGCTTGTCGTTTTTTTTGTCATCGGGAATTTCCTTTTCAGCTTTCTCAAAATTATCTAAAATTGGTAAAATTTTCGAAATTAAATTTTCATTACCATATTTTAAAATTTCTTTTATCCTTTCCATTTCTTCCTTTTTATAATTCAGGAAGTCAGCCCTGGCTCTCTGCCAGCCAGCTAAATATTCATCCTTCTTTTTTTGGCAGTCTTCTAGTTTTTTCTTTAAATCTGGAGTCATTTAATATTTTTCTAATAACTTTATTAAAGAATCAATTAAGCTGATATTCTTTTGGTAGGCCATTCTTTTTGGTCCTAAAATAGCCAGTACCCCTTCTTGTTTTTTCGGAAAATAACACCGAGATATTATTGTACTAAAATCTCGAGCCTTGGAAAAGGGGTTCTCTTTCCCAATGTAAATTTTAATTCCCGAATTTATTTCTAAGTTAATAATATTTTCTTCAAAACTTTTAAGAAGTTTAGTAAAATTAGAAATATATTCAGTTTCTTTAAATTCTGGCTCTCCCAGAATTTCCTCCCAGCCTTCTTTCCAAAGAAAATCTTTATCAAAAAGATAGCTCAAAGCTAAACTGGAGGAAGCTGAAGCTAAATTTTTAGTCAGCAATTGGGTAAATTTTAGGGAGTCATCAATTACTTTCTCGATTTGCTCAAATTCCTCAAAAAATTTTTTATCATCAAAATCCCTAAAATTTGATTCAATAATATTATCAACAAAAAAGCGATAACCCTTATCAGTGGGAATTCTGCCAGCCGAAGTATGGGGCTGATATAAAAATCCGGTCTCAGTTAATTTTTGCATCTCAATTCTAACGGTGGCCGGACTTATTCCAAAATTATACTTTTTCTCCAGCCCTTGAGAACTTACTGGTTGAGCTGAGGCGATATATTCTTCAATTATCTTATCTAATATTAAATTTTGTCTCTCAGTAATGGTCATTGGTCTCGCATCTATTATATCAAACCAAAATTAGCAGTCAAGACTTGAGAGTGATAACAAAGTAATCCTCTCGCTTTTTATCTAGATATGCTAAAATAATCTAATGGCTAAAAGGAAGGTTCTTATATCTTTGTTAATCATTTTAGCAATAGCTTCTTTTTTTAGGTTATGGCAATTGGATAGTCTTCCGGCCGGGCTTTTCCCCGATGAAGCAGCTAATGGTCAGGATGCTCTTTTAATCTTAAGCGGCCAGCATAGTCCTTTTTTTGAACGGGGTTTAGGAAGAGAAACATTATATTTTTATTTACTTGCTGGAAGCATTGGCTTATTTGGAATTGGCGTTTGGCAAATTCATATTATTTCTGCTTTAATCGGAATTTTAACTGTTATCGTCACTTGGCTTTTAGCTAAAAGATTATTTAATGAAAGAGTGGCTTTTTTAGCAAGTTTTTTCTTAGCCACCTCAGCCTGGCATACTACTCTTTCTCGAACTGGATTTCGAGCCATTTTAATCCCTCTCCTTTCAACTTTGTTCTTTTACTTTGTTTATTTAGCTTTTAAAGAAAGTTCCAGAAAAAAGCGGACATTGTTTGCAATCTTAGCCGGCCTTAGTCTTGGTCTGGGATTTTATACTTATATTTCTTTCCGGGCAATGGTAATAATTATCGGACTGTTAGCGATTATAATTGCTATAATAAATCGAGGAATTTTAAAAAAATTTTGGCGGGAAATAGTTATCGGTTTAATCGCGACCTCATTAATTCTAACTCCTTTAATTGGATATTTTATTAACCATCCGGATTCCTTTGTTGGTCGAGCTGGCTCCGTTTCTATTTTTAATCCGGATTTAAACCAGGGTGATGTGTTAGGTACTTTTTTTGAGGTCTCAAAGAAAACTTTCTGGATGTTTTTTACTGAGGGTGATTTAAATTGGCGGCACAATGTTTCAGGATTTAGCATGCTCAATCCATGGATTGCTTTCTTTTTTGCTCTTGGTTTTCTTTATTCCCTCGCAATTATCGTTTTGGTTTTTTTGAAACGGAGTTTATTTCAAAAAAATGAATCATCTCAATATTGGTTTAAATATTTTTTCCTAATTATTTGGTTTTTGGGAATGCTGGGTCCGGAATTGTTGAGCGCCCAAGCCATTCCCCATGGCCTTAGAGCTATTGGAGTAATACCGGTGGTATTTTTCTTCCCAGCTTTGCTGCTTGATTTTTTCTGGCGAAGAATTAAGCCCTCCCTTAGTTTAAAAAGTATTAAAGTTTTTCTCGGTCTTGTTTTAGGATTTGTCTTGGTAACTATTTTACTTTATGACTACAGTTTATATTTTGGAATTAGTGCTAATTCTCCGGGATTTTACTATGCCTATCGTTCTGATTTAACTACGGTTAGCAATTATCTAAACGAACGTAGTCTTAAAGAAAACACTTATTTAGTTTTAGATGAATACTCAGTCCAAACTCCGGATTTTTTAACTGCTAAAAATAATCAGCCCTATCTTTTAGTTGACCCTGCCACCAGTTATCAAACTAAATTGCAACCAGGTGACCAGATTATTTTCACTCAATCAACAATCTTTGATACTAAAAAATTTGAAGAGTATCATCCAGAGACTAAAATAATACAGCGAGAGTTTAATCAATTTAGACAGGAAATTATGCGCGTTTATGAATACTAAAAAAATAATTTTATTGTTATTTCTGGTTTTAATAGTAACTATAGGATTTGAGCTTTATAATCTGACTGCCATATCTTTATGGCATGATGAAGCCTTTTCTGCTCTTTTGATTCAATATGACTTTAAAGAAATGATGTATCGAATCGGCTTAGATGTTCATCCACCATTTTACTATATTATTTTAAAGGGGTGGGATTTTCTTTTCGGAAATTCTTTGTTTTCTTTACGCGCATTTAGTGTCTTTTTCAGCGCCTTAACAGTTTTGGGTGTTTATTTATTTGTTAAAGAAGCCTTTAAAAACAAAAAGTTTGCTCTTTTTTCTTCAGCCCTGGTTGCTTTTAGTTCTTTCCAAATCCAATTCGCCATGGAAGCGAGAATGTTTACTTTGGGTGCTTTTTTAATCGTTCTTTCCAGTTTCTTTCTTCTAAAAGCTATTAAATCTAAAAATTGGTCTTGGTGGCTTTTTTATGCGGTAACCTGTAGCTGTGGAATTTATACTCATTATTATGTTTTCTTTTCAATCCTCGCTCAAGGACTTTTTGTGCTTTATTATCTCTTCAGGGAATCGAAATTTAATTTTTTTGCCTGGCTAAAAAACAAAAATTTTCAGTTTAGCTTTGGGGCTTATTCATTGGTAATTCTTTCCTATTTACCTTGGATGTCAACTTTTTTAAGCCAAGCAGGTCAGGTCCGAGAAAGTTATTGGATCCCACCGATCAATCCCGGGTCTATTCCCTGTACTTTTTTCAAAATGACAACCGGCGAAGGAATCGACCCCATTAGATTTTGGTATATTTTAATACTTTTAATGGCTATTATTGTTGCAGCTATTGTTTATGCGTTAAAGAAAATTAAAACGTCCGCTAAATGGTTATTTTTTTTATTACTGATTGTTCCTTTTTTGGGAGCAACTGTTCTTTCTTTGAAGACCTCAATTTATCTTGACCGTTATTTTATTTTTGCCCTAATTTTTTATTTAACTTTAATTGGGGGAGCGATTTTAGCGATTAAAAATAAGTTTGCTCGAAATACTTTAATCGGGGCTGCAATCCTGGGAAGTTTAGTCGCTTTTCCTATCCGCTGGGCCAATCTCGATGTAGAAAAAAAACCTGGCATGACTGCAGCCGCTGCCTACTTAAATCAAGAGATTCACCAATTTGATAAAATTTATGTAGGCTCTTCTTTTGTTTACTTTACTTTTAAATATTACAACAAAACCGGGGTGCATCCCCTTCTTTATACTCCTGGCCCCCTCTCACACTTCTCTGGCACGGCCTTACTTTCTCCAGAAGATATAATTAAAGATTTTTATCAAGGGGGGATTGAAGAAGGTAATATTGTTTGGATGATTAATACAACTGGTTTTGGTAATTATCAGCCCGAGGTGCCAAGTCATTGGATTAAAGAAGAGGAGAAAAGTTTTCAAGATGTTTATGATTACCGAGGGTGGATTATAGTCACTAAGTATCGAGTTCAATAATCCCGATATTTAGGATTGGCGGAATTGCCGAACCTCAATTCGATATATTCTAAATTCTTCCGATTTTCAGGAAGAATTTCTTCTTCTAAAACTGCCCTCAGCTTGGTTAGTTGCCATTCCATATCTCTTTCGGGATTAAAGTAAATTTCCCAACCTTCTAAAGTTTTAATATTAAATCTTTCTTCAGAAACTATGGTAGCAGCTGTTAAGGGAATTTTTAGATTATCCCTCAGTTTAGATTCGATATCCAGAACTTGATTTAATTTTTCTTTCTCGATTACTTTATCCCCCAGTTTTAATTCTGAGACCAGAGCTAAGTTTTTGATTTTAAATGCTTTTGGGTCAATATCGAAAATTTCCTCAAAAATTACTCCTTCATTATCCACTAAAAAACACTGCTCAGTCTGACACCAAACAGCTAAGCCAAATTTTTCTACTACAACAATATTTAGAGCATCGGGGAATCCTCGGCCAATTTCAACTTCAGCTACCTGAGGAAAATTATTTAAAATATCTTTTTTTATTTCATTTAAATTGACTAAAAATATACATTTTGTTTTGAAAAACAATATTTTTTTCTCTAATTTTTCTTCGACTAACAACTTAAGGTCTTCCTTTGCGACTTTTTCCTCGCCGGTCACTATAATTTTTTCTATCTGGAAAGTCTGAGAGAAAAATAGAAAATAGAAAATAGAAATAATAAAGACAAAAAATAGAACCCCTAGCCAAAAAAATCGATAGGAAATTATCGATTTTTGCTTTTTAATTCTATAAGGTTTTCGAAAGGTTTTTACCATTAAAGACTGAAATGAATCAAAGATTTATTGAAAGTTGAAATGAATTGAAAATTCATTAAAGTCCCCTTTTAGTTCTTCGTAGTTTTTCAAAAAGAAAAGTTAACCAATATTTTTTAGAAAGAACAAAATCTTGAGTTTTAACATATTCTTTTTTATTGCCCCCAAAACCCATTTTGAATAAAGTCAAACCAGCCCAGGGATGCTTCGGGTCTTCATTGGGAGCTATTCCCCAAAAGTTATAAACTTCACAATCTCTTTTTTTTGCTTCTTGAATTGCCCTCCATTGCAAAAGATAAGAAACCGGAATTTTTGGATATTTTAAAGAAAGAGCAGCCTGGTGATAAAAGGCCTTTTTAGACCAAAAAAGAATAAAAGCTGAAGCAATAATTTCTCCTTTGTATTTTCCAAAAAATAAGGAAATTTGGTTATCGGGATTAAAAGCCGAAAACTCATTTTTTAAATAATTTAAGGAGAAGGGTACAAAATGGTGACGGTCAACAACTTCTTGATATAATTTATTGAAAATTTCGGTATCACCTAAATTTTTACTTTGGAGAATTTCGATATCTTTATTTTTTTCTGCTTGACGAATTAGATAACGAGTGGTTTTACGCATATTCATTAAAAGGTCTTCTTCTGGAGGAGTGATATCGAGTTCCCAAGTTACTTCAGGGTGGATATGAATTGGAGCTGGCCTAAAACCTAAATCTTTGAAAACTTTAATATTCTCCTCATTTCTTTCCCAAATCGGTGCAATTCTAATAAAACTTACTTTTCCCTCTTTGGCAATTTCTTTCAATTCTTTTAATAACGTTTTTAATATCTCGTATTTTATATTTGGCTTGTCCGCCACAGCTAAAGCTGTGGCGGGTCCGTGCGGTAAAAACAAAAAAGTTCCCCTCTTGGCTTGAATTTTAATAATCAAAGCAACTGCGACTAAACTGTTATCTTCGTAAATACCTAGTCTCCAAGTTTTATTTCCCATCATTCTATTAAACTCTCCCCAATTCCAAGAGTTCAAAAAAGTTTTTTCCTCACACCTTCCTCCTTCTAAAAGAAAATCTTCCCAAATAGATTTTTCATTAATGGTTCTAACCTTCATATTGTTTTTAAAAAATCGACAATTTTTTTGGCCCCCTCTTGGGAAATATTAATATGGGTAGGAAGATTCACAATATTTTGAGCTACTTTTTCTACTTGAGGACAACTACCTAATTTGTATTTCATTTTTTCTAAATTAGTATCTGAAGGAATCACTGGACTTTTCCTCCAGCCATCATCTAAAAAAATCTTTTTCCTTCTAAGCTTCTGTAAAATTTCGTCGGTATCGAAATTTACCAAAATTGGATAGCGCATAAAAGTTGGTACTCTATCTCCCTGATTTTTAGCTAAAGGTAAATTAAACCCAGTGTTCTTTAATTCCTTTTCATAGAAACTTGCGATTTGTCTTCGATGTTCATTAAATCTTTCTAATTTTCTAAATTGATTTAAAGCTAAAGTGGCTAAAGAATTTGGAAGGCGTTTTGGGAAATATTTAGGAATCTCTCCCCTTTTTTCCTTTTTATAAACTGCTTTAGATAGTATGGAAAGTTTATGGGATAGTCCCAAAAAGATTCTCCCTAAATTATTAGCTAAACCATAAGCTGGCAAAATTAAGTAATTGATTAAAATTGGATGCAAAAGCTGCTGGAGAATCCAGAAATTCGAAGGGTAATCCAATTTATCTTTAAATTCCTTTATCCTCTCCCCTATTTTTTCATTATTAGTTACAACCATTCCGCCAAATACAGAAGAAATTATTTTATCTCTTCCAAAAGAGAAAAAAGCTACGTCTCCAAAAGTACCGCAAAATTTTCCTTGGTATTTAGCGCCTAAAGCATGGGCACAATCTTCAATTAAATATAAATTGTTTTCCTTGGCAATTTTTAAAATTTCCTCAATTTGGGCCGGCCAACCAAAGGTATGCTGAATCATTACTGCTTTTGATTTGGAAGCAATTTTTTTCTTTAGGTCTTCTGGATTTAAATTTAGGGCAGAATCTATGTCTACAAAAACTGGCTTAGCCCCTTGATTTAAAATTGGATTAACTGCTGAATTACAGGTAAAACCCTGAAGTAAGACTTCGTCTCCAGGCTTAATTTCCATTGCTTCTAAAATGGCTATTAGACCAGCCCTCCCACTATTAAAAGAAATGGCATATTTTACCCCTAAATACTCCCTAAATTGGCTTTCTAATTCTTCAATCTTTTTTCCCCTTTTCCATTTCCAGGGTTGAAAAATCAATTTTAAAGCCAACCAAATATCATCTTTTTCCGTATTTGGGGATAAGGAAATAAAAATTGGTTTGAAGGGATTCATTATTAACCGAGCTTCCAAAGGAAGCGAAGGTAAAGATGAGGACGAAGTCTTCTTCGCTATTAATCAATTGTTAATTGTTTCATTAATTGTCCCGGCACCCTACTTTCCAGAAGCACTACATCGCCTTCTTGACAAAAGCTTTTAATTTTCTCCAAAATTTCTTTTGGATTTTCTATAAATAAAGCATTTGGGGCACCCTCTTTTATTTCTTTAAATCTCTCTTCGGTAGTAATTATTGCTAAATCGCAAATCTCACCAATCTTTTGGCCTATTCTTTTGTGAGCTTCGATTGTCGAAGAACCTAATTCAATTAAACAAGGCATAATAATTACTTTTTTCCCTCCCCAAATTTTTAAGTATTCTAAATGAGAAATTACTCCGGTAGGATTAGCCGAATAAGAAGCATCAATAATATTTAATCCATTTATTCCTTTTTTAAGTTGCATCCCGCTTTGTCCAGGTTCAATTTTCTGACAAGCCCTGGCAATTTCCTCAAAGCTCATTCCTAGCTCTTTAGCTACTGCCACTGCTCCTAAAATATTCAAAACATTTTGAGCACCAAAAATATTAACTTTAAAATCAGCCGAATCATCCTTTGAAAAAATCTTAAAGGCAATAAAATCTTTTTCGGTCTTAACATTGTAGGCCCAGATATCTGGCGGTTTCCCTGAGATTGAAGATTGAAGACTGTAAACTTTTTTTTCAATCGTTGTTTTTTTGTAAAGCTCTAAACAGTATTTATTATCACCATTAAAAATTGCCAAACCATCTTCGGGTAGCGATTCAATTAGTTCATACTTCGCCTTTATGATATTTTCTTGGGAACCGAAAGTAGCTCGATGTTGCTCATTTATCCCAGTTAAAATTCCGATTTTAGGTTTAGTAATGTCGCCTAAAAGTTTTATTTCTCCTCTCTTGTAAGCTCCCATTTCACAAATGAAGATTTCGTGTTCGGGCTTTAAATCATTTAAAATACATTGTGATACTCCAATCTCGGTATTTTGATGCTCTTTGGTTTTTAAGATATTAAACTTTTCAGCTAAAATTGTAGCTAAAAATTCCTTAGTTGAGGTTTTACCATAACTTCCAGTAATGCCAACCACCAATAGGCCTTTAAATACCGAGCGAGGTGCACGCGGTGAGCCGAGCGAAGGTGAAGATGAACGAAGTTCATCGACTTCAGCTCGCTTTCTCTTGGCGTTTCTAATAATTTGATTTCTTCCCAAAACCGCCAAGGGCTGAAAAATCAGAACAATGGCAGAAGTAATAATTGGAGTTAAAATATCAAAAAGGATAAGACCGATTGGAAAAATGGAATCGCCAACCGCATTGTAAATATCTACCATCCTCAAACTTTCCATCTGGCCCGCTAACGCATATATATATATCTGGCTTCGGAAGAGAGTGAAAATAAATAAAATCTCGATTAAAATTCCAAGTACAATTAGGAGAAGTGTTTTTTTTGTTAAAACTGGGGCTTTTAATTTCTTTCGAAAAAAAACGTAAAAAGTTTTAACAGATTCGAATAAATACAAAATCAGCAAAATACTCACCAATATTAATACGCCAAATAAATGCCATGGCAATGATTTGGCGTATAAAATAAGAATTTGGAGAATGAAGAAAGAACCAAGTAAAAAAAGCTTCAAAAGAATTAGTTTATTAAATACAAGCTTTTTTCCTTTTTCTGTTCGAAAATGATCCAAAAATCGCGAAATCCTGTATTCCTTTAACTGCCAGAGGTAAAGCCAGAATAAAATCGCTTTTGTTTCACGAATGAACCAAAGAAAACTTAAAATCAGAATCATAATTTAGCTTTGTAAAAAAGAGACTAAAATTTTAGATAATTCTTCCGGAGCTTCCCGATGAGGACTATGTCTTGCCCCAGGAAGAACTCGGAGTTGGGAGCGTTTAATTTTTTCTTTGATTCGATAAGCATCTTTTAATGGTAAAACATCATCTTTTTTGCCCCATAAAATCAAAGTTGGAGTTTTAATTCTTTCTAAAACCATTTCTAAATCTTCCTCTTTCCCTATTTTCTTCATTGTTTCTTTCATTATTCCGTCAGCAACATAATAATCTCTTGCTCCAGCCAGTTTATATACTAATTTTTGAGCTTGGGGGTAAAATATTTTAAGACCGGGCAAAGAAAAAATTCTTCTGCCGAGGAAAGCTAACCAATAAAAAAGATAAGTTTTGATACTTTTTCTTTTAATTATGGCTGGAGCACACAAAATGAGCCTATCTATCTTTTCAGAAAAATTAGTGGCCATTTTCACCGCCAGTCCTCCTCCAAAAGAATGACCCAAAAGGTTAAATTTTTCCCAATTTTTTTCTTTTACTTTTTGGAGAATCCAGTCAATATAGTCCTCCCTTCCCCAAGGTTTCGGAGGAGAAGGAATTATTCCAAAACCAGGAAGATCAAGGACTAAAACTTCTATTCCTTTTTCTCCCAGTAACTCCTTTACTCTTTGCCATCGTTCAGAATTTGAACCCCAGCCATGTAAAATTAAAAGTGGATATTTCATCATTTACCGAGCTTCCATAGGAAGTGAGGTGGAAAAGAGACGAAGTCTCTTTGACTACCGAGCTTCCATTTATGGGTCAAAGAACATTCTGTTCTTTTCCACCTTTCGCTACGCTCAGGTAAGCGAAGATGAAGATGAGGACAAAGTCCTCATCGCCTAATTACTTTAAATTTTAGATATCTTTGAAGAACCTCGGGCACCTTTATACTTCCATCTTTTTGTTGGTAATTTTCAATGATGGCGATTAAAGTTCTGCCAATAGCGCAAGCAGTACCATTCACCGTATGAACAAAAGCTAATCGTTTTGTTCTTGTATCCGCTAGTCGAAATCTGATGTTTAACCTTCTGGCCTGAAAATCAGTGCAATTACTTGTCGAGTGAGTCTCTCGATAACGATTTTCGCTTGGCAACCAAGCCTCAATATCGTATTTAGCGGCGGTTGGAAATCCTAAATCCCCAGTACATATTTGAACTACCCTGTAAGGTATTTTTAGGCTTTTCATTAATTTTTCTTCCATTTCCAAGAAAAAATAGTGTTCCTTTTTCGAATCTTCAGGCTTACAAAAACTGAACATCTCCACTTTGTCAAATTGATGAACTCTAAAAATTCCTTTGGTATCTTTGCCATAAGCACCGGCTTCTCTTCGAAAACAAGTAGAAAAACCGAGATACCTTCGGGGTAAATCGGTTTGGGCAAAAATTTCCCCGGCCCGCATTGTCCCCAGCGATTGTTCGGCAGTGGCAATCAAATATAAATTGTCTTTTTCAAAATAATAAGCTTCCTCCCCATCAAATTGCTCAGGATATCCCATTCCTATTGCCATTTCTGGTTTTATCATTACTGGCGGGATAACCGGGATAAACCCCAAGGGGGTTAGTGTGTCAAAAGCAAGATTTATTAAAGCAAATTCAAGGAGAGGGGCTTCATTTTTTAAATAACCAAAACGGGTACCGGCAACCTTAGCTGCCCGTTTTACATCAATCAAATCAAGATTCTGGGCAATTTCTAAATAATCTTTTGGCTTAAATTGAAATTTTGTTTTTTCCCCGACTTCTCTCAAAACAACATTATCTTTTTCATCTTTTCCTATTGGCACCTCTTCTAAAGGTAAATTGGGAATTTGAAGCATTAATCTCTCGAATTCTTCAGTAGTTTTTTTAAGGTAATCTTCGTAATTTCTTATTTTTGTCTTAATCTCTTGACCTCTTTCAATTAATGCATCTCTTTTAGTCGAATCCCTCTCTTTGCTGACTAAATAGGAAAGTCGATTTTCTTCAGCTCTTGAACTTTCCACCTCTTTGAGGGACTCTCTTCTTTTTTTGTCTATTTCCAAAAGCCGGTCAATATCAACTTTGACCTGCTTCGCTTTACAGCCCTTCTTTACTTTATCAGGATTTTCTCGAATGAATTTTATGTCAAGCATATTCAATTATTTTACTTTTTTAATTTTTAGAAATAGTAATCCTAAACCTATTATTCCTAAAACTGAACATAAAAAATAGTTTTGAGGAATAGAAATTAAATTCAAAAAGGGATTAAAATGGGAAGGCCAGAAGGGAAAAACATCGTAATGCATAAAAGAATCAAAAATAACATGAACCCAATGACCTAAAAGAGCCCCAAAAAAAACACTAGAAAATGAAAAAGATTGACCGAGGTGATATCTACTTAACCATTTTTTAATTTGATCTTTGTAATTTCTTAAAATTAAACCAATAAGTAAAGCGGTAACAATTCCTCCTAAGAAAGAATGTAAAATTCCGTGATGGGGGTAGCTTAAATAAGGGTAATTTAAATTGAATAAAATCACCAAAGCAGGTTCTATATCTAAAAGTATACTTCCTATCAAAAAAGCTTTTAGATTTAAAAATCTAAAAGTGGTCATTCCGAAAAATAATCCCGGACCCAAATGAAAGGGAGTTAAAGGCATAGATGTGGCTTCATTTTTCTTTCGGACGCATTGTTGGGAATAAAATTACCTCTCTTAAAGAATGGGAATCGGTAAGTAAGGCTACTAACCTATCAATTCCTAAACCAAAGCCAGCCGCTGGGGGCATACCGTATTCTAAGGCAGTCAGGAAATCTTTGTCCATTCTTTGAGCTTCCTCTAAGCCGGCTTTGAAAAATTTTTCTTCTTCCTCAAATCTTTTTCTTTGTAAAAGCGGGTCATTAAGTTCTGAAAAAGCATTAACTAATTCCCAACCAGCTATAACTAATTGGAAATTAGCTAGTTTTGAGGGGTTATCGTCGAGAGATTTGGCTAAAGGAAAGGCACCTAAAGGATGATTAATAACAAAGGTGGGCTGCCAGATTTTAGAAAGACAGATTTTTTTATAAATTTCATCAGCAATTTCAGCTTTACCGCCTCTTGCTTCAAGCCCCAGTTTTTTTGCTTCTTTTTTAAGGGCTTCGATGTGAATTTCTTCTAAATTAATTTTGGTATATTTTCTTAAGATTTGAGAAAACTCTACTCTTGGCCAGGGAGTTTTAAAATTTATTCCTTTGCCTTCGTATTTAATTTGCAATCTGCCAAATATTTTTTTAAGCAGGGCTTCAAACATTTTTTCAGTTAACTTCATTAAATCTTTATAATCGGCATAGGCCCAATAAAACTCCAGCATAGTAAAATCAGGGTTATGGGCTCTGTCAACGCCTTCATTTCGAAAACATTTTCCGATTTCATAAACCTTTTCAAAGCCACCGACCAACAATCTTTTAAGATAAAGTTCAGGAGAAATTCTTAAATATAAATCAATATCCAAGGCATTTAGATGGGTT
>Ga0209986_10002366_pt1 | contig 17284 bp, 11 predicted proteins | sample BlataG_FD_183168 | JGI IMG/M metagenome (GOLD analysis project Ga0209986, IMG submission 183168) | Deep subsurface microbial communities from Black Sea to uncover new lineages of life (NeLLi) - Black_00105 metaG (SPAdes) (version 2) | ecosystem: Environmental > Aquatic > Marine > Oceanic >...
TCATTTTCTCCATCAAATTCAACCATTGGTAAAAATCCACCTTTAAGAGCAGTATTTTTATCAAAAACGGGAGTAGCCTTGACCCATTTACCATTAAGATAGAGTTCGGAATATCCATGAAAATAAAATACATTTGTCCCCATTAATTCCACAATTCTTTTCGGAACTAGATGATTTATAATATCAACTATATGAAGTTTGGCAGGTATCCCGACAGCTCTCGCTAATGTAGATAATAAAATCGCCTTAGACACACAAAATCCATTCTTTCTCCGAATAGTTATACTTGCCTTGAAATTATTTTTACGCATGTAAAATGCCATCATGTTATATTTTATTTTATCTCTAACCCAATAAAAAAGAGCAATCGCTTTCTCTTTATCAGTTTTTAAACCTTCAGTAATTTCAAGGGTTTTCTCTCTAACATTGCGCTTATTAAAATTAAAAAATTCTGTTGGTTGTAAATATTGTTCTAATTTATTCATAAACCGATTTATTAAATTGTGAATAAAAAATAAATATTATTAATATTTTTAGTAATTGTTTAGGGAGTCTTGATTTATTATTCTAAATTAATTTACCTTTAATTTATAAATATTTAAAGGAAAAGAAAAGGATTAATTTGAGCAAAATTAAATAATTTTAATGATCCTGCAATAAATGTTGAAGATATCGTTGAGCAATCAGGTCTGAACTAACTATACCCAAAACCTTTCCTTCTTTAACAACTGGCATAGCTGAAATTTGATGTTGTTCAAACCCCCGCACAATGTCCAGAATAGTAAAATCTGGAGAGGCTGAAATAACATCCTTTGTCATTATTTTATCAAGATTAACATCACCAACTTCATCAGCATTAGATTTAGTAATATCCCATACTGTTACCACTCCTACGAGCTTATCTTCAGAAAGTACAGCAATAATACTACTATTTTTTTCAACGATCAATGTAGAAGCCTCTTGTATACTGCTATTAACATTAATAGTTGGTAATGGAATCATAATATCCTTCGCTGTTCGCTCACTTTCTTTTGCGGTGAGACGTTGAAGACTGATACGCTCAGCAGCTACACAAGGGAGCATGTCTGGGTGGGATACTAATAAATCAACCAATTCTATCATGTTATGGTGAATAACATTTTCTCTATATTCCTCTCCTGCTTTTAAACGTTCTTTTGAAAGTTCAACAAATTCTTTAGTGTGATCTATTAACCATTTTTCCACTGCTTCACGATCACCTAACATTTCCTCGGGAACTTGTAAATGATCTGGTGTTTTAACAATATGTTCCTGCGCAGCAAAAATTACACCACCAGAATTTACCAAATAATCATTTGCTATCATCACACCTTTTTCACGGTACACAATTTGTTCCATTCGGGTTCGAGCAGCTTTTCTGTTTGGATCTGGGGAGTAAGTATTTGCACCTTCAATAATTACTATCCAGTTTCCCACATGATTAACAGTTGTTGATGCATTTTCAGATGAATGAACACCCAGATAATTAAATATAGGAGCGGCAGGCACTAAACAAAAAGCATTTTCGAGAAGTAGATTATTTGGATTTGTAGAAAATTTAGTAGGATGCTTATATCCCTCCAAGATTATATGCTCTTTAAAATAAGCATTAGTAACTAACCCCTGTTCTCTCCATAATTTGAAAAGGTCCTCAATTGGAAGACCGGATTTGTTATATAAATAACCCTCCAAATCACTTATACCTATTATTTTGGCTTCAGGAATACGTTCTTTCAAAATACGTGCTGCATGTGCGCCAACAGCACCAAAACCTTGTATTAATATTTCAAGATCTTTAGATTCTGGAATTTCTAAATTTACAAATTGTGGAAGCACTCTCAACCTAGGCATTATTTCCAGTAATGTTTGCAGAGCAATAATTACACCCCCAGCAGCAGCTCCAAGTTCATCAATTCTGTTACCACCCATATCCGCAGGTTTAGATACAGCACTATCCAATCCATTTTCTATAGCAATAGTCTTCATATCAGCATCATTAGTACCAACATCAGGTCCCGGCACATAAACATCTCTATAACGGCGAATTAAGCGAGCAATGCCTCGCACCACTTCAACATGCTCCTCAGGTGAGAGATTGCTTTCAGCTACAATCCCTAATTTTCCACCACCATAGGGAAGATTAGCAGCTCCATTTTTTAAAGTCATACCTCGCGCTAAATTATAGATATCTGACGGAGAGACATTTGGTAACATTCTAATACCACCCATTGACGGGCGCCCCATTGAAAGGTTATCAACTACTAAATACCCACCAATTTCTAATTCTGATTTCTCATCCCATATACATGCAACAAGGTCCGGACCTATTTTATCGCAAACAATTCCTATGCCAGATAAAAGGTGTTCATCTGTATGACTAAATTCCAAATAACATTTCCCATCCTCTTTTTTAAGCCGATTCATAATAGCTGCCTTCGGAAGATGAGAACGAAGATAAGCATCCATTTTTTTTGGAATCATGATTTGTTTCCCTCTATGATAATTTATTTGTCAAATAAGATATGATGAATGATCTATGCAACTTCTTTATAGATCATAATATTTGAATATATTTACTTTTTTTATATTTACTGATATGGATTATAATAATTTTTAAATTTTTCTTTAAAAAAAAATTAAAAGAGTTAATTTCCCCAAAAATTAAATTTTCCTCTACTTAAAATGGATTTAGGGTCGAGAGTCTTTTTTATCGATTTCAGAAAATTATAATATTCTTTTGGATATGCCCCTATCTCAACCATTAATCGACTCATCACCTCACCCATCATATACCATTGCACTCCATGTTTAGTAACCCTTTCAAGAATAGATTTCCATAATTTAAGGTTAATTTCTCTAATAATATCATAATTCTTACCATTAACATAACTTGCAAAACTCGTAAATCCGCAAGTGAATTCAACATTATTGCCATCAACCAAAATGATTGGACCACTGCCAGTAATAGGACGGAATCCTGCAATTTTTAGAATTGTATTCATTTCCTCAGAATGCTCCTGGTCCCATTGATCTAAATCTTTCAAGATTGCTGGATAAGAATTAATTGGTGTATGGCACTCCGCATCTAATGGCTCAAATCCGGGGACTACACCCCATAAATTATGAGCAAAGAGCCAATGCCCCTGTTCTGTATAATGCCATTTTGCGAAATTGCCATCCGCAATCTCTGAACCCAACTCTTCGGCTTTATTACTTAAAAGAATATTGTCTAATTGCTTTGTTTTTTCCTCCAATTCTACCTCTGAATTTGCTTCTATAACGTAAAAAAATACCCCACGCTTTCTTTTTAAGTTATCCCACATGGGAAATAAACCATATTGACAGCCAACTGATACGAGAAGATCCATAATATATATTGCATCATAAACATCAACTCCTTTTTGTCTTATTTCTGTGAAAATATTAGCGGATGCTTCAACTGATTTTCGGGGTAGTAAAAAGGTCTTATAATTGGCAAAATCTGGCCTAGGAAATACTTGCAATGAGACTTTTGTCTTAACCCCAAAGATTCCATTATCTCCACAGAATAAACTTGCCAGGTCAGGTCCATTACCAAATCGATTGAATGGAAACTTCGAATATTTATTAGCTTGAGAACCAGTTTCAATTATTTCTCCAGTTGGAAGGACAACCTCCAAGGAAACGAGTTGATTTGTACAGGCTCCATACTTGGCACAGCCCCCACCACCAACACTATGATGTGAAATACCTCCTCCGATAGAAGCGGTTAAACCACTTCCAGGGCCCATGCATCCTGTATACAGACCAAATTGAGATAAATATTCATTTAATTTTGACCAAGATATACCTGCTTCTACAGTAACAACAAGGTTCTCTTCATCTAAATTAATAATATTGTCCATTCTCTTCATATCTAGAACAATTCCACCATCTCCAATAGGCTTACTTCCACCAAACTCGCAGCATCCAGCCCCTCGTGGAATTACAGGTATATTCTCTTCATTTGCGACTTTTAAAATTTCAGAGATTTCCTCTGCGTCTTTAGGTCTTACTACATATTCAGGAATCCCTTGTAGAACAGGGTCGACATTGCGACTATAGGCATGCCGCATGTAGATATCATCTGAGATATATCTTTCTGAAACGATTTTTTTTAATTTTTGATATACTTCAGACATATTTCATTCCTTAGACAAATCTTAAAAAATTTTAAAAAATAAAATTTAATTTAATTACCATTTTTATGGTATTTTTTTTCTGTTTATTTATCACTAATCTTGGTATATCTTTTTTCGCTAAATCGTGATCAAAAAACAAAACTTTTAATCTCGTTTTTTATCGAAAATCTAAATTTAATGATTGAAAATACTCAGAAAAAATACCAATTTTTTATAATAAAAATAAGAAAAAAAAGTAAAAAAACTTAATTGGAATTGTAAATAAAAATTAATAATTAATTAGTCCCTTTTAATTTTTTTACACATATGATATGGTGTTTTTTATGAGAACTATTGATGAAAAACAGATTAAAAAGATAAAAGAGTTCATTTTTAAAAATGGAAGACTTCTTGAAAGAAAATTATTTTCATTTTTTTTTGAAAACGGAAATAAAGATGACGTGATTAAGGCTTTAGTGGCATATCAGAATTTGGATGGAGGCTTTGGTAATGGAATTGAACCAGATTTATTATGTCCAGATAGTACTGCGATTGGTGCTGAAACTGCAATGTATATTCTTGATCTCTTGGAATATATAGATAATGAAATCACAGATCAATTATTTAACTGGATTATTAAAGAACAGAATGAAGAAGGATATATTAGCTATCCTCCTAAAAATATGTATAATTATCCATTTCAAGAATGGTGGAGTGGTCCTGATGAGCTAAGAATATTTGCTTTATCAGGCTTTCTTAAAAAGTGGGGGTTAAAAGACGCTGAATTTTTTAAAAAAGTTAAAGATTTTTATTCAAACAGCTCTCTTCCTGAAGAATTTACATTTTATCATTATCCCTATTTTATATATCTGAAATACTTAGGAGATAACAAAGAGGAAAAAAAGATGCTACAACATATTATCAACCAATTCCCGAGTATTATTGAAAAAAATAAAGAACACTATCCATTATTTGGTCGACATTGGTATCATGCTCTCGATATTGTGGATAAAAAAGTAGTAGAAAATGAAGCAGATAGTTTTTTTAATGGTCTTAAAGACGATGGTGGTCTTAGAATATTCTATCAGAACTTTCCTTGGTGGAGACCAATATGGACTTTAGATGGTTTAATATTATTAAAAAAATCAGGTATGATTGAATTCTAATTTATAATTTACACCATTTTATTTTAGCGTATATGTCTTTATTTCTGTCGAATTCATATAATGAAAATTCGAATATTTAAACATTAGTTAGAAAATACCACTTTTCTGGTAATAAATTCTATTTAAATATTTTATATTTTTGTAGCAATATAATCAATGATATCTAATACTTTCATATTTGTGTTTTCTTTTTTTACACTATCTGCTAAATTTCCGACGCAAAATGGACATTCTGTAAGCATTATATCTATACCGGACTCAACTGCCTCATCAATTCTATCTTTTGCAATATCCAAAGCCAATTCAGGAAATTGACTTTTCACTCCACCTCCAGCTCCGCAACACCATGCGTTATTTCTATTTCTCTTTAATTCAATCATTGCTGTATTTGGTATTTTCGCAATAACTTCTCTAGGTGGTTCGTAAAAATCCATATGCCGCCCTAAATGACAAGGGTCATGATAGGCAACTTTTATTGCTTCTGTGGCCTTTTCAGGAATTCTTAAACTTCCATCGTTGATTAGATCTAAGAGAACTTCTGTAACATTAACAACTTCAAAAGGCAAATCTTGACCGAGTATTTCAGGCCAGTCCTTTTTTAAAGTCCTATAACATCCTGCACATGCCACAAATACCTTTTTTGCTCCTGTTTTTTTAATTTTTTCAAGATTATGTTCAATATTTGGTTTAACAGCCTCTATATCTCCAATACGTATTGAGATAGACCCACAACACCATTCATCTTCTATAACAGCAAATTCTTTACCCGCAACATTGAAAATTTTTGTCAGATTTATTAAAGTTTCCTTTTGTCTTAGTGGTTCAGTACAGCCGGCATAAAAAGCGGGATCCCCCGTCTTAGAAACTCCTTTAACATCATTGAGCCACTCAAACTTTTTCTCTTTAGGCTCACCATAAGGATTTCTCATATCCGGATTATTCATATATTCAATTAATTTGGCATGTCGGTCTAATGGAGCAAAACCTGCTTTAATTAAATCCTGCCTTAACGCATGCCACACCTCTACATGGTCAATCCATTTTGAAGTATTTAGAACAATATTTGGATTATGCGTTTCATGACACGTGTCTGTACAAGAACCACATTCAGAGCACTGATAAGCAAATTCTGCTAAATCTTTACTTAAATCAAGTTTTCCCTCCAAAATGCTTTTGAGAACATTCATTCTCCCTCGGGCAAACCAAATCTCAAAACCTTCTTCTCCTTTAGCTTCTTTTACAGGACAGACTAAATATCGCCCTACAGCTGGTCTTATCGCGTAGCCACAGTCTCCACAACCCATCTGCAACCTAGAGTAAATCTCTAAAGCTTATACAGGACATTATGGCTTGCCATTGTTCTTCTAAATTTTTAAATTTTAACATTTTGCTTACTATTTTTATTTTCTTCTATAATAGAAGTTATAAGAAACTTAATTTAATACTATCTTCTTATTTTTAAAATATTAGTACTAAGTTTTCAGATAATACTTTCCATCTTTAAAAATAAGTATTTCTTGTTTTAATAAATCGTCAACAAGCGCATGTAGAGATCTCGATGCTTCATCATGTTGGTTTTGGTCTTCAAAAACATATAAATTTTCAATTCTATTATCTTGATAATCTAAATTTATGTGATGAACTTGATATTCTGATTTTAGAAATTTATCATCCTTCAAGATTTTATTTGATATTTCTAACTCAGGATGTTCAGCTAAATATCTTTCCATAACATAACGATGTTCTAACATAAATTTTCTTTGATGGTTATCTTTTCTAACAACTGGATTTTCATAATCTGATGGAACTTTAGTCCAAATTCTTCCATCAGTTTTATCTACGAATCGATCATAACCCCAATTTTTTTTTCCTTCGATATTATGTATTTTATCTCGCCAATATCTTGCTTTATCTCGTGAAATTCCACATAATTCTCCTAATCTGGAATCAGTTAAATTATATTTAGTTTTATTTACAATGTGTTCTACCCAATCTTTATGTTTATATAGAGGATTAGTGATTGAACATTCTTTGAAGGGATCTACAAGTGTTTCTCTCTCCAAAAATTGATTAACCCGCTCTTTTACAATCCAGTTATTACTAATCTCATTCCAATTAATTTTTTTTATATCTTCTTTTACTAAATCTAAATCTTTAAAATTAATTGGTTTATCAACTTCAGAATTAGAGAAATCTCTCTCTTTTAAATTATCAACGTCTTGATTTATGCGATAAATGCCTTCAGAAAATTTTATTTGTTCTTGTTTTATTAAGGCTTTTAGTGAGTTATGGAGTGTTAATTCACCTTCTGCATGTTCCATTTTAGATTTATAAACCCATAAATTCTCAATTCTATTATCTGTAGGAATCTGGTTTATATGATGAACCTCACACTCCGTCTTGAGATATTTTCCATCAACTAAGCATTCTTTAGAGATTTCCCATTCTGGATGTTTTGCTAGGTGTTGTTCTATATTATAAATATGTTCTAACCGATATCCTCTTTTCCTTCCTTTAAAATCTTTCAATTCTGGATGATCATAGTCTTCTGGCACTCGTACATAGGCTCTGCCGCTTCTTGTATCTATCCACTTGCCTTCACCCCTTAATTTGGTGGGGATATCTAATTTATTTCTCCATTTTCCAATTACACTTTGATCTACTCCACATATTTCCGCAATTTGTTTATCGGTTAAATTTAGGTTTTTATCATTATATACGCGTTGTAACCATTCTTTATGCTTATATAATGGGTTTTCCTTGGAGGTATCTTGTGTAGGATCTAAATGAATAGTTTCTACTTCTGAATATTGATTTTTCCGTTGTTTAATCATCCAATCATTTGAAATTTCATTCCAGTCAATATTCTTAATTTCTTCCTTTACTCTTTCAATTTTATTACAGGTATTACGTACTTCAACTTTCTCTATTGAATCTTGAGAAATCCTATTATTTTCTTTAAATTCATCATTAATTTCATCATCATTGTTTAGATCATTATATTCTTTATCAACCATCGAAATATCTTTTATATCTTTATTTATATACTCTTCTAATTCTTCTGTTGATAATTTAGATAATATTGAATGGAAATCTTCCCTTTCCTCTTCTGTTAAATCCTCATTCTGACTAAATTTAATGATTTTAGATTTTTCACTCAGACTTAGATTGGTATTTTTATAAAGACTTTCTCTTAATGATTCATTAAAACTTTGTATCTCAGAACTACTTCTATTCAAAATATCTTTTAAAATATCTTCCTTTATAGTCTCTGATGTAATCTCTTTATAATTCTCTCCTATATTATCTTTTTCTTCACAGAGAGCATCTTTATCTTCATAATCAGAATCTAAACCTGGATCCCAGTTGTTATCAAAATAATCTTTATTCTTATATTCAAAATCATCACAAGGTTCCCAATTCTCTTTGAATTCATTTGTGTTTTCATTTGTGTTTTCAAAATTTTCGGATAAATTCTGAGGTCCTACCTTTTTTTTATTTTCCTTAAATAGCTGATCCTTAATATCTTGAGTGGTATATTCCCGAGTGTTGATGATTTCATTCTCTCTCTTCCTATTATCATTTTTAATAAGTGTAGAGTCGGAAAATTGTTCTCTATAATTTTTTACCCCCAATTCTTGTCTTGATAATCTTTTCGCTGTCTCTTTACTTATCTTATAATTCTCAGATAAATCACTTAAGGTATCTTGGCCTTTAGGCGAATTTTTTACATTACCCATTTGATCTTTGGGAGGATTTTTCCTTATATCTCTTTTGGCATCTAAACTTTTCTTCTCTTTTTCTTTAATACGTACAATGTTTGCATGTACCTTGTCCGATATCTGCTTAATATCTACTTCTCCAGAATGCTTTTTTTGCGTCTCCTGTCTTTGTGGCTTCTGACGGTCTTTTTTAATTTCTACCGCATCTTTTATTTTGATCACCTCGAATTTTTTATTAACAAATATTTTTTATCTCAAAGTTATTTAAATAAAAAAATCTGGGTGGCTACAAAATCCAGTGATTTTGGGTAGAATCGATCGAAATTTGTGATTTAATTGTATAAAGAAGAGAAATATTATTTGATTTTAGAGAGCAGGGGTTGGTTTCCAGTGGAAAGGGATTAAGCAGAGAGGAAACATTTAAGAGGAGCCATTTCTTTGATCTTATTATGAGCATTAACAAAATCAGAAGAAATTTGGCTCCCATTAAAATAGAACAAACCACTCTTCTTAAATTTTTCCCTTTTTTACCTAAACCTAAAAATCATAGTATAACCGTTGATTTGGATAAAAGAAAAGAGATTTCTAACGGAAAGGGCTACACATTGGGAATGAGAAGAGATGGAACCATCTACATCATGAAAACGCACTGTCTCAATTGCAGGTTTCGATTAATAAAAAATGGGCATAATCCTAGAATTGTGATATTTGACAACGGACTTGGAAGGCATAAGTTTCGCATCCATCGGAAGTGTTGTCCCAATTGCGGTGCTTTTCTAAGTTTTCTATTTTACTCATGTTTTAAATTCCCTCCCAAAAATTAAATTTACCTCTTGATAATATTAAATTTGGATCTATAGATTTTTTTAGGGATTTCATAAGATTATAGAATTCTAGTGGATAAGCACCAATATCAACCATTAATCTGCTCATAAAATCACCCATCATATACCATTGAACACCCCACTTGGTAACTCTTTCTAATATAGATTTCCATAGCTTTAGATTTATCTCTTCAATTATTTTGTGATTTTCACCATTATAATAGGCCCCAAAACTTGTAAGACCGCATGTTAATTCAACATTATTACCATCAACTAATAATATAGGACCACTACCAGTAATCGGGCGAACACCCGTAATTTCTAAAATTTTATTCATGTCATCCGAATGCTCCATATCCCATTGATCAAGATCCTTTAAAATATCAGGATATGTACTGATTGGTGTAAAACACTCAGCCGTAAGTGGTTCTAAAGCAGGATATAATCCCCATAAATTATGATAAGTTAGCCAATGCCCTTGTTCTGTATAATGCCATTTTGCATAGTTCCCATCCTCAATTTCAGGACCCAATTCTTCTGCCTTTTTACTTAAAATTATATTATCTAGTTGCTTAACTCTTTCATTTAATTCCTGCTCGGAATTAGCTTCAATAGTATAAAAAAATATACCTCTCTTTTTCTTCAAATTTTCCCACATGGGAAATATACCTTGTTGAATTCCAATACCAACAACTAAATCCATTAAATACATGACATCATAAACATCAATTCCATTTCTTCTAATCTCTGTAAATATTTGAGCAGAAACCTCGGCAGATTTTCGAGGCATTACAAAAGTTTTATAAGCTGCAAATGGAGGTCTTGGAAATACCTGTAATGAAATCTTAGTCTTTACACCTAATATCCCATTATCCCCACAAAATAATCCAGCCAGGTCAGGCCCATTCCCAAATCGATTGAATGGAAATTTTGAATATTTATTAGCTTGTGAACCAGTCGAGATAATATCTCCATTGGGTAAAACTACTTCCAATGAAACCAATTGATTAGTACAAGCCCCATATTTTGCACAACCTCCACCCCCAACCGAATGATGAGAAATTCCACCACCTATAGATGCAGTTAATCCACTTCCAGGACCCATGCAACCGGTATATAAGCCATATTGTAATAAAAATTCATTCACTTTCCCCCAAGAGATTCCTGCTTCAACAGTAATAATAAGATTTTCTTCATTTAAATTTATAATATTATTCATACGTTTCATATCTAAAACGATTCCAACATCTCCAATTGGTTTACTCCCTCCAAATTCACAGTCCGCGCCACCACGCGGATAAACAGGGATATTTTCTTCATTTGCTATTTTAAGGATTTCTGAGATTTCCTCTGCGCTCTTAGGTCGGACAACATATTCGGGAACTCCTTGTAGAACTGGATCAACATTACGGCTATAAGCATGCCTAAGGTAAATATCATTAGAAACAAAATTTTCCGAGACAATGCTTTTTAATTTTTGTAATATTTCAGTCATAATTATAAGGTTAGATAAAGAGAAATAAAAACTTTTATTTGATGTTAATAAGAATAATCCATTTATTTCCGATGTTTGAGTATAAAAGATTAATTTTAAGTTCTTTTTATTACTATCGCTAAAAATTATACCGTCTTGGGATTAAATATGGTAATATCTTTAAATATTAATAAACATATAATTAAAAATTTAATATTCAATAAATTAGAAATAATAATTTTTAGAAGGTTAAATAATGAACGTTTTAGCAATAGGCGAATGTGGAGATATGGGGAGAATGGTAGTTGCTATTTTTCTTGAATCCCTCAAAATTTGATCAGTAACTATAGCCGATAAGGATTATGAGCTTGCGAAAACAATTGTTGAGATGATCGGTTCAGATAAATATTCAATTATCATTATATGTTATTTGAATTATTGTTTCTATGAAAGAAAAGATTCTTATAATTTTGGATAAGGGGATCTAAATATATGGTAGTTAAGGTAATGATCGTATGATGAATCTTCTTTTTATTAGATTTGTAGGAAAAATCTATATTTTTAAATAATATGCCATGAATGTATTCTTTATTCGAAAAGATCTGATATTAATTTTTAAATAAAAACTGCTGATATAAATGACAATTGAGAATTTGGAAAGTAACGAATCTGAATTAGGTGTATATAGGCAGTTACAGCAAACCCTTGATGAGATGCCTAAAGGATTCCCTTCAACAAAATCGGGTGTAGAAATACGTTTATTAAAAAGGCTTTTTACTCCTGAAGAGGCGAAAATCGCTTCAAAATTAAAATTTCACTGGAAAGATTGGGAATCGTTAGAGAATATTTACAAGAGGTTGAAACCGTTAGGGTATTCGAAAGAAGAACTAGAAAATCATTTAGATAGTATGATTAATAAAGGAGCTATATGGGGTAGGAAAGAAGGTGATAAAAAATTATACAGTCTTGCATTGCTAATTATAGGAATATACGAATTTCAAGTAAACAAATTAACAAAAGAATTTCTTGAAGATTTCAATCAATATATGCAAGAAGCTTGGGGGGAAAATGCACAAAAAATAGATATTCCTCAAATGCGAACAATACCAATTGGAATAAATCTTGAACACGATATTGGAATTGCTAATTATAATGACATAAAACAACTTTTTGAAAATGTTGAGGGGCCATTTTCAATAATTAATTGTATTTGCCGTCAAGAAATGGATCTCTTAGGTGACCCATGCCAAATTACTTCACGAAGAGAAGTGTGTATGGGATTTGGTTATATGGCCAAATCATATAACGATGCAGGTTGGGGGCGTGAAATCACTAAGGAAGAAGCTCTTGAAATTTTAAAGAAAAATGAAGAAGAAGGGTTAATTTTTCGACCGGGGAATTCACAGAAAATAGATTTTCTATGCTCATGTTGTACCTGTTGTTGTGGGGGAATAAAAGGTTTAAAACAGCTACCGAATCCAGCAGATTTTGTAACATCAGATTATTATGCTGAGGTTGATCCTGATTTATGTACTGGATGTGGAACTTGTATTGATCGTTGTCAAATGGATGCAATTTCACTAGTAGAAGATATTTCTATAGTAAATCGAAAACGCTGTATTGGTTGTGGAAATTGTGTGTTTGTTTGCAAAGATGATGCCGTCCAGCTCAAAAAAAAAGATAGACAACATGTACCACCAATGACAGGAACGGACTTATATGATGAGATTACTAAGGTAGGGTCTAAATTAAAAGCGAGAGAATTATTAAAGAAATAAAGACGAGAAAAAAGAGCTGTAAGATAATAGTTAATATTACTATTGAAGGATCAATTTTTTTTAAAGAAAGTTAAATTCTTTAACTTGTAATCTTAAAGATAATGGATAAATATAATATCTTTAATTTTTCCAATATAAACAAAAATAATAAATAGTAATTAAGAATATATAAAAATTGATTTAAATGTCAGAAAAAAAGGATGGGCGTCTGCATGGCTCTACTAAAAACAAAAAAGTAGTGCATTTCTCTTTTTTCCAACTACATGTAGCACACCCATTTTTCTTAGGCAATAGGTCATCCTTCTAGTTAATGTTAATGCTTGCTTTAGCTTATTAGCAAGATCATAATTTGAGAAAGGAACATCAATATCCCATGGGAGTTGCGTCAAAAAATCATTAGGATTATCAAAAGTACGCCAACCTATAACCTTTAACAATTTCTTGTCTCTAATACTCCAACCATTTCTTTTCCAATTGCCCTTTCCATTTCTTTGACGTGTTTCTTCTATTTGAATTAGTATACCTTCAACAGATAAATTTGGATTTAAAATAAGTTCTGGAATATAAATCAATTCATCAAAAATATTATTATAAGTGCAATGTTTAGGAGACAAGCGTTTTCTAGCCTTGGATTGGATGTTATCTTGATACACTATCCACTTATCTGAAATTATTGGGTATACCAATAAAACCTTATGGTTTTTAATCAATTTTTTAAGTTTTTTTTTTATGGCTGAGAAATTTTGAGTTTGGATTTCAATAAGAAGATCAGAATGAACAATATCTATTAGATATCCATCAATTGGAACCTCCAGGCGGTCTCCAGGTTTTCTATACCACTCCTTTAATTTTGCATGAAGTGAACTCTCCTTTAAAGTTCCAATCCCTTTAGAACATAAAGATTGATGAATACTTGCCATGCTATTATAATAATTATTGTTTTAGAATACAAATGTATTCTTGAATTAAAATGAAAATAATACTTGAATATATATCATAAATTTAGAGACATAATGTCTAACCATTTCAAATATTTATTTCTTTTTTGCCTCCCTTCCATTTGACTAATAACGAAACTGGCAGAGTAGAGGTTGCATTGATCTCAACTTCTTCGAAAGGATCTTTTCGAGATACACATTCCAAATCTAATGAATTTTCACTACCAAATGGATATTTTTTTATACCATGCCTTTCCAGAAGGCGGACATCCCAAATTAATTGATTTTTAGGAACATTCGGGCGAATACCAAATACATTTTCGAATAAAATACTAATAGGTACTAATCCTGTCCAACCTACGAAGTCGTTTTTGGCAACACTACCGGGGGTCTTATATTCTGGAGCATAGTTCTCCCAAACAGTCTTAGTCTCATTATAAACATGAACTACATTATCCAAGTGATTGAGAGCAATTTCGTGTGCTAAATCATTCTCTCCAACGAGATTTAAACCTCGCAATACCATGTAGTTTGTAGGAGGCCATACGCCACCTAACCAATAAGCACCTTTAGGGTAATATGATTTATGATCAGCGGACAATGATGGGATTCTGTGTGGGCGATTAAATTCGCTTGGATCTCTGAGGTGTTCAATAAATGCGGAAAGTCTCTCTTTTGGAACGACATCTGCTAGCAAAGCCCAAAACGCACCAATAGTTTTCACATCTGATAAAGTACCATCCTTAAAGCGATCGTAATAAAAGGAGCTGGTTTCTTCCCACATTTTATTATTTACAAAGTTGCTTAATTCACTGATTTCAATCTCGATATCCTTAACCTTTTTTAGTTCATCTAATACATCTGCCATTTTGATTAAGATTGAACCTGAAAATATTTGCTGCAATGTCGTATCAATCCAAGACATGTGACCATGTAACCAAAACCGATCCGTATTTTTAACGGGAAGTCTAGGTTGATTATCCATTCCCGAACCCCATCCTGATGAAAAATAAGTGCCATTTTGCCAACTTCGAAACCTTCGAAACCATTGATAATAAGCCAAAAGAGGATAAAAAACTTCGGCTAAACGCTCTAGGTCCCCAGAATTTAAAAAGTATTCCCATTCCGCCCATGGGAGAATATTAGGTCCTGTACTGCTTACCTCAAATTTCGTGTGGCGTTCTAGTCCATCTCTCCGTCTGATTTGTCGACAGATATATCCGTCAGAATGTTGATGTGAGTAAAAATTATCAAGAGTTTTTTGAAAATTAAATGCGCGAGATCCATAACGGCCAAACATTACAATAAAGGCAGAGTCCCACATATAAATATCTGTATTGAACGCAGTATCGATAAAATTAGTAATAAACCGACTCTTATGTTCAGGGTTCTTTAAATTTGAAAAGGCAATTTCCCAAGTTTTCCAATAACATTCTAAAACATCTTGATGACCGTCCCAAATAGGTTGAGGTAACAAATGTTGAATTTTCGGGAATACAGGTAGTGCTTCGTCCTCAGGTTCCCTCTTCAAGAAACGGTTACGTTTTACTAATCTATTCCTTACATCAGTATTTAAAATACCATCTCCAAGAATTGATATTTTTAAATTGTCCTTTTTATTTTTCTCTTCCATATTGTTTCCTTCGTTTATTATATATATCAACTTTAAGTTCAGAGGAAATTTATTCCTCCAATCTTTTGTCATATGTTTCTTTAATGTCTTTCTTTAACTTTTCAAGCTTTTCACCTCTAAGAGGAAAGAAAAGTAAAATTAGAAATCCAATACTAAAAAGTATTATAGGAATGAGTCCGACTCCAATTTGAATACCTAATTTTGCGCTTTCAGTTTGAATTACTCCAGTCCCTCCGACATATCCCGTGATTGAAAGAATCAATGTAAAGAGAAACAACATGATCTGTTTGTTTGGTGTAATGAAAATTGCGTTAATTCCGTTAAAAGTTCCGATGGATCTATTACCTGTCTTTAATTCGTATTCATCAATAACATTTCCAAAAATGGGCGTAGAAAGGATCCAAAAGGCGGCGTTTCCCATGTTAATGATTACGTAACATATTACTGCTAGTAAGAAAATTCTGGATAATATAAGACCAAGAAACGCCATAATGCTCATCGTTATGAACATCATAAGGGTTTTCCTTGGACCAAATTTCTTATTGACAACTTGTACCAAGTAATATGCGAAAAAAGTAAAGGGTAACGTAATAGCACTTACTATCATAACCTCAGTCCCCCCAACCCCAATAACATCGTCAAAATAATAAACCTGAAAGGTTATAACCGTTGCGGTAACGGCACCCATTACAAATGATAGAAGGATGTAAAAAATAAATGTTTTCGATGAAACAACATCCTTTAATAGTTTTTTAATTTCAGGAAATGTTTCTCCGTCGTACAATTTAGTGGATTCTTTTATCCCTCTCGCGCCATAAAATGCAACTCCAACACCAATAACTCCCACAATAGCAAGCACGGTAACAATAACCGGTAAAGGAAAAGGATTATCTTCTTCAACAAAAAAAAGCATTATTAATAGGTATGAAAAAATACCCAATATTGTCTGGAATACCAGATTTATAGATGTAAATGAGGCTCTCTCGTTATCATCATCCGTGACCGTAAGCATGAGAGCGTGTCTATTAATACCATTCATGGCAGATCCAGTGTCATGAAGTGCAAACGCAATAAACAAAAAAATAAAGATAACCTCGTCAGGAAAATCAGGACTCATAAAAATCATTAAAAAATATCCAATAGTCAGCAGAGGAAGGGAGCGAAATAACCATCTCTTTCGTTTTCCTTTCCCTTCAACTGGTGTTGTTCGATCTGAATAATATCCAATTATAGGATCATTAATTGCATTTACAATAGCAAATAATAATTGTACGATTCCAAACCAAAGAACGGGAAATATTATAAAATCGGTATAATATTTTAACATGGCTCCATCTATCGTGCTAGATATAAATGTCAATCCCGCGATCGATAAACCAAAATACATCTTTTGCCTAAATGGAACTTTATGAACAATACTATCTCCTTCTTGCAGACCCTTATTTTTTCTTTTAGACATTGAGATTAATTCTTTGATATTTTCTCTTGAATATTTATTGTTAATCGTTAATTACTATTATATATACTTCTAGATTTCCTTATTATAGAACTGAAGTCGAGAATAATAATAAAAAGAAAAAATCAAAAAAAAA
>Ga0209986_10002367_pt1 | contig 17279 bp, 17 predicted proteins | sample BlataG_FD_183168 | JGI IMG/M metagenome (GOLD analysis project Ga0209986, IMG submission 183168) | Deep subsurface microbial communities from Black Sea to uncover new lineages of life (NeLLi) - Black_00105 metaG (SPAdes) (version 2) | ecosystem: Environmental > Aquatic > Marine > Oceanic >...
AAAATAAATTCCGCTCAAGGAGAGATTTCTTAACTGCTCTTCTTTTTCTGGATCGATTTTTCTTTTTATCCAGATAAAAGTAACATCTTTTTTTATTCTCGCTTTTAGTTTTTGAAACTCGATCTCGGATAAATCCAGAACTTTTTTCAGTTTGTTTATTTTTTCGAGCTTTAAATTGTAAAATTCCCCCTTGGAAGGAACATAATAGACGGATTGTGCGGGGAGGCTGCGGGCCAGAATATTTCCCTTGTTGTCATAAATTGTTCCTCTTTTTGGGATGATTGGTTTTTTATTTTGATTTTGGTCGATAACGACTGCTTTTAAGCGGGGATGGTCAAAAACCTGGAGCTGGACAAGGCGGACAATGAGCCCGCTCATCCAGAGCATGAAGAAAAAAGAAAGGATAATGGTTCTTTTATGCGCTTTTTTCTGAAAATAAATACTCATTAAATTTATTTATGCTTAAAGATTAAAATCGTCATAGACGATTTGTTTCACTTTGGGCTTGACCATCTTTAATTCCTCTATAGCGATTTTTTCGACATTTTCCAGGGAGAGGAGAGAAGACTTTAATGATTCCAGCCTCTCGACCTCTTTCCTCAGGTTAAGAACTTTATCTTCCAGTTCACCCTCCTCATATCCGATCCGGACTGATTCCATCTGGTGCCAGACGTAAAATGTCAGAATAAGAATAATAAAAATTGTGCAAAACACAACGAGCATTATTTCATTTCTGGTGTACTTTTTTCTTACCATTTATATTATCTCGGCGGCTCTGAGCTTGGCTGACCTTGCTCTGAAGTTAATGGCGATCTCCTCTTCTGAAGGGATAACGGGTTTTTTTGTCAGAATTTTCAGACAAGGGTGGGAATTCATCGAAGTTGCAAGCTGTACAAAGGTTTGCTTGATTATTCTATCCTCAAGTGAATGAAAGGAGATTGCGGCAATGTGCGCCTTTTTTGGGAGTTTTTGGGAAACTCTCTCGATAAAACCTGAAAGGCTTTTTAATTCCTGGTTGACTTCGATACGTATGGCCTGGAAAACTTTTGCGGCAGGATGGATCTTTCCTTTTTGGGGCCTCCAGCGGCAGATTTCTTCGACTGTGCGGCAGAGCTGTGTAGTGGTTTCGATTTTTTGAGTTTTTCTTCTTGTTACAATTTCTCTTGCAAGTCTTCTAGCCTGTCTGAGTTCACCGTATTCGTGAAATATTTGGGAGAGCCTGTGCTCTGGAAGTTTATTGATTATTTTATGGGCTGTAGTTTTGTTCCTGAGGTCCATCCTCATGTCCAGGGGGCCTTCCCGGCTGTAACTGAATCCCCTCTCGGGTGAATCGAGCTGGAAAGAGGACATGCCCAGGTCGAGCAGGATACCCCGGATTTTGGAGAAATCTATTTTAAGGTCAGGGAGATATCTGAAGTCTGAATGGTAAAGGCTTACTCTATCTGCATACGGCTCGAGTTTTTCTTTTGCTTTTAAGAGAGATTTTTCATCGATATCAAAACCGATAAGGATTGCCTTGGGATTTCTCTTGAGTATTTCAAGAGTGTGTCCTCCCAGACCAAGAGTGCAGTCCACGTAAGTTCCTTCCCTCTTTATTTGAAGGTATTGTAGTGCTTCTTCTAAAAGAACCGGGATGTGGCCATTCCCGTTCATTCAATTTTTCCTTGAGGCAATAATTTAGCAATGTCTTCGAAATCTTCATTTGTTAGAGGTTTTTCCTCGAGTGATTCATCGAGCTTGTCTTTGTTCCAGACTTCCAGGTGATTGGAGAGGCCAATTACTTCTACTTCATCTTCAAGTTTTGCCTTCTCTCGTAAAGTCTGGCCGATCAAAATACGTCCCCTTGAATCAATTTGAGATTGGGTCCCTTTTCTGTTAACTCGGAGCATAAATTTTCTCACTGCAGGTTTGAGATGTTGAATTCCCTCTTCAGAAACACCTGACATTTTTTCCCAGACTGGAAGCGGGTAGATTTGGACGGATTCGTCAGTAAGAGATGTGATGAATAGTTCTCTCCCGTATATCTCTTCTATGGCCGTGCGGAATTTTTCCGGTATTTTTACCCGACCGCTTCTGTCGAACTTTGCTTTATAGCTTCCGAGCAATAAATTTCCCATTTTGTCCCGTTTCATCCCATTTTTCTAGAATATATGGGAGAAACTGCCCAATGTCAAGGGAAAAATGTAAAAAAATGCTATTAATTTTGATGGTGTTCTATATATTGTGTGAGGCTGGTTTTAATCACTATATAGAGAACAAAATTTGAGAAGAAAAATAACTCTGTTTTTTGTAGGGGTTTGATTCATCAAACCCAAAGAAAGGGGACAGTCCCCATTATTCCTGCCACTTTAATTTTGTTGTGTGGATTTTATTAGGATTTTTATGTATGGGCTTAATAAGTTTATAGGGGTTGATTTGCCTTATTATTCTGTTGATGAGTTATCAGTCTGTCTTTTGAGGAGCTCTTTTGCAGAAGTATAGTCCTTTTCAGAGACATAAATCTTTATCTCTCCCAGTCCGTCTGCTGAAAAGGGATGGACAGATTGAACTACTCTTCCTCTAAAAATACATTTAATTCCATTACTTTCAAGATAACTCTTTATTACCTCAGCTTCTACAGGACCCCAAGCTTTATGAACCTCCTTAAGCTTTATATCTTCATCCGGTTTTTGTTTTTTTTCTTCATTTTTTGGCATTATAGTTTATCCTTTATAATTCATCGTGGACGAGATGTTTGGAGGTCCTCATTTATTATTATTAAATATTTATTAAACTGCTATTTTTTTTGTTCGAAATAATCTTCTAATATTTTATTATGGTCAAAAGCAAGGGGAAAATTCATTTCTTTTTTTGTGAATACTCCGATTTCCTGAGCATCATCCCGGGCTTTTGGTTTTCCCTGTGCTGTGGCCACAAAAACTGTTGTGATTGTGTGCTGGCGGGGATCGCGGTTCGGATCTGAATAGGTGTGGAGTTGACTTTTAAGCTGGATATCAAGAGATGTCTCTTCTTTAGCCTCGCGGACAGCTGCTTCCTCTAAGGATTCACCATAGTCAACAAATCCTCCTGGTATGGCCCACCCGAAAGGAGGATTTTTTCTTTTAATGAGCACTATACCATCCTGCCCGTCTTCTCTTTTGATTTTTATGATGATGTCCACAGTAGGGACCGGATTCCTATTTTTTCTCATGAGAATTATTGAAGAGAATCTTATTACGAGAGTTCTCTCTGCAGACAGATAAGTTTTTTTTGAAGCGGAATTTTGTTAAAGAACTTCTTCTCAGTCTTCGAGCTTGAATTTCTTTTCCAGTTTATCCAGCTTTTCGACGATACCTCCGTATTCGAGCTCGGTGTAGGGAAGCATTGCTGGGCCAAAAAAACCCTGCCGTCTTATGGCTGTGGCTTTTTCGGATACCTGGTCTCTCACGTAATCCCAGTAAGGATGGTCGAAGACGTCGGCAGGTTCTGTAAGCTTTCCTTCTCTAACACAAAAAGCCGCGCCTGTAACTACCGGAGGGCCGTCAAAAAAGGAGATAGTTGAATTTAATTTGCAGGGCATGAGAGGTCCGTTGTGGCTGCCTCTCATAAAGCCGGCAACAAAATGACCAATTTGAAATGGAGCCAAAACTTCTCCAGTGGCAGGAAATTCTCCCTGAACTCGGACCAGCGCTACCGGGTCATCTTTTCCAGTGTATTTTCCAGCGATATTGTGGAGGCGGGTTGTTGAGATAGATGCTGCCTTATTCCCAGTGTTTCGGGAATAAATGCTCTCGATAACGTATCGTTCGCCGTCCCGGAGCAGAGCTGCGATATCATAGAGTTCTTCAGGTGCGTTTAGTTCAATAATTTTGTCCTTTTCTGTGTACCCGACATCGATAATACGGAACTTGAATCCGTCACTCATTTTTGGGCTTAAGATGAGTCCTGCGCAGTACATGGGATCAATAAAGCCCAGGTAAAATGGCAGGTTGTAACAACCAGGGTCAGTTTTATCTGCAGCAAAAAAAACAAAGGGCTCGTTGGGCCTCTCTTCGAATTCCATCTCTGCCACGGCAGGTCCCATTCCTTTTATGTTTCCGCTGAAAGAATCCTTCAGCAGATCCTGCCCTGCGCCGTATAACCCCTGTTTTTTGGCCACGGCTGTTCCGGCTATAAAAGTGTCCCAGGCCAATTTATGTATTTTTTCGTCTGATACGCCTCTATCGTGTGTACATAAAATAGCAATATCATCTCCGGTATAGCCGATGTAGGAATCAATTATTAGATCCTTGCTGTTTTCCTTAACAAAGTTTTTGACTTCATTTACGAGTGCCTTACTTGGAGTGATATGGCCGCCGATGCTGCCTATATCTGCTTTTAAGACACTAAGAGTAACTTTCATAAGAACCTCCTAAAAAAATGTGGGTTTTACTGATTAATCAATTTTAATTATTTTACCTATTAATTGTCAACAACAATTAAGAAGGGGTATGCTGTTAAGGAGTTAAGGTATTTCCGAGACTGGAAAAAACCATAAAAGGAGCCTTTAAACAGAAAAATAAGCTATCAGCTTGTTTTTTAAAACCCTCCAGATATTCTGCTCTCAGTGGTTTTACAGGCGCTGGCTTAAAAGCAAGAGGATTGATGTACTTTCCATCTTTCTTGATCCTGTAATCCAGGTGGGGGCCGGTAGATTCGCCCGATGAGCCCACAAACCCGATGACTTGCCCTTCTTTGATCTTTTTTCCTTTTCTTATTCCTTTGGCATAACCTCTCAGGTGAAGGTACTGTGTTTCATATCTGTTTTTATGCCGGATTTTGATCATACGGCCTGCGGCTCCGTTCCTTCCGGTAAAGGTGACAGTTCCGTCTGCTGTCGCCTGGACTTGAGTTCCGACAGGAGCTGCATAGTCCACTCCATAATGGGGGCGGTATACCTTGCGGATAGGATGCAGGCGCCTGCGGCTGAAGCGGGAAGTGATTCTGGCGGAATGAAGCGGAGATTTCCGGAATTCTTTTCTTAAGGAATTACCTGCCAGGTCAAAAAAGTCAGATTCTTTTGTGTCGGGGTAAGTATAGCGGATAGCCCGGAATGTCTTGCCCTGATTAGTAAATTCTGCAGCAAGAATATTTCTGTAGCTGAAAAATTCGCCCCGAAGGTATTTCTTTTCGAAAATGATTTTGAACGAGTCTCCTTTGCGGAGGTCGGCATAAAAGTCGATATCCCAGGCAAAAAGGTCGGCAAGGTTAATAGCCAAGAGGTCACCCTCGTCTTTTTTGTTTACAGCAAAGATAAGATTTTCCTCGATAGTTCCCCAGATCATTTTGACTTCGATTTTGTAAGGTATTTTTTTTATTTCAGCCGTATATGTGCTCTCTTTTTTCTGGATATGGAGGAAATTTTCTTCATTTATATCGTATTCTAGGGAAGAGATTTCTCCCTGCTGAGTGGAATAGATTCTGAGTTCATGGCCCGCTTTTATTTTGCCCAGGTCATAGACAGGTTTTATATTTTTTCTCAGTTCATATATTTGGGCAGGGGTGAAATTGTATTGTGCCAGAAGGTCTGTCAGAGTCATTCCTCTCCGGATTGTTTTTATATTTTCAATCAGGGGTGGAGTATTGTCTAAAATTTTTGGCAGAGGAATATCTCTTTTTACTTTGAGTGGAGGTTTATTTTTTGGAATAAAGCTTAGAATTAGAAAAAGTGAGAAAGTAAAGAATATGAACAGTAAAAGATGTTTGCGTTGGAGCTCTATTCTTTTTTTATAGGTCCTTATTTTGACTTTCATTGTGTTTTAATGTTTTACAGAAGACCATAGATAAAAAAAATAATTTATTTCGTTATTTAAGTCAACAGCTTAAACGACAACGGGATTTTACAACTGATCTCATTTTTTTACTTAACATGGATTATTCACGAGTTGAGATTGTCTCAGATGCGAGGCGCAGCGTAAGAAGCTGTGGTTTTCCACTGCGAATGCGCTGCAACGAAGAAGACGTCGTTGCGAGGAGCGAGGAAGATTGCCACGCTGCGCTCGCAACAGGCTATGCAATCTCGTAAGATCAGCTCGCCCAAGGGGTAAAAAATGCCGACATAAAGTTAAAAATGAGGCTATTGGAGAAGGTTTGAATGTTAACCTTGAGGAGAAATCAGCTTAACTTGCTAATATCATTAAGATAAAATAGTAGTGTCGGCAGTTTTTATGAATAATTCAGGTTAACATTTTTAGCAAAATAGAAGTATATTAATGTGGATGAAGAATGATGATGAACTGGTTGAGGAAGTTCTCAGAGGAGACGATGTTTCCTTTGAGATTCTTCTCCGGCCTTACCGCCAGGGGATCTTGAACATGGCATATCGAATGACAGAAAATTTGGAAGAAGCAAAAGAGGTCTGCCAGGATGCTCTTATTAAAATTTATAAATATCTTTATAAATTTAAAAAAGGGAAAAGCTTCAAAAACTGGATATACAAAATAACAGTGAATTCCACTTATGATTTTTTGAGAAAGAAGAAAAAGTATGAAGAAATAGTGGAGAGTCAGAAAAGTCTGACTGCCAGCATAAACCAGGATCCTGAAAAACAGCTTCTGAATAAAGAGATAAAAAATAAAATCAAGGCCTGCCTTCAAAGTTTAGGTCCTAAAGAAAAAGCTGTTTTTATCCTGCGGGATGGCGAAGGATTTTCCATAAAAGAGACGTCAGAGATTCTTGGATGCTCATCTGTAAGTGTCCGGACTAATCTGTTACGCGCCAGGCAAAAAATAAAGACACAATTCGAAAAAATATATCCTGTAGAGGTAAGGGGTGTAAAAAAATGAAATGCAAAAAGGTCCAGCGTTATCTTCCTCTGGTTGTGGGTTCTGATATTTCTAAATCTAAAATATCAGAGGTTAAAGCTCATGTGGAAAAATGTCCGGAGTGCCGGCATGAATATGATTCTTATGTTTTGTCTTTGGGGAAAACAAAGGAATGGCTCGCAAAAGAAAGAGAAGATTGGGAAGATAGGGAATGGCAGCAGGTTGTTAAGATAGCCATTGGAGATAAAGAACCAGAGTTATCGCCTCTTGCTCCGTGGCCATTCAGGAAAGTCTGGGCTTATGTGATGATGGCTGTTTTTGCCGTTGTTTTTACTTTTTTTGTTATAAGACCTGGTTTTTACAAAGAGGGAGTAATCCCGGGAACAAGGATGGTGGCAGAATCCCAAGCTAAGCTCTTTGAAAGTTTTAAGGATAAACCAGAACAGGACATAATTTCCATGACAATGGTTTCAAAAGATACCGGGCTAAAAATAGTCTGGTTCTTTAATAAAAATTTCGATTTGGAGGATGAAAAATGAAGAAATTTTTAACAGGCATTTTAGTGCTTTGCTTTTTGGCTGGAGCTTCTTTAAATGTCTATGCTTCAGCCGGACAGGCTAAAAAACCAGAGCTGAAGACGGAATTTGTTAAGCTTAAATATATCAAGGCAAGACAGGTTCTATCTCTTCTTACGGGTTATCAAAGTGAGTACGGCCGTATAAGAACCCAGGATGAGCTGAATATAATTACAATTCAGGATACACCGGAGATTGTTGAGATGGTGCTTGCGCTCCTCAAGAAAATCGACGTTAAGCCTGTAGACATACTGTTCACTGTGGACCTGATTTTAGGGATAGGGGAAAGTTCAAAAGATGCTTCTAATGTTTCCCGATTTCGAAAGGCAGTGGAATATGATAAAAAAATAGAATCTGATCCTCTGATAAAAGAATTAAAAAAAGTATTAAGCTACAAATACTACAATAAAGTTGGTTCTTCCTTCCTAAGAGTCCAGGATGGAGGATATTCTGATCACCGTATTGGCGGATCTGACCTGGATTTAGAGCTTAGATTGGTACCTCGCTATGTCCGGGAAGAGAAAGAAGATGTTTTTCAGTTAGAATTGAGGTTAAGGCAGTTTACAGGTTATGTCCATGAAGGAATAAAAAAATATCAAACTCTTATTAATACTCCTCTTACAATAAAAGGTGGAGAAAGGACTGTGGTTGGCGTCTCCAAGCTTGACGGTGGGGATAAAGCCTTAATCCTTATTCTCCAAGGAAAAATCGTAAAATAGGAATAAGCCGAGCTGGCTTTTTGAGTTTGTCTCGTAAAACCTGTAATTTTCGAGTCTTGCGAAAAAAGCCAGCCTATTTTTTTATACATTGAACCAGTAGACATCCCTCTTGATTCCGCTTGGATTCACATTAAATTTAAAGGCTGTGAAATGAAATTTTTATGCTCTTGAATACCCGGATTTTCCTTTGTTAAGGAATGTCCAGGGGGAAATTTTTATCCCTCTACTTAGAAAGTGTCATTGCGAACGACTGAAAGGAGTGTGGCAATCACACAATAGGCGTTAATATTTTAGATTCTTCTGGTTATCTGTTGGCCCATGTAAAGCCAGCGAGGAATGCAAGTCGCGCAGTGTCAGCCAAAATATCCGGATTGATACGGTAGATTGTATCACTGGTTTGATAATAGGCAAGATGCGGTCCATTCGAAGCAAAAGAAATACAGGCTGCTCCGTTTAAAAAGAAAGGTGCATAATCTGAGCTTCTTACGCCTACTTCTCTAAAAAATCTTGAGCGCCTCAGGATATTCACAAATTTGTTTGAATCTTCCAGTGCCTTTTTTAGTCCTTCAGGCTTTGGGCTGATGCCGCATCCAACTCCATCACCTTCGCCGACCATATCGAAGTTGAACATAGTGTCTACTTTATCAAACTGAGTGGGTACGTGATTTACAAAGTAGGTTGACCCCTGGAGCCCCATCTCCTCACCACCAAAGAGAACAAAAACGGCTGACCTTTTGGGCTTTTTTTTCAGTTTGGAAAATGCTTCTGCAATCTCCATTACAACCGCGCTTCCACTGGCATTATCATTTGCACCGGGGAAAAGAAATCCCATGTGTTCTCCGCAGTGGTCAAAGTGGCCGCCAACAACCAGGCATTCTTTCTTGAGTTGACGGTCGAACCCTTCCACATAACCCACAACATTATATCCGATACCATCAGGGAAATGTCTTGATTCCACGCAGAAGCTTATTTTTGTTTGAAGAGGGAAGGAAAGGGGCTTTTTGTAGGTGAGAAGATCACTCCTCAGGTCTTTAGAATTCGTTCCTTTTTCTTTCAGAATTTTATCCGCAACACTTTCACTAATAATTGCCGGGGTGAAGTCTTTTATCCAGTTACCGTTTGGATTGGCAAGGGGCTCTGCGTAAATATAAAAAAGGCCTAATGCTCCTTTGTTTTTTGCTGTTTTCATCCTGAAGCGGTGATGGTCGTGTTTCTGGTAGCGGTTATCCCTCCGGTCCGGAGTGCCTCGAAAACAGAGAATAAATTTTCCTTCAACATCCAGTCCGGCATAGTCATCGTAGCCAAGCTCTGGAGCGCTTATTCCCCATCCGGCAAATACAAGTCCGGCTGAGCTGTCACCGCTGTCGCTAAAAAGAAGGGGCAGGAAGTCTTTCCCTGGTTCCAGCTTGATTTTTTTTAAAGCCGGTTCTTTTTGTTGTGTAGCTTCCTTTTGCTCTAAGAACAGGAACATCTCGGCTTTATCAATAATTGTATAAGGAGAGGGGTAAGCCTGGAGATATCCTTCTTTTTTACTTAAAGGCTTAAGACCCCATTCCTTGAATTTATTAGCAGCCCATTTAGCAGCAGCCGTATAGCCTTCGTGGCCTGTGTGGCGTCCGGCAAATTTGGGTAATGATAAAGTTTTGACATAGTTATAAGCGTCCATGGGGCGGATTGAGTCAAATCCTCTCTGTAGGTCTCTGTCCAGCTTTTCTGCGTTAAGGAAAAAAGAAAAGATTAGAAAGATCAAGATAACGGTCGGTGTAAATATAAGCTTTTTAAGATTCATCGATTCCTCCCTGAAAATTTCTCTGATTTTTATAACTATCTATTTTATTAAGATAGCTCTTTACTGAGATTACAGCCAGCCCGGCCAGGCCTATTATACCAATAAGGTTTGTAAAAGCCATCATGCCATTGAACACGTCTCCGATTAGCCAGGCTTCTTCAACTTTCAGAACAGCTCCGATAAAAATAACAAAACAGAAGATCCAGCGGAACGGGTGCTTTATCCAGGGGCCCAGGAGATAGCTAAAAGAGATTTCTCCATAATAGGGAACTGCTATCAAGCTGGAATATCCAAAGAGAAATGAGCTTGCTGCCACTATTAAACCTCCCACAGGAAAGCCTCCAATCCGGGGAAATGCTGTGTTAAATGCTTCTGCAGCCATTCCTGTGCTTGTTCCTTCTGTCCAGGCACCGGTGACCAGAACAGCCAGGGCAGTGAGAGTGCAGATGACAAGAGTATCAATGAATACATCCAGAGAAGCGATCAATCCCTGGCGCACAGGCTCGCTTGTTTGGGCTGAAGCATGGAAGACAGCTGCTGTTCCGGTTCCTGCTTCGTTGGAATAGGCTCCTCTGGAGAAACCGTAGCGGATGGCATTCCTTATGGTTATTCCTGCGATTCCTCCTGTGATGGCAGATGGTTTGAATGCTCCCACAAAGATAAGAGAAAAAGCATGGGGAAGGCGTGAAGCAAAGAATATAATGATGAAAAAAGCGCCAAAGATATAAAAGAATACCATAATAGGGCTTACATATTCTGTCACTTTGGCTATGGATTTGATTCCTCCAATGATGACCAGCCATGTCAGTACAGCCAATCCAAGCCCGGAAATCCAGGGTTCGATTCCAATCTGCGTTTTTAAAACGTAGGCTACAGAGTTGGATTGAATGACGGTGGTCGAGAAGAGAGGCTTGCAGCCCATAAAGAATGCAAAAATGCCTGCCAGCCAGGGGAGGCCTAATCCATCTTTAATGTAATACATAGGACCACCAACCACTGCTCCTCCAGGTAGAATCTTCTTGAATTTCTGACCAAGAACTGCTTCAGCCACTTTAGTTGCCATGCCGAAGAAGGCAGAGAGCCACATCCAGAAAACTGCCCCCGGTCCTCCCATAGCAATAGCTGTACAGACTCCTCCGATATTTCCGTTTCCAATAGTTGCTGCCAGAGAAGTCGTTAAAGCCTGGAAGGGCGAGATGTCTCCTTTGCGTTCTTTTGCACTTTCACCAAAATCTTTCTTTCCAAGAAGAAGTCGGAAAGAAAGTCCAAAGCGGCGTACCTGAACGAAGCGCATGCGGATGGTAAGAAACAGGCCTATACCAAGGAGTAGAATAGCCATATGTGGACCCCAGACTATATCGCCGAGGACGTGAAGGGTGCTCTCGAAGGTATCCATGATTCTTTTTTTTTATTTTAGTTTTGCGTCTAAACTAATACGGCAATCTTTTTCTTTTAAGTCTTTTTTTTCTTTTTTCTTAATATTTCTTTTTTTACATTTTTGTGAAGAGTGATGAAGTAGTATCCGGTTAGCAGGACAATAATTACGGCAAATCGGAGAGTGTTTCCCTGGAATAAAGAATAGAACGCATAGACCAAAATGCCAAGAAGAAGGAAGAAATGGATAAAAGCGAAGATCAGATCGATCATTGTAACCTGCAGGAGTTAATAATTCCAGTAGCACCGGAATTTTTTGGTATAAAGCTAATTATTTTATATCCGGCGAATAGAAACAATTGTTATAGTTTCCCTCGGGACATTCCTCCGGCCGGATCTTGTCATTATTTTTGTGCTGGCGATAGCATCCACAACATCCATGCCTTTAATAACCTTTCCGAAAACAGCATATCCGAATCCATCAGGAGTATTATCTACGTGGTCTAAGCCGGGATTATCCACGTGGTTGATATAGAACTGGCAGGTGGCGCTGTGTATCTCAGGAAGCCGGCCCATGGCAATTGTGCCCCTTTTGTTTTTCAAACCATTTATTGCTTCGTTTTTTATAGGCGGCTTGGCGGCCTTATTCCTGAAATCCTCGGTAAGTCCGCCTCCCTGAATCATAAATCCTTTCATAACCCGGTGAAATATTGTTCCATCATAGAATTTTGTGTCCACATAGGAGAGAAAATTTCGGACTGTTATAGGAGCTTTATCAGGATAGAGTTCGATTGTTATGTCACCCATAGTTGTTTTCATAAGCACCTTTGGGTTGGTTTGGCCAGCCTGGCTTATGGCTGGAACAACAAGAAGCAGACCAAGAATGGAAAGGACAAAAAAAAGCTTTTTTGTCATAAGTACCTCCTTAAAGGTATTTTACGGGATTGGCGGAATCAAGATATCAGAATTAAAAAACCAAATCAATGCAAAAAAGGGAACAGGCTACTTTTTTATGAATCAATCACCTACATAATATATTTCTCTTTTTGGCAGGAAAGGGCTGAGGCCAATCAATATTTTATACGCTGAAACGCCTGCCCATCCGGCGATATCAACAGCTGTTATTTTTTCTTTTCCTTGACTGCCGAGGAGAACAACTTCATCTCCGGGTGAGACCGCGGAATTTTCTTTCAGAAGAACTGTACAGTGGTTGGCTGTTACAGCTGCAATCAGAGGATATCTTTTTTCCTTGATCAAAACATGAGCTTTTTCGATTGTATTGTGCGGGTAGCCATCCGAATAGCCAATAGGAACGATGGCGATTTTTTCCTTTTTTTGTGTTGTGTATTTCCGATGGTAGGATACAGAATCTCCTGGCTGGAGAGTTTTGACAGCCACAACCTGGCTTTTTAGCTGGAGAACAGGCTTAAGGCCAAGCCGGTCTTCCTTCTGAGTTTTATCCGAAGGATAGTATCCGTAAAGAGCTATCCCGGGTCTGACCATATCAAGATGGGACTCAGGAAAGTCAAGAACTCCGTCGCTGCTTGCTGCATGTTTAAAGCCTAAAGAGATTCCTTTTTTTTCTGAATCCTGGCAAAGGTTTAGGAAGCGTTTGATCTGTTCCCTGTCAAAATCATCATCCTCGGTTAGTGTTGTCGAAATTCCCTCTATTAGAATTCCCTCAAGCAAAGAGGCTTTTTTGATATAAGGAAGAGCCTCGCGAAAGGATATTCCCATTCTTCCCATGCCAGTATCCACATGGATATGGATTTTGGCTTTTTTCCCAATCCTTTGGGCAGCCTGGCTGAGGCTCGAGATTTTTCCGTTAAAGACAGATTGAGAGATGTTATTCCGGATTATTGTTTCTGTGTCTCCGCTGCTAAAGGGACCAAAATTGAGAATGGGAGTGGACACGCCTTTTTTTCTTAGTAAAAGTGCCTCCTGAAGTTTTCCCACCATGAGAAAATTAATTCTCACTTTTTCCAGGTGTTCCCCGGTCTTTACCAATCCATGTCCGTAAGCATTTGCTTTAATAACAGCCATTACGGGTACTTTTGCCGTCTTTTTTATCTGGCGAAGATTCCATGTCATGTTTTTTAGGTTTAATTCAATCCACGCATCAAAAGTTAGCTGAGAAGAGAGTTTTTTCCGGTGTCTTTCCGGGCTTTTTTGTGTCTTAAAAGTTTGCTTAAGCAGAGAGGTTGAGCTCATCCCTGAGATGAGTAAAAAATTCCTTCTTGATATTTCAGTCATAATAATTACTCCTTCAGAAGAAGATAATCTCTTTAAGGTCCTTGTTGCTCATGGATTTGTATTAGTTTTCTGAGATAAGTACCAGAGTTATAAAATAACACCCACCGGGATATTTGCTGCTCTTGCCAAAACTGACACCCAGGCCCGCTCTGGTATAAGTTTTTTTCAGGACCTTATCCCTGTAGATAGACTGGATTCCTTCTAAAGTGGGAGAGGTGATAAAAAGGAACTGGGTTTCTCCCCAATGACGCGGCATAGGAGATGGGGCTTTATCTTTAGCTTTATAAATCGCACATTTAAGGGCATAATCATCTGCTTCTTTTGTAAATGAAAGAGAAGGAAGATAATTTTCCCGCCTCAGGTCATTTATATCTCTCTGGATATCCTCCTTGACTTCTTCCTCTTTCTTGAGAACCATGGCTCTTCGAAAATCCTGAGTAATGAAATATCCTTTGTTTTTCCTAAAGACCGCGCCAATTCCAACCTGGTCAAAGTCTGGATCCAGGATGTTTTTTCTGTGCCCTGCACTGTCCATGAGTTTTTCATGGATAAGTTCTGCCTGAGGTCTGTTACTAGAAGCTACGTTTTCTCCTATCGCGCTAAAGTAGAATCCCGCTTCTATGATTCGGTCTCTATAAGACTGTCCTGATGTTGAGGAATGAGAAATTTTCCCGCGCAGAGCCATATCCTTACTGTGCTCACGGGCAAGGAGGCTTAAATCCTGAGAAAATTGAAGAGTAGGGAGACCGAAATCTTTCCTTTCTTCATTGATCAATTCAAAAAGCTCCTGCACGATAATAGAAATCTCTTTTTCTTGAAAAAGAAGCTCTCCTCTCAGGTTAAGACCGGTTAGAATACCGGAGCTTAGACTGGCTGAAAGAATAAAAGAAAAGGTAAAAAAAATAATTCTTTTTAATTGAGCCAAAATTTTCTCTTTACTTTTATTAAATTTATCTTAACATAATGAATGACAAAGTGAAAAGGAGGTCGATATGCGAAGTAAAAAACTTTTTTCTTTCCTGCTGGCTTTTTGTTTTATTCTTAATTTTTATGTTCTCACGTCTCAAGGATTACCGGCAAAAGATGCGGATGAACAGAAACTCCTGCAGACCCTTCATTCTATATCCAGCCATAAACTTTTTGACTATGTGAAGGAGTTAGCCTCTGACAAATATGCCGGCCGGCTGACCGGAACAGAGGGATTTAATGCCAGTGCAAAGTGGGTGGTTTCCCATTTTAAAAAGTGGGGGATAACTCCTGCTGGTGATAAAAACAGCTATTTTCAGGCTTTTCCTAATCCGTACACACTGATTTTTAAGGACTGTGAAGTATATCTTCATATACCTCAAAAAGAATCAGTTATAAAAAAATATTATCGCTATGAAAATGAGTTTATCCCAGGCTCTACTTCCGGCTCTGGTGAAGTGACTGCTGAAGTCATTTATGTCGGCTACGGCGCTACAGCTCCAGAGCTTGGCTATGATGATTACAAAGGAGTGGATGTTAAAGGAAAGATCGTATTAATGGAAAGGGAAGTCCCTGTTTCTCCTGACAGAGACCCGGAGCTTTTTAAGAAGTGGCGTCCGTATTCCTTCCACCAGTATAAACTTGAGAATGCTGTGGCTCATGGTGCCAGAGGTATGCTCTATAACTATGGTCCTATCGGAAATCCGAATAATTCTTACAGTAAGGACTTTATATACTCTCATGTAGGAAGTGTAGTGGTTGCTGATGTTTTTTCCGGAACAGGGCTCAAACACAGCGACGTTATCGGAAAGATTAGAAAAAATTTAAAACCTTTTTCCTTTGTAACAGGGAAAACCTTCACTATAAAAAATACTACAGAGCATCACCCTGATGGGATTGGCTTTAATGTTATTGGTATACTTGAAGGCTCTGATCCTGTTCTTAAAGAAGAGGTGATTATTGTGGGCGGGCATCTTGACCATCTTGGCCGGTGCTATGAAATTATGCCCGGTGCAAATGATAATGCTTCGGCTGTCTCTGTTATTATGGGAATTGCAGAAGCAATGTCTAAATGCCCCGTCAAACCCCGCCGCTCTGTGATGTTCCTTTGTTTTGGTGCCGAAGAACAGGCTGTGGCTGGCTCGAAGTATTACGTAGAGCATCCGGTCGTGCCTCTGGAAAAAACTCTGGCTTTGATTAACATGGATGGCGTTGGCTGCGGGGATAAAATACGTGCCCTGGCTGCAAAGAATTATCCTGATTTATGGGAATTTGTAAAAAAAGCGAATGAAAAATATATTCACCGCGTCATCAGTCCTATTTACTTTGCCAACATAGCCCGGCCAAGGCTTGATGCAGCCCGTTTTATGTGGAAAGACGTTCCTACTCTTTCCTTCGGGGTATCCGGAGCTCCATCTTACTACCACGTAACCAGGGATACTATTGATACGATAACACCTGAGATCCTGGAAGACATGGCTCAACTTCTCTTTATTGCTGTCCTGGATATGGCGAATCAGGATTCGCTTGAATTCAGAAAGTAGAGGACATATACATTGAGATTTCATGTTCCCACGCGGATATATTTTGGGTCTGGCATAATCTCCCAGCTTAAAGAGATAGTTGAGGACAATTTTAAAGATTCCCGTCTTTTCCTTGTCACGGATCAGGGTATTTTAGACTCGGGCATCGCAGATAAGGTTCTCAGCCAATTTCAGAATATTCAGGTGTTTGACAAGGTTGAACAAAATCCCAAATTTAACACAGTCAACAGAGCAGGGGATATTGTCCGCGAGATCAAACCCGATGTTGTTATCGGCTTGGGCGGGGGAAGTGCTCTGGATGCTGCCAAGGCTGTTGCGCTGCTGGCAACAAATCCGGGGAGTATAGAGGATTATGAAGGAAAGGGAAAGTACAGATCACCGCCTCTTGATGTTCTTGCCATTCCAACAACCTGCGGGACAGGAAGCGAAGTAACATGGGTTTCCGTTGTTACTCACACAGAGCGTATGTTCAAGATGAGTATAAAAGGTCCACATATGTTCCCTGCAGTGGCTCTTGTTGATCCTGATCTGCTTGTAACCCTTCCGCCTCCTCTAGTTGCTTCAACCGGTATGGATGCTCTCACCCATGCTATAGAGGCCTATACGGTGAAGCCGGCAACTTATTTTACGGATATATTTGCCCGCGAAGCTCTTCAGCTAATTTTTTCATCCCTCGAAAGAGCATATGAATATATAAAAACAGATAAAGAAGCCAGAGAGGGGATAATGCTGGGAAGCACTGTTGCAGGCTTGGCTTTTGGCAACAGCGATGTAGGAGCTGTTCATTGCGTGGCGGAAGCCGTTGGTTCCATTTATGACACTCCCCATGGTGTAACAAATTCAATCTTCCTTCCATTTGTAATGGAGTTTAATCTTCCGGCTGCAAAAGATAGGTATGCAGAGATTGCGCGGATTGCAGGAATCGAAGAAAAGGATAAAAATACTGCCGCCCAGAGATTAATCCAAAAGATAAAATCCCTCTCACACACATTAAATATTCCTTCATTCAGGGAACTGGACATCCAGAAAGATAAATTTCCTGAGCTTGCAAAAAAATCGTTTCAGAACAATTCTAATCCTTCTAATCCAAGAGAGGTTAGTGAGGAGGATTATCTGGTTATTCTGGAAAAAGCTTTCAGCGAATCCTGATTTATCTCTCTTCGATGAGAATCTGAAGGATTTCCAGCTCATCGGCATCAAACCAGATTTTATAACAGGAAAAACATTTATCTACCGGAATAACATACTGGTAGCTGAATGGCCTTGGCAGCATGCGG
>Ga0209986_10002368_pt1 | contig 17275 bp, 13 predicted proteins | sample BlataG_FD_183168 | JGI IMG/M metagenome (GOLD analysis project Ga0209986, IMG submission 183168) | Deep subsurface microbial communities from Black Sea to uncover new lineages of life (NeLLi) - Black_00105 metaG (SPAdes) (version 2) | ecosystem: Environmental > Aquatic > Marine > Oceanic >...
AATACTGGGATTTCGGGCCGACTCTGGCGGCAGAGAAGCTTGAAGAGCGGGATGGATATGAGGTAGACCACGAGACCCTGAGGCGATGGCTTCTGGCAGCAGGGCTATGGAAGCGGCAGAGGAAGCGTGCCAGGCACAGACAACAGCGAGAGCGCAAGGCTCATTTTGGAGAGTTGGTTCAGATGGATGGCAGTCATCACCGGTGGTTTGAGGATCGTGGAGACGAAGAATGTCTGATGGACATGGTGGATGATGCGACGGGGAAAACTCTGGCACTGCTAGGCGAGGAGGAGACCACCGCGGCAGCGATGAAAGTATTACGGGCATGGGTTGAAAAGTATGGGATTCCGGAAGCCCTGTATGTGGACTGGAAGAACGTGTATGTAACGCAGCGAGAGCCGACAGTGGAAGAGCAACTGGCCGGGGAGTTACCTCTGACACAGTTTGGCAGGGCATGCCAGAAGTTAGACATAGAGATTATAACGGCCAGCTCTCCTCAAGCAAAAGGGCGTGTAGAGCGAAGGCATGGAGTATATCAGGACCGCTGGGTGAAAGAGCTGCGGCTGGCAGGCATCAAGGATATCGAAGAAGCCAACCAGTGCCTGTGTGGATTTGTAGAAAGTCTCAACGCCAAGTTTGCAGTGGAGCCTCGAAGCTCAGCAGACTTTCATTGGCCAGTGCCGCAAGGCATGGATTTGAGGACTGTGTTTTGCCGGGAAGAACCACGTACTGTGGGCAATGACTGGGTTGTGCGTTACCAGAACCGCTTCTTCCAGATAGGGCTTCAGTCCAACTTACCACCAGCCAGAAGAAGGGTCATGGTGCAAGAGCATTTGGACGGATCAATCCACATGGTCTACAGGGATAGGGAGGTCCTGTTCACGGAAATCAAGGAGCTGCCACGGAAGCCCATAGTTACTCAGCAAAAGCAACAAAGCTCTGAACTAAAGGGAAAATACGTCCCTCCTCCGGATCATCCCTGGAGAAGATACAGCCCCCAAACTCAACGCATCAGCCAGGCATTACCGGTGTGGGGTCACCAGAGGACATTTCTAAAGAGTCTTGACATTATGTGAATGTGTGATAATATATATTTATGTGACAAGGAAAGCTAAAAAGGAAGAATACGGTCGGGTTCATCTTGTCATGCTAAAATCCTTGCTTGATAGACTAGATAATTATTGTAATTTAATAATTAAAGGTAAGCCAAGAATAAGGTCACTAGTAGTCTAGTAGTGTAGTAAGGAATGCTATTGAAAAGTTTCTCGATGAACAGAAAGAAAACTAGGAAGCAGTTGGTCAAATGAATCGGAATAATATCTACAATTTACGTCTTTTTCATTTAAATCCTCCTTTAATGTATAGGCCCGCTCAATCTGGTGCGAGCGGGCCTATTTTTAGGTGGTAAAGACGTTAATGAATTTGTTGACAAAGTTATAGAAGAGGCATTGAAGAAGTAAAAGGGAAAGGGAGGTGATGCGTATGAATGAGTTTAATTAAGTGGAAGGGTGGATTAAAAAATATTGAAAGGAGATTTAAATGAGACATAAGTTAGTTACATTAGTTTTAGCAGTTGTGGTGATTACCAGTTTGGTTATCGCTGGCTGTGCTAAGCTGGCACCAGCACCAGCACCAGCACCAGCACCAAGTCCAGCTCCTGCCCCTGCTCCTACGCCAGCTCCAGCACCAGAAAAACCAATAGAGCTGAGCTTTTCTACCCATGTCCCGACTACTGGTGGTAAACACATCCGTGGCCACGCACCTTGGGCAGAGATGGTTAAGGAAGCCACCAATGGCAGGGTAGAGGTGGTTATTTACCCTGAAGGCACATTGAGTGGAGCAAAGGATACTTATGATGCTACCATAAATGGCATTTGCGACATAGGTTGGTTTGATGCCGCCATGGAACCAGGGCGCTTCCCCCTCGTAACCGATGTCTACTCTCTGCCCGGGGCAGGTATCAGCAATTGCGAAATGGCCTCAGTGGTAATTTGGAATCTTTATAAGAATATGCCAGAGATACAGGCAGAGTTCGCGGACACCAAGGTGCTTTTGATGCATGCCTTTGCACCGCTGGCAATCGCTACCAAGGATGTACCGATTCGCACTATGGACGATGTAAAGGGTCTACAGATAAGAACCGCTCCTGGTGGCACAGGGAAATTGATTGAGTTGGCGGGAGGTATAGCAGTACACATGCCGCCTAAAGACATATATGTCAGTATGGAAAGAGGTATATTGGATGGCAACGCAATGGGTTGGGAGGGGCATGGTGCATTTCGCATCGTCGAGTTAGCCAAATATTTCACCCCAGTTCCAGCTTTTGGCGGGCCGCAGTTCGTTGTGGTTATAAACCAGGAAAAATGGGACAGCCTGCCCGCTGACATCCAACAAGCCATATTGAGTGTGAGTGGTGACGTTGGTGCCAGGCACTATGGCCAGGGTGATGACGCAACCAGCCAGGTAGTGATAGATGAAATACTGGAATTTGGTGGAGAGATAATAACCCTAAGTCAGGAAGAGCAAGAAAAGTGGAATACCCTTGCCAAACCCCTACAGGATGAGGTTCTGGATAAATTGGACGCCGAGGGGCTACCAGCAAGCGAAGTCTGGAATGAGCTACTACGACTTGTAAAGGAATACAAGGCACAGGAGAGTTAGGCCAAAGACAATGTGTGGTTAGACAAAATGTACCATCGCCTAGAGCGAGTAGTTTATACTATAAGCCGAGCAGTTAATAGCGCAGGAGTTAGCATCCTTGTGGTAATGATGTTCCTGGTTACCACGAATGTTTTCCTGCGCTATGTATTTGGTCGACCTTTAAAAAGTGTCTACGAAATTGTGGAAATCATGCTGGTTATTGTGGTGTGTTGTGGGATGGCCTACACCGCCATTTTTAAAGGTCTGGTTTCTGTGGAAGTGCTGGTGGAACGATTCCCGCCAAGAGCGCAGGCACTTATGGGCATGGTTAACTCACTTTTGGGCCTGTGTCTGTTCTCATTGATAACTTGGAAAAGTGCGGAGCAGGCGATAACATACTGGACTGAAGGGTCAACTACGTATGTGGCAAATGTGCCTCTTTTCCCCTTTGTGTTAGTAGTAGTTTTTGGTAGCGGCTTGCTTAGTCTAGTGCTTCTGACACAATTCCTTGAGTCCATGTCTCGGATGAGGAAAAAATGAGCCCAATTATCGTAGGAATTATAGGCTTCATAGTTGTCATTATGCTTCTGCTTTTAAACACCCCCGTCGCCGTTGCTATGGGAGTAGTGGGAGTGGTAGGCTTCGGTTATTTGGTTGGTTGGAGTGAATCGCTCAGCATACTTAAGACAGTGCCCTACCTATCTCTGGCTAATTATGGAATGAGTGTTATCCCCCTCTTCCTGCTGATGGGTTCATTCTGTTTTTATGCTGGGATTAGCCAAGAACTCTACCATACGGTTTATAAGTGGCTGGGACAATTTCGTGGCGGTCTGGCCATGGCCACTGTCGGTGCCTGTGCCAGTTTTGCTGCTGTCAGTGGTTCCAGTATGGCTACAGCGGGTGCCATGGGTACAGTGGCTCTGCCTGAGATGAAAAAATATAAATACGCTGCGTCACTGGCTACTGGTTGCATAGCTGCCGGAGGCACCATGGGCATCCTGATACCTCCTAGCATAACCCTCATTGTCTATGGATTACTCACTGAGCAGTCTATAGGTAAGCTCTTCCTCGCTGGCATTATCCCCGGAATACTTGAGGCTGTGTTCTACATTATCACCATTTCTATCCTCTGCAAGCGCAACCCTGCTCTGGGTCCTCCCGGAGAGAAGACTAGTTTCGAAGAGAAAGTGGTATCACTCAAGGGTACCTGGCCAGTACTGGGTTTATTTCTACTCGTAATGGGGGGTATATATACGGGCGTTTTCAGCCCTACTGAAGCAGGCGCTATCGGAGCCTTCGGTGCCTTTGTTTTTGCTATGGGGAAAAGGCAGCTCAGCAGGAAGAATCTTAGTTCTGCCCTCTTGGAGACAGGAAAGAATACAGCTATGCTTTTGATGATCATAGTGGGCGCTAATATCTTCGGTTACTTCTTATCAGTAAGCAGGCTTCCCTTTGAGCTATCCCAAATTGTAGCCGGGCTTGCCGTAAGCCGCTATATTATTATTGCGGCGGTTGTGGCCGTTTATTTGTTTCTTGGCTGCTTTATGCTTCCCATGCCACTGATAATAGTTACTATTCCTATTATCTTCCCTTTAGTGTTGTCTCTGGGCTTTGACCCCATATGGTTCGGCATAATTGTCGTTAGGATATGCGAGATAGGACAGATTACCCCACCAGTGGGTTTAAACATATTTGTCATCAGGGGAGTGGCTAAAGATATTCCCATCGGGACCATATACCGGGGTGTAATCCCCTTCATTATAACTGATATTTTTCATCTAGCCATGTTGGTAGCTTTCCCTCAGCTCTCGCTGTTTTTGCCTAATCTTATGAAGTAGATTGCACCAGGAGGTGTGACATAAACTTTAAACCAAACCGAATCTTGATAATATTTGGAGTAAATTCTTAAGCAGAAGGAGGAAGACGTAAGAATGGCTAGAACCCAATTTCCGTTCGTGCCTCATTACAACCCGCAGAAGGCGTATGACGGCTATACCCTGTTTGCCCCAAAAGGTGGTAGTGAGGTATGGTTAATAGATATGGAAGGCCGATTTGTTCATCACTGGGAGATGGATTTAAACCCGGGCGAATACGGAATACTTCTACCTGATGGTCACTTGCTCTACGCTGGCAGACTCCGTGACAGGCCACTGGAGTTTACCGGGGCTGGTGGAAAACTGGTAGAGGTTGATTGGGATGGTAATATAGTATGGAGATACGAGGACCCCTATATGCACCACGACTTTTACCGGATGGATAACGGAAATACAATGGTTCTCAGGTGGGGGTCAGTACCTCATGACATTGCTGTCAGGGTCAAGGGCGGGCTTCCCGGAACCGAGTGTCGGGGGATGATATGGGCTGATTCCTTCCAGGAGGTTACTCCTACTGGTAAAGTGGTCTGGGAATGGTTGGGCTATGAGCACCTTGACCCCGCGGTGGACATTATCTGTCCCCTGTGCCACCGTAGCGAATGGACTCACGCCAACGCTTGCTTTGTTCTTCCCAACGGTGATATCCTGACCACCTTCCGCAGGACTGATACTATTGCTCTTATCGATAAAGGGACAGGTGATATTAAATGGCGATGGGGGGTAGGAGAGTTAGCACACCCACACAACCCGACCCTGTTAGACAACGGAAATATCTTAGTCTTTGACAACGGTGTCCATCGAAAGAAGGGAACGGGGTTCAGGAGTTACTCCCGGGTAGTGGAAGTAAATCCCAAGACAGGGAAGATTGAATGGGAATATCAATCAGTCCCACCACATCATTTTTATGCGCCTGTTATCTCTGGCTGCCAACGACTACCCAACGGAAATACCCTTATCTGCGAGGGAACAGAAGGCAGGTTCTTTGAAGTTACCCCTGATAAAGAAGTTGTCTGGGAATTCGTTAACCCGTTTTACTTCAAGGACAAGAAGCCACAACTCGGCTGGAATAACTTGGTCTTCCGAGCCTACCGTTATAGTCCTGACCATCCCGGTTTGAAAGGGAAGAGCCTCAACCCTGATAGGTTTGAGCTAACGTTGCGAGAGAAGCCCTTCTGAAAGAAGGATGCTGAAGAGAAGCGCCTTCGTCATCTTGGCTACTAGATCAATGTATTTGATTGACAATCAAGTGATTGGAAGGCGATAATGGATGTTTGGTTAAGCAGATAAAGAGAGCGGGCTCTATTAGGGGAAGCTGCACCTCAGCTGTAATTGGACAAGTGGCATCCCTCCCAAAGAAAGGATGGAAAAAACTACTGAATCCTGTAGGTAAGGAGGTGATAAAAAGATGAACGTTACCCGTCCAAGCTCACCGTGGGTGAGTTACTATGTACCAGATAGGACATAAATTAACAAGAACAATAAGGAGGTAATAACATGAGGGTTTTTGATTATATGAGGAAATATGGACATGAGGAGATAGTATTTTGTCATGATGAAGCTTCTGGCCTAAGAGCAGTTATAGCGATTCATGATAGCACTCTGGGACCACCTAATGGGGGTACAAGAAGATGGGTGTATAAATCGGAAGATGAGGCGATAGACGATGCTTTAAGACTATCTATATCCCAGAGTTATAAACAGGCTGCTGCTGGACTGAATGGTGGTGGAGCCAAAGGTGTAATCATGGTTGATTCCATGGAGCAAAACAGCGAAGAACTGTATAGAGCGTATGGGAAGTTCGTAGAGAGTCTTGCCGGTAGATTCATCACCGGTGAAGATGTGGGGACCGGCGATCTTGAGATAAGGTATATGTCGATGGAAACCAATTACGTTGTTGGATTACCTGAACGGCGAGTTGGGGCGCCGGCAGACTATGGGAACATAATGCCAACGGCTCTGGGCACACTGTGCGGGATGAAGGCATGCGCCAAAAAGGTATATGGAAGCGACTCATTAAAGGGTAAAACCGTCGCTTTGCAAGGATTGGGCAAAGTTGGATATTTGATGGTGAATTTATTGAGAAAAGAAGAGTCAAAATTGATAGTCACCGATATTATAGATGACCTGGTAAAAAACGTGCTAGGAGAGGATGTGACCGCTGTATCCCCTGAAGAAATTTATGGAATGGACTGCGACATCTTCTGCCCATGTGCCATGGGGGCAATATTAAATGACGACACCATTGCGCAGTTGAAGTGCAGGATAGTCGCTGGGAGTGCCAATAACCAGCTCAAAGATGACAAACACGGGGATGAACTGCACAGACGGAAGATTGTATATGCCCCCGATGTTATAATAAATTCCGGTGGCGCAGTAGATTTCTTAGATGCCATGACCTACGGCGGTGAATATAGCTATTCCCGATCCAGAGCATCTGTGGAGCACATCTACGATAGGGTTTATCAGATATTAGAAAGGTCAGAACGTGAAAACATCCCAACTTATAAAATAGCGACCAAGATTGCTGAGGAGAGAATCAACAAGTACAGAGCAATACACGATTTGAGGCCTGAGAGGTCCAAAGCCATCCGCGCAGGCTTTGGAAAAACTTAGCAGTAAAGGCTGAAAAAATTGACGCTGGTGTCGATCTTGCAAATAGAGTTGGTAATTAGGAGGAGATTTTGTGAAAATAAGCGAAATTTTAACAGGAAAAGAAGGAGATAAGCTTTTTTTACTGGGGAACGAGGCAGCAGTTCGAGGGGCACTGGAAGGTGGGATAGGGATTGCCTCTACCTATCCCGGTACCCCTGCTTCAGAGATTGGCAATGTATTCTCCAGGATAGCTAAAGAGGCAGGAATATATTTTGAATTTTCTTCCAATGAGAAGGTAGCTCTGGAAGTTGCGGCTGCGGCAGCCATATCGGGAGTGCGATCTTTTGTTGGAATGAAGTGCCAGGGTCTAAATGTCGCATCAGATTCCTTTATGTCCACTATTTATGAAGGAGTGCGGGGAGGAATGGTCATTTTTGTCGCTGACGACCCCTCCATGTATTCCTCGCAAAACGAGCAAGATGACCGATTGTATGCCAGGATTTCCGGCAGCCCTTTGCTGGAGCCTTCCAACCCTCAGGAAGTAAAGGATAGCGTGAAATTTGCTTTGGACCTTTCTGAGAAATTTAACATCCCCATATTGGTACGCACTACGACCAGGGTATCTCACATGAGAGGCATCGTGGCATTAGGAAAGATTAAGCGAGGGAAGACAAAATCTACTTTTGAGAAAAACCCCAGACAATTTGTAGTAATGCCAGCAACCTCTCCAAAGCTGCGACAGGAACTTATTCTCAAACTTCGAGATATCGAAGAATTTGCCAATACCTCGGAGCTAAATCGCATCATCGATAAAGGGGGAGATTCTGGCATAATCACCAGCGGAGGTAGTTTTAACTACGTTATAGATATCCTGGATGAGTATAACATCCCGGCCAAAGTGTTGAAGCTCACCCTATCTTATCCCTTCCCTGAAAAATTGGTAAAGGACTTTCTGGATTCGGTAAAGCAGGTGGCAATAGTAGAAGAAGTTGACCCGGTGATGGAAAAGGAAGTGTTCGCAGTCCTGGGGAAATATAGAATGCAAAAAAAGGTGTATGGGAAGCTGGATGGCACTTTCCCCCGGGTATACGAGTACACCCCCGATATCGTGAGGGAGTCTCTTTGCAAATCCTTTGACTTGCAGCTTCCACAAAAAGAATCATATAAAACAGACATCCCTTTACCTTCAAGGCCCCCTCTCCTTTGTCCTGGCTGTCCCCACCGAGCTACCTACTACGCTCTAAAGAAAGCAGTGAAAAAACTTGGTATCAAAAACCCAATCTATGCTGCTGATATTGGCTGCTACACTCTGGCAATAGCACCGCCTTTTGAAATGGCTGATTGCAATCTTTCAATGGGCTCAAGCCTGGGAACGGGCTGTGGATTTGCCAGAACCACGGACCAGAAAGTAATCGGCTTCATCGGCGATTCCACTTTTTTCCACGCAGGCTTCCCCGGTTTGACCAACGCGGTACACAATAAAGATAAATTTACACTGGTTATTCTTGACAACAGAATAACAGCCATGACCGGTGGGCAACCAAACCCCGGTGTGTCTTTTGATGGAATGGGTGGCACGGCGCCTGAGATTTCTATAGAGGAGATTGTAAAAGCGGCCGGCGTTGGATTTGTAAAAGCAGTTGACCCTTTTAACCTTAAAAGGGCAGAGGAGGCATTTACAGAGGCACTGCAATATGACGGAGTTGCTGTGGTCATAGCAAAACATCCCTGCGCTGCAATGATTACGGATAGAGAACGAAGAAGGAAAGGCATTCACATCACTTTTGACGTTAATCAAAATAAGTGTACCCGGTGCATGGTTTGTGTGAGGGATTTTGCCTGTCCTGCAATTTGTGTGGCTCAAGATGGGTTAGTTAATATTGATGCAATACTCTGCAACGGATGTGGTGTGTGCACACAAATATGCCTAGAAAAAGCAATTGAGGTGAGAAAATGAATAGTACGTATAAAATTTACTTCACCGGTGTAGGGGGCCAGGGAATAGTTAGGGTTTCAACTATCATTGGAGAAGCAGCAATGAGAAAGGGTTTGAACGTAGTAATGAGCGAGCTCCATGGAATGGCTGAGCGTGGAGGGATGGTTACCACCGAGGTGAAGATTGGCGATTCATCCAGTGCCATAATCCAGGATGGCAATGCTGATTTGCTTTTTGCTATGGAGCCGGTGGAGGCGTTACGTTCCCTGAAGAAGGTTGGCCCGAATACTTCAGCCGTCGTAAACTCCGCTCCCATCATCCCCTTTACCGTCTCTTTGGGAATTGATACTTACCCTGCGATACCGGAGATTATTGCCGAACTGCAAAGCAAACTAAGAAACCTCTTTGTCATTGATGCCTTAGGATTAGCTAGGAAGGCAGGAGACACCATCACTGCCAATATAGTCATGCTGGGAGCAGCAGCAGCAATTCCCGGGTTTCCTGTAGAAAGAGAGCTGCTGCTTGCCTCAATAAAGGGGACTTTCCCTGCCTCTACCATCGGAATTAATTTCGCCGCTTTCGAAAGCGGTTATGAAACAGTCTTTCATAAAATATCAAGATAATAACGATGGCAAATGAAACAAAGATTAAGTCGCTGGATGCTTTTTTCAATCCGCAAAGCATAGCAGTTATCGGTGTTTCCCGAGATCCCAACAAGGTAGGTAGCGTCATTTTAAGCAATACTCTCCAGAACCAAATGGGAATAAAAGTTTACCCCGTCAACCCCCACCTGGATGAGATAATGGGATTGAAATGTTATCCATCTGTCGTAGACATTCCGGATAAAGTAGACCTGGCAGTTATCTCCTTACCTGCAATCTTCGTTCTGGACACAATAAAAGAGTGCATCAGAAAGGAAACAAAGGCAGCGATCATTGTTTCCGCTGGATTTGGAGAAACAGAAAGTGGCAAGGAACTTGAAATAGAACTGAAAAAGACTATCAAGCAAAGTGAAATGAGGGTTTTAGGACCAAACACCCTCGGTATTCTTATCTCAGGTAAGCTAAATACCTTCTTTTTACCTTATGATAAATCCACCACTCCTCCTGCAGGACATATTGCATTTGCCACTCAAAGCGGAGCCATGGGGCATCTGTTGCTGGAGAGAATGGCCTTTTATGGCGTTGGCACATCTGCATTTATTCCTGTAGGCAACAAAATTGATGTGGATGAAAACGACTTGATAGAATACTTTGCCAGGGACGAAAAGACCAAATGTATTGCTTGTTATCTGGAATCATTTGCCCATGGCAAAAATTTCTTTGAGCTATGCAAAAAGGTAAGCCCTAAAAAACCTATTGTAATGTTAAAAACGGGAAGCAGTAAATGGGGTGCCCGAGCCGCTGCTTCCCATACCGGTGCCCTAGCAGGTTCCAACCTGGTGGTGGAAGGAGCTCTTAAGCAAGTCGGAATCGCAAGAGCCCAAACTGAAGAGGAGTTGTGGGATTTCGCCAATTTCCTGGCTTACGGGAAAGTACTTCAAGGGAATAGAATTGCCATTATTACCCCGGCAGGAGGAATGGGGGTAACAGCTACCGACTGCATTGAGAGAACCCCCAATCTAACAATGGCCGAACTGAGCGTAAGCACGAAGGAAAGAATTAAAACTCGAATCCCACCCTTTGCATCAGCGGGCAACCCCATCGACCTCACTGCCACTTCCACACCTGAGATGATAGATGGAGTTCTGGAAGACTTACAGAAAGACAACAGTGTTGATGGCATCCTCATGTTTTCCATACCCCAGCCCCCACTTCCGGTAACCGATGAACAGATTGAGATAGTGGTGAAATGGGCGAGACAAGGGAAACCCCTGGTGGTAGGCACTATTGAGAACAGGCTCACCACGGAATGCATCAGGAAATATGCCCGTGAGGCTGTACCTGTTTTTCCCTCAATTGAACGAGCAATCAAAGCTCTACAGGTATCATTTGAAAGAGGTGAATACCTGAAAAGCTGCCAGGAGGGGGAGAAAAATAAAAATGAAACTTGATTTGAAACAAATAGCTGAAACAAGGGCAGCCTTAGCGGAAAACGAAGTCAAGCAACTGCTCCAACAGTACAGCCTGGCTACTCCCACCTTTAAGCTGGTTGAGCGAAAAGAAGACCTCAAGGGATTAAATTTACCTGTAGCCCTTAAGGTCTGTTCGGATAAAATATTACACAAGACAGATGTAGGAGGAGTAAAATTAAATATAGGTAACCAGGAAGAACTTAACACAATCTTTCAGCAATTCCGTAAAAAATTCCCCCAGGAAAAATTCCTGGCAGAAGAAATGGCAAAACCTGGCGTTGAAATAATTACAGGTCTTTTACGAGATAGCACCTTTGGTTTATCGATTATGGTAGGGATAGGAGGCATTCTTACCGAGCTTTATCAGGATGCTACCTTCAGAGTTATTCCCATCAAGAGGTATGATGCCGAGCAGATGCTTACCGAACTTAAAGGAAGGAAGCTGCTGGAGGGCTTTCGCGGTATTAAAACAGACCGAGAGGCGGTAATCAACATGCTTCTTTCCCTTTCACAGTTAGGGGAGGATTTAGAGGATTACATCGACCAGATGGATCTTAATCCTGTCTTTATTTATGAGAGAGGACTGTGTGTGGTGGATGCTAAACTGATTCTAAGAAGACCCCCAGAATAAGTAGAACCTAAGTCACCAAAACAGGCTAAATTAAATAATTCGGAGACCAACTTAATGCTAGAAATCGAAAACTTGAGTGTTGAAACAAACGGTAAAAGGATATTGCACAATCTAAATCTAACCATTGCTCCCGGTGAAACGCATGTCCTGTTTGGACCAAATGCCAGTGGCAAGACAACGCTTCTTATGACAATCATGGGTTTCCCACAATACAAAGTTAAACAAGGAAGAATACTATTTAAAGGAAAGGATATTACCCACCTTTCCATAGATAAACGCGCCCGGTTAGGCATAGGCATTGCCTTTCAAAGACCGCCATCGATACGAGGAGTAAAAGTCCGAGATGTAGCCAGGTCCTCTCTCGGTCATAGGAAAAATGGCAAGGTTGTAGAAACGATAGCCACCAAATTAAATATAAGAGACCTATTAGACCGCGATATAAATCTGGGATTCTCTGGCGGCGAACTGAAGCTCAGTGAGTTATTTCAATTAACAATGCAAGAACCAGACCTCATTCTGCTGGATGAGCCTGACTCCGGCGTCGACCTGGAGAATATCAAACTGGTTGGTAAAACCATAGGTGCACTCCTACAAACTAGCGCTGGTTTAATCATCACCCATACAGGCCACATCCTTAACTATGTGAATGCCCAGAAGGGACATATACTGCTTGATGGCAAACTGCACAGCCAGCTTGAACCCCGGAGACTCCTGGATACCATTGAAGAATGTGGTTATGCCAAGTGTGCAGAGTGTGCAAAGTGCAAGGATTAAACTGATGACAAAGAAGGATTTAGCTAAAAAAGCCATCACAAAGCTATCCTCATATGGGGAGGATATTAACCTGGAGCTTTATTCCACAGACATGGAGGAGAGGGCTTACACCTCAGACCCATCCACACTCCCCCCCGAGGAAAAGCAATGTATGCTTGATGTGGGAGTAGCTCCAGACAATATGAGCCGAAAGTCTGCAACCTTCATCCAGGTAGACCACTCCATCGTCCACAGCTCAACAAATCAAGAAGGGCTGGAGCTATTGAGCACCACTCAGGCACTTAAAAAATATAGCTGGCTGGATGATTACTGGTGGTATGCGGTAAATGTAGATGCTGACAAGTTCACCGCCTACACGGAGCTTTATAAGAATAACGGCTATTTTATACGGGCTCTGCCAGGAGTCAAGGTTAAACATCCAGTTCAAGCTTGTCTCTACCTCGCCCATGACAACCTTGCCCAAAAGATACATAACCTTATAATTGCCGAGGAAGGCTCAGAGTTACATATCATCACTGGCTGCACCACATCGCACATGATATCCTCAGGGCTACATATAGGAGTAACCGAGGTCTATGTTAAACGAAATGCTAAGGTAACTTATACCATGATCCATAATTGGTCTCCCCAGACAATAGTGCGCCCCCGAACCGGAATTATTGTTGAAGAAGACGGAGTATTTATGAGCAACTACATTTGTATGAAGCCGGTGAAATCACTTCAGACATACCCTAAAGCCAGATGTATAGGAGAAAATGCCACTACCCGCTTCAATAATATCCTGGTAGCCCCCCCTGGCTCGATCCTGGACGTAGGTTCACATATACGATTGGAAGCCAGGGGTTGCCGCACTGAGAGCATCTCACATGCTATAACTACCGGCGGCACCATCATTGCCAGAGGCTATATCTCAGGAAGTGCCCCTGATGTTAAGGGACATCTGGAGTGCCAGGGTTTGATACTCTCTGAAAGAGGAATAATCCACGCTATCCCCGAACTTGAAGGCAAGATTGCCGGAGTGGACCTATCCCACGAAGCAGCAGTAGGTAAAATCGCCGAGGAGCAACTACAATACCTTATGGCACGCGGCTTGACTCGCGCCCAGGCTACGGCGGCAATAGTACGAGGATTCCTGAATGTCGACATTGAAGGCTTGCCTCCACAACTCGATGCCCAAATAAAGAAGGCAATCGAGAGCAGTGAGAAAGGACTCCTTTAACTTCGCTCTTTACCTGAACATAAATTGCAACCAATCAACGAAAGACTGCATCCTGAAGCCACATTGCAAGGAGAACCATCAACCATTACCACTACAGTAATTTAAAGTTTTTCACCTCGGCTATACTATTCATCGCTCCGAACATCACATTCAGAGACTAAAGCTACACTTGTCCAACTCGTTCAAAGAATCCCAAACAGGGCGCTAGACATTTTACGAATACTTATATACAATATAGCTGACTGAAATAGTCACCTTTATACCTTTAGCAATTATCTGTTTTCCCGGTACAAAGTAAACTATAAAATAAGCGCTTCAGTGGATATTGCACAGCATAGTACAAAAAGTCCAGCCCTTTTTAAAGGAGTTAAATAATTTGAGACGATATCCAGGGTTTTCAACTACCAACCCTTTATAGCAAAGCAATGAGTACCGCACATTGATAAAGGGGAGATGAAGCATGAAAAAAGGACACCAGAAATATACTAATAATGAAAAAACAGGAGGTTTAGTAATATGAAAATGCCACTTGAGGGAATAAGGGTTCTCGATTTGAGCCAGATGTTGGCAGGACCTGTCTGTACAAGGAGAATGGGAGACATGGGAGCAGAGGTGATAAAAATTGAGTTGCCAGGCACTGGTGAAGTTACGCGTAGTTTAGCCGGCGGGAATATTAAGGACACATGCGGATACTATATTGTTTTGAATCGCAACAAGAAGAGCATCACTCTTAATTTAAGGGATGCCAAGGCAAGGGATATAGTATACAGGTTGGCAAAGATATCGGATGTTATGATTGAAAACTTTCGCGCCAAGACCGTTGATAAATGGGGAATTGGTTATGATGCTCTGAAGGAGGTGAACCCTAAGATTATCTGCTGCTCCATATCAGGGTATGGGCAAGAAGGACCTTACTCGCAGCGACCTGCCTATGACCCGATAGCCCAAGCAATGTCGGGGTGGATGAGTATTACTGGTATAGAAGGTCAAGAGCCCTGCCTCACAGGATTACCCTTAGGTGACATGCTGGGAGGAACTACCGCCCTTTATTCCATTCTGGCTGCGCTTATTTATCGTGATCGTACCGGTAAAGGAGGAAAGATAGATATTTCCTTAACAGACTGCTTGATAGACTGGCTGGTATACATCGCACAGTTCTACTTCATCAAAGGCACTATCCCCAGTCCGATAGGGTCAGGGCATCCCACAAACTTCCACCGTGCCTTTAAATGCAAGGATGGTAAATGGCTCCAAGTGAGTGCTCCCAGTACACCAATGTGGGACCGCCTCGTTAAGGTCCTGGCCAAGAATCCAGGGTATGAGGGACTCCCCACTGATACAAGGTTTGACACATTGCAAAAAAGGATTGATAACCGTCCAATAATGTTTCCCTACTTGAACGAGCTCTTTATGACTAAGAATCGTGAAGAGTGGTTAACGGAGCTTCTCGAGGGAGATGTCCCTAGTGCACCAATAAATAATGTAGCAGAAGCCCTCGCAGATCCACAGATAAATTTCCGAAAAATGGTTGTGGAGGTCGATCAACCTTACTGGGGTAAGTACAAGACTACAGGAATGCCTGTAAAAATGACACAGATTGAACAAGAGAGATACGACCCACCACCTCGATTAGGAGAGCACAGTGAAGAGATACTTGGCTCCCTGTTGGGATACTCAAAAGAGGAAATAGAGACCTTTAAAGCGGAAGGGGTAATATAGAGGGCATTTCTGGCACGCTCCTTCACCCAGAGATTCGCCGGCAAACTCAGGATCGCTGTCTACTGTGACCACCGGTGGGATGTTTAGCCTGACAAGTCTATCTAGCTAAGAGGCTACTCTTACGCCCTACTATTGAGCAATATGCCTTGAAAACACAGGAATCTCAAACACTGATCTCGTTCAGATAGATGAGAGACACATATAGGGAGGATTCATAATGTACAATTCGCTAGTTATCGGATACGAAGAGGCGCATGGGGCGGTAGAGACTATGATAAAAGAGGTCAAGAGCAAACCTGACAGGTACTGGCAGGATTGCTGTATAGTCATCTGTGATAACGCCGGTGTCCCCATATGTGTTGCGAGATTGGACGGGGCGAATTACCATCATTATCAGCAAGCCTTCAGGAAAGCATTTACTGCTGCAATGTGGAGAATGGACACCGCCGATTTCCACGAGCTTATCAGTAAGCGTGACTGGTCTGAGCAAACCTACGGCCCTGATTATTCGGTCTGTCCCGGCGGATTAGCTATTGTTCCACCTGAATATGAAGCAGACTATAAAGGAAGGCCCGTATGTCTTGGTGCTATTGGAATCAGTGCCGCAGGCGAATACAGAGCTGATGATGAGTTAGCACGTATAGGTCTTAACTATATTAAGAGCGTGCTGTGGCCATCAAAATAGACAATCACCTGTTTTATATGAGACGCCAGAATAGGAACCAGCATACCTGCTGATAGGATGGTAGCGCTGTTATTCAGCTAGGAACGTAGCGAAGGAGTTCTTACTCCAGACATTAAGATAAGAGAAAGGGAAGGTGTTAATCAAGGTAGGCGGTGGAGAGAAGAAGGGATGTAACCTGTCACTGATATATTAGACAGGCATAGCCTTTTTACAATCAACTATCTAATAAACTATTTAGATTGGAGGACTGGGACATGTTTTCAAAGATTCAAGACAGAGTACTAAAAACCACCTGCGAATTGTGTTACGCTGGCTGTGGGGTACTTGTACACCTGAAGAATGGCAAACCCATCAGTGTGGAGGGCGACCCGGATAACCCGGTAAACAGGGGAGCACTGTGTGTCAAAGGCATGGCTTCCCTGGAGTACCTTTACCACCCGGACAGATTGAAATATCCCTTGAAAAGGGTTGGTGAAAGAGGTAAAGGTAACTGGCAACAGGTTACATGGGATGAGGCACTGGATACAATAGCAACTGAGCTAACTAAAACCAAGGAGAAATACGGCGCTAAGTCGGTAGTCTTCATTCGTGGAGCGGCTAAGGGCTACCAAGATAGTTATCTGGCACGGTTTGCCAATGTTTTCGGCACGCCAAATGTGGCTTCGACGGCTCCCATCTGCCATGTGCCCAGACTTCATGCCTCGGTGATAACCTATGGGTTCATGGCACTCCCCGACTACGAATACTTGCCATCATGTATAGTAATGTGGGGATTAAACACACGAGAAACAGCTATTGGACATTATAACCACATTACTGAAGCTTTGGAAAAAGGCTCAAAGCTAATAGTAATAGACCCCGGCGAAACAATATTTACCCAAAAGGCCGATATCTGGGTAAAGCCCAGACCCTGTTCCGACCTGGCATTAGCCTTGGGCATGATAAACGTGATAATAACTGAGAGCTTATTTGACAAGGGTTTTGTTGAGAACTGGACAGTAGGTTTTGATAAGCTCAGAGTTCATATTCAGGACTATTCCCCTGAGAAGGTTGAGGAAATAACCTGGGTGCCGGCAGAAACGATTAGAGAGGTAGCCCGGTTTTATGCTAATAATAGTCCATCCTGCATTG
>Ga0209986_10002371_pt1 | contig 17258 bp, 8 predicted proteins | sample BlataG_FD_183168 | JGI IMG/M metagenome (GOLD analysis project Ga0209986, IMG submission 183168) | Deep subsurface microbial communities from Black Sea to uncover new lineages of life (NeLLi) - Black_00105 metaG (SPAdes) (version 2) | ecosystem: Environmental > Aquatic > Marine > Oceanic >...
TTGTTGGTTCATCCAATATATAAATAGTTCTACCTGTAGCAATTTTTGATAGTTCCTTAGAAATTTTTACTCTTTGAGCTTCTCCCCCTGAGAGTGTGGTAGCAGATTGACCCAATTTTATATATCCCAGACCAACATCATCAACTAATTGTAATTTTCTTTTTATTCTCGGAATGTTTTTAAAAAACTCTAATGCTTTTTTAACACTCATATCTAAAACTTCTGAAATGTTTTTTCCTTTAAAAGTTACATCTAAAGTTTCATTATTGTACCTTTTTCCCTTACATACATCACAAGTTACATATATATCGGGCAGAAAATGCATCTCTATTTTAATATTCCCATCACCCCTGCATGCCTCACATCTTCCACCCTTTACATTAAAACTGAATCTACCTTTTTTATAACCTCTAATTCTTGCTTCTTGAGTCTCCGCAAAGACCTCTCTGATAGGAGTAAATATTCCTGTATATGTTGAAGGATTTGATCTTGGAGTTCTTCCAATTGGTGATTGGTTAATCTCAATTACCTTGTCAATATTTTCTATACCTTTAATGTCTTTGTGCTTACCAGGTTTAAACTTTGAGCTACTGTGTAATCTATTCATTAGTGCCCTATATAAAATTTCATCAACTAATGTGCTTTTTCCTGAACCCGAAACTCCAGTTACACAAATAAATTTACCAAGTTTAAAAGAAACATCTATTTCTTTTAAATTATGTTCTTTTGCACCTAATATAACCAAATCTCCTTTATATTCAATTCTTCTCTTATTTGGAACATTGATCTTTTTCTTACCACTTAAATACTGTCCAGTTATAGAGGTAGGTTCATTTTTAATATCTTCTATAGTTCCAAGTACAACAACATCCCCGCCACGCTCTCCAGCTCCAGGACCTAAATCAACTATAAAATCTGCTTGGTTAATAGTTTCTCTATCATGTTCTATCACAATTAAAGTATTTCCTAAGTCTCTTAATCTTTTTAATGTTTCAAGAAGTCTCTTATTATCCCTGTTGTGAAGACCTATACTTGGTTCATCAAGAATATATAAAACCCCAATCAAACTTGTTCCAATTTGGGTAGCTAACCTTATTCTCTGAGCTTCCCCACCGGAAAGAGTTCTTGTTTCTCTGCCAAGCGTTAGGTAGTTTAAACCCACATTTTCCATAAAGGCTAATCTTTCTTTTATTTCTTTTAATATTCTTCTTGCTATTATCTTTTCTTTATTTGTTAATTTAAGATTCTCAATAAAAGATTTGCATTTGGAAACACACATTTGGGTTAGTTCATAAACATTTTTTCCACCAACTGTTACTGCTAAGCTTTCAGGTCTAAGTCTTGCACCATTACATTCAGGACATGGGCTTATGCTCATATATTCTTCAATTTTTTCCCTACTATATTCAGACTCTGTCTCTGTGTATCTTCTTTCTAAATTATTAATTACACCTTCTACAGAAGTAGGCCATCTTACTACTGTTCCATTATATCTTTCATACTCAACAAGCACTCTTTCCCCTAGTAAACCATACAAAATTATATTTTGTATATTATTATCTAAATCACTAAATGGTGTTGAAAGACCAAAATTATATTTTTTAGAAAGAGCCTTTATATACATTGGAAAAAAGGCTGATGAACTATCTCTCCATAATTTAATAGCTCCCTGTGATAAACTTAGATTTTTATCAGGTACTACTAAATCTGGATCTATTTCTTGTTTAAAACCCAACCCATCACAATAAGTACAAGCACCAATAGGACTATTAAATGAGAACATTCTTGGAGACAATTCTTCAAAGCTTGTACCACAATCAATACATGCAAATTTTTGTGAAAATACAAGATTCTCCCCACCATTAATTTGAATATAAACTATTCCATCCGATTCTCTCAAAGCTGTCTCAATAGAATCAGCAACTCTTTTTCTTATATTAGATTTAGACACCAATCTATCTATTACTATCTCAATATCATGTTTTTTATATTTTTCTAAAATAATTTCTTCCTCTAAGCTTCTTATCTCTCCATCCACTCTAACTCTTACATAACCCTTCCTTCTTATCTGATCAAATAGATTTTTATATTCCCCTTTTCGACCCTTAATTACTGGTGATAGAATCATATATTTTGTACCTTTAGAAAGTTTTAAAACCTTATCTATTATCTGTTGTGGTGATTGTTGAGATATTTCTTTCCCACATATATGACAATGAGGCTCTCCAATTCGAGCATAAAGTAATCTAATATAATCATATATTTCAGTTATAGTCCCCACAGTTGAACGAGGATTTTTAGTAGCACCTTTCTGGTCAATTGAAATAGCAGGAGAAAGACCTTCAATATAATCAACATCAGGTTTTTCCATCTGCTCAAGAAATTGTCTTGCGTAAGCAGAAAGAGATTCTACATACCTTCTCTGACCTTCAGCATAAATGGTGTCAAATGCAAGACTGGATTTACCAGAACCACTTATACCAGTTATTACAATCATCTTATCTCTTGGAAGATCTAAATTTATATTTTTTAAATTGTGCTCTCTTGCACCTCTAATAATTAGCTTTTTCTTTTCCATTTTTTTTTAAATTAATTTTCATTAGTAGATTTGTGGCATGGTTTCGAAGACATTTAGTCAAGAAACTATGCCCAAATCTTTCAAAGGTTATTTAATTCATTTTTTTAATGAGATTGCGCAGCCTGTTCCGAGCATTAGCGAGGAAGCCCGTCCCTCGCAATGACAGATTAATATTTTTTTTGTCTCGTTGACTTTGTCCTTTGCAATGACAGATTAATATTTTTTTTGTTTTTTTAATTCTTTTATTTGGTCTCTTAAAACTGCTGCATATTCAAAATTTAATTCTTCAGCAGCAAGTTTCATTTCTTCTTCAAGTCCCAATATTATTTTTGGTATTTCATCAGGTAATATTTTTCCTGGTTTCATTATTTTTTCTTTTATCATTATTTTTTCAGCTACCTTAGTTGCCATTAATATATCTGATATCTTCTTGTGAATTGTTTGAGGTTCTATATTATTCTCTTCATTAAATACTAATTGAATATCTCTTCTTCTGTTAGTTTCATCTATTGCTCTCTTCATTGACCTTGTTATATTATCAGCATACATTATAACTTTACCTCTGATATTTCTTGATGCTCTACCAATAGTTTGGATAAGTGATGTTTCTGATCTTAAAAATCCCTCTTTATCAGCGTCCAATATAGCAACAAGAGAAACCTCCGGAAGATCCAAGCCTTCTCTAAGAAGATTTATTCCAACTAATACATCAAAGTCTCCTTTTCTCAACTCTCTTATAATTTTTACCCTCTCTAAAGTACCTATTTCTGAATGAAGATATCTTGATTTAATACTCATATCAAGAAAATAATCAGTCAAATTTTCAGCCATTCTTTTTGTTAAAGTTGTAATTAAAACCCTCTCATTTTGTGTGGTTCTTTTCTTAATTTCCGTCATCAAATTATCAATTTGACCTGTTGTTTTTCTAACTTCAACTTTCGGGTCAACAAGTCCTGTAGGTCTAATTATCTGCTCAACAACCTGACTACTATTTTCAATTTCAAAATCCCTAGGGGTTGCTGAAACAAATATTACCTGGTTTATTGCATTTAAAAATTCTTTCATCCTTAAAGGACGATTATCAAGAGCTGATGGTAGTCTAAATCCATATTCAATAAGTGTTTCTTTCCGAGACCTATCCCCATGATACATCCCATTTATCTGAGGAACTGCTATATGGGACTCATCAATAAATGTTATAAAATCATCCGGAAAATAATTTAGTAGTGTAGATGGAGTAGCTCCTGGTTCTCTTCCTGAAAAATATCTTGAGTAATTCTCAATTCCTTTACAGTATCCGATTTCTTTTAACATCTCCAAATCATATTTTGTTCTCATCCTTAATCTCTGAACTTCAAGCAATTTATCCTGAGATTTTAATTCCTTTAATCTATCATCTAAATCCTTCTCAATTTCGAATAAAATCTCTTCCATTCTTTTTGGTTCAATAACAAAATGAGTTGCTGGTGAAATCATAATAATTGCTATTTTTTCAATTATTTCGCCAGTTAAATAATTAAATTTACATATTTCCTTTATATCATCACCAAATAATTCAATTCTAATAGCATAATCATTATAGGGTGGGAATATATCTACTATATCTCCTTTTACTCTGAATGTCCCAGGACTAAAGTCAATATCGTTTCTTTGATACTTTATTTTGACAAGTTTTAATAATATTTCATCCCTTTCATATTTTTCACCCTTAGATAAAATAAGAGTTTTCTCCTTATATAGAGATGGTGAACCTAAGTTAAATATACATGAAACACTTGCTACAATAATTACATCTCTTCTTGTAAGTAATGCATTTGTTGATGAAAGTCTAAGTCTTTCCAATTGCTCATTTATAGATGCGTCTTTCTCAATGTAAGTATCTGTAGTTGGCACATAAGCCTCAGGTTGATAATAATCATAGTAACTAACAAAATAATGAACTGAATTTTTGGGGAAAAATTCTTTAAATTCATTACAGAGTTGAGCAGCCAATGTTTTATTAGGAGACATTACCAAGACAGGTCTATTTACACTGTTTATTATCTGAGCCATTGTATAAGTCTTTCCAGACCCGGTAACTCCAAGTAAGGTTTGAAATCTATCACCTTTATATAAGCCTTCAACAAGCTTATTTATTGCTGTAGGTTGATCTCCTTGAGGCTTGTAATTTGATATTAATTCAAAGTCTGACATTTTAAAAAATTAGATATATTATTATAAGATTATGTTTTAGATTGGATAAGTCTACAAAATATTCCTATTTTTCTTCTTAAATCATTTATACCTTTATCATTGTTTATAATATGATGTACTTTATCCTTTGGAATAATTAAATTTTGCCCTTCTACTCTTAATTTAGCTTCTTCTCTTGACAAATTCATTTTAGATATTACTCTTTCTATTCTTAAATCCATTGGACAGGTTACATATAAGATTTCATCACATCTATTATATAAATTAGTTCTAAAAAGAAGTGGGGCTTCTATTACAACAATTCTTTCACCTTCTTTTTGAGTTCTTTTAATCTTCTTGCTTGTTGGTTTTGAAGTTTCTTCCAACTTTTCTTTTTTATAAAGAATTTTTTCAATTTCTTTCACTATTTGAGGAAGCATTATCTCATTTAATTTCTCCAATTTATTCCTATTTGAAAAAACAATATTTGCTAACTTTTTTCTGTTTAATCTTCCATTTCTGTAAAGTATTTTCTTACCAAAGAATTTAACTAATTCTGATTTAGTAGCAGATTTTGAGGAGACAGTCTTTGCAATATCATCAGAATATATAACATCTGCTCCTAAATCTTCTAACATTTTAGCAACTGTAGTTTTTCCTGTTCCAATTTCCCCAACCAAACACATAAGTTTCATATTCATCCTTAAAATTACATATTTTTATATTTCATTTTAAATTTTAAACCTCTTTGAATTTAAGAGCAAATTAAATATGCTCTGGAATAATACCAGAGCATACAATTTATAAATTCAGCTAATTTAATTTTATTATATTTATGTCATTGCGAGCCACCGAAGGTGGCGTGGCAATCTCTACCTAGATAAAATCTTTGAAGATTCTCCAGTACCTTCTACTCTTTGTGTAATGAGATTGCTTCGTCGCTTACACTACTCGCAATGACAAAGTATTAAAATTTATAATTATTTATCTTTTATTTCTCCTGATTTATCTTCTTTAGCTTTTTTCTCTTCTTTTACTGATTTATCTTCTTTAGTATATTCTACTTCTTCTTCATCTTTTATTTTTTCTTTATGATGTTTAGCTTTTTCTTTAATCTTTTCTTTCTCTTCAGTTAGTTTAATTTCTTCTTCAACTTTTGCTTTATCTTTACCTGGTTCCACTTTCTCATCAACTTTAATTTCCTCCTTTACAGGTTCAATTTCCTCCTTGACTTTTATCTCCTCTTCGACTTTTATTTCCTTTTCAATAGGTCTGGCTATTGGTTTGGGTTCCTCACCCTCTTTTTTCTCTCTTGGAGCCTGCCTTATACTCAAACCAATTCTTCTTTTATCAAAATCTATATCGATAATTTTTACTTTTATTTTATCGTCAATATTTACAACTTCTTCTGGTTTTTCTACACTATAAACAGCAATTTCTGAGATATGAACCAATCCCTCAATTCCATCTTCAATCTGCACAAATGCTCCAAATGGTACTATTTTTATAACCTTTCCATCAACCACATCACCGATAGCATATTTTTTTGTTAATTCCATCCAGGGATCAATCTGTGTTTGTTTAAGTCCCAAAGCTACTCTCTTTTTCTCCTTGTCTACTTCCAAAATGACGACTTCAACTTCATCTCCGATCTTTACTATCTCAGATGGATGGTTCACATGTCCCCATGAAAGTTCTGAAATATGTATTAAACCATCGACTCCGCCTAAATCAACAAACGCTCCAAAATCTAAAATATTAGAAATTACTCCTTTTTTAACTTGACCTACCTTCACGTTCTTAATAAAGGTATCTCTTAATTTCTTTTTTTCAATTTCAAGATAGGCTTTTCTAGAAATGATAACATTATTTTTTTGCCTGTCAATATTAATCACTTTACATATAACTTCTTTGTTTAAATATGCATTAAAATCTGTTACCTTTTTTAAATCAATCAAAGAACCTGGAAGGAAGGCTCTCATACCAATATCCACAATCAATCCACCTCTTACTAAATCTATAACCACTCCTTTAATTAACTTGTCTTCTCTATAAGCTTCTTCTATCTTCTCCAGAGCTCTTTGAGTTTCTGCTCTTTTTTTTGAAAGGATTAATCTTCCATCTTGATCTTCCTTTTGAAGAACTAATACTTCAATCTCATCATTTACACTTATAATTTCATGAGGTTCCAAATCATATCTTACTGATAACTCCCTTGGCGGGATAACTCCTTCAGATTTATACCCAACATCAACTAAAACTTCATCTTTATTAACTTTCACAACTGTCCCTTTTACAATATCTCCCTCTTCAAAAGATACTATTGTTATTTCATAGTTTGGTACAATTTCACCTTTCTCATTAACAGTCAAATACTGTTTTTCTTCCTCAGATAAGTTATTTAATATTTTATTTTTCTCCACTAATAATTCCTCCTAAAAAAATTTTCTATAATATACTACTAACTATAAAAAAAATGCAAGTATTATTGCAATTTTTTATATAAAAAATATTATATTTTGCAGGTAATTATATAATAAAAATCTACATATACCAGTTAGTTCCAATTTTTATATCTACTTTTAGCCTTACTTTAAGCGGGTAGGCATTTTCCATTCTCTCTCTTATAACATTTATAATTTCTTCCTTTTCATCAGTTGGTACTTCTAATAGAAGTTCATCATGAACTTGCAATACTATTTTTGATTTATAATTTTTATTTAATATTTCTTTATATATATCTATCATAGCTATCTTTATAATATCTGCAGCACTACCCTGAATTGGTGTATTAATGGCAAACCTCTCTCCAAGCTGCCTAATTTTGGGATTTCTTGATTTCAATTCTGGAATGTATCTCCGCCTACCTAAAATTGTTGTAACATATCCTTTATTTAATGCTTCCTCAATAATATCATCTATATATTCTTTAACTTGTGGATATTGATCAAAATATTGCTCTATATAATTTTCTGCTTCATCCTCCAAAATGTTAAGTCTTTTAGCTAAACCAAATTTTGTCATACCATAAATTATTCCAAAATTTATTGCTTTTGCTGACCTTCTTAGTGTAGGAGTAACCTCATCCATTTTTACATTAAAAAGTTGAGAAGCAGTAAGTCTGTGAAAATCAACATCTCTTTCAAAAGAATTAATTAGATTTTCATCTTCAGATAAATGAGCAAGAATTCGAAGTTCAACCTGTGAATAGTCGGCTTCCAATAAAATATGATTCTCGTTAACTATAAATGCTTTTCTTGTCTCCCTACCCAGGTCAGTTCTTATAGGGATATTTTGAAGATTGGGATCGCTGCTTGATAATCTACCAGTAACAGTACCAGTCTGATGAAACGTTGTATGAATTCTTCCATCAAGACCACTAACCAATGAAGGTAAGGCATCTATATATGTTGATTTCAATTTTGATAATTCCCTGTAATCTATTATTTCTCTTATTATTGGGTGTTTATCCTCCAATTTTTTTAAAATTGAAAAACCTGTTGCATAACCAGTTTTTGTTTTTTTAAATGGTGTGAGCTTTAGTTTTTCAAAGAGAATTTTTCCCAATTGTTGAGGAGAATTTATATTAAAATTTTGACCAGCAAGCTTATAAATTTTTCCAGTAACTTTTGATATTTTTTCCTGGTAACTATTTGTTAACTTATTTAGATAACTAACATCTACCTTAATACCCCATAATTCCAACCTTGCCAAAACCTCTATCAGTGGAATTTCAACTTTATAAAAAAGTTTCTCAATATCTTGAGAAATAAGTGCAGTTTCTAATATTTTTTTTAAAGCAAGTAATACACTTGTTCTTCTTCCCTCTACCTCCGACATCTTTTGAATCCAATCTTTATCCTGAATTAATCCTAACTGACCAGAAGTTTCTGCTCTTTCAAAATCAGATGCAATATAACCGAAATATTTTTGAATAATTTCTGAAAGTTTATGCTCTCTAAAATGAGGATTTAATAGATAAGATGCAATATAACTATCAAAAATGAGTCCTTGTAGCCTAATACCTTTTTTAAATAGTATCTTTAATTGGTACTTGGCATTATGCATTATTTTTTTAATATTTTTATTTATTAAAATCGGTTTTAATAAATTAAAAAATCTATCCTCTTTTTCCTTACTATCAATATGAATATAAAAGGATACATCTGGTTTAATAGAGATAGCTATTCCAGTACAATCATTATTACTACCTAAAAATTGAATTGAAATTTCTTTTAAATTTTTTATCTTCTCAATTAAATTTATAAGCTCGCCTTCCTCAACTATAAGTTTAGTTCTACTTTGAAACTTATTTTCATCCTTTAATGATTTTTCCATTAAATTCATTTTTTTAATTTTCTCCCACAATTTTCTAAACTCAAGATACTCAAAAAGCTCATAAACTTTTTTTTCATCAAATTTTTTTAATTTGCATTTTTCAATATCTATTCTAATAGGGCTATTACAATCTATTGTTGCTAAATTCTTACTTAAGATAGCCATTTCAGAATCTTGTTTTAGTTTTTCTTTAATTTTCTCAGCGGGTATTTCATCTACTCTATCTAATATCTGCTCTAAAAAACCAAATTCATTTATAAGTTTAGCTGCACTCTTTTTTCCAATACCAGAGATACCTGGAATGTTATCTATTTTGTCACCAATCAAACCAAAATAATCTGCAATATAGTTTGGACCTATACCATATTTATCAATTACTTCCTCAGGACCGTAAATATTAACATCTGAAATTCCCTTTACAGTAAATATTACCTTTACATTCTCAGATACTAATTGAAGTGCATCTTTATCTCCAGTTACTATTAAAACCTCGATTCCTTTATCCTTAGCTTGTGTAGCTAAAGTACCAAGTAAATCATCTGCTTCATAACCCTCTACTTGATATTTAGGAATATTGAAAACGTCCAATACTCTATATATTAAATTAAACTGACTTGCCAAATCCTCTGGCATTTTTTCCCTATCAGATTTATAGTCTTTAAATATCTTATGTCTGAATGTTGGTTTTTTACTATCAAAAGCAACTGCCAACATAGTAGGTTTATTATCATTTATTATTTTAAGTAACATATTTGTAAAACCATAAACTGAATTAGTTATAATACCAGATATTGTCATAATACTATCAGGAAGGGCAAAAAAGGCTCTGTATGCTAAACTATTTCCATCTATAATTATAAATTTATCTTTCTTTTTCATAAATGTAAAAATAATTGCTTGATAATTGTTTATCTACTGTATAAAATTTAATTAATATAAAAAATTAATAATGCCGAAGTGGCGGAATTGGTAGACGCGCTGGATTCAAAATCCAGTGAGTTTTAATACTCATGTGGGTTCGATTCCCACCTTCGGCACCAAGGTCAAACTTTTTTAGTGATACGAAGCACCACCCACCAATATTAACTTTGGTTCCATTTTAGCTTTCCATTTTAACAGTTCCCTTTTCACCCAAAAAGTTATTAATTTCATCTAAAAATTCTTCTGATTGAGTTACACTTAGAGAACTACCTAATTTAAAGGTTTTTAAAGATTTATCAGATTTTAATTTGATGATAACATTAGATGGACCTGGGTTATTTAATAGAATCCTTCTAAGCCTGTGCAAAAAATGATCATTTATACTATTTAAATCCAACTCTATAACCAAATTTGGTTTAACCTTTTTAGATGCAGGTTTCTTATGTTTTAACTCTATTTCTTCAATTTCACTTGCTATCAACTTCACTTGGTCCTCTTTTATATCAACTCTACCCTTGATTCCTATTATCACATCTTCTATAAGAAATTCATGAAATTTTTTAAGTACAGAGGGAAAAATTATAACTTCTATAGAGTTGCTAATATCTTCTAAGGTTAGAAAAAGCATTATTTCTCCTTTTTTAGTTGTAATTCTCTTAATCTTAGAAACAACTCCTGCAATTTTTATTAAGCTTTTATCTGTAAACTTTTTAATTTCACTAATCTGACAATCACTGTATTTATCCAATTGATGCTCATAACCAATTAATGGATGGTCTGAAACATATAATCCCAACATCTCTTTCTCGTATGCTAACAACTTCTTCCGAGAAAATTCTGTTCTTTTCTCAGGTAAAGCTGTAATTAGTGCATCCTTAAGAGTTGTGTCAGCATCAAAAAGAGAAAATTGACCTATTTCTTTATTACTTCTTATAGTAAGGACATGAGAGACAATTCTTTTATAATTTTTTATAAGTGATTGTCTTGTTAGTCCCAACGAGTCAAATGCTCCAGCCTTTATCAGGCTTTCTAATGTCTTTTTATTTAAGACAACAGGATCCACCATACTACAAAAATCTACAAATGATTTAAACTTTCCTTTATCTTTTCTATTAGATACTATATTTTGAATAACATTATCTCCCACATTTTTTACTGCAGATAATCCAAACCTTATTTTATTTCCCACCACTGTGAAGTTAGAAAAGCTTTCATTAACATCAGGGGGTAATATTTTAATTCCAAGTCTTCTACATTCATTTACATACCGGGCTACTTTTTCCTGATCTTCCATCCTGACAGTAAGTAATGCAGCCATAAATACAACAGGGAAATTTGCTTTTAGATATGCAGTTTGATAGGAGATTAAAGCATAAGCAGCAGAGTGTGATTTATTAAACCCATACTCCGCAAATAATAGTAACAAATCAAAAATTTTCTGAGCTGCTCCCCTGTTTATCCCATTTTTCAAAGCTCCATCAAGGAATTTATCTCTCTGTTTGGATAATACTCTTCTCTTCTTTTTACTTATAGCACCTCTTAAAATATCAGCTTCTGCCATGGTAAAATTTGCCATTTTTGATGCAATTTCCATAACCTGTTCCTGATAAACAATAATTCCGTAAGTTGTATCCAGGATAGATTCTAATGATGGGTGTGAGTATCTTATTTTTGTTTTTCCCTTTTTTGCTTCTACAAAATCTTTAACCATTCCACTTTGCAGTGGACCAGGTCTATAAAGTGCAAGTAATGCAATCAGGTCTTCAATGCAATTTGGCTGTAAATCTATCATCAGATTTCTCATTCCTGAACTTTCAAGCTGAAAAATACCAATCGTTTCTCCATGACTTATCATTGAAAATGTCTTTTTATCCTGTAAATCAATCTCATTTAAGTTAATTTCTATCTCATTGGTATGCTTTATTATTTCAAGGGTTTTGTCAATAAGGGTTAAAGTTTTTAGTCCTAAAAAATCCATCTTTAAAAGTCCAATTCTTTGCACATCATCCATTTTATATTGAGTAACAACTTCACCATTTCCTTTTCTTTGTAAAGGAGTGTACTCAGTCAAATCCTCGTCAGATATAACAACACCAGCTGCATGAATAGAATCCTGTCTTGAAAGTCCCTCTAAAGCCATGGCTGTATCCAGTATCTTCTTAACTTCCTCATCTTTTTGATAAAAATCTCTTAATTCTGGAACAGTATTAATAGATTTATCAATAGTTATTCCTATTCCCACAGGAATCATCTTTGCTACTTTATCAACCTTTCCATATGGAACACCAAAAACTCTACCTGCATCACGAGTTGCTGCTCTTGCAGCCATTGTCCCAAAAGTTATAAGCTGAGCTACTTTATTTCTTCCATATTTACTAACAACATAATCAATGACTTCATTTCTTCTTTCATAACAGAAATCTATGTCAATATCCGGAAGACTTTTTCTATGCGGATTCAAGAATCGCTCAAAAAGCAGACCGTATTCTATTGGATCAATATCAGTTATTCCAAGACAGTATGAAACTATACTTCCAGCTGCTGACCCTCTCCCAGGTCCTACTCTTATACCACTTCTTTTAGCGTAGTTTACAAAGTCCCAAACAATTAAAAAATATCCAGAATATCCCATATCTTTTATGACATTAAGCTCTAGTTCTAATCTGTCTTTTATTTCATCTGTGGGGTCAGAATATCTCTTGTTAAATCCTTCTCTACAGATTTCTTCCAGGTAACTATTTAAATCATAATTCTCTGGAACTTTATAGGCTGGTAATAAATCCAAATTTAAAGGTATTTCTAAATTACATTTTTCTGAAATTTCAATGCTATTTTTTAGAACCTCGGGAATATCCTTGAAAATATCAAACATTTCCTCTTTGGATTTAAAATAAAATTCAGGAGCGGAAAAACGAAGTCTTTTTTTATCATCTAAAGTGGTTCTTGTTTGGATACAGAGCAAAACATCATGAGCAGTATGATTTTCTTTATTTAAGTAGTGAGCATCATTAGTTGCCACTAAAGGAATATTTAATTTCTCTGAAATTTTAATTAATTTTGGGTTTAAAATCTTTTGTTCTTCTAAACCTTGATCCTGAATTTCCAAATAGAAATTCTCTTTACCAAAGATCTCACAAAACTTTGAAGCAGATTCAATTGCTTCATTAATTCTATCTTCTAAAATCAACCTCGGAATATTACCTGAAATACATCCAGAAAGTGCAATAATTCCAGAACTGTATTTATTTAGTAGCTCAAGATCAACTCTTGGTTTGTAATAATATCCTTCAAAATAACTCTTGGTAATAAGCTTCATCAGGTTTTTATAACCTTGGATATCTTTAGCTAAAAGAGTTAGATGATTAGACTTTTCCTCTCTTTTAGATTTATTAAATCTGGAATTTATTGCAACATAAAATTCACATCCAATTATAGGTTTAATATTTACCTCTTTTGCTAAGTTATAAAATTCTATAGCACCATACATGTTGCCATGGTCAGTTATAGCTACCGAGTGCATATTAAACTCTTTGGCTTTTGAAATTAAATTCGGTATCTTTATTGCTCCATCCAGTAAAGAGAATTCTGTATGAGTATGAAGATGAATAAAATCTGGAATATTTTTTGCCAATTTAAGCACCTTTTAGAAAATAAATTAAAAGTCTCACTTTTTAATTTAGTGAAGTTATAAGTTATTAAAAATTAAATTACATTTAAGAATTAAATTAGTACAATATTGTCTTAATAATAACACAATAAAAAAAGCATTTATTAGAATTTTAAATATACACCCTCCCCCTACCCCCTCCCATAAAGGGAGGGGAATCATAAGAGAAGTTCTCCTTACCTCTCATATAAAGGGAGGGGAATCATAAGAGAAGTTCTCCTTACCTCTCCTATAAAGACATTCTATATCAAATGAAAAATAAATATTAAACTGTTAAAAAATAAAAATATTTGAGTCGTACCTTGAAAATTTAATAAGAGAGGAATTGAGTAAAAATATAAATTTTTTTTAAATCTTATTTATCGGGTGTATTTTTTGCAAAAATTTATGCTTCTTTTAAGTCGATCTTTAACTCTTCTTTTACTCCAAGTGTTAAGTGCTATAGGAGAAATTTCTAAAGTTAGAAAATTGTTATAACTATTTTTTAAAATAAATTTTAAAAATTCTTTTAGTGGTATTTTTCCAATATAAGGTGGTTCATGTTTCCTTCTTTTAGTGTTGCTTATATGGATATTTATTACTCTGGATTTAAGAATATTAAAGCTATCTTCAATATTATAGCTTTTTAATCCATGATGAGTTGTATCGAAAGTGATGAATAAATTGTGTTTCAAAACATAGTTTATTAGAACCTTTGGATCAGTAAAATGTCTCTTTCCCAAATTAACTCTTCTATCTAAAACAGTTTCAACTGTAATTAATGGTTCTAAATTGCTTTCTCTAAATTGTTTATTTAAATTTTTACTTTCATTTTTTATTTTTTCAAATTTACTTAATTTGTAAAATGATCTCTGCTTAATCTTCGAGATAGCTTCAAGAAACTGTTTTGAATAATTATCCCACCATGGATATGAATTATCAGACCTTAGAAAAATAGGTAAATGAATAGTTACTAATTTACATCGTAGCTGACTTGCAATATTAAAGGTTAATTCTAAAGTTTTCTTAACTCCAAGTTTCCAATAAATCATAAAAAGAGGTTGGTGAACTGTATAGACTGGCAAATTATAATGATTTATAAGATTATTAAGTTTAAGAATATTTTTTTCTATATCCCCTTTTAAGCAGTTGTTATCTATAACCAACTCTAATCCATCAAATCCCACATCCTTTGCTATAGAGAAAACTTCTTTATGTGAATATGGATATAAAGAAGCTGTCGATAGTAGAATTTTTAACATAATTATTAATCTATTTTAATTTAAATTTAATATTTTTATTTTTTAATGAGATTGCTTCGGGACTTCGTCCCTCGCAATGACATAGTATTAAAATTTATTTTTAATGAGATTGCGTAGCCTATTCCGAGCAAGCTCCTGGTTGTCATTGCGAGCCACTTAAGGTGGCGTGGCAATCTCCCTCAAATGAAATGAAGAGAGAAACTATGCCCAAATCTTCCAAAAGTTATTTATTTTAATTTTTTCTTTAATAATTCATTAACTAATTTAGGATTTGCTTTACCTTTTGTTTTTTTCATAACCTGACCTACAAGAAAGGTAAAGACCTGCATTTTTCCTGATAAATATTGTGTAACAATTTCTGGATTCTCTTTTAAAACCTGCTCAATGATATCTGTTAATTTATCAATATCACTTATTTGCTTAAGCCCCTTTTGTTTCACGATTTCTTCTGGCATCTTTCCTGTTTTAAACATTTCTTCAAAAATAGATTTAGCGATTTTACCACTAATTTTTCCTGCTTCTATCATTTTTAACATCCCAATTAAGTGATTTGGACTTATCTTACAATTCTCTATCTTAATTTGCTTCTGATTTAGTAAATATAAAAGATCTCTTATAATCCAATTACTAATTATTTTTGGATATGAGTAAATTTTTACGCAGGATTCAAAGAAGTCAGCCATGCTTTTGGTTGAAGTTATAATTTCTACATCATTATCAGAGATATCATACTGCTTCTTAATTCTATCAGCTCTAATAGATGGAAGTTCAGGAACTGTCTTTTTTATTTCATCTACCCATTCTCTGCTTATTTCTATTGGAACCAGATCAGGCTCTGGAAAATACCTATAATCCTGTGCTTCTTCTTTTATTCTCATTGGTTTCGTGGTCATTGTTTGTGAATCAAAATGCCTTGTCTCTAAGTGAAGTTTTTTACCTTTAGATAGAATTTCCCTCTGTCTTTTAATTTCATAACTCAATCCTTTTTCTAAAAATTTAAATGAATTGAGATTTTTGAGTTCTGTTCTTGCTTCTGAATATTTGTCTTCAATTTTTCTTACTGAAATATTAGTATCAATTCTAAATTTACCTTCTTCCATATTGCAATCACTTACTTCAAGATATTCAAGTATCTTTTTTAGAAGCATTACATAAGCTCTTGCCTGTGTTACATTTTTTATGTCAGGAGCAGAAACAATTTCTAAAAGTGGGATCCCACATCTATTAAAATCAAGTCCACTTCCGGTTGCTTCACTTATTCTACCGGTCTCGCCAAAATGTAATAACTTAGCTGTATCTTCCTCCATATGAACTCTACTTATTCCTATCCTTTTTACTTTACCATTTAATTTGATATCAAGATATCCATTTAAACCTACCGGTAAGTCATATTGTGATATTTGATATCCTTTTGGTAAATCAGGATAAAAATAGTTCTTACGATGAAATTGAGTAAAATTAGCAATTTCACAATTCAGAGCTAATGCTACTTTTATTGTATAATCAACTGCTTTTTTGTTTATGACTGGAAGTGTTCCTGGATGACCAAGGCATATGGGACAGGTCTGAGTATTTGGAGCAGTACCAAATTTAGTGCTGCATCCACAGAACATCTTAGAATCTGTGAGTAACTCAACATGTGTTTCTAATCCAATTTTAATTTCAAATTCCATATTTATCCCCCAAATTCCTTATTAAGAGGTATCAATTAAAAATTATTTTTTAAAAATTATATGATGCAATATTTATATTAAAATTTCCTATAAAGAGGTTTTAACTTAAAATTAAATTTTTTTTCGAAGTTATAGGCTGTCTTTATTAATAAGCCCTCTTTAAAGTGTGCTGCTATTATTTGAAGACCAATTGGTAGGTTATTTTCCAATCCACATGGTATGGAGATTGCAGGTATTCCTGCTAAATTCACCGGTATAGTACAGATATCTGATAAATACATAGTTAAAGGGTCTTCAACTTTCTCACCAATTTTAAAGGCAACTGATGGAGTTGTTGGTGATATTAAAACATCAAATTTCTCAAATACCTTTTTAAAATCATTTATAATCAATGTTCTCACTTTCTGAGCTTGTAAATAATAAGCTTCATAATAACCTCTACTTAATGCATATGTTCCAAGCATAATTCTTCTTTTAACCTCGTCACCAAAGCCTTGAGACCTCGTTTTTTTATACATATTTCTAAAACTTTTTACTTTTTTAGCTCTTAGGCCATATCTTATTCCATCATATCTTGCAAGATTTGAACTTGCTTCAGCAGGTGCAATAATATAGTAAGCACTAAGTGCAAACTTTAAACTCGGAAGTGATATTTCTTCACAAGAAGC
>Ga0209986_10002372_pt1 | contig 17252 bp, 12 predicted proteins | sample BlataG_FD_183168 | JGI IMG/M metagenome (GOLD analysis project Ga0209986, IMG submission 183168) | Deep subsurface microbial communities from Black Sea to uncover new lineages of life (NeLLi) - Black_00105 metaG (SPAdes) (version 2) | ecosystem: Environmental > Aquatic > Marine > Oceanic >...
TTCAGTAAGAGAAAGGATGTAGCTACGGCGGTCATCTGGGTTCTCTTGGCGACTGATTAGCCCCTTGTCTACCAGCCGATCAATGATGCTGGTAACATTGGCCTTGGGTACGCCGAAAGATGCGGCCGCCTCACCAGGCGAGCTCCGGCCTTTGAAGGAGAGCAGAAACATGACGCGCAACTGCTCCCTGGTCAGCTCAAGGTGCAACCAGGGATGAGGCTCATGGACTTTAGCCGAAAACATCAGGTTATTCATAAACCCGATTATGCTTTTAATATTCTCCTTCTTGTCCATCTCTGAGCCCCCTAAAATAACATGTCAATATAAAATGTATAGTATAACTTATGTTGACTAATGAAAGCAAATTTTGACTTGTGGAATCGGGCTGCACGAAATAGCGTTTTGTGGGTCCTGGACTCTATAGTATGCCTTGGATACCGCCAAAGAAACTATTGACCTTTTTCTTGGGTAGCGGCATACCGGCGTGGATGCCGAAAGGTTGCGCTTCATAGGAAGCAGAGGCAACTATGCCGCGGTGATCAGGGTCTCCGCCCACGATTACCGGCTTTCCCTTCAGTTTCGGATTAAATGCCTGCTCCAAAGAAACGAAGAAGGCATCCAAGTTAATATGGAAGATACAGCGAGCCATAAGACAGTATATAAACTAGCACACAGAGCTGATAAAGCCAACTTTTTATCGGAAAGTGACCAACAATCCTGACATTTATGCAATCGCAGGCGCTCATATTAGGAGTATTGACAGCGCCCCATAGTTCGCATACTATATATTCAAGCGGGAGAAAGGAGGATGGCATGAGCAAGAAAAAGATAGCAGGAATCGTAGTAGGTTGTATTATAGCTATCATCGTAATAGTAGTCATAGCTACACACCCATCAGTATTACCACCACTCGGGCCTGGTCAATTGGCAATTTCTGGCACCTACATTCTAACTGAAGCCAGTACCAGCAGCAGTGGGCTCTTCGATGAATGGGATATCGGCGTGATCCATATTGATTTGGAGAATGACGGGGCCTTTTACTTGCGTTTTACAGATGCAGGTGTTTCATATTTGGGTGAGTGGACGCTCAACGGTAATACCATAGAACTTCAAACGGAGATGTGGGGCAGTCCTATAGTTTGGACGGGCACGGTAAATGGAGACATCATATCTCTTGAGGATGGCAGCGTTTGGGAGAAGTGAAATAACAGTTGATTGCACCTTACAATTAATAAAACACGCTTATGGTTATGTGCCCAAAAAGATTTAGCACGATGGATGTTCCCCAGTGGATTTGGAGAGGGTCTTAAGTATAATCGTGCTTTATTTTTTCATCTTGGATACTTTATACTTTGGAGAGATATAGTTACTATAGTAAATACTATATAAGACAACTGTAGGGTTTTGTGGTCAAGTGTGCGCGTCAGAGGGTTATCACGGTTTCCGTCATATGCAGTGATAGATGAGGTTTTACTATGATGAGATTCAGGCGCATATTGGTTCATGCTCTTTTAGTCTCCGCAATTGTCCTTTCCGTTTGTCTTGCATCTTGTAATGGATCTAATGGCTCCACGACGATACCTGAAAGCACTAAGGTCCTAGACGAAACAACTCTGAATTACCTCTCAGGGGCGTCTGTAAATTCGTCAACGTTAGTTTTTGAAAACACCACAGACCAACTAAGTTCACTGTCGGTAGGGGACGTAATTGTTAGTGGAGTAAGCGAGGCCACGCCGTATGGACTGCTAAGAAAGGTCACCAATATCGTCGCCGATGGCAACCAGATGACAGTGGAGACGGTTGCCGCGACCCTTGAGGACGCGATCCAGGACTGCACTATCGACACCAACTGGCGTTTGCAATCGGATGGGAATTTTGCCCCTCTAGGGTCAAACGAGGCGATTAATGCATTGGGTGAATCGGTAGAGGCCTTGGCCACCGGTTTCTACCTGCAATTGGACGATGTAGTCCTGTACGATAACGATGGTAATCTGGACACTAGGGGTGACCAGATAACCGCAGATCTTAGCGTCAACCTGAACATTGATGTCGACATTGGCTGGACTATTAGCTGGTTTCGAATGACCGAGGCTCACTTCCAGTCTACCATCTCTGTAACGTCAGAAGTTGAGACATCGTGCACAGTTGCCGTTCTTGAGATCCATCCCAAGCTAGAAGTGTATCGGCAGTACCTTGCTCCGTTCACGGTGATGGTCGGCCCAGTTCCAGTTGTGATCCTGCCTATGCTTTCTATCAACATAGGACTGGATGGTGAAGTGTCCGCAGGGATCACAGCCGGCGTAACTGCGAATGCCGAGCTGACAGCTGGTGTACAATACGCCGATGAAAATTGGTCACCGATTGCCAGCTTCTCCACTTCCTTTGACTGGCAGGAGCCAAGCCTGACCGCCGGATGCAAAGTGAAGGTTTTTGCTGGACCCCAGTTGAGTCTTCTCCTTTATGGCGAGGCTGGCCCATACATTGAGGTCCGGGGATACCTTGAACTCGACGCAGACATATTTAGAACCCCATGGTGGGAACTGTATGGCGGCTTAGAGGCAGACGTTGGTTTCAAGGTGGAGGCCATGGGCCACGAGATAGCTGATTACGAGAAACCCTTGGCCATTGGCTACAGGGTATTGTTGGCCTATGCAGAGACTCCAACGCCAGTGACTTTTCCCGACCCAAACCTTGAGACAGCGATCAGGGAAGCCATCGGCAAGCCCATGGGCGACATCTACCCTTCAGACCTGGCAGGGCTTACCCATCTTGATGCTTCGGAAAGGGATATTGTCGACATCACCGGGCTGGAGTACTGTACCGAGTTGACAGAGCTCAACCTCTACCATAACCAGATAAGCGATATCTCGCCCCTGACCAACCTCGCGAAGCTGAGTCGGCTGAGCCTGGGCTCGAACCAGATAAGCGATATCTCGCCTCTGGCCAGCCTCACCAACCTGAGAGATCTCTTCTTGTATAATAACCAAATAAGCGATATATCGCCGCTTGCCAATCTCACCAATCTGTGGGCGCTCTCCCTTGCGATTAACCAGATATCTAATATCTCGCCTCTGGCTAACCTCACCAACCTTTGGTGGCTCCACCTTCAGGGGAACCAAATAAGCGATATCTCGCCTCTGGCGGACCTCACCAGCCTCGAGTTGCTCTACCTCGATAGTAACAAGATCAGCAACATCTCGGCTTTGGCCAGCCTCGTCAGCCTAGCAGATCTCGATCTTTGGTATAACCAGATAGTCGACATCTCGCCGCTTCTGGACAATCCCGGACTCGGAGAGGGAGATTACGTTGGGCTAGGCAACAATCCATTGAGTGAGCAATCCACCAACGAATACATACCTGAACTCGAGGCAAGAGGAGTGACTGTTGATTACTAGAACTCAGGCAGTTGAGTCGCTGCTGTAGGATACCCGAGGTGAAATTGCACATTAGCCTGTTTTGTTACCTCAATGCACAAACCATCGTGGGTGCTTTTTGTTGTCGTGAAGCTGGTTAGCTAGTCACTTCTGGGGACAAACTCTTTCACCCTTCTCTCAAACACCCCTCTCTCCAAAAGCATCCTTCGGTGGCATTTGAGGCATTTAAGGCCAATGTCGGCGCCTACCCTCACCACTTCCCATTCATAGCTGCCGCAGGGGTGTGCTTCATAGGAAGCAGAGGCAACTACGCCGCGGTGCTCAGGGTCTCCGCCCACGATTACCGGCTTCCCCTTTAGCTTCGGGTTAAGCACCTGCTCCACAGAAACGAAGAAGGCATCCAAATCAATATGGAAGATACATCGAGCCGGAAGATAGTATATAAACTAGCACACAGAGCTGATAAAGCCAACCCTTGGTCGGATTGTTCACTTTGCCATTGTATTCTGAGGACATAATATTTGTAGCAGGCTTGATTGGTATGGTGTCCCTGGAATTCGGAATGTGCCTGAGAGGCCCCGGAAAGTGCATTAAACCTTGAGAAGGCCCTCCCCTGGAATTTAGAACCCATTATTTACGCAGATTTTAAGCCAAAAACCCCATCAACACTGTAAAAAGCTTGTCTTAGTAACTTCAGATTACACTGGAGACATAGGAAGCTGGGCAGAACAAGGCCAGAAAATTAGATATTAAGGAATTTCAATACAATTTCTGGAACTGCTCGAGTGCTATCCCCAAATATGATTCTAATCTTTGCCATTGATCTATAAGTTCTGCTCTCCCGATTTCGGTGGACTGATACGTAGGAATTGAATGATGTTTCTCAACCCAATTCAGAGATGAAAAATCGTCAAGGATGGTATTGGGCGTCTCCAGCCAGCCAAGATCGAAATAAAAACCCTCTTGTGCGCTCTCCTTGAGCGCACTCAAACAAGATTGTAGAGAATTACGAACCTCAGCAATACTTCTGGGTTGCTTATCAACAATGGCTAGAAGTAATAGCTGGCTTGCTTCCTGCCGCCTCTTAGCACGTTCTAGTATTACTGCTGTATTAGGTGAAGCTTCGTGATAACTATTCGTGTCCATTATTTAGTCTCCTTAGAAAGCTCACTCTTAACCCATCTAATTAGGTTCTGTGCAAAGATTTCTTTCGATTTTTCTATTTTCCCCTGTAGTATATCCTGGTGTTTAGTAAGTGACAAGTTCTCTATTCTTTCATTAAGTATGAGATACGCATACAACCTTATACTTGACCTACTCGTTTCACGCAACTGTTTTACCATCGGCGAAACATCAGATACGTGAAATAGATCACCATTCCTATCAATAACTTCGTATTCGTCTTCTCCTCGATAGCCCCAGGGCTTAAAAAAGGTTACTGACAGCAAAAGAAACCCATCAATGTTGCTTTTCTTAAGCTCCTCATTTATTTGCATCTCTAATTCTTTTCTCTTGGCAAAACTCCTACCCAGTAACCTGTCGGATAACCAGTTCAGAGTAAAATCAGTATCTTCTGTTGTTTTGTGTACTGCCTCCGAGGGGAGTACACGTCCTTGAGACCGTTTATATTTTCCACGTTGGTGGTCTGCAAATATATCTTCGATAGCATTAGCCACTCGGTCATTAAACTGTTTATAAGTCGCGATGTCTTTCCATAACGCTCCACCCCTCTTCTTTCTCAACAATATTTCATCTAACAAGGCGGCAAGTTCACGAAAGCAGCCCCCTTTTTCTGAAGTACTTGTTTCCTCACTCTTCCCCAATTCGTTTAGCAGCAATAACTTCGCTCGTCTAAGTATGTTAACTACGTCAATATCATCGAGAAAGCTTGTTTGTGAGTTCTTTCCAGTATCAAATTCCGTTCTTGCTAGCGGAAAACTGAGTGGTATTTCGTTAAAAGGGGGGATGGCATCCCAATGGGATATAAGAAGTCTCCAGATTATTTCTTCGAGCATTCGATTTGTAGCTACAACTCGATGGTGGTAATATAACCACCGATAAGATTTATACCGCTCGATGACTAGGCTTTCAACTGCACTTAAAGCTCGTATAGTTGGCCTAATTACGAAAGCCTCCTTCTTCTCGTGGTCCGAAGTCACTATTTTAGCTAATCGCATTCCCTCGACCAAACGACTGACGTCAAATCTACCAAATTCAGCGCCGCTCGTGTGTCCATCGCGTAGCAAGTAATCTGCTCTGTCTGCATCTATGTCAAATGCTACTAACTCATGCAATGTGCCACAAGGCGTTTTGTCCCCCGGCGAGGCCTGTAATATTCTTAACACTACATCTTTGTCTCTCCCTATAGCTGTTGAAATATCTGGGTCTATCTCAATTAGCATTATTGTTAAGAACTCATGCAGGGATCCTACAGTAGTTCTCATATATTCCTGCCATTTTTCAATCATTGCTGAAGGCAGTATATTCTGTATGAATTGATGTATTAACTCCTCCATGGTATGAGAAAAGGGTAGCTGCCCAAGATCGTGAAGTAAACCAACAATACGTATCACCCTTGACAGCCTCGTTTTTGTAGCCTCATCATCCGCTTGCCAATTAAACTCTTGTGCACACCGTGAGACAAATTCCTTGGTTACAGAAGGCTCACTCCTAACCAGTGCTGAAGAAAGCATGCGGTCAGCTAGATGCATAACTCCGAGACTATGTTCAAATCGACTGCCAATTAGTGCTGGATATGTATAATACGCCATACCATTTTGCTTAATATTCCTCAATCTTTGTAGCAGTGCACAATCTAATAGAGGAATTTCGTCCTCATAAATAGATATATATTCATGAATTGGATCACGAATTATCTTAGCAACCGACCTATTGCTCATTTAAGTACTCTTTCACTTCTTTTTGGTCCTAGTCTCTCTTGGTTGAAATTCGGTGAGTTTATCAAGTTCACTTCTTTTAAAATATGATCTCCGATCACCTGCTTTTTTATAAGGCGTTATCGAGCCCTTCCTAATATACTTGTACACCGTAGAACGCTTTAGCCCGTACTCTCGTTCCACCTCGGCTAAGGTTAACATACCTTTAATGTTCATTACCATCTAAATGTATTCATATTAATCTTAATTCATCTCCTTGTCAATACATTAGGGTAATAGTGTTCATAATTCTTGACAAGTGTATTAAAGAATACTAAAATGGTTGCAATCAAATGGTAAAGGTGCTGCTCTATGGAGTCTGATGTATTGGGTACCGCGATTTGTTGCGTCTAAACCGGTGGTAGTCATATGACTCTTGAGTTCGTAAAAGATGCAATATCCCTCAGTGGCCTAACAGGTTCAAAACTGAAAAGCGATGTGATAGGAGGGTATTACCGTTTTTGGTGGGGTATTACATCTGGCGGACCAAGAGCAAATTACAAATACGACACGGCTATAGTTGAATTGGATGCGGCAACTGGTGAAATGTATATAAAAGAAACTGCGGAGACAATTTTAGGCTCGGCTGGCCACGCTCTTAACCTGAAATGCACCAATCCAAATACGAGAAACCTAAAAATAGTCTTGGTCGAAAAGGATGTTGCGTGCTATGGTCACCTGAAAAACGTCATAAAAAGAAGATGGGGTAGTGCTGATATTCGTATGGCCGAAGGGCCCCTACAATCAAATTCATCCAATATTTATCTCCTGAACAAGACACTAGACAATGCCCTCAGCGATATCGGAAGAATTGGTATTAGGAATAGTCTTTTCTTCTTCGACCCTCTTAGAAGCGTTGAATATCAGACAATAGAAAAGGTCGCCAGAAAGCGGATCAATACTTTCTACAAAATAGGAACCGAATTTATCATTTTTGTATTTACGTCTGACTGGTTTCTGGGTAGAGATGAGTTCGCTAGCTTGCCATGCAGCACCGATGAAAGCGGTTGGACTCCAGATGAGAATGACACAGTATTAGAGGCGGATGCTCTCTTCGGAGATACCAAATGGCGCGGTCAAATCCTAGACAACACTAGTGTTCAGCAGAGGGAAAAGGACTTCATAGAACTATACAAAAACAGGCTGCACAAGTGGTTTAGGTATGTCCTTCCATTACCTTTCAACCCCAAAACGAACCAGATATTTCACCTCATTCTATGTTCTAATTTTGATACCGGCGTTAGAGCGACAAGAAACTTCTACTCCGGGAAGACAGGCAATCCCAGATACTCACCTGACAATAAAGCAACATTCAAGCAATTCCATAAATCTCATCCGGAAATTTTCGTGGGATTGACTGGGGTTAGAAGACCTTTGCAATGGCGCATTCTGTGGAAGACGATTGTCGATCACGAGGAAGGGCTTTGCGATTGTAAGTGTAGTGATTTTGAGGAGATCGAGCCAATTCGAGAGACAAGACAACGACTACTGGAATGGCTAGAAGAGAATGGATATCTGAGCCGGTTCGGTATTGACAACGCTTGGAGGCTTCCCATTCAACAGTACAAATTGAATTGGTCAACCATAAAGGAAAGACTTGGGGTTGATCCACCTCTTCCACTAGAGCCTCTATCCCCAGAGGAGATTGCCGAATGAAAGTCCAAGCATCCAAAATAGAAAACAAGAGGAGTATTACATCCGGTACTAAGGAATGGGCGGATTATAACGTCAATTGTGTCAAGGGTTGCTTCAACGACTGTAGGTATTGCTACGCAAAAATAATGGCAAAGCGGTTTGGGCGATGCACGGAAGAAACTTGGAAAGAAATGGAAATAAATAAAAGCGTTCTAAGCAAAACTTTCGGAAAGTATAATGGGCGTGTAATGTTTCCGAGTTCCCACGATATAGTCGATATACCTGAAATTAAAGAGGCTTGTTTTACTGTCATTCACAAATTGCTACAAGCAAAAAATGAGCTGCTAATCACAACTAAGCCGAGACTCTCGGTAACTAAAGATATCATAAGGCGTTTCTATTCTTTCAAATCACAGATGCAATTCAGATTTACTATCACGTCTTTAGATAACAGACTAATATCCTTTTGGGAACCTAATGCTCCCACCTTTGAGGAACGTCTCGAGTCACTGAGGTATGCCCATGAAAATGACTTCAAGACTAGTGTTTCGATAGAACCTTTTCTTGATTATTACCCTATGAAACTGGTGCATATATTATCCCCCTATATTACAGAGTCAATATGGCTAGGCCCAATGAATTATATTCCCCGAAACGGCGTTTCAGGTGAATATGCGCAGCAATATTCGGAGATCAGAAAAAGGTACGAAATCGGTCATCTTCAGGAAATCTTTGAAGATCTTCAAGACTTACCACAGATCCGGTTTAAAGATAGTATGCTTATCAGACTTGCGGTAGTCTAAATTAGCCTGATATACAGAATTCAAATCAAGCAGAAATGTGATTGGCGAACGAGATAAAAACCTATTCTGGGGAAATAGTACCTGATTTGTCGTAGGGCTGGTTGGTATAGTGTCCTTGGAATTTATGCCATTTCGCAACAAGCTAAACTTTTCAGTACAGGGCGTTTTATTGTTGCGAAGCTGGTTAGTTAGTCACTTTTGGAAACAAATTCTTTCATCCTTCTCTCAAGCACGTCTCTGGCCAGAAGCACCCTTCGCTGACATTTGAGGCATTTAAGGCCGATGTCGGCGCCCACCCTCACCACCTCCCATTCATAGCTGCCGCAGGGGTGCGCTTTGCGCAGCCGGACTATGTCACCGAGCTTTATTTCTATGGTCATTGATTTGCTTGCGGATTCTTTCGGCCATGGTTCTAGCCACCTGGGCAAAGTCCTTTTCCTTCGAGGCATAAAGAATTTGCCTCGCTACATTAATAATTGCCTTCTCGCCCCGGGCATCCACTCCGTAGCCAACTGCTGAAGCCAGGTCCCCTCCCTGAGCGCCGATGCCCGGGATAAGCAAAGGCATTTCGGGACAAATCGAGCGAACTTTCTTTAATTCCTCAGGATAGATAGCCCCGACTACCAGGCCGATATTGCCATAAGTATTCCATTCTTTAGCCTTTCGAGCCACTGCTTCGTATAGCGGCAGGCCATCGGTTTGAAGGTCCTGGAAATCTGTGGCTCCCTTGTTTGATGTTCGGCATAAAATAAACACTCCTTTATCCTGGTAGTTGATAAATGGCTCTATGGAATCGAAGCCAAGGTAGGGGTTGACGGTAGCGGCATCGAAGCCAAGAACCGAAAAGAGAGCCCTGGCATAAGCTTTGGCGGTGTTGCCGATATCGCCGCGTTTGGCATCACCAATTACAGGAATATCACCGGGTATACACTTAATGGTCTTCTCTAGGATAGCAAGCCCTTCGGTCCCTAAAGCTTCGTAGAAAGCTAGATTGGGCTTATAGGCACAGACCAGGTCGAAGGTGGCCTCAATAATGGCTTTGTTGAATTGTAGAACGTCTACCTCGGGCATAAGCTCCGGGTCAGGGTCGAGTCCGATGCAAAGCCAGCTTTTGTTTTTTCGGCTGGCATTAAGCAGTTTATCGGTGAATTTCATCGCCATAACCCAGATAATATCAGGAGATGGGTATAAATTAAAGCTCGGTCAACATTCTACTATACTGGGAGGTTATTGCGCAGCTTAGCTCTGGCAATGACCTCACTGGATTGCCACGCCCCGACAAGTCGGGGCTCGCAATGACACTCCCCCTTGTCGTTGCGAGGCACAACAGTGCCGAAGCAATCTCGGGGATGGGCAAGAGATTGCCGCGCTTCGCTCGCAATGACAAAGGGGAAATGGTTCGCAATGACAAGAGGGAAAGGGCTCGCAATGACGGGGAATAAGGACTCAGAATGACAGGGGGAGGCAAACCAACGTGTAGGTAAGCATGGCTTTGCCTTTAGTCGTGTCAAAAGCTACAATAGAGGCATGCGTGACCTGATTGCCGATGCCTTGAAAGGCCAAGATGCCGACTATGTTGAAATCCATTTTGAGGAGAGCCAGGCTACCAGCATTGTTTACCGAGGGGAGAGGCTGGAGGAGATAAGCCGGGCTCGTAATTCCGGTGGCAATATTCGTGCTTTAGTCCAGGGGAGTTGGGGATTCGTCAGCTTTAATCGCCTTGACGGACTGCGGGACAAGGTAGCTCTGGCGGTGGAGGAGGCAAGGTTAGCTAGCAGGGGACCATTTAAGCTTTTTCCCACGGAGCCTGTAGTGGAGACGGTGGTGCCACAATTGGAAAAGGTTTCCACGGATATACCGTTAGCAGCGAAGAAAGAGCTTCTAGATGAATACAACGACATTATATTAAGCAGTCCGAAGATTCAAAGTACAAGAATAAACTATCGTGATGGCAGAAGGCAACGTACCTTCGCTAATTCTGAAGGCAGCTACATAGAGCAAGCTAAAACCGACCTTGCTTTACGATTGACAGCCATAGCTCGTGAGGATAACGAGGTCCAACAGGCAGGACTGAGCCTGGGAAGCGATGGCGAGTTTTCCGCCGTGGAGGGGCTACATGAGCAAGCCAGGGAGATAGCGAGGCGTGCCGCTGCCCTTCTTTCCGCCCCACAGGTAAAAGGCGGAGAATATACCGTGATTTTGGACCCCGTTCTGGCTGGAGTCTTTGCTCATGAGGCTTTCGGACATTTATCCGAGTCGGATTTTGTATATCAAAATGAAAACCTGCAGCAAATAATGGTCCTGGGAAAGAAATTTGGCGGTAAGCATCTCAATATCATTGATGACCCTACCATTCCTAACTTGCGCGGAAGTTATAAGTACGATGATGAAGGGACGCCGACAAGGGAAAATTATCTTATCCATGAAGGCATTTTGGAGGGAAGGCTTCATTCCCGGGAAACAGCAGCAAAGATGGAAGAAAGGGCTACGGGGAATGCCCGAGCCATTAATTACCTCTTTTCCCCTATCGTGCGAATGAGCAATACCTTTATTGCGCCAGGCAGCGCTTCCTTTGAAGAGATGCTCGGTGATATCGAGGAAGGCGTCTATGTCAAGGACTGGTACGGCGGGACGACCAGCCTGGAGATGTTTACCTTCTCCGCCGGGGAAGCTTACATGATTCGCCGGGGGAAATTAGCAGAGTTATTGCGCCCCGTGGTGCTAACCGGTAATGTTTTTACCACCCTGCAAAATATAGATGCCATAGGCAACGACCTGGAGATGAATCAGGGTGGTGGCTGTGGCAAGGGGGGACAATCTCCACTACCTGTTTCCAACGGTAGTCCACATATCAGGATTCGCCATTGTGTAGTAGGAGGAAGATAATTAATAAGCACTAAATACTAAATACGAAATCCTAAACAAATTCTAAGCACGAAATAAGAAATTCGAAACAAAAGCCACCGCTTGGGAAAATAAAAGAGAAAAAATAAAAATGCAAAATGACAAAGCAAAATACATGACAAATCCTAAGCTCTAAATCCGAAATTCTAAACAAATGACAATGACCCAAAATCAAAATTCGAAACACTACGACTTGGAAGAGAGAACTTTGCAATTTGCAAAGTCCGCTCTCGGTTTTTGCAAGGGTTTACCAAAAACACTCAGTTGTGAAGAAATTGGGAAGCAACTAATACGAGCAGCAACCTCGGTCGGAGCAAATTATATAGAGGCGAATGAAGCCCTAGGTAAGAAAGATTTCGTGATGAGAATTAAGATATGCCGTAAAGAGGCCAAAGAGTGTTGATATTGGTTAAAGCTTGTAGAAGTGGGTCATCCTGATTTGGGAAAAGAACGAGAGGCATTGCTTGAAGAGTCCATAGAATTGATGAAGATATTCGGTTCGATATTAACAAAAAGCCAGTAGTTTTGGATTTAATTCTTTGAAATTTGATATTGTTTAGAATTTAGATATTAGGATTTAGGATTTAAGATGGAACATGTTATGGAGGTTCTCCGCTCTGCTCGGAGGGAGGCTGAGCAAGCTGAAGTTTTCTCGGTTTCTTCTCGGGCAACGCCGATACAGTTTGAAGCCAATGAACTAAAACAAGTTCAGACCAAGGAGAGCAGCAGTACTGCCTTACGAATTTTCAGGGAGGACAGAATCGGCTTCGCTACCGCCAGTGGAGGTGGAGATGTGGGAGCTTTGGTTGATATGGCTGTGGAAACCTCCCAATTTGGCGGTCCGTCCAGTTTTCAATTTCCTTCCCGATTCCATCGGGACTCTTCGAAAGTGCCCATCTTCGATTCTAAGGTAGAAGAAATAGCTATGGAGAGGATGGTCGAGATCGGGAAGGAGCTTATAGCCAAGATCAGGGGGCATACTCCTGGTATCCTTTGCGATGTTCAGGTAACCAAGGGAACAAGCTCTGTCTCTTTAATTAATTCTCAGGGCGGTGAGGGAAGGTATGACAGAAGCTTTTTTAGCCTCGGCCTGGAAGGCATTCTTGTTCGTGATACAGACATGCTTTTTGTGGGTGATAGCGAAAGCTCATGTCGTCCCGATTTTATCGGGATTGATGACCTGGCTGATAGAGTGATATGGCAACTGGAGATGGCTAAGAAAAAAGCTGCCGTGTCCACCAAGCTGCTGCCAGTAATTTTTACACCTAATGGAGTAGCCAGTGCTTTACTGAGTCCTCTAATGCTGGCGTTTAACGGCAAAACAGTCCTCGAGGGGGCTTCGCCATTAAAGGATAAACGAGGGGAGCAAGTTTTTGACAAAAGGCTGAGCTTATGGGATGATGCTACCGTAGCTTACGGCGTAGGAAGTTATCCTTTTGATGATGAAGGGGTGCCCAGTCAGCATCTACCGCTTGTTACAAATGGAGTAGTGACGAATTTCCTTTATGATTTACAGGCGGCAGCTTTAGCTGGCACTCAGAGCACTGGTAACGGCAGGCGAGTAGGAGCTGGTTTTCCCAGTCCAGCTATAAGTTCTCTCCGACTTTGTCGGAGCGGCGGAGATGTTTCTTTCCGGGCTATGGTGGAGGATATGAAAGAAGGGTTAATTGTCGAGCAAGTTATCGGTGCTGAGCAGGGTAATGTTCTGAGTGGCGATTTCGGTGGCAACCTTTTGCTGGGATATAAGGTAGAGAATGGTGAGATAATAGGGAGGGTGAAGGATACTATGATTGCCGGTAATGTGTATCAAGTGTTAAAAGAGCTTCTTGGTATAGGGCAGGAAGCAAGGTGGGTTGGCGGGATTTTGCAAACTCCTTCTTTATATTGCCCTCGTGTCTCGGTGGCAACAAAGGAGAGCTAAGATATATATGAAAGACGTGATAAAGCTTTATAAGCATCCACGCCCCAGGAGTTGTTCCATGCTTGCCTCCTGGCCGGGCATTGGCGATGTTTCCCTAACAGCGGCGAAGTATCTTGTGGAGAAGCTAAATGCTGTAGAAATAGGGCAGATTGAACCTATTTACTTCTTTGAACCCGTGGGTGTTACAGTCAAAGACAACGTGGTTGAAAGCCCGCGTTTTCCTGAGAGCAAGTTTTATTATTGGCAGCCCCGATACAATCGGGATAAAGGCCTGGTGATTTTTATTGGTGAAGAACAGCCTGGTTTCAAAGGATATGAGTTAGTTAACTGTGTTTTGGACGTAGCACAAAGGTTTAAAGTGGCCAGGGTATATAGTTGTGCTGCTGCGGTAACACGTGTCCACCATAGTGAGGAAATGAAGGTTTGGGGAGCAGCGACGACTTCGGAATTAGTGGACGAGTTGAACAAACATAATGTAGTGCTTAGAGGTAATCTTCGCATTGCTGGATTGAATGGATTGATATTGGGAATGGCTAAGGAAAGGGGGATGGATGGCATTTGCTTGCTGGGCGAAGTGCCAGCATATGCTACGCAAATAGCAAATCCCAGAGCCTCCCTGGCCGTGCTTGGTATCCTGACTAAGATGTTAGGCATTACAATTGACTTGACCGAGCTTGACAATCTGGCTAAGCAAGTAGATGAGGAGATGGATAGAATAGCGAAGAGAGTTACGGCTGAGTTTATTGACCAATTCACCGAGCCCATTTGGGAACAGGATGAAGATGAGGAGGAAGAGTAAATAAGTTGAGCAGTCCTGGTCTAGCAAGAGTCCAAATTGACCGACAAAGGTAGATATGCTACCATCGAATTAGATGTCAGCTTTAGCACAACTTTGTGAGGAAATTGTAGCTTGTCGGGATTGTGAGCTAGCTAAGTATCGCACTAAAGTGGTACCTGGTGAAGGGGCTGAAGACGCGGACTTGCTTTTTATCGGTGAGGCTCCAGGCTGGCACGAAGACCAGCAAGGGCGTCCCTTCGTCGGGCCAGCAGGGCAGTTTTTGGACCAACTGTTAGCCTCAATTGGTTTACGGCGGGAGGAAGTTTATATCGCTAATGTGATTAAGTGTCGTCCTCCCCAAAACCGTGATCCACTACCAGCGGAGATACAGAATTGCCGCAAATGGCTCGACCGTCAAATAGAGATAATTCAGCCCCAAATGATTATTACTTTGGGACGTTACTCGCTAGCGCGGTATTTTCCCAATGAGAGCATAGGCAAGATTCATGGAAAGTCACGAAAGTCAGAAGGCGTCATTTATTACCCCATGTATCATCCTGCGGCGGCTCTCCATCAAGGCTCTCTGCGCCGGACTATCGAAACGGACATACTCAGGATTCCCCAGATACTAGCCCAGGGTAAAGACCTGCCTCAAGATGAAGTTGAATCTCAACAATTAAGCCTGTTTTAGAACCATGTCCTGAGTGAAAGGAAAAGGAAAAACCATGCCAGCACATAAATTAAGACTCATCCCTCTAGGCGGATTAGGTGAAATTGGTAAGAATATGATGGCACTGGAATATGGCAATGACATCGTCGTCATTGATGCCGGGCTCATGTTCCCCGGCGAGGAGATGCTGGGAGTTGACTTGCTTATCCCGGATATTAGCTATCTTTTGGCGAGACAGCAAAATTTAAGGGGGATAGTGATTACTCATGGGCACGAAGACCACATTGGGGCGCTGCCTTACATTTTATCTCGCATCGCCCCTCCCATTTATGCTACCAGGTTCGCTCGAGAGCTGATTCGCATGGAGCTCAAGCAACGAGGGGTGAAAACTAAAGCAAAATTGAATGTAGTCACCCCGGGGAGCAAAATTACACTAGGTAAGTTCACCATAGAGTTTTTCTCTGTTTGCCATAGTATTCCTGATTCTGTGGGGCTGATAATTCACACTCCCCTGGGAATTGTAGTTCACAGTGGTGATTTTAAGATTGATTATACCCCGGTCATTTGCGAGCCTACTAACTTCAGCCAATTAGCTTCGCTAGGGGCAAAGGGTGTTTTGCTTCTTCTTTCTGACTCCACCTATGCCGAGCTTCCTGGATATACTCCTTCCGAGATGGTTGTTAGGGATACATTGGATAGGATTGTAAGCGAGGCAAAGGGGAGGGTAATCGTAACTACATTTGCCTCTCTTGTATCTCGCGAGCAGCAAGTATTTGATGTTGCCGTTAAACATGGTCGCTGTGTATTTATCGTCGGGCGGAGCATGAAGGAGATAGTGAGCATGGCATTGAAAACGGGTTATCTTACTGCTCCCCCCGGCATTATGTGTCACTTGGACGAACTTAAGACCTTGCCTCACAATCGAGTTATCGTGTTGAGCACGGGAAGTCAAGGTGAGCCCACCTCTGCCCTGGTGCGCATGGCTAATCGCGACCCCAGTAGTCGAGTTCAGATAATCCCTGGCGACACCGTGGTGATTTCAGCAACCCCTATTCCTGGCAACGAGGCGTTGGTTAGCAAGACTATAGACAGCCTTTTCCGTCAAGGTGCCAATGTAATTTATGACAGGCTGGCTCAAGTTCATGTCCACGGGCATGGTAGTCAAGAAGAGTTGAAGCTTTTGATTAGTTTGGTTAAGCCTAAATTTTTTGTTCCTGTTCATGGTGAGTATCGCCATTTAAGTTTGCATGCCAGCTTAGCTCAAAGTATGGGGATACCCAAAGATAACATTTTTGTCCTTGAGGACGGGGATATCCTTGAACTCGGGCAAGATTCAGGAAAGGTGGTTGCCAGAACCCGTGTCGGAGTTATCTATGTAAGCGGCCTGATAACAGGTGAACTGGATGGTGGTGTGCTTCGGGACCGCAAATTACTTTCGCGAGACGGCGTCGTTGTGGTGACCATTGCTATTGATGATGAAAGTGGTAAACTAGCTGAAAGGCCACGCATTATAACGCGAGGTGTTGTTGATGCTGGAGAGGAACAGACATTGATTGAGAAAGGCCGAGATGTGGTGCTAACTGCTTTAAATCATGATAGAAGACGCTTGGTTGAACCGGGCTTCGTTGACGCCAGAGTAAAGGATTCCCTGAGCAAATTCTTTTATGAACGAATTCATCGTCGTCCTGTCATCATTCCTGTGGTTGTGAAAACAGGGAAAACCTAAAGGCAGGTGACAACATGGGGCATAACTCTGTGTCTAAAGCGAGAAGCAAGTCTCAACCGAGACGAAGAACAAAAGAAAGCCAGTCCGCGGGGAAGCGATTCTTCAGCTTCGTCGCTTCACCGGTGGTACGAAGGCTTATCTTAAGTATCGTAATGATAGTCTTGCTGTATGTGCTATGGGAAGGGATATTCATATTGTTTGGTTGGGGGTTGATAATAATAGCCATCGCTTTAGGCTTCCTGATTTGGGTGGTACGGCGGGGGGAGTTCTCTGTTGTGAGACATCGGTGGAATTGGGTTCTCGGGGGCATTACCCTGGCTTTTGCGGTATGGGGAGTTCTTGCTTTCTTTGCTCCTGGAGAGGGTCCTTTCAGTGAAGCTACATTGGGAGGTAGAATTGGGCAAAGCATAATAGGTGCTCCCGATGTCGTGGGAGGACTTCGGGTAGTTGGGCTCGTCCTGCTGGGCATTATTTTTATCATCCCCCGGAAGTCTTGGAGCGCTGC
>Ga0209986_10002374_pt1 | contig 17247 bp, 8 predicted proteins | sample BlataG_FD_183168 | JGI IMG/M metagenome (GOLD analysis project Ga0209986, IMG submission 183168) | Deep subsurface microbial communities from Black Sea to uncover new lineages of life (NeLLi) - Black_00105 metaG (SPAdes) (version 2) | ecosystem: Environmental > Aquatic > Marine > Oceanic >...
AGAAAAGCTCTTTTTCGTTGAAGACCTCCGAGGTTGAAATCGACGCCGAGGGAAACGTTCAGTTATTCGACGCTGAGACGGGCGGAGAGATCAGCATGCAGGAAGCCAAACTTAGGGCTGACAAGCGCTTCGCTGATCTGGAACATGAAGCTAACTTGCTCGAGCTAGAAAAGGTGACCAAAGCCGTACAGATTGAGGAGCAAAGGGTTGATGTCAACCAGCGCATGCGGGCTGCCGTAATGAGCGACCGCATGAACGACGTGCGCTCAACAGCCGATTTCGAAGTCTTCATGGACGAGATCGACCACGATAAGCTGCTGCGCGAGAAAGAGCGCACCGAACTGCTCCGGACATGGAAGGAAGAAGCGGATGATCACAACCGGGCTCGCGCCCACACGGCGGCTATGCTAGAAGTAGAGCAGAATTACGACCTGCGGATGGCGGAATTGAAATATCGAGGCGAGATTGACATTGCCAGGCTGGATGTTGACATCAATATCTCCCGCAAACGAGCCGATTACGAGTTCGAGATCAAACGCCGCACCACAGAGGAAGAACTGCGGCTGGAACAGGAGCGTCACAGCGCAGCGCTTGCAAGGCAGGAAAACCAGTGGAAATCCGACCGTCTCCAGCAGCAGCAAGAATTTGCCGATGACATCGAAGCGGCAAAGATAGGACTCGAACTCCTGGCGATCATGAAAGCTAATAAACGCCTCGACGAAGAAGAGCGTCTTCGAATAATTCGCGAAGATGAACTCAGGAGGGTTGAATTCAACCTCGATATTGAACTGAAGAAGATGGAAGCCATCGAACGCGAACGGCAGGCTGAACGGGAGCACGAGCTCAAGAGGATGGAAACCCTCGGCACGCTGAGCGGTGAGGCACTGATATCGGTGTCCGGTTCTGAACAGGCGCTTATCCTGGGAGACTTAAAGAAGACCGAAATCTTCAGCGGCATGACCGAAGAGCAAATATTGGCCGCCGCGGCAAAGGACTCCCCTGAGGTGGCGCATGCCTTTGCCATAAAATTCCAGGCTATCGCCGATGGGAAAGCCAGCCAGCGCGAACGCGAGATGTACGAACGCCTCCTGGGAGAGCGCAAAGAGATGCTTCAGGAGATCCAGGAGCAGCACGAAAGGCGCGCCCATGAGCTGAAGGAAGCCTGGGAGGGATCCATGCAGCGCATCCAGGAAATCTCCGTAAGCGGTATGAAATACACTTCCGAGACCGCCCAGGCGTTTGCTGGAAGTAAGAGCGGCGAGACCCAGGTCATCATCACAGGAACCGGAGCAGGTCACCCCGGAGTTGTATATCCCCCAGGAGCTGCAAGCCCGGGTCAACCTGCGGGAGATCAGAAAGTCTGTATTAACTGCGGGAAATCCGTCAATATCGATGTCAAATACTGCCACTTCTGCGGAAACCAATTCAAAGGTGTATAACAACGCCAGGAGGAGCGCGATGAGAAAGATCACCCATATATTTCCATTTTTGATTGTTTTCCTGTTCACGATTGGGTCTGCGTATCCATCCAGCGCCCAATCCCCGGACATCTTCCTTAAAATTGAGTCTGTCGACACCAGCCAATTCCCGACCATCACGATCCGCCTGAGCGCTTGGAGCGCGGATGGTCTTCCGCTGGCGCATATGGAGCCTGAGCAATTTTTTATACAGGAAGATGACGGCGAGCCTTTAAAACCAGCATCACTAGAAGAGATAAGCGACGCTCCATTGTGGGTGGTGCTTGCTATTGACGTATCGGGCAGCATGGTCGGCAAGCCGTTAACCGACGCCAAGGTCGCCGCAGCGCGCTTCCTGGATCACTTATCCCCCGGAGACCATGCCGCCCTGATCGCCTTCTCCGATCCGGTCGATCCGGACCCTGCCAGCATCGATCCCAATAAGGAAATCGTCTTCTCGGATGACTTCACGCCCTTATACGATCTGATCGAGAGTCTGCAGGCTGGCGGAGAAACCCAGCTCTCAAATGCGGCGCTCAAATCGGTGAGGTTGTTCGAATCGGCACCGAAAGGTCATCGCGCCGTATTGATCCTGACCGATGGTATCGAAGATACCGCCGCACAAACAGACCCTGAAGCCACCATCAACCTGGCACAGGAATCCGATGTACCTTTCTTCGTAATCGGTGTTGGGAAAAACCTGGACCTTTCCTACCTGCAGGACCTGGGTTACGATACCGGCGGTCTCTTCCGAGCGGTGCCTTCCTCAGCCGAGCTGGCCAGCCTGTACGGCAATATGGCCACACTGCTTAAGACCCAGTACGAACTGACCTACACTTCGGCTCTGGAAGCTGATGGTAGTTCTCACACACTCGATATTGCTCTAAAAGCCGAGGGTGATGAAGCTAAAGCCAGCATTAACTTTGGCCCCATTCCCCCTCTACCGACCGAAACCACAACAACACCCATTCCTCCCACATCAACGTTTACGCCTACTGTCACAAACACACCGACCTACACGCCAACCCCAACACCAACACCCATTCCTCCCATACCAATATGTAAGCAGATCCTGACCAACCCAATTGCCTGGCTTTTAGGTGTGCTGATCATCGGGGGAGGCGGCTGGCTTCTATTTAGCGCACGCAAAGAAAAGCCCAAACCCGAAGCCTGTGCAAGGTGCGGATACGACATGACCGGGCGCGAGGGACCCTGCCCGCAGTGCGGTGAGACCAGGAGACTGCCAAAGGATAAGGGATAAATCAGAATTCAGAAGTCAGAATTCAGGAGTCAGAATGCAGGAGAAGGAATGAGGGCGCCAGCGGCGAGGTTTGAGGACTTGCTGGTGTGGCAGAAGTCCCATCAGTTTGTGCTTGCGACCTACCGTTTATCGCGGACATTCCCCCGGTCTGAAACCTATGGTCTGTCGTCTCAATTTCGGCGCGCTGCCGTCTCCATTGCCGCGAACATTGCGGAAGGGTTCAAGAAACGCGGGAAAGCAGACAAACTCCGCTTTTACAACATCGCACAAGGTTCCATCGAAGAATCTCGATACTATTTGATTCTCGCCAAGGACCTTGAGTACGGCGATATTTCCGAGTTAAGCCAGTTGCTTGAAGAGGTCAGCAAGCTGTTGGAGGCATATTCGCAGGCCATTCTGAATTCTGACTTCTGAATCCAGTCTAAATGAGTAGTAACGTTGAATTATATATAAACACTAGATATTCGTTTTGAGTCTAAGCGTAAAGGGGTGATCCATATGGAAGAAACAAGGCTTGGAAAATATACCCTTCACGAAAAGCTGGGCAGCGGCGGTTTTGGGACGGTGTATCGCGCCACCGACGCCATGGGACGCACGGTAGCCATCAAGGTGCTCAAACCCGGCTGGTCAGATGATCCCGAGACTATCGAGCGCTTCCGGCGTGAAGCTCTGGCAGCCGGCGAACTGTTCCACCCCCATATCGCCACCATCCTGGATATCGACGAATTCCAGGGTCGCCGCTTTCTGGTCATGCGCTACGTGGACGGGTCATCTTTGGACAAATTGCTGGCTGAGGAAGGGCGCCTGTCGTGGGAGAAGGCACTGAAAATCTTAGGGCAGGTCGCCGAAGGGCTGGAGTACGCTCACCGACATGGCTTCGTCCACCGCGACATCAAGCCCGCCAACATCCTTGTCAGTCCCGAAGAAGGCGCTGTGATCACCGATTTTGGACTTGTGAAGGCAGCCCAATCCAGCGGCTTGAGCACTTCAGGCGTGCTGTTGGGGACACCCAATTACATCGCCCCCGAAGTTTGGGAAGGGGAGCAGGTCAGCCCGGCGACGGATGTGTACAGCCTGGCATGCGTGTTCTACGAAATGGTCAGCGGAGAGGTTTTATTCGCTGGCGACAGTCCCCCGCAGATTATGACCCAGCACGTGAACAAAGGACCACAGTTTCCCCGTAAATGGTCTGAAGATGTGCCGGAAGGGGTCCAGGCAGTCCTGGAAAAAGCATTGGATCAAAATCCTGCGGAGCGCTTATCAAGCGCAGGTAATTTTGCAGAAGCGCTAGAAGAATTGGGGCGAGTACGAGAACCTGAAGGTAGCACCGTAGGGGACCTCTGGCAACGCCTCAGGGAGGGCTCCTCAAAAAACCGGGGCTGGATCTTGGCCGGGCTGGTATTGATAGCCGGGCTGGTAATGATAGCCATGCTGGTCGTCACCCCGATGCTGAGCGATGCGTTCAAAAAAAGCCCGGACCAACCCAGCGGCGCTCAAACCGCGGCAGCCCTGGCTTCCATGCAAACTCAAATTGCAGATCTCAGCACGACCTCTACCCCAGCAACCGTCCAGGTCACTATAACCCCCATTCCCCCTTCCGCTACCGCCTCACTAACCCCGGTTCCAATTTCACCTACCCCCTTGCCCTCAAATACCAGCACCCCCAAACCTTCAGCAACCGTCCTGGCAGCGCCCTTCACGGATGACTACGACGTCGAGATGGTGCTGGTGCCGGCTGGAGCGTTCGAGATGGGCAGCCAGGATGGAGGTTCTGATGAAAGACCGGTTCACACTGTGACATTGGATGATTTCTATATTGATAAATACGAGGTGACGAATGAGCTTTATGCCCAGTGTGTGGAGGCTGGAGAATGCCAACCACCATCATCCTCTGGTTCATATACGCATGATAGCTATTACGGAAACCCGGAGTTTGATGAATATCCGGTCATTTATGTAGATTGGCAGCTGGCGCAGACGTTCTGCCACTGGCGCGGGGCGCGCCTGCCGAGCGAAGCCGAGTGGGAGAAAGCCGCCCGCGGTACAGACGGGCGCACCTATCCGTGGGGCGAAGGGCTTGATTGTGCCAAAGCAAATTATGACGGCTGTTCAGGTGACACAGAACAGGTGGGGGCTTTTCCAGATGGCGCCAGTCCTTACGGAGCGCTCGATATGGCTGGCAACGTGTGGGAATGGGTGGCGGATTGGTATGATGACGTCTATTACAGCATCTCGCCATATGAGAACCCGGCTGGTCCGGTTAGCGGTAGTTACCGCGTCTTGCGGGGCGGTTCCTGGCGCTATCGCGCTAGCCTCGTGCGGGCGGCCAATCGCGGTGGGGGCAAGCCTGATGAGACTGGGGACCTCGTCGGCTTTCGCTGCGCCCGCTCGCCTTAGTTCCTTCACTTTGTTCAGGACAGGTCTGGGTTTCTGTTTTCTGGGGGGGTCTGAGGGGCGTGCCCCCCAGGTGAATCGATTTATTGAAAAATGGGTAAAAGATGTTTTCACCTCTGGTACCAGCTCATCTCTTTTGAAAACCTGCGGCTGGCGTATAATAAAACCGCCAGGTGAAATGTGGGGTAAAATTAATCAATATATATTCGGATAAAAAATTGACAAATCTTGGTAAATACAACCTGCTCAATAAGCTCGGCCGCGGCGGCTACGGCACGGTCTATCGTGCGATCGACACCGTCCTGGAGGTCGAACGGGCGGTCAAGGTGCTGCACCCGCCCCTGGCTGCCGACCCGCAGTTCATCAAGCGCTTCCAGAAAGAAGCCAAAACAGCAGCCAGGCTGGACCACCCCAACATCGTGCGCGTTTATGACCTGGACGAAGTTGACGGTCGCTACTTCCTGGTGATGGAGTACATGCCGGGCGGCTCGCTGAAGGACCTGCTCAAGGAAAAAGGACGCCTGCCATTTGAGCGTGCGCTTGAGATCCTGAAGCAGGTCTCAGCAGCCCTGGATTATGCCCACGGACAGGGTCTGGGGCACCGCGACGTCAAGCCCAGCAATATCCTTTTCGATGATGATGGCACCGCAAAACTGGCCGACTTCGGTTTCTCCAAAGCGCTGTCCGAAGCTAGCAGCGCTTCGCTCAGCACAAGCGGCGGTATGATCGGCACCCCCGCTTACATGGCGCCCGAAGTCTGGAAAGGCGGCCAGGTTGTGGGTCCCCAGACCGACGTGTACAGCCTGGCGTGTGTGTTTTACGAAATGGTCACCGGTGAAGTGCTGTTTGCTGGTGAAAGCCCGCCGGATATCATGAAGAAGCACATCCTCGACGGTCCTCATTTTCCGCAGGAATGGCCTGGTGATGTTCCAGTTGGCATCGACGGTGTTCTCAACCGGGCGTTGTCGCAGAATGTCGATGATCGTTATTCTACTTCTGGAGTTTTTTACCTGGCTGTTAAAACCATCATGACGCAAGAGCAAGTGCCTGATTCCGATGCGCAAAAGCAGCCTGAATTAGAAGGAATGGGAGCTGGACAAGGGATTTCAGATGAAAAGATTGACCATAAAAATTTATATAACTGGATCTGTTTCAATGCCAAGTGGCTTATACCACTGGTTGGGATTGTTCTACTTTCCCTGATTGTCTTTTCTGCTTTAGAGTTGAGCGGTTTCTCTCCCAATGAGCCAACCCTTACGCCATTTCCATCTCCATCTCAACCTGAAACCAAGCCTGTTTCTATTGAATTTTTTCCCTCCCCCTCAACAACTGATATCCCGACTTCCACACCTCTAATTACCGTCACTCCTCCGTTAGGAATCACAGCATATCCGGATGTATCACTCAACATTCCTTCAACGGAACTTACTACTGATGAGTTGGCACAAACTACATCAACACCTACTCCAATTATCAGCAACCAGATCCCTTCCAACCAAGTGTGTGTATATATCGTAGGACAAGACGAAAACGTGACATTAAAAGATATTGTGGAACCATACTTGAAGTCCGGTGCAACCCCAGACCCAGAAAACTATAAAGGAAATATTTTTTCTTTAGGTGGACTACCTTGGAAGGAAGCTTGGGGAGATGTTTGGGAATCAAATACCCTCCCCGAATCCGAGTATGTTGCTTTATCATTTGTCAAATCAAAAGAAGAATGCAGAAAAAACAAAGCATCCTTATGTAACAAAGAACCACCATACAATTGTCATTCACCATAACAAACTAAGTAGGTTATTATGGAACACACCATCTTATTGTGTTTTTTCGGAGGAATGATCAGCGCCTGGGTGATCTTCTTCCTGATCGCCTGTGGATTTGCTCTTTGGGTCTGGTACGACAGCCTCAACCGCAAAATCACCGCCAGGGGAAAAGTGGGATAAAATTAATCAATATATATTCGGATAAAGAATTGGCAAAACTCGGCAAATACAACCTGCTCGAAAAGCTCGGCCGCGGCGGCTACGGCACGGTCTACCGCGCCCTCGATACCGTCCTGGAGGTCGAGCGGGCGGTCAAGGTGCTGCACCCGCCTCTGGCAGCCGACCCACATTTCATCGAACGCTTCCAGAAAGAAGCAAAAACCGCAGCCAGACTCAAGCACGCCAACATTGTGCAGGTTTATGACCTGGATGAAGCCGGAGGGCGCTACTTCCTGGCTATGGAATTCCTACCCGGTGGCTCGCTCAAAGACCTGCTCAAGGAAAAAGGACGCCTGCAATTTGAGCGTGCGCTTGAGATCCTGAAGCAGGTCGCCTCCGCTCTCGATTACGCCCATCAACAGGGTCTGGTGCACCGCGACGTCAAGCCCAGCAACATCCTTTTCGATGAGGATGGCACGGCTAAGTTGTCCGATTTCGGCTTCTCGAAAGCGCTGAGCGAAGCCAGCAGCGCCTCGCTCAGCGCCAGCGGCGGCATGATCGGCACTCCGGCTTACATGGCGCCCGAAGTCTGGAAAGGCGGCCAGGTTGTGGGCCCCCAGACCGACGTGTACAGCCTGGCATGTGTGTTCTACGAGATGATCACAGGGAAGGTACTATTCGAGGGGGAAAGCCCGCCTGTAGTGATGACCGCGCATGTGTTGGAGGGACCGCAGTTCCCCGACGAATGGCCGGAGGATGCTCCTGAAGAGATCCAGGCGGTCCTTGAAAAGGCATTGGCTCAAGAACCCGGAGACCGGTACCCCAATGCGGGTGCCTGCGTAAAAGCACTGGCAGAATTGAGAGAGCCACAATTATCCCAAGAAACGGCAGGTGAGCTTGCCAAAAGCGAAAAAGAACAACAATATCACCCTGTTGGAGAAACCAAATTTGCCGGAAAAACACAGGATAGCTGGATGCGTTTCAGAGATGGCTTCTCAAAAAACCTGACCTGGATCTTAGCCGGGCTGGTATTGATGGCCGGGCTGGTATTGATAGCCGTGCTGGTCATCACTCCGCTGCTGAGCAATGAGTTCAAAAAAAGCCCGGACCAACCCGGCGGCGCTCAAACCGCGGCAGCCCTGGCGGCTATGGGAACTCAAATTGCAGATCTCAGCATGACCTCTACAGCAGCAACCGTCCTGCCAGCCCGCATCACGGACGATTACGGCGTCGAAATGGTGCTGGTGCAGGCTGGAGCGTTCGAGATGGGCAGCCAGGATGGGGGGTCTGACGAAAGCCCGGTTCACACTGTGACATTGGATGATTACTATATCGATAAATACGAGGTGTCGAATGAGCTTTATGCCCAGTGTGTGGAGGATGGAGAATGTCAACAGCCATCATCCTTTCGTTCATACACACGCGCCAGTTATTACGGAAATCCAGAATTCGATGATTATCCGGTCATTACCGTAGATTGGGAGAAGGCGCAGACGTTCTGCCAGTGGCGCGGTGCGCGCCTGCCGAGCGAAGCCGAGTGGGAGAAAGCCGCCCGCGGTACGGACGGGCGCACCTACCCGTGGGGTGAAGGGATTGATTGTACCAAAGCGAATTTTGAAGACGAAAGTGGTTATTGTGTGGGTGATACATCCTCGGTTGGTTCATATCCAGACGGCGCCAGCCCATACGGCGCGCTCGATATGGCAGGCAACGTGTGGGAATGGGTGGCAGACTGGTATGATGACGACTATTACAGCATATCGCCATATGAGAACCCGGCTGGTCCGGCAAGTGGTCAGTACCGCGTCTTGCGGGGCGGTTCCTGGTTCAGTCTCGCTGACTTCGTTCGGTCAGCCAATCGCGTTTGGAGCAGATCTAATGGTGCTGGATTCATCTTCGGTTTTCGCTGCGCCCGCTCGCCTTAGTTCTGAAATTCTGGTTTCTGGATTTCTGATTTTCTGGGGGGGGTCTTGGGGGCGTGCCCCCCAGTAGAATCGGGTTTATTAAAATGGTGTTTAGAGAATGAAACGCTTGGGAAAGTATGAACTCCTCGAACAGCTCGACCGCGGCGGCTACGGCACGGTCTACCGCGCCCTGGACACCGTCCTGGAAGTCGAGCGCGCTGTCAAGGTACTCCATCCCCAACTTGCAGCCGATCCGGTGTTCATCGAGCGCTTCCGGCGGGAGGCTAAAACCGCCGCCCGACTCAAACACCCCAACATCGTCGTGGTGCATGACCTGGATGAAGATGGTGGACGGTACTACCTTGCCATGGAATACATGCCCGGCGGCTCGCTAAAGGATCTCCTCAAGAAAAAAGGACGCCTGCCTTTTGAGCGTGCATTTGAAATCCTGAAGCAGGTTTCCGCAGCCCTGGATTACGCCCACGAACAGGGTCTGGTGCACCGCGACGTCAAGCCCAGCAACATCCTTTTTGCTGATGATAGCACGGCAAAGCTGTCCGATTTCGGTTTCTCGAAAGCGCTGTCCGAAGCCAGCAGCGCTTCGCTCAGCGCCAGCGGCGGCATGATCGGCACTCCGGCTTACATGGCGCCTGAGGTCTGGAAAGGCGGCCAGGTTGTGGGCCCCCAGACCGACGTATACAGCCTGGCGTGCGTGTTTTACGAAATGATCACCGGTGAGGTGTTGTTTGCTGGCGAAAGCCCGCCGGAGGTGATAACCAAACACGTGCTGGAAGGACCGCTATTCCCGGACGAATGGCCGGAGGATGCTCCTGAAGAAATCCAAGCGGTCCTTGAAAAGGCATTGGCTCAAGAACCCGGAGACCGGTACCCCAATGCGGGTGCCTGCGTAAAATCACTGGCGGAATTGAGAGAGCCACAATTATCCCAAGAAACGGCAGGTGAGCCTGCCAAAAGCGAAAAAGAAGGACAAATTCACTATGTTGGAGTAACCAAATTTGCTGGAAAAACGCAGTACCACTGGATGCGTTTCAGAGAGGGCTTCTCAAAAAACCGGGTCTGGATCTCAGCCGGACTGATATTGATTGCCGGGCTGGTATTGATTGCCGTGCTGGTCATCGCTCCGCTGCTGAGCAATGCGTTCAAAAAAAGCCAGGATCAATCCAGCATTGCTCAAACCGTGGCAGCCCTGGCTGCCACACAAACCCAAATTGCAGATCTCAGCATGACCTCTACAGCAGTAGCCATCCAGGTCACGATAACCCCTGTTTCCTTTTCCCCTACTCTCTTGCCCACAAATACCAGCGTCCCCAAACCTTCAGCAACCGTCCTGCCAGCCCGCACCACGGATGATTACGACGTCGAGATGGTGCTGGTGCCGGCTGGAGCGTTCGAGATGGGCAGCCAGGATGGGGATTCTGACGAAAGCCCGATTCACACAGTGACATTGGATGATTACTATATCGATAAATTCGAGGTGACGAATGAGCTTTATGCTCGCTGCGTGCAAGCTGCTAAATGCCAACTGCCCAGAGATATTTCTTCATATACGCGCGACAGCTATTACGGAAATACAGAATTCGATGATTATCCGGTCATTAATGTAGATTGGGAGCAAGCAAATACGTTCTGCCAGTGGCGCGGGGCGCGCCTGCCGAGCGAAGCTGAGTGGGAGAAAGCCGCCCGCGGTGCGGACGGGCGCACTTACCCATGGGGTGAAGGGATTGCTTGTACCAAAGCGAATTTTCGTAACGAAAGTGGTTTTTGTGTGGGTGATACGACACAGGTTGGTTCTTATCCAGACGACGCCAGCACATACGGCGCGCTCGATATGGCTGGCAACGTGTGGGAATGGGTGGCGGATTGGTATGATGACAACTATTACAGCATCTCATCATATGAAAACCCGGCTGGTCCGGCGAGCGGTCAGTACCGCGTCTTGCGGGGCGGTTCCTGGGACGGTTACGCTCACGACTTGCGGACAGCCGATCGCCTTGGGCTCGAACCTAATGATGTTTCTTGGTTCAACGAAGGTTTTCGCTGCGCCCGCTCGCCTTAGTTCCTTCACTTTGTTCAGGACAGGTCTGGGGTCCTGTTTTCTGGATTTCTGGGGGGCGTGCCCCCAGCAGATCTGAGTTTATTAAAATGGTGTTGAGAGAATGAAACGCTTGGGAAAGTATGAACTCCTCGAACAACTTGGCCGCGGCGGCTACGGCACGGTCTACCGCGCCTTGGACACTGTGCTGGAAGTCGAGCGCGCTGTCAAGGTGCTGCACCCGCCCCTGGCAGCCGACCCACATTTCATCGAACGCTTCCAGAAAGAAGCAAAAACAGCCGCAAAGCTGGACCACCCCAACATCGTGCGCGTTTACGACCTGGACGAAGTTGGCGGTCGCTACTTCCTGGTGATGGAGTACATGCCGGGTGGCTCGTTAAAGGACCGGATCAGTCGAGAAGGTCATCTATCACTTGAGGATGCACTAAGAATTACTGAGCAGATTGCTTCCGCTTTGCAGTACGCTAATGATCAGGATCTGGTGCACCGGGATATCAAACCCGGCAACATCCTCTTTTACCAGGACGGTATCGCAAAGCTGAGTGATTTCGGATTCTCGAAAGCCCTCTCGGGCTCCAGCAGTGCAACGCTCAGTCTGACCGGCGGGGTGATCGGCACACCGGCATATATGGCACCAGAAGTGTGGGAAAACGAGCCGGTCGGAACCTTCACAGACGAGTACAGCCTGGCCTGTGTATTTTATGAGGCAATCACTGGGGAGGTGCTGTTCAACACCGAAAGCGCACCAGCAGTGATCATGCGCAAGCACTTCAAACCTCTGGTTTTACCCGAACAATGGCCTGAGGGTGTCCCGGGCAAGATCAGCGTGGTTTTCGAAACAGCATTAGCGAAAGACCCGCAGGAGCGCTTCCAGGATGGACTTGAATTGATCCAGGCTGTAAAGGAATTGGTGCGCCTGGAAGATGTGCAGGAAACGATCAAGCAGGAAGAGGCGAAGTTCCGGCAGGTCCTGGTGGAGCGAAATTGGGCACAGGCTGCGATAATAATTTCAAAGATTGAAATTTACGGTGAAACCGGTAAGGAGAAAGCTGTTGAACTGAGGGATGAGCTAGCTAAGACACAACAGCAGCGTCATGCATATTTAAAAAAGGTTGCCGGGATCCAGGCTGAAGGAATTCAGGCGGTTTCGCATGGAAATCTGGGGCTTGCCGAAACCAAAATCACTTTGCTCCAGAGTATGGGTCCTGAAGGACTTGCTGCTGCTGAGAAACTTCAGAAAAAGGTGTCTTCAGCACGGCGATCTGCGGAACGCGGTCGCAAGTGGGCAGAGACCAGATCCAGGATCCAGCCTTATTTCAAGCGGGTTGCTATTGTTGTTGGAATTTTGATCATGATTTTTGTGACCTGTTATTTATTACCCAATTGTCCATCCAAACCCATTCCACCACCACAATTAACTGAAGAACCTGATCAAGTCATTGAAACAGAACCTCCAGATCAGGAATCCACCGAAGAAATAAAAACCGTGATTGTTGAGGAAAGTATTGAACTACAATCATCAGAAGAGCCAATAGAGCCTGCTGTTGAGACACAGGAAACCAAAACCGATAAACCTCCTTCTTATGCGGAAACAGGAGATACCCAAGTATCTCCAATCGATGGCATGACCATGGTCTACGTGCCTGAAGGTGAATTCCTGATGGGCTCGAAAGAAGATGATCCGGATGCATATGCTGACGAAAAACCCCAGCACCCTGTATATCTAGACACCTTCTGGATCGACAGGACCGAAGTGACCAATGCCATGTTTACCCAATTCTTGAACGAAGAGGGTAACCAGAGTGAAGGCGGTGCTGCCTGGCTGAATGCCCGCGATGAAGATGTGCGCCTTGTACAGAGCGGCAGCGAATGGCAGCCTGTGAGCGGTTATGGTGAACACCCGGTCGTGGAGGTCACCTGGTACGGTGCACGAGCATACTGCAATTGGGCTGGACGGCGCCTGCCGAGCGAAACCGAGTGGGAGAAAGCCGCCCGCGGGGTGGATGGACGTAGTTATCCCATGGGTGAAAGTATCGACTGTTCTGTAGCAAATTATAGGAAATCATGTGTTGGAGATATAACACCTGTCGGTTCTTATCCCAACGGCGCCAGCCCTTTCGGCACACTGGATATGGCTGGAAATGTCATGGAGTGGGTCGACGACTGGTACAACAGGGATTATTCCCCCAAATCCCCATCAGATAATCCCTCCGGACTATCATCCAGAGAGTACATAGTAATTCGTGGTGGTTCTTGGGACCAACTCGCTAGGAATGCTCGCACATACGTTCGCGACTGGTATGAAGCAAAGGACAGTTGGTATCGCATCGGATTTAGGTGTGCTTTATCGGATCTCTCAAACGAATTGAACACCACATCATCACAAAAGATGCTGGAAGAATCTACTTTACCACTTAAACCGGAAAAAATTATAAATTCGGGTCAGGGTAGGGTCAGGCATGTGGCAATTTCATATGATAATAGGTTAATAGCATCAACGGGTGACGGTGGCTCGATAAATATCTGGGAAGTAGCCTCAGAGGAAAGGATTTATACTTTTAATACAAACTCTCTTTGGATTAATTGTATCGATATCTCTCTAGATGGAACGATTTTGGCAGCAGGAGCTGGAAATATCACATTGTGGGATTTGAAAAGTGGTAAGAGAATCAGAGATCTTGCTTTGAAGAATTTTACTGATTGGGTTGAATGCTTAGCATTCTCACCACGAGAAATGGTTTTAGCCTCAGGGAGCCGGCTCGGCTTTTTGGATTTGTGGGAAATATCTTCCTATGAATTCATCCACAACTTCCCCAGACAAGAAAGTGAAATTTGGAGTTTATCCTTCTCGAAGGATGGGCAATTAATTGCTACAGGTTCACAAGATAGATTCATCAGGATATGGGGTGTTAAAGAAAAAAAACTATTAAGGATAATTCAAACAGAAGCTTTAAGGACATTAAACCTAGCAATTTCACCAGATGGTAAAACCCTCGCTTCCGTTTTAAGTTATGGAAATACATCGACTGGAAATTTAACAATATGGGATATTGACAATGGTCAAGAGCTTATGACCCTTAGTGAAAATATCACGGATGTTGATTTTTCAATCAATGGAGAGCTTATAGCTGCCAGTGGTGTAAACGGTTATATAAAAATTTTTGAAGTTGCGAATTGGCAGGAATTATATTCACTCAAGGGACATGAATCCTCAATTAGGGATATCGTGTTTTCTTCAGATGGATTATTCTTAATTTCAGGTGGCGTAGACGGTAAAATCATCTTGTGGGGTGCGCCATAAGTACTAGAAGAAGAATCGATAATTAACTGTCAGTAATTTTATCACACTAGGGTTCATGTTGGTGATAACTATTTGACCTTCATATCTGGTCACATCCTGCTCGACAAATACCGCATCGAAAAGTTGATCGGCGAGGGCGCTTTCGCCGAGGTCTATCTCGCCACCCACATCGAGCTGAATGTGCCGCGCGCTCTTAAAATCCTGCGCAAAGAAGCCCCCGGCGTGGGCAGCAGCGAGTTTGAAGATTTCCGTGAACGCTTTAAACTCGAAGTTCAGCTCGGGTCGCAGATCAACCACCCAAATGTCGTGCAAGTACACGACTTCGAACGCGACGGCGATACCCTGATCCTGGTGATGGAGTACTGTCCCAGCGGCAGCCTGGCTGAACGCATCCAGACTGCTAGCGAGGCAAACCAGCCCATTCCGGTCGAGGAGGCTATTAACATCGGCCTGGATGTCTCCGAAGGGCTGGCTGTGATCCACGAAATGGATATCGTCCACCGCGACCTCAAGCCCGGCAACATCATGTTCGGCGCGCAGGGGAAAGCCAAGATCGCCGACCTGGGATTAGCCCAGATCAAGGGCGGTCCCAGCATGCGCTCCAAACTGAGCCTGGCGACGCCTCACCCCGGCACACCATCCTACATGAGCCCCGAGCAGGCCAGCCAGAGCGGTTATCTCAAACCTGCCTCCGACGTTTATACCCTGGGACTGGTCCTCTTTGAAAGTCTCACCGGGCGCAACTACAATAACCTCAAACCGGGGACGCATGTAAAGAGATATCGCCCGGACATGCCTGGCTGGTTGGTTCGATTGTTATCCAAGATGCTCTCCAAGTCAGAAGAGGAGCGGCCCTGGGATGGGGGTGAAGTATCAAATATATTCCGCAAAAACCTTCAGCCTGATAAATCGAAGATTTTCATGACTATAGGTGGAATCCTTATTGTTTTATTCATAACATTTGGAATATTGCTTTTTAACGGGTCGAATTATTACACATCCATCAAGCCAGCGACACAAATTGATTTGCTGCCTCCAACCAGGCTGGAAAGCAGTCCTGTTGATCAGAATACACCCACTATTTCCGATTCACAAATTGAATTATCCACAACAGCCCGTTCAACACAAATTTCAGCCGAACTATCCACAACAACCACGTCAACAATAACCGCATTGAACACATCAACGCAAACTATAGATCCTACACCTACATTATCATCACAACCACAGCCGAAAGAAACAAGAACCGAACAGCCTATCTCTATAAAGACACCCGTAGTTTCGATTGACCCAATGAAATTAGCGGTTGTAAACACCCTAGATGGTCATACAGGTTCAGTGAATAGTATCGATTTCTCGCCAAAAGGAGACCTACTGGTTACCGGTTCTAACGATAATACGGTGAGAATATGGGACATTGAGAGTGGTTCATTGCTCAGCACTCTTGAAGGTCATACAGATAATGTTACCAGCGTGATCTTTTCAAAGGGAGATGATCTCGTTTTTTCCGGTTCTCTAGATGGCTCGGTGAAAATCTGGACGACTGAAAACGGACGATTGATGCATGAATTAGGAAACAATGCATCCCCAGTAAAAAGCCTTGCTATTTCACCCAATGGAGAATTCCTGGCCGTTGGATATGAAGGTGCACCAGTGGAAATATGGGCACTCGCGGACAGAAGCCTCTACACCACACTAGAAAAATGTACAACTACAATGTATGGTGGGTATTGGGAAGCCAATGCACTCTCATTCTCACTTAGTAGCGATACGTTAGCCATACCCACTTCACCAAAAATCTCTCTCTGCACAATTTCAGAAGATAGAGTTGTAACTGAATTTGAAGGGCATATCATCTTATCAGATATGCCTGGGACAGTTAGTTACACTCAAGTAAAAAGTCTAAAATTTCTCTCGAATGAGGAATTTCTCGTATCATCAACAATTACTGATATGCGCCTGTGGAATACCCTCGATGGAGAGATTATTCAAATTTTCAAGCAATGTAAGGGAAGCATTGCACTATCACCAGACGAAAAACTAATTGCATCAGGTGCTGGGGAAAATCTACGCATCTGTAACGCATCTGATGGCACAGCTTTGCGAAATTTGATCGGTCATGAAAACAACATTACCAGCATCGCTTATTCATCAGACGGTAGTTTAATTGCTTCTGGTTCTGCGAACGGCACAATCCTCTTATGGGGCGAGAAGTGATGTGAAGTTTTGCAGCTTGTGTATTTAAAAATCTGAACCTCCACCTTCGATAGATATAACATATTATTTCACTGCGAATTATTACTCGAATGGGTATTGAATTGGTAGGATGAGAAATATCATCTAAGAACACCGATATAAATTCCACCTGGTACAGATAATGGGAGACAACGATTACTGCGGCGTGGTGCCCGGAGCCGTAATTCGAAGAAGGTTCGTGTTGCTATTCGCGGCAAGAGTGATCCAAAGGGGTCCGAACACAGCCTCGGTTTTCGTTGCGCCCATTCGCCTTAATTCTGAAATTCTGTTTCCTGGAATTCGGATCTTCTAAATTTGGGGGGCTGGGGGCAGTGCCCCCAGAGGAATCGATTTTTAATACTTTGATTTAGCATCTCCTGTAAAGTTCAGGCCGTCTTTTGTATAATCAGGTATACTGATAAATGCTTCCATTTCAATTAATGCTTTAATTTAACTATCCACTTTGTTGTGGATGAGAAATGACGCAATATAAACCCGGCGATATCCTGCTCGCCAAATACCGCATCGAAAAATTGATCGGCGAGGGCGCTTTCGCCGAGGTCTATCTAGCTACCCACATCGAGCTGAATGTGCCGCGCGCCCTCAAAATCCTGCGCAAAGAAGCCCCCGGCGTAGGCAGCACCGAGTTTGAGGATTTCCAGGAACGCTTTAAACTCGAAGTGCAGCTCGGGGCGC